>RCMY010002266.1_pt1 | contig 17474 bp, 19 predicted proteins | sample 2041341 | NCBI WGS metagenome assembly RCMY01 (sample SAMN09708234, study PRJNA481090) | Marine sediment metagenome, whole genome shotgun sequencing project. | reverse complement strand
GAAGACGTCACCGTGTCCTTTACTCCCGAGGGTATCGCAGCGCTTGCCAAGATCGCGGCAGAGGTAAATGAAGCGGTCGAAAACATCGGGGCGCGCCGCCTGTACACTGTGATGGAACGTGTGTTCGAGGATCTGTCGTTCAATGCGCCGGATCGTGGCGGTGAAGTCGTTGAAGTGAACGGCGATTTCGTTGAAAAGCACCTTGGCGAACTATCCCGGTCGATGGATGTCAGCCGCTACGTGCTTTAGGGCTTTCCGCGCCACGATATCCGTATCATCTAGGGCAGTATGACACAGCCTGCGGGATATATCGCGTTCATTCGCGCCAACGCGCCCTTCCTTGCGACGGGCGCGTTGTTGTCTTTTCTGTCCAGCTTTGGCCAAACCTTTTTTATCTCGATCTTTGGCGGTGAAATCCGTACAGAATTCGGGCTGTCCAACGGGGATTGGGGGCTGATCTATATGATTGGCACAGGGGCGTCTGCCGCGTTGATGGTGTTTGCCGGTGGCCTTGCCGATACATTCCGCGTCCGAACTTTGGGCATTACAGTTATCGGACTCTTGGCGATGGCTTGTGTGGCTATGGCGCTCAATACTTCTGCCGCCCTATTGGTCGCGGTGATTTTCGCACTGCGTTTCACAGGACAAGGCATGACAAGCCACGTCGCGGTTGTTGCGATGGCGCGCTGGTTTGTTGCGGCACGCGGCCGCGCGCTTGCGGTTGCCTCGCTCGGGTTCATGTTGGGTGAAGCGACACTGCCGCTGATCATGGTCTGGCTGAAATCGATGATCGACTGGCGCACGCTCTGGTTGCTTTTTGCGATCTTCTGTTTGTTGATGATCCCGGTTTTGCGTGCGTTGCTGCGTCTGGAACGAACCCCCGCAGCCAATGCAACGAATGAACAATCAACCGGAATCGGTGGAAGGCACTGGACACGGGGCGAGGCCCTGCGCAACCCGATCTTTTGGGCCATGGCGCCTGCGGTCATGTCTTTCTCGGGGTTTGGCACCGCATTCTGGTTTCATCAGGTCCATTTTGCAGAGATCAAAGGCTGGTCCCACTTGTCATTGGTCGCAGTCTTTCCGTTGGGCACGATGATGCTGGCCGTATCGACGATTTTTTTTGGTTGGGCCATCGACAAGCTGGGTGCGATCCGGCTGTTACCGTTTTATCTGATCCCCTATATCTTCGCGTTTGTCCTGCATTGGTATGCGCCCAGTCTGGGGTGGACCGCACTTGCGGTTATACTGATGGGCATGGCAGGCGGCGGGCAAGCGACATTGCTGAATGCCTGCTGGGCAGAGTTTTATGGCACCCGAAACCTTGGCTCGATCAAAGCGTCGGTCGCGGCATTGATGGTGCTGGGATCGGCGATTGGTCCGGGGATCAGCGGCTGGCTGATTGATAACGGTGTCGGATTCGAGACGCAAATGCTGGGGTATGCGATGATTTTTGCACTGGCGGCGGTGTTATTGTGTTACCCCGTTGCGGTCGTAAACCGGAACCTAGCGCGGGCGGCGTAGGTAAACGTAATATGCACCCAACCCGCCGTGACGGGTATGGGCAGGTGTGACTTGCAAAACCACTGACCGGAGCGGCGGCAGCGCCATCCACTGCGGCACCTGATGCCGCAGAACGCCGTTACGGACCGGAATCGACAGGTCATTGTCCCGATCTTTGCCTTTGCCAGTGATCACCAGAACGAGTCGCTTGCCCGCCGCATGCGAATTTAGAACAAAACCGACAAGTTCGGGATGTGCTTCGGCTACGGTCATGCCGTGCAGATCGATCCTGCCTTCTGGCCTGATTTTTCCCCGGGTCATCTTTGCGTAAGATTTGTGATCCATGTTCAGCGGAGCGGCCGACAATCCCTGACCGATCGGCGACAACTTGTCCTGATGGCGTGATCCACCAGATCGTTCGCCGACGCGAAAATCCGGAAAGGGCTTCGGCAAGGGGGGGGCGGGCTGTTGTTTGGTAAACTCCTTAGCCGGAATCGCGGCAGGTGAAATTAACGGTCGATTAGGGTCAAGTGGCGTCATGCGCCCTGCGACCTGATCCCAAAGTGCGCGTTCTTCTGCGGATAGATGGCGGGGTTTGCGCATTACGGCGCCCCGTCAAACGTTTCCGGTAGCATGGCGAGCGCGGTCTGGATCGGCAAAAGTACGACGATGCGGCCACCATCCTTGATCTGTCCGGCAGCGCGCCCCGCTGTCGCGCCGGTCCCATAAAAGATATCGGCCCGCTGCGCCCCTTTGATCGCTGACCCGGTATCCTGGGCAATCATCAGCCGGTTCAGCGGATTTTCACCACTTTTTTCAATCCAGACCGGCGCACCCAAACGCACCACATGGGGATCAATTGCAATGGAACGCATCGCCACGATTGACCGGTTCATTGCCCCCAATGGCCCTTGATCTGCGGGAACCTCACTGACCTCGCGGAAGAAAACATAGCTGTCATTGATCCACAAAAGCTCGCGGCCCTCATCGGGGTTTTCAGTGACCCAAGACCGGATCACATCCGCGGAAACCTGATGGATGTCGAACGTGCCCCGCCGGACAAGTTCCTGACCCACAGATGAATAGTCGCGACCGTTCTTGCCACCATAACCAACCCGGATCATTTGCCCGTCAGGCAGTCGGATACGGCCAGACCCCTGCACCATCAGGAAGAACACATCGACAGGATCGGCAAGCCACGCGATCTCGAGTCCGCGTTCCGCCAAGGCACCGGTTTCCTCGATCTCGCGACGGGTAAGATAGGGTTCGCCTGTGATAACATCGTCCGGCATCCGGTAAATCGGGTATTGGAATTCATCATCCTGTGTCAGCGAGCCGCGCAATTCCGGCTCAAAGTAACCGGTGAACAACATCGGTTCCCCGTCTTCAATCAGGACCGGCTGGAAAAAAAGTTCAAAGAAATCGCGAGCGTTAGGATTGTCACGGGCAAACGCGCAGAGGCTGGCCCATTCAGGATCGTTCAGATCGCCGCAGGTATTCAGAAACGTTGACAACGCCGCATTGTGGTCATCCTCGGGCCATCCGGAAAGGTCGTCAAACCGCAGCAAGGTATATGTTGTTTCCGCCATAACCGGCCCCGTCAAAACAGTGATGCCAGCGAGGCAGACCAAAACCTTGGCTATGCCCCGCCGGACGCGCAATTACCCGCCCGTAGCGACAAGCCGCCAGTTCGGATCGTTTGTGCCCATGACGCGGGCAAAGGTCCAAACGTCTTTCTGGCGCTTTACGTCAGTGTCGTTACCTTCGATAATATCGCCGCCTGCGTCGCGCACGATATATGTCATCTCACCGGTAAAGCGGATGGTGATTTCGGCCTCTTTGGTGTCTTTGTCGAACGTGGCTTCGTTGATAGACATATTACTGACACCAACGAATTTTGCATCGACGGTCAGCTTTTTTGCCTCGCGTTCGTCAATCACACTTGAGAACGCCTCGAAAACATCTTCAGAGATAAACGGCGTGACACCGGACAGGTTACCGCTTTCGAATGCCATCAGGATCATTTCATAAGCGCCTTTGGCACCGCCCAGAAATTCACCGACGTGGAAAGACGGATCAACCCGCTTCATTTCGGCCAGTGCGGCGGCGGTGGGGCTGCTATCGGGAACATGATCGACGATATCCATATCCGGACCCCCTTCGATCACTTCAAAATCGGGCCGACGGCGTTTTTCTGCAATCTGTGGTGCTGCGGGCGGCTTTTCAAAACCGTCCCGTGTGCCCAGCACGCCGCGCAAGCGCAGGATCAAAAAGACAGCAATCGCTGCCAGAACCAAAAGCTGGATTATCGGAGAGTTCATCAGGACCTCATCATGAACAGGCATGGAAACATTGTGTCACCGACCTTATGTAGGGTGCGTACTGGGTCAAGTCCACCTTGGCACTCAAGAAGTCCTCAGAAGGATGGCACTATGTGGTTGTTACTGGCGTTTATCGCCATTCCGTTGATCGAAATCGGCCTGTTTATTCAGGTTGGTGGGGCAATCGGGCTTTGGCCGACGCTGGCTATCGTCCTGATTACGGCCTTTCTCGGGTCATGGCTGGTCAGGTCGCAGGGTGCGCGCGAGTTGGCGAATCTGCGCAGTTCGTTCTCGGAAATGCGAGATCCTTCCGAACCACTGGCAAACGGGGCGATGATTCTTTTTGCCGGCGCGCTTTTGCTGACGCCGGGATTCTTTACCGATGCGGTGGGTTTCGCGCTGCTGTTGCCGCCGGTTCGTGCCGCCGCGTTCCGCTTTATCCGCGCGAGGGTCAAGGTTCAGAGCTTTGCGATGGGTGATCAACCCGTCAACCGTCCCCCACAGCAAGGACCGCGTGATCGGGTGATCGATGGCGAATTCGAAGATATTACACCGAAGAAAAGGTCGCCGGATGATCCGTCCGGCTGGACCAAGGAATAGTCCGACAACTTTGCATTGAGGCCGCAAGCCGCGCCTGTTAGGTAAGGTGCGACCTGATTTAATAGCCATTTATTCCGGAGATAGACCGATGACAGACACACCTGAAAAACCTGACGGCGCAGCAGCAGCAGCGCAACCGCAAATCAAAAGCCGCGTGTTAGCGCAGTATATCCGCGATTTGTCTTTCGAGAATATTCTGGCGCAAAAAGGTGCCAGTGGCGATGCCACTACACCGGAAATCAAAGTGCAGGTAAACCTAGACGCCCGCAAGCGTGGCGCAGAGGGTCAGTTCGAGATTATCACCAAACTGAACATCACCAGCAATGCCAAAGAAGGCGGCGCGCCGCTGTTCGTACTGGAGCTTGAGTATGCCGGAATTTTTGTGATCGAAGGCGTGCCGGAAGACCAGTTGCACCCTTATCTGCTGATCGAATGCCCGCGCATCACCTTCCCGTTTGTGCGCCGGATCGTGAGCGACGTAACCCGTGACGGTGGTTTCCCGCCCCTCAACCTTGAGACAATCGATTTTCTGGCGCTTTACCGGTCAGAGCTCGCCCGTCGTGTTGAAGCGCAAAAGGCATCTGCCGAAGAAAAGCCGACCGTTAACTGAATTGCGAGGCGGGGCGCCTAGCCCAGCTTTTTCCAGACAGAATCGTCGCCCAGTTTTTCGACAAACGCCGAATGGGCGGCGATTTCTTCCTCAGACAGACGCGATGCCAAGGGATGCGGGCGCGCCGTAGGGCGCCACTCCTGACCGTTATCCGCAAGGGTTTGTCTGCGGTTGTCGGATGCCAATGCAAAATCCGGCTGCCGTCCGCCAATCAGTTCCAGATACACTTCTGCCAGAATTTCGCTGTCCAGCAATGCGCCGTGCAATGTCCTGTTCGCGTTATCGATGCCAAAGCGGCGACAAAGGGCATCCAGCGATGCAGGCGAGCCGGGAAATTTCCGTCGGGCGATTGCAAGCGTGTCCAATGATTGCTCCATAGGAAGCAACGGCCGGTTGAGCCAACCCAATTCGGCGTTCAGGAATTTCATGTCAAACGCAGCGTTGTGGATCACCATCTTGGAATCGCCCACAAAATCGATGAATGCCTGCGCGATGTCAGCAAACAACGGTTTATCCTTCAGGATAACCTGTCCAGCTGTGGGCTTTTTCGGTGGCTCAAGCAGGTCAGGGCCAATGCCGTGAACTGAAAAAGCACCTTCGGGCATTGATCTTTGCGGGTTGATATACTGGTGATAGGTCCGGCCGGTTGGAACGTGGCCAATCAGTTCAATCGCGCCGATTTCGACGATCCGGTCGCCTTCGTGCGGCTCAAATCCGGTGGTTTCTGTATCCAGTACAATCTCACGCATGGTGGGTCCCTTGCAATTCTTCGATCAAAGCCTGCACCGCAGCGCGGGTGGCGTCCAGCGATACCGTTTCAATCACGAAATCAGCCTTGGCGCGCTTTTCAGCATCGGGCATTTGTCGTAACAAAATCGCCTCAAACTGCACTTCGGTCATATTCGGACGTTCCAGGACGCGGGCCTTTTGAATGGCAGCAGGAGCGGTAACGACGACCACAACGTCCAATCCCGTCTCCGCACCTGTTTCAAAGAGCAAAGGGATGTCCATCAAGACCATATCCGCGTCCTCATGGTCTGCAAGAAACTGCTGACGATCTTTTGCGACGAGCGGGTGAACGATTGCTTCGATCTGTGTGAGAATTTCGGGGGACTGTGCGATCTTTTCTTTCAGGACAGCCCGATCAATCGCATGATCTATCACTGCGTCAGGGATCAATCGGCCCAGCGGGCCAACCGCGCTACCGTCTTTGGCATAGATCCTGTGAACGGCGGCATCAGCATCCCATACGGGTATACCGGCCTCGGCGAACATCGCGGCTGTGGTGGATTTACCCATTCCGATGGATCCGGTGAGTCCGATCAAAAGCGGCATTACAGCACTGCGGCCCGGGTCGCGTCATCAACTTGCGGTCGGACCCCGAACCACCGCTCAAACCCCGGTACGCCCTGATGCAACAGCATACCCAATCCATCGACAGTCACGCAGCCCATTTCGGCGGCAGTCTGTAAAAGTCGCGTTTGCAGCGGCGTGTAAACTATATCATTCACGACGGTTCCGCGTCGCAGCCCGTCCAGCGGAATACGCAATTCTGGCTGGCCTGTCATACCGAGCGAAGTCGTATTCACGACCAATGCTGCGTCTTCAAGCATGTTTCCCGCCTGCACCCAATCGACCACGGTAATCCGCGCGCCAAATTCTGCCCGCAGCGCGTCTGCCTTCGGCCGCGTGCGATTGGACAGGTAAATCTCGCTGATGCCTGCGTCTGCAAGCGCTACAATCACCGCGCGCGCTGCCCCCCCTGCACCCAGAACGGCGGCAGGTCCGTCCTTGGGGGTCCATTTGGGTGCACCGTGCTTTAGATTGGCCATGAAGCCATAACCATCGGTGTTATCGGCGTAAATCTTACCATCATTCTTGAAAATCAGGGTGTTCGCGGCGCCAATCAGCGTCGCCCTGTCGCTAATCTGGTCGGCAAAGTTCAAAATGGAAACTTTGTGCGGAATCGTTACATTCGCCCCGACAAATCCCATTTTTGGCATCGTACGAATAACGCGCTCAAGATCCTCATCCAGAACGTGCAAAGGCACATAGTCCCCTAATAGTCCGAACTGCCGCAACCAGTGGCGGTGCAGACGCGGCGAGCGGGAATGGGCAACCGGATTTCCGATGACACCTGCGAGGGGTATTTTGTGTGTGGTCATGCTGGCAAGGCTCCACGTTGGGTGAGGTATGTCAGAAGTTCCAATAGCGGCAGTCCAAGCACATTAAAATAGTCACCTTCAATCCGGTTGAAAAGCCGCACCCCTTCTTCTTCCAGTTTATAGGCACCGACCGCATGTTGGATGCTTGTCCAGTTTCGGGCGATATAATCGCGAAGATAACCGTCGCTGGCTTCCCGCATATGCAGCCGGACAACGCCAACGTGTCGCCAAAGCGGTTTACCTTCGCCATACACGACTGCGGCAGACAAAAGCTGATGCTGTTTTCCGCGCATCATTGAAAGTTGGGAAAACGCTATTTCCGGCGAAGTTGGTTTGGCCAGAATCGTATCGTTGAACGCAAGGATCTGGTCACATCCGATGACCAGTGCATCGGGATGGCGGAAACTAATGCGTTGTGCTTTCATCTCGGCCAACGTGTCGGCAATATCCCGCGGGCCGGCCTGCTCGGCAATCAACGCGGAGCGGATGCTGTCTTCATCAATACGTGCAACATCAACCTGAAACATCACACCCGCGTTTCGCAAAAGCGTAGCGCGGATTTCGGAACCGGAGGCGAGGATGATCGATTGCGTCATGTGGATAACCTATGGGAAAAACCATGTGTCCGACACAGGGAAAGATGTGTCCGATCCGAAAGTCATGTGGTGTGTGGGGACAAAGCGCCACTTATCCGAAGTTCGCCGAAAGATATCCACGTGGGAAAAGAGTAAAATCAGGCTGTGGAAGAATCGTGACGTAAACCAGAGTCAACCCGTTAGGACCTAAGAATTCCCAAATGTCGCATAGATATAACTCTTTGTTATTTATATATTATATCTTGCATATCTGTCTGGAATTGCGAAACGGGGCTTTCTATCCGCACCTTGATAAGTCAGTGGATAGAAAAAGTAGCCACAGATTTCCGTTACCCTACTAACAACATCATCCTTATCTTCTTTAAGATAATATGAAGTGAAAAAACAAACTGGAGACCAGCCCGATGATATCCGATCTGCTTGCATACCTTTATCCTTGGATCAAAGCATTACACCTTGCTGCTGTGATATCTTGGATGGCTGGGATGTTCTATTTGCCCAGATTGTTTGTCTACCATGTGGAACGCGCTGCACCCGGTTCGGATATGGACAAGACATTTCAGACGATGGAGCGCAAATTGCTCAGGGTGATCATGAACCCGGCGATGATTGTATCCTGGCTATGCGGTATGGTGCTGATTGGCATGGGTGCGTTTGATTGGAACTCTGGTTGGGCTTGGGTGAAAATCATTGCCGTGATTGCCATGACAGTTTTCCATATGTGGCTTGCTGCACGGCGTAAGGACTTTGTCGCCGGCACGAACTCGCGCTCTGGCAAAGCCTTCAGGCTTGCCAATGAAGTGCCCACCGTCCTGATGCTGATAATCGTCGTTATGGTGGTGGTGCGCCCGTTCTAGCATTGAATTGACTTCGGATGCCGCACAGCGTAAGTCCGTAATCGCAGCCCGTTCGGGTGATGCGTTTTCCCGACCTGACGAAAAATGTGCGGACCTGTTTTTATTCGGGCGTACGATGGATGATTTTATGACCACACACCGCCTGAACCTTGCAGACCTGAAGGCCCAAAGCCCCAAGGACCTCTTGTCACTTGCTGAAGAACTCGAGATCGAGAATGCCTCGACGATGCGCAAGGGCGACATGATGTTTGCCATTCTGCGCGAACGTGCAGACGAGGAATGGGTCATCGGTGGCGATGGTGTGCTGGAAGTGCTGCAAGACGGATTCGGTTTTCTGCGCTCTCCCGAAGCAAACTACCTGCCTGGACCGGATGATATTTATGTATCGCCTGATATGATCCGAAAGCACTCCCTGCGGACCGGCGATACCGTCGAAGGCGTAATGAAAGAACCAAACGATGCAGAGCGTTATTTCGCTTTGACATCAGTTGAGCTGATCAACTTCGAAGCACCTGAAAAGGCCAAGCACAAAGTCGCGTTTGACAATCTGACACCGCTGTATCCGGACGAACGTCTAAATATGGAAGTGACGTCAGAGAATAACGTGAAAGACAAGTCCGCGCGGATTATCGATCTTGTTGCTCCGATCGGTAAGGGCCAGCGGTCTCTGATCGTCGCCCCGCCGCGGACAGGTAAGACCGTGCTGTTGCAGAATATTGCGAACTCCATCGAAAAGAATCACCCCGAGATTTATCTGATCGTTCTGCTGATTGATGAACGGCCGGAAGAAGTTACGGATATGCAGCGGTCTGTGAAGGGCGAGGTCGTTTCATCGACCTTTGATGAGCCTGCAACACGTCACGTTGCAGTGTCGGAAATGGTAATCGAGAAAGCGAAACGTCTTGTCGAGCACAAGCGCGATGTCGTTATTTTGCTTGATTCGATCACGCGATTGGGACGGGCTTACAACACAACTGTGCCATCATCCGGCAAGGTGCTGACGGGCGGTGTCGATGCAAATGCACTGCAACGCCCGAAGAGGTTCTTTGGTGCAGCACGAAACATCGAAGAAGGTGGTTCGCTTACCATCATTGCAACTGCGCTGATCGATACAGGTAGTCGCATGGACGAAGTGATCTTTGAGGAATTCAAAGGTACGGGTAACAGCGAGATCGTTCTTGATCGGAAAGTAGCCGACAAGCGCGTATTCCCCGCGATGGATATTCTCAAATCCGGAACGCGTAAGGAAGAACTGCTGGTGGATAAAAATGATCTGGCAAAGACCTATGTCCTGCGTCGGATTCTGAACCCGATGGGCACGACAGACGGGATCGAGTTCCTGATCGGAAAATTGAAACAGACCAAGACAAACGCCGATTTCTTCGATTCGATGAACACTTAACTATTGTTTGTTAACAATAGGTTGTACTGATGGATACGATTTTTGCTCTGGCAACGGCGCAAGGCCGTGCCGGCGTTGCAGTGGTCCGGATTTCCGGGCCATTTGCTGTTGACGCCTGCTCTGACCTTTGTTTGAATCTTCCCAGAACACGCGGCCTACGGCGACTGATGGATCGGGAAGGCGCCCTTCTGGACGAAGCACTGGTGCTGCGGTTCGATGCGGGTCATAGTTTTACCGGTGAAGACGTGGTTGAGCTTCATCTTCATGGAAGTCCGGCGGTAATTGCCGCAGTTTTGGAAGTTCTTGGTCAAGACATGCGGTTGCGTCCTGCCGAAGCCGGTGAATTCACGCGCCGCGCTTTGGAAAATGGAAAACTTGACCTGGCTCAGGTTGAAGGTCTTGCTGATCTGATCGACGCTGAAACGGAAAGCCAGCGCAAGCAGGCGCTCCGGGTCCTTTCTGGTGCCTTGGGTGATAAGGCAGCACTCTGGCGTGAAAAACTTATTCGTGCCGCAGCGTTGATTGAAGCAACGATTGATTTCGCAGACGAGGAAGTCCCTGTTGATGTTTTTCCCGAGGTACGCACGCTAATCGCGGCAGTTCAGCAGGAAATGCGGACGGAGTCAGACGGTGTCGCAATTGCAGAACGGATTCGGGATGGATTCGAAGTCGCTATTGTTGGTCCGCCAAATGTCGGAAAATCCACTCTGCTGAATAGGCTGGCAGGACGGGATGCGGCGATCACATCCGAGATTGCCGGTACGACGCGCGATGTTATTGAGGTTCGCATGGATCTGGGTGGTCTGCCGGTCACATTCTTAGATACGGCAGGACTCCGCGAAACCAGCGACACGATTGAAAAGATTGGGGTAGCGCGAGCGATGGAGCGCGCAGCACAAGCAGATCTACGTATTTATATGCGAGACGATGACCTGAAAGTGCTGGTTGCTCTGGATATCGACGACATTGTTGTTACGTCGAAATCTGACCTTGGAAATCACGGTGATTTTGCTATCTCGGGAAAAACCGGAGAAGGCATCAACCGCCTCGTCTTGCAGATTACGGATGTGTTGAAATCCCGTGCCAGTAAGGTAGGAATTGCGATGAGGGCGCGGCACCGCGTGGCCCTGATGAAAGCGACGGAGCATATGCAGTTGGCTCTGGATATGACGGCACAAGATACAGCGATGGCCGACCTGATTGCAGAAGATTTGCGTGTTGCTGTGCGCGCTGTCGATTCTTTGATTGGACGTGTCGACGTAGAGCATATACTGGATGAGATCTTTCTAAGTTTCTGCATCGGAAAATGAGGATTGTTTCACGTGAAACATTTTGACGTTATTGTAATTGGCGGCGGACACGCCGGTACTGAGGCAGCTCATGCGGCGGCTCGAATGGGTGCGTCGACTGCGCTCATTACATTAACAAAAGCCTCGATCGGTGTTATGTCATGCAATCCAGCCATTGGCGGCCTTGGAAAGGGCCACCTCGTCCGTGAGATTGACGCACTTGACGGGGTGATGGGTATCGTTGCTGATCATGCCGGAATTCAGTTTCGCTTACTGAACCGGACCAAAGGTCCGGCTGTGCAAGGTCCACGGGCCCAAGCAGATCGTGAGAGGTATCGCATGGCGATGCAAAAGCTTACGTTCGAACGCAAAAGTCTTGAAGTGATTGAAGGCGAAGCGGCTGATTTCCTGATGAGTGGCGATTCTGTGAGCGGGATCGTTTTGGCGGATGGGACTACAATACGCGCGGCTGCAGTAATCTTGACCACCGGGACATTTCTGCGCGGTGTGATTCATATTGGCGATAGTGCAAAACCCGGGGGACGGATGGGGGAAAAGCCATCCGTTCAGCTTGCAGAGAGATTGGATTCCTTTGAGCTACCGTTGGGCCGGCTGAAGACTGGAACTCCGCCGCGTCTTGACGGAAGGACCATAGATTGGGCATCGCTTGAAGCCCAGCCGGGTGATGCCACCCCTACCCTGTTCTCTTTCATGTCGACCGGCGTTGTCGCTCCACAGGTTGTCTGCGGAATTACGCATACAAATGAACAAACCCATGACATAATCCGCCAGAATCTGGCGCGCTCGGCGATGTATGGCGGACATATTGATGGTGTTGGGCCGCGCTACTGCCCTTCGATCGAGGACAAGGTCGTCCGTTTTGCGGATAAGACGTCCCATCAGATATTCTTGGAGCCCGAGGGCGTAGACGACCATACCGTCTACCCGAATGGCATCTCAACGTCCCTGCCCGCGGACGTTCAAGAAAGTTATGTCCGCTCAATTGTCGGATTGGAGAACGCAACGATTATTCAATCGGGGTATGCCATTGAATATGATTACGTTGATCCACGCGCGCTGCGGCCTTCATTGGAACTGCGTGATGTTCCCGGCTTGTATTTGGCTGGTCAGATCAACGGAACCACAGGATATGAAGAGGCTGCAGCACAAGGGTTGGTCGCCGGTTTGAACGCCGCACAGCGCGCGCACGGCAAGCAACCGATCTATTTTAGCCGGCGAGAATCCTACATTGGTGTAATGATCGATGACCTGATTACGCGTGGAGTCACAGAGCCTTACCGCATGTTCACATCTCGGGCTGAATTCCGGCTTTCCCTGAGGGCAGACAACGCAGACCAGAGATTGACGCGATTGGGCCGTGAGTTTGGCTGTGTGGAGACCGAACGGTGGGAAGTTTTTTCCAAGAAGATGGATGCTATCGAGGCGACGCGAGACGCCCTCACCAAAATTCGATTCAGTGCTCGCGAAATCGCTTCAACCGGCGCTAAGTTAAGTCCAGGCGGAGAAACGCGAACCGCCCTCGGTGCCTTGGAACTAGCTGATTTTGATATCGAGCACCTTAACAGTATTCTTCCCGAACCATTGATTTGTGATGTTGAGGTTGCGCGCCAGATCAAACGTGACGCCCTCTACGTTAACTATATCGCGCGGCAAGCGCGGGACATTGCTGCGATGGAACGCGACGAGGATCATAAGATTCCTGAGGATATGCCTTTTCTGGAAATTCCGGGGCTATCGACAGAACTTGCCACAAAGCTGGATCGGGTTCGGCCAGTTACTCTCGCCCACGCTGGGCGGATTGACGGCATGACTCCGGCGGCGCTGATGCTATTGCTGAGTTGGCTAAAGAAATCCCCTGAGATCAGGGTAGCAGGGAAATGACCAGTTCCCTTTTTGCTGATTATAATGTTTCACGTGAAACAATGGAACTTCTGCACGCATTTGTGGAACTTACCAAGAAATGGACCGCACGGATCAATTTGATCGCGCCCAGCACGGTTAATGACATTTGGAGCCGCCATGTCATCGACTCCGCGCAGTTGATGCGACACGTTTCAGGCCCATTCAATAGCTGGGTTGATCTGGGGAGTGGGGGAGGCTTTCCGGGGATCGTTGTCGCGATCCTTGCGAAGGAGTCGTACCCTGCCGCTCAAGTCACACTGGTAGAAAGCGACCAGCGGAAGGCAATTTTTCTCCGGGCAGTTGCACGCGAACTTGGCCTCAACATATTGGTTGAAGCGCAACGTATAGACAAACTTGCACCACAAGCTGCAGATGTTGTGTCTGCGCGCGCCCTTATGCCTATGAAAGCCTTGCTTCCGCACTTGCACAGGCATCTTGATCCAAGCGGTATAGCAATTCTGCACAAAGGCCGCCGATTTGCTGCAGAGATCGACGAAGTAAAACCAGATTGGGACTTTGAACTGACCCAGTACCCGAGTATCACCGACCCAGAAGCTCGCATACTCATACTCAAAGGGATTACCCGTGCCTGATCCAATCCGGTCGCATGGACCGCGCATTTTTGCTATCGCCAACCAAAAGGGGGGGGTGGGCAAGACGACAACGACGATCAATCTTGGCGCGGCCTTCGCGGCGGAAGGACGCAAGGTGCTGTTGGTTGACCTTGATCCGCAGGGCAATGCTTCGACCGGTCTGGGGATTGGACAGGATGATCGTCAGGTGACAACATATGACCTGCTCGCTGGCGATGTGACCCTGAAAGACGCAATTCAGGATACGACCGTTGAAAATCTCTGGATAATACCGGCGACAACCGATCTGAGCTCGGCTGATATCGAACTGATATCGAACGAAAAACGGAGCTTTCTGCTGCACGACGCCTTGCGGCAGATCGAGATCGACGCTTTTGGGCTGGACTATATTCTGATCGATTGTCCGCCGTCACTCAACATCCTGACCGTGAACGCAATGGTCGCGGCACATTCGGTCGTTGTTCCACTGCAAAGTGAATTTTTCGCGCTCGAAGGGCTGTCACAGCTGATGCTGACATTGCGCGAAGTGCGGCAATCGGCGAACCCTGATCTGCGGATCGAAGGGATTGCTTTGACGATGTATGACAGCCGGAATAACCTGTCGCAGCAAGTTGAGGACGACGCGCGCGAAAACCTTGGGGACCTTGTTTTCAAGACGGTCATTCCGCGTAATGTCCGCTTGAGCGAAGCGCCATCCTTTGCCCTGCCGGTTCTGCAGTACGATTCGCAGTCGAAAGGCAGCATTGCGTATCGCGCACTGGCACAAGAAATTATGGAACGCGAAAGCGCGTATCGAAAAGGATGAAGTATGGCAGACCGTCCAAATAAATCGCGCGGGCTTGGTCGGGGTCTCTCGGCCCTAATGGCTGATGTTAACCAGGAAACAGGGCAGTCGCCTGAACAGCGACGACGCCCTGACCAGATGATCCCGGTTGAGCGTGTGCATCCAAACCCCGATCAGCCGCGCCGCAGCTTTTCCGACGATGCATTGTCTGAATTGGCTGCGTCGATCCGTGAAAAGGGAATCATTCAGCCGCTTATCGTTCGCGCTGCCCCCGGCAAGCCCGATCATTTCGAGATCGTCGCAGGCGAGCGTCGTTGGCGTGCCGCACAAATTGCGCAATTGCATGAAGTTCCTGTTCTGATCCGTGATTTCGACGACACCGAAGTTCTTGAAGTCGCGATTATCGAGAATATCCAGCGTGCCGACCTAAATCCAGTGGATGAGGCGGCAGGCTATCGCCAGCTTATGGATCGGTTTGGCCACACGCAGGACCAGATGGCCACCGCAATGGGCAAAAGCCGCAGTCATATTGCGAACCTCCTGCGCCTGCTGACCCTGCCGGATGATGTGCAGGACTACCTTTCCGACGGTCGGCTGACAGGCGGGCATGCGCGCGCTTTGGTTGGTCATCCGCAGGCGAGTGCGCTGGCACGTGAGATCATTCAGCGCAAACTATCCGTTCGCGAGACCGAAAAACTTGTGAAGTCGCCGCCACGCGCAACAGGGGCCGCGCGCAGTGCACCGAAGCAGTCCACGACGAAAGATGCAGATACAGTCCAGATCGAAGGAGAACTAGCTGCCACTTTGGGAATGTCCGTTAGTATCGACCATAAGGCGGGTGGTGAGGGTGGAAAACTTACACTGAACTATCGGACGCTCGAGCAACTGGATGATTTGTTGCGGGTATTATCCGGCAGCTAAACGTCGAGAAGTTTTGCCAAAACCGAATTCAGAACAGGACGGCCTGCCGGGGTTGTGCGAAGTTGACCGTCTGCCTGTTCCAGCATCTTCATTTTCACAAGTGCGTTGATATTCTGTTGAAATATGCCGCCGCTCAGGTGATTGAGCCGGGCAATGTTGACACCTTCGGTCAAACGCAGTCCCATCAGCAGGAATTCGGTAACCGTGTCATCAGGTGACAATGGCACCCGTGTGCCTTCTCCTGTTCCTTTGGTATTCACTGACTTTAGCCAGACCAATGGCGCAAGTGGCGCCTCGGTCGCAAAGCGCTGTCTTTCAATCGTGACGCGCCCGTGTGCGCCCGGCCCGATGCCAATATAGTCGCCGTAACGCCAGTAGACCTGATTGTGACGACTTTCTTGTCCGGGTTTGGCGTGGTTCGAGACTTCATAACACTTAAACCCTGCTGCGTCGCAAATCTCTTGCGTGGCCTCGAACATATCAGTTGCGCGGTCCTCGTCCGGCAATCCGCGGAGCTTACCTGCCGCATAACGATCCCCGAATGCGGTCCCTGCCTCAATGCTCAGTTGGTATAGGGACACATGGTCTATTGCGAGGTTTAGAGCCTGTTTCAGCTCGGACCGCCACGCGGCAACCGTTTGGTTCTGACGGGCGTAAATCAGGTCAAAACTCACCCGATCAAAGATCGAACGGGCAGTGTCGAACGCGGCCATCGCTTCGACAGCGGTGTGCAATCGTCCCAGTGCTTTCAGGTCAGGGTCGTTCAGCGCCTGAATACCCATGGATATCCGGTTCACACCAGCGTCATGATACCCTGCAAAACGACCGGCCTCTACTGATGTGGGGTTTGCCTCAAGCGTGATCTCGATGTCATTGGATTGCGGCCATGTTGCGCGTACCTGTCTCAGGATCGCGTCCACCAGCGCCGGATCCATCATGCTGGGTGTGCCACCGCCAAAAAACACCGAACGCAGGACCCGCCCTTGGGTTTCGGCCCCTACGCGTGTGATCTCGGTCAGGTAGGCGCGTTGCCATGCGGCTTGGTCTATCTGTGAAACGACGTGGCTGTTAAAGTCGCAATAGGGGCATTTGGCCTGACAGAATGGCCAGTGGATATACAATCCAAAGCCGCCGTTTCGCCAATCTTCCGGATAAGAATCAGGCAAAACAACCGGCCACTAGTTTGCGGAATGCGTCTGCACGGTGGCTGATCCTGTTTTTTTCCCAACGGTCCATTTCACCAAAGGTTATGTCATAGCCAGAGGGTTGGAATATTGGGTCATAACCATGTCCACCCTCGCCACGCATCGGCCAGACAACCTGCCCTTCCATCACGCCGGGGAACACCTCGTCATGGCCATCTGGCCAAGCGAGGACCAGCGTACAGCAAAATCGCGCAGAACGTGGAAACGGGGCAGAAACAGACTCTAAAGCGGCCCAAGTCCGCTCCATTGCCATTTTGAAGTCGCGACCGTTGGGAGTTTCTGCCCAATCAGCGGTATGAACGCCGGGCGCACCGTTCAAGCCATCAATCACGATGCCGCTGTCATCAGCAAGTGCTGGCAAACCCGTTGCCCGCGCCGCAGCATGGGCCTTGATCCGAGCGTTTCCAACAAAAGTGGTTTCGGTCTCTTCAGGTTCGGGCAAACCATGGTCAGCATTCGACGAAAGATTGATCCCGAAGGGCTCCAACAGTGCCGCGATCTCTTCCAGTTTGCCCGCATTATGCGTTGCGACGACCAATTCGTTTGCATCGAACTTGCGCATCAGCTGACGGCCGCGATCTGGATGTCCTTCAGCTCTGCTACACCCTTTTCAGCAAGATCCAGCAGACCGTTCATTTGGGCACGCGTAAATGTAGAGCCTTCGGCGGACATCTGCACCTCGATTAGCTTGCCAGCGGTCATGAC
>RCMY010005489.1_pt1 | contig 17475 bp, 1 predicted proteins | sample 2041341 | NCBI WGS metagenome assembly RCMY01 (sample SAMN09708234, study PRJNA481090) | Marine sediment metagenome, whole genome shotgun sequencing project. | reverse complement strand
CCAACATTCTCTACCGTTAGGGAAGATGTATCCTATATAAATCTTTTACACAGAAACCAATCGGTACAATTTAATGATAATAACCAAAACTACTTTCTTAGTTATAGTGGTCGAATTAGTGATAGAACTGGGCTTGGACTAAGTCTATATTCCCAGCGGGAAGGAACTGTTTCCAATTTTGGTGTACTGGCCAATTATGCCTATGGTATTAAATTAAGTGATAAAAGTAATTTCACCTTTGGTGCCAATGTTTCTTACTATAATAGTGGTTTTGACCAAAACCGTGTTACAACAGTAGAGGACGATCCATTCTTGGCTGGCCTTCAAGACAGTAATCTTTTGTCTTTTCAGCCAGGTTTTAATATTTCCTATGGAAAGTTCGATGTTGGACTTTTTGCAGAAAATCTATTTGATTACAACTTAAAGACAAGCGAATCGGTTACTGATTTTAAGGATAAAACTTTTTCAAGTCACTTGCAATATACCCATGAATTTGAAAACGCCACTGGCGTTCTAGAAAGTGGACGACTAATGCCTTTGGCCCGAGCCAGAAAGGTAGGCGAAGACGATATTGTTTTTGGCGGTAGTCTAATACTGGATCTCCCAAAATTAGGATGGGTACAAGGGGGCTATGATAGTTTTTATGGAGCATCTGCCGGTGTAGGTTTTAATCTTAGTAAAAGACTCTCTTTGGGTTATACTATGGAAAAAGGCCTTTCTAACAATTTTGACAATTTTGGAGTAACCCATGAAATATCCTTTGCCTATTCATTTGAGCCTAATTTAACGGAAGACCGGGTTTTCCTTGAAAATAGTGAGGATGATTTAGTCGATTCAGAAGACTTTGGTCAAGAAGATTCAATCGCAAGTTCTGAAGAATTGGAAGAGCTTAAAAAGAAGCTGTCCGAAAACGATGCTATAATAGCGGAATTGATGTTCAGACAGGATTCTCTGGAATTGAACCGTAAAAAGGACTTAGAAAATCGCTTTGAAATGGTCATGCGTATGGTCAGGAACGAAACAAAAGGTGAGCGACCAGACTTGGAACAGAAAGCAGAAAAATTATTCTTAGGAGATAATAGCGATGTAGCAGTTGCTGCAAACAACGCTAGCAATGACGGTCGTGAACAATCACAAAAAAATGTAAGTACCGAACGGTTTAATAATGCTAAGAAACCTGTTTTTGATAACGCCAGGCCAACTCAAAAAGTAAATGATGCTGTCGTTTCGGCAAACGATGAGACCAAGGCACGCCCAAGTGCAAAACAAGACAATACACGCAAAACCAAAGCCGTAATTGCAACAACTGCTCCCGATAAAGTTAAAAGCAGAAAATTCAAGGATTTACAAGGGGTTGAAGATGGGTATTACGTAATTGCAAATGTATACAAAGGGGGGCAATATATGGATAAGTTCATTGTCGGCCTTGAACAGAAAGGAATAGCTGCAGACTACATAGACAACCCTAACAACGGTCTTAAATATGTTTATTTAAATCGTTATAACACTTGGGAAGAAGCCGTTGCTGCACACAAGAGCAATTTAAATGGTAATTACAGCGGCGAAATGTGGATCATGAATGTTGACAACCGTTATACGAATGAAGCCTATGTTGAGAATGCCACTAAAATCAATGAAAAAGCCTCTAAATACAACACAGATGTATTACAACAGAATGTAATTGTAAAAGACAAGGTTGCTGCTAACAAACAACAGCCTAAAACCCAAATAATTAATTGTACTGATTCAGGATACTATCTAATTGCAAATGTTTTTGCGAATCCTAACAATGCCAAGAGATTTGTAAAGTTGTTGAATTCTTATGGTTTGAATGCTAGCTATTTTATAAACCCTGAAAACAATTTCAGATATGTTTATTTAAAACGCCACCAGTCCTGGAACAACGCTCTTCTTTCTTACTATACCAAACTAAATGACGCGTATGATGACAAAATGTGGATCATGCGAGTTACACCAAACCAAATGGCGTAGTACAACAAAAAACACTCTACATATATAAAATTTACTACCTAAATCACATTAATAAAAGAGCAATTTCAATGGCCCGCACAATTGCTTTTGGGCCTTTTTTTTGTGCCTATTTGAGTCATTTTAAACAGTTCATTATAAAACTGACCACTCGGTCGGTGCTTATAAAACGGGAGTTTTGAATAATTAAACCTTTGATTATTGGGTTTTCACAACAGAATATCGTTAGGGCACAACATTAAATTCTGCACCTCATAAGATAGGGCCATATTTGTTTTGGATAATTCCCGTTCTCTGCTTTTAAAAAACAGGAATGGTTGCAATCCAAAATAAAGGCACCATATGACCAACGTTTTTACATTTTCGGATTTTACCAAACTAACCGGATCCATGAAATTACACATCCTCAAAGGCTTTTTGATAAGCTGCTTTATGTTGTTAGGTAGTTTTTCTGCACTTTCCCAAGTTAAAAACGATTTTGATGTTCGCTATGCAGCGGATATTCGAGGAGAGCTGACTTTTATTGCCAATAACATTGTCAATAGGCAGGAAGACGCCCATTGGGAAGGTGCATGGGTTAGACAAAGACGAAGATGGGTGTGGGACCCCGAAGTTACTTGGGTTCCTGGTGCTAGCACGAGTGACCCTTATGATCTGACAGGAGGCGCCTCGGATTATAATGACAACCTTAATATGCAATATATTGATGTAGATGCCGATGCTTCTACATTTAGCTCTAGTAGTGCGACCTTGAACGTACCTGATGAAGGTTGTTCTTTAGTGCGCTATGCCGGTCTATACTGGTCAGCGGTTTATGTAAATGCAGACAGAAGTACTATTGATGATATCAAATTTCAAGTGCCAGGCGGTGCTTACCAAGACATAACAGCTGATGAAATTCTTTTTGATGGCGATGGTGATGCCGATTTTGGTTATTATAGCCCATACGCCTGCTATAAAGACGTAACCTCAATAGTTACCGGATTAGCAAACCCTGATGGGGATTATTTTGTTGCCAATGTTCGGGCTAGTTCTGGAAGTAGTATTTCCGGTGGTATTTCCGGTGGTTGGACAATGGTTGTCGTATATGAAAACCCGAATCTGCCTGGCAGTAAATTCATCACCACTTTTGATGGTTATGCTGGGATTAAATCAGGCGAGACTACCGATATTCCAATAAGCGGATTTACAACCTTGCCTGCGCCTTTCAGTGTAAACGCAAATATTGCCGTTGCGGCCCTAGAAGGCGATAACAGAATCGGTGGGGACGGACTGGCAATTAACGCCAATGGTGTATTTACTCCATTGAGCAGTACGGTTAACCCCGCTACTAATTTCTTCAACTCAAATATTTCGATAGACCCAAATATTATAACAACTAGAAATCCAAATAGTGTGAATACTTTGGGGTGGGATGTCGATCTATTTCCAGTTACCAATGTTCCAAACAACAATGTTATCCCTAATGATGCCACAAGTGCTATTCTTAGAGCCAGTTCTGCGCAAGATAAATATGATATCTTCTTTGCTTCATTCGATGTAGAGATCATTGAGCCCAATATTGTCTTAGAGAAAAAAGTAAATACGCCAGGAGGGGTTGATATCACGGGACAAGGTGTAAATCTTGGTCAAACTTTGGACTATGTTCTTACATTCCAAAACATTGGAAATGATGATGTCGATAATTTTACAATCAGGGATGTCCTTCCGGTAAATGTGGCGCCCCCGAACGGATTCGATTTTACCCCTGCAGATATGGTATTACCGCCGGGAGTAACTTATTCCTATGACACAACAACCCACGAAGTAATCTTTACAATACCCAACAATCTTGTTGAACAAGGTCTTACGCCTTATTCAATTCGTATGCGTGTTCAGGTCGCTGAGAACTGTTTTGATTTTGTCAATGCGTGTTCTGACACGATTCAAAATTTGGCCTTTTCCACCTATCAGGGTGTAGAAAATACCGCACAAATAACAGATGACCCCAGTGTTACCGATTTTGATAGCTGTGGATTCATAGTGCCTGGAGCAACCAATTTTTTATTGGATGATCTTGCGGACTGTAATTTCCAAAGAACTGTTGAATTATGTGGTAATGAAGCAGTTTTAGATGCGGGTGATAATTTTGATGAATATGTTTGGGTAAGTGATGATAATGGAAACGGCTTATTAGACCCCACAGATACGGTATTAAATGACGGTGACCCAGACAACGATCCAAGTACCCTAGTGGTAACAAACGTAGGAACTTATATCGTTGATAAAATAGTTGCAGATCCCTGTAAGGGATTCAAGGAAATTATAACCGTAGTTCCCTATGGATCAGGGACAATTCCAAATCCGGTCATTGATTATTTCAACGCCGTAAATGGTGATGCCGACCCATCAAATGACTTGGCTGGGGAAATTGTGCAGTGTAGTATCGATAATGACCTGCTTCCCAAATTATTCCTTTGTGGAATAGGCGATACCCGTCAAATACAAGTCAACATTCTTGACGCCCAAAGTCTTGTTTGGGAAAAATTGGATGAGGGAAGTTGTGCCCCATCAGGTGATGACTGCGCCAATAAAAATTTAACCTGTACCTGGAGTCCTGAAGGTAGTGGGAATAACTATTTAGTGTCAAGTGCCGGAAAATATAGATTGTCCGTGACCTATCAAAATGGCTGTACAAGTCGTTTTTACTTTAATGTTTTCCAAAATACTTTAGACATATTGTATAACAACAATGACATTATTTGTACAACGCCAGGAAACATCACCATCACTAATCTAGGTGCAGGATATGGCTACCAATTGGTCGATGATGCAACCAGTACCATTTTGGTGCCATTCAGTGCAAATAATGGTCCAAGCTTTGATTTTGGTACAGGTGAAAATGGAGCTTACCGTGTTCAAGTAACACAGTTAGACAATGCTGGTGTCCCTATCGTTGATGCCTGTATTTTTGAAACCCCAATAATAGGAATAGTAGAAAGGGATGTACAATATAATGTCAACTTCACTCCTGCAAATTGCACCGTGCTAGGTACGGCAACAATTCAAGTAACCAATGCCGATGCCAACTATAATTATGAGATCCGATTGGATGACGGTTCTAACGGAGGACTTGGAACCTTGGTTGATGACGAGTTAGCTCAAACAAATAACAATTTTACATTTACGGGTTTAAACCCAGGCGATTACATAGCAAGCGTAAGTACCGATGATGGTTGTTCGTATAGCGAACAAATTACAATTATCGATGAAAATGATTTGACCTTAGTCGCGCAAGTGTCCCAACACATTACTTGTAAAGAAGGTAATATACAGATGGATTCTAATGGAGGTCAAACACCTCATACCTATGCCATTTGGGAATATATTGATGATACTGGCACGACAATAACATCATATCCTACTATAAATGACATTCCTCCTGCTGAGTTTCAGACTAGTGTAATTTTTGATGTTCTTCTACCTGGTGATTACACTTTTGTGGTAATTGATAGAAACAGTTGTCCTGCTATTTCAAATACAGTGACCATAGAGTTTCAACCAGCCGCAGATTTTAACGCTACCTCTGTAACAGATGTGCTTTGTTTTGGGGATTCAACTGGTTCTATAGAATTCAATCTTGTCAGTAGCAATGGGTATCAACTTACCTTTTATTTGTTCGATGCTGCAGGGTTCGATGAAAACAACTATAATCTTGCCAATGCACTTGACACCAATACCACAGGCTATTTCCCAGGATTGGTATCTGGTGATTACGCAATCGTAATCAATCAACGAAAAGGAAGTGCCTCGTGTGATTATTTTGAATATCATACAATTTCAACACCAACAAATGCTCTTTCGGCAACTTCCGCATTAATTCAGGATTATAGCTGTTTACAAGATGCCATTATCGAAGCACAAACCGTAACCGGAGGTACTGCACCCTACGAATATAGTATCGATGGGGTCAACTTCGTTTCAGGTGTTGGTGCAGAAAGATTTTCAAATCTAACCGACGGCACCTATACCATCACAGTAAGAGATACGAATGGATGTATATTCCCAACACCTTCCATAACCATATTACCACTTAACGAGCCCAGTGACCTAACCTTTACGTCTACTGCGCCCAACTGTCCAACCCAGACTTCAAATGTAACAGTAACCGTCGTGGACGGGAATACGCCATTTGTTTTTGATATCATTGCGCCGGCAACAGTTGCGGCTACTTCGATATCTGGTGATACAGCAACTTTTGACAACCTTGCTCCAGGGACTTATACTTTTAGGGTGACTGATGACAAAGGATGTTTTTATACAGAAGACTACACCATAACACCCGTGAATCCTATTACAGTTGCTGGAACTTTGGTGAACAACGTATCTTGCGTAGGGGCTGCTGATGGGGCCGTTGACTTTACGGTGAATGGTTTTTCAGGAACATACGCATACAGTGTTAATGGAGGAGCTGATATAACAGCGCAGTCGACAAATACTATCAATCTAACAGGTCTATTGGCTGGTGATTATACAATCGTCGTAACTGATGAAACCACTAACTGTACTGATACTAACACCATAACCGTTAGCGAACCGGCCACGCTATTGGCATTTACTTTCAATACCACACCGCTTGGTTGTGCTGCAGACGGGTCGGTGACTATTACAGCTACAGACGGTTGGGGAGGTTATAGTTATCAGCTTGAACAACCGGACACATCAGTGGTTGGACCACAAGCCAGCAACGTATTCCCAGGACTTGCGCAAACCGGAACCTATATCATTAGTGTTACAGATGCTGGTGGTTGTACGGTAACGGATACATTTGATATTACTGCACCTGTAAATCCAACAGTAACACTTGACCCAACCACGGATTTATGTTATGATCCGGCGATAGGAGTTAGCTTAACGGCAAACGCCACTGGTGGGGTTACGCCTTATACGTACAGTCTTAATGGTGGTCCAACACAAAACGGAAATGTATTTAATAATTTGACTCCAGGTTCTTATACCGTTGTTGTTGCGGATGCCTATGGATGTCCCGCCACCTCCAATACTGTAACCATTGAACCGCAACTTACAGTTGCTCCTATGCTTACAAAAGAACTTGATTGTACTGCTTCCCCGGATGCGGTCATTGACATTACAATAAATGGTGGCTATACCGCTTTTTCATACCAAGTAAATGGGGGTGCCAGTATCGCTGTAGTGGGTAATACTTTTACTTATACTACTTCAGTGGACGGTTCCTTTACGTTCTTGATTACAGATAGCGAAGGTTGTACAGCCCAAACAACAGTAGTTGTAGATCCGATTACAAACCCTATAGCTACAAACAATCCAACAAATCCAACTTGTGATGGAGCTACTGATGGCAGTGTGGAGATCGTTATAGACCCCAATTTTGGGACAGCGCCATACCAAGTAGACTTCAATGGAGCAGGGCTCTCGTCGCAAACACTTTATACCGGACTTACGGCAGGTACTTATAATTATATCGTTCAAGACAGTAAAGAATGTACTTTTAATGGAAGCGTAACCTTAACAGCGCCAAACCCTATGAGTGCTGATGCGGTATTGACGCAGCCCTATACCTGTTTGCAAGAAGGGATTATTGAAGCACAAAATGTTACAGGTGGTACCGCTCCTTATGAATTCAGTATTGATGGAGTTAACTTTGTCTCAGGAGTTGGTGCCGAAAGCTTTTCAAACTTAACAGACGGCACATATACAATCACCATAAGGGATGCCGGTTTATGTACTTTTGTTACTGCGCCCGTAGTTATTCCGCCTTTGGATCCACCAACAGATATTACTTTCGGTGCAACACCACCGAACTGTCCAGATGAAACTACTTTAACTTTAGCGGTTACTGACGGAACTGGAACTATTACCTACGAAATCACAGCTCCCGTTGCTGTAAACAATGGTACAAACAATATTTTTGCTGGTCTTGCGCCAGATACGTATACATTCTTGGTAACTGATGCCAATGGGTGTACCTATACCGAAAATTATACAATTAACCCAGTTACTCCTATTGGCGTGGTGGGAACACTGGTAGACAATGTTTCCTGTGTAGGAGCTGCTGATGGCGTCATACAGTACAGCGTAACCGGATTTACCGGCAACTATAGCTTTACCGTGACAGGGCCTACGGCCATCCCCGCACAATTGGGCATAGCCACGGACCCCTTGAACTTTAGCGGTCTTTTGGCGGGCGATTATACAATCACCGTTACCGACGACACCACAAACTGTATAGCTACCGCAACTGTTACGGTAAATGATCCTCCATCTGCTTTAATTATTGATAGTATTACCCCAACAGATCCAACATGTACTGGCCCTGGGTCGGTTACGATCACTGCCTCTGGAGGTTGGGTGGGATATACCTATGAGGTTATAGACCCTAGTTTGGTCTCTACCACAAATACTACAGGAACATTTACTGGACTTTCAGACACATCCGCAGCCTATACGGTAAATGTTACAGATGCCAATGGATGTCTTGTGAGTGGCAACTTCACATTAAATCCTGCAATAGCACCGGACCTTAGCATAAGCCCAAATAGCCTTTGCTATGACAGTGCAATAGGTCTTAAACTTACAGCTACCATAGCAACAGGTGGTACGGCGCCATTCCAATACAATATCAACGGAGGAGCTTATCAAACAAGTAACGTATTTAGTGGTTTAGCTCCTGGAACTTATACTGTTGAAGTTACTGATAGTAAGAACTGTACTGATACAGAAGTTATTACTGTAAACCCAACGATAACGGCTAACGCATTGTTGGTCAAAGACTTGGACTGTTCTGCTTCTCCTGATGCTGAAATACAAATAACGATTGCAGATGGTTATCCTGTTTATACTTATGAAGTTTTACTAAATGGAGCTACCTATCAGGCGGCAGGAACACCTGTACCTTCCAATCCGTTTACGTTTACCACATCGGATTTTGGAACATTCGAATTTGTAGTTACTGATAGTGAAACCTGTACGGTTACCACCAACCAGGTGCTAATTACAGATAACCCACTGCCCGTCGTAACTCCTATTCTTACACAACCTTTGTGTAATGGGGATGCTAATGGCAGTGTTGACCTTAATGTTTCTGGAGGATTGTCTCCTTATACCATTGTATTCAATGGTAGTGCCCCAAGTACCCAAGAAGTATATGCTGGCTTGTCTGCAGGAGTGAGCTATCCGTATACCATTACAGACAGCAAGGGTTGTATTGCTTCCGGAAATATTACCTTGACAGAGCCAACGCCATTGTCTTTTGGCACATCGATTACGCAGCTTTATACTTGTGTAACCGGATCTGCAACTATTGAAGTGTCTACATTGGCCAGTGGTGGAACTGCACCTTATGAATACAGTATTGATGGTGTTAATTTCAGCGTCTCGACCACTTTTTCTGGCTTGTTGGACGGCACCTATACAATTACGGCAAGGGATGCCAATATGTGTACAGAAACAAGTTCGCAGACTATAGATCCATTAAACGAACCTACAGATCTAACATTCGCTTCAAGTCCTGTTATATGTCCTGCATTAACCTCAGATGTTACAGTTACCGTAGTTGGAGGAAATGCTCCTTTCGATTATAGAATCATAGCACCAGCTGTTGTAAACAATGGGGCTAGTAATATTTTTACGAACTTAAGCCCAGGTAGTTATACATTCGAAGTCGAAGATGATAAGGGCTGTACAATTACAAGGAATTATACAATTGATGCAGTTCCACAAATAAGTGTGGTCGGTCAATTGGTCAATGATGTAACTTGTAATAACGACGCAGACGGAGCGCTTAACTTTACAGTAGCTGATTTTGTAAGCACCTTTAGCTATACGGTTACAGGTGGTCCAACAGCAGTCGTTCCTGGAGGCCCAGGATTAAACACCCTTACGCCTATAAATGTGCCGGGATTGGAAGCGGGCATATACACTATTACTGTAACTGACGACACAACGGGTTGTACGTATGCGGACAACGTGACCATTACAAACCCTCCAGTTCTAACCGCAACACCAAATGTTAGTCCGTTGACCTGTATAGGCGATGGTTCGGTTGAAGTAATAGCCGGTGGCGGTTGGGGAAGTTATACTTATACTTTAACACCTCCAGCAGGACCTGCGGTTGGGCCACAGAGCTCCAACAGTTTTACTGGTCTTTCGGATACCTCAGGAAACTATACAGTTACCGTAACCGATATAAATGGTTGTACGGCAAGTGACACTTTTACGCTTACCATACCTACTAATCCTATTGCCGCAATAAATCCGGCATCTGATCTTTGTTATGATATAAATGGCACTAACGTAATTATCGATGCATCCTCACCTCCAGGAGGTGGTGGGCCAGCATATACTTATGCTATGAGTCCAACAGGACCCTTCCAAGTTGCAAATAATTTTGCAGGATTATTACCAGGTTCGTATGATTTTTATGTTCGTGATTCTTTTGGTTGTATATCAGCAGCAGCGGCATTAGTTATCCCAGACAGATTGATTGTTGTTCGCGCTGTCCTTACAAAAGATTTAACGTGTTCAATGCCGATAGCTGCCAATATTCAAGTAGATATAGACGGAGGGTATTATCCCGAATACGATCGTTACGAGGTTAGCTTTAATGGCGCCGCATATGCCCCAGGAGGACTTATTTCACCTCCACTAGGTGCCACCTCATTTACCCTATGCAGCAGCTGCGGCAGGAACCTATCAATTCTTGGTCTTTGACGATTTTGGTTGTATGGCCGAATCGCCGATAATAACCGTTGATACTCCAGTGCCGCCACAAGCCACCGTTACACCAACAGATCCACTATGTGTGGGTGACAGTTCGGGTATATTGGACGTGGTAATCGACACTAATTTTGGTGTGCCTCCATATACTATTGGGGTAGTTGAAACAATTTCTAGCACCAATTATGGTAGCCAGACAACCAACCTGCCAGCGGGCGATTATGAGGTTACCGTTACTGATAGTAGAGGGTGTTTTGTTGTTATACTTCAAACGCTAACGGATCCTGTGCCAATAAATCCAAATATCACGCATACAGACCTTAGTTGTGCAGCGTCAACAAATATATTAGGTACTATAACCGTAGATGCCTCCGGTGGGGCAGCAACCTACTTTTATGAAATTAACAATATAGATTATTCGTATACCGATTCTTATGACACCTCAACCGGTACGAATGATAATACATTTACTGGACTTGACTTTGGTGATTACACGATACGGGTTATTGATAGTAATGGTTGTGAAAACATTTCAACAGTAACCATAACCACTGGACCTGATGTTCTAATTACAACATCCGCAATTGCCGGTTGTCTGCCAGGTAGTGGTCAAATGTTAGTTGAGGCCCAAGCTTCAAATGGTACCCTTGGTTTAGGGACGTTCTATTTTGCCATTTATCCGGCACCTGTTTTCAATGCAGCGGATCCTGCTTGGTTTCCAGAAGACCTTTCGCCACCGGCACCTGATAATACTCATAACTTTACGGGCCTTACGCCAGGAGTTACATATTCCTTTATTGTATACGACACCTCTACAGGTTGTGAATATATACAGGAAGCAACAGTTCCTGTTTTGACGGCATCAGCATTAGCTGCGACCATAGACTTGGTCTCTGAAGTTGGCTGTACGGGAAGTAATGACGGATCATTGGACTTTACCTTCAGTGGATATGGTGGAGCCGCTGTTGATTATCAATTATTCACTGCAGTTACCAACATAGCCGCCGGACTTGTGGTTAGTGTTACTGGCCTAACAGGAGTGCCTCAATCTGAGACTATTTCAGGATTAGCCCCAGGTGAATACTATGTCTTATTGACAGAAGTGGACGGACCAAACGCTGGTTGTGTCTATGCCTCTCCAAGTTTTGTCGTGCAACAGGCACCACAGTTATTAACAGTGACTGCGACGGCTACCAATGACAATTGTAATCCAGCTGCCGGTACTATTACGGCAACGGGGGAATATGGAGTAGGACCTTATGTATTCCAATTGGAAAACTCACCGGTAGGGGCGCCTCCAACAGTCGCAACTTGGACGGGAGTAAACACTTCTGGAGTGTTTAATGTAGACAATGGGGATTATGTAGTCTATATACGGGATGCCAATGATTGCATTCAACCTTCAGGTGTAATTACCGTTGGTTTGGATCCCACACCAGCAGTTACAGCCACCTTGGTTGATGCTTGCGTGGACCAAAGTACTTTCCAAATACAAGTGGAATTGACAACCTTGGGTATTTCGCCTTATTTTTTGAGTGTGGATGGCGGAGAGTTCCAAACTACAACTTTGACAAATATAGGAGATACCGTCACCGTTGATGGATTATCATCAGGCACCCATAGCATTGAGGTAATCGATGCTAATGGATGTGGTAACGGAGTTCAAAATACTGTTATTACCGATCCAATTGGCGCAGGAGTTGCAATTAATGCACAACCTGGTTGTTTAGTGAACGATGGTATAATAGATGTTTCGGGAATTGGAGGATCAGGTAATTATAACTTTGAACTTTATGACAGTCCCGGCGGCACCATACTAGTAGCTGGAGTAACATATAATGCAGGTGCCGGACAATTAGAAAATGTACCAGGCGGAACGTTTATCGTACGAATGACCGATACGACGACTTTATGTACAACAGATACGACCGTAACCTTGGAATCTGCTGTTGTTCCTGTTCTTGACCCATCAACTGTGGTTCATTTAGAATGTTTTGGTGATACCAATGGAAGTATATTGGCAAACTTAAGTCCAGCTACTGCGGTCAATCCACCATACACCTATGAACTTTATACTGTAAGCGGAGGTGTGCCAACACCGTTAGTAGTCGCACAGACCAGTCCTTTATTTTCAGGACTTGGAGCGCTTCCTGCCGGAGATTTTTATAGGGTACGAGTTATTTCAGGAAGAAATTGTGATGATACAGAGGATATTACAATTAATGAGCCTTTAAACCTGATTGCCAGCGTAACCAACGTTACCGATTTTAGTTGTAATGCGGTTTCGGGTGCAGTTAATACAGCTTCTTTTACCGTTACGGCAGACCCTACCACAGGAACTGGACCATACTATTTTAGTATCGATAGTGGAGGTTATGTTGTAGGAGGAGGAGCTGATAGCAATGTATATACGTATACCACTTCAGTTGCAGGAACTTTTACTATTGATGTGCGTGATAGTAGTAGTTGTACAATGGCACAGTTTAATCAGACTATAGACCCACTCAATGTGATGTCATTGAATGTCATCAATATTGTTCCCATAGATTGTATCACTAATTTGGAAACCATAACCGTCGATGTCACAGGTTCTTCTGGAACTCCTCCGGCAAACTTGAGTTTCCAACTATTACCAAGCGGAACGCCACAAGCCAACGGCAATTTTAGCTTTACCGTACCAGGTGATTATACGATAAGAGTAACTGATACTGATACATCGTGTTTTGAGGATATTACGCATACCGTTAATCCTTATGAATTGATCAATGTTGTGGCTTCATTAGTAACTGATGCTACTTGTAGTTATAGTACAGATGGTCAATTACAGATAGATATTTCAGGATATATAGGAACATTTGATTATCAAGTGTTGGACAATACGGGAACTCCTGTTGTTGGTGCTTCTGGTAGCGACAATGCTACATTGGATCCCTATAATTTTGTAATTCCCCAAACATTGCCAGGCGGCAGTTATACCGTTAGTGTAACGGAGACTGCTTTCCCACAATGTTCAGATATATCCAATACCGTTACCATAGATGCTCCTGAAGCGATTACATTGGTAGAGGTAAGTAATACTGCGGCAAATTGTAACGATGATGCCATAGTTGTGGTGCAGGCGAGCGGTGGTACACCTGGTTATACTTATGCCGTTTTGGTAGATGGTAGTCCAGCGCCAACACTTCCTGGTGATTTTACAGAAGACGAAACTTTAAATCTGAATCCAGCCACAAGCCTTTTATGGGATGTTTATGCTAGAGATGTTAATGGTTGTATTTCCTCGGTTCTGGATATTACGATTAGTTTAGACACTACACCGGACATTACATTGGCCCTTGTTGATGCATGTGCTGCCGAAGGTGATTTTGCGATTACTGTTTCCCTTGATGCTCTCAATACGGGTGTTGCTCCATATAGTTTAAGCTTAAATGGTGGAGCGTTTCAGTCTATTTCAGGGTTCGCTTATACCTATAATGGCTTAAGCGCAGGTTCCTATGATATTGAAGTGAGGGATGCCAACGGGTGTAACGAATTGGAAAATATTGTTATTACCCCAGAGATTTTATTGGAAGCAGAAGTGCTGACACAACCAAGCTGTGGTATGAACGACGGTATTATAGAATTCACAGTATCAGGTGGTTCCGGCGCGAATACAGTGGCCTTATTCTTAGGTGATGGAACAACACCATCAGGAATTGCTCCGATAGCCAACCAATTTACAGCAGTCCCTTTTGGGGATTATGTAGTCCGAGTTACCGATGATACATTGGGCGCGCCAACAAACTGTTTTAAAACAGTAGCGCTTACTTTGGAAGAGCCTACACCAGTAACCCTTAACACTACCCAAAAAACAGATATCAGCTGTTTTGGTGATGCCAATGGCACTATTACCGTTAGTTTAATGACACCAGCAGTAGGAGTAAATGATAATCCACCATATACCTACAACATAGATAATGGTGTGGATCCAGCTATCGCCAATAGTACAGGTATTTTCTCAGGGTTAAATCCTGGAACATATGTGATTACGGTTACCTCTGAAAGGGGTTGTGTAGGTACTGATAGTATAACTATTATAGAGCCAACACAAATAGTGGCCACTGCCAGTGCTACGGATTTTGCCTGTGCTGCGGATAATACGGTAAATGTATCCGTGCTTACGGTAGATATACCAACTACTGGGACAGCTCCGTATACATATAGTATCAACGGGACAAATTTCTTTACTACTAATATTTTCAATATTATTGATACAGGAGTAGTTCAGAATATTACTGCAACGGTAAGGGATAATAATGGATGTATAGATACCGATACGGTTACTATCAACCCTTTACCCACAATTACCGATGTAACAGTTGCTCAAATTACAGCAATCACATGTGCCAACCCTGAAGATGCCCGTCTAACGGTCACAGGAGGTTCAGGGGATTTCACCTACGAATTATTGCCTAGTGGTCCAGCCCAAAGTTTGGTGAGCGCTACTGCTGATTTTACGTTGACAACTCCTGGCGATTATACCTTTAGGGTGACCGATAATGTGACCGGGTGTTATTTCACAACATTGCCTTATACCATTGCCCCGTACGATTTAATCGAGGTTGTGGCAACCGCCATTACCCCGGTGACCTGTTTTGGGGACTCGGATGGAGAAATGAGTATTGAAGTAAACAATTATTTAGGAAATTATACCTATCAAATATTTGATAATACCGCGACTGCAATTACAGGAGTAGTACCTACGGACACCTCCAATAACCCAAGAGCCATAACAGGACTTCCTGCAGGTAATTATTATGTTGAGGTAATTGCAACGGATACACCGTTCTGTGACGATATTTCAAATACGATTACTATTGGATCACCTGATGCGGCAGTTAGCCTAATCGAAGTAAGTAATATTAACGCCAATTGTAACATTGGGGTTCAAGTAAGCGTTCAAGCCAACGGAGGAACTCCGGGGTATACGTATGCTTTTGTGCCTACAACAACTTCCCCAACAGGATTGTATACAGCAAGTGTAAATGCGGTGTTAACACCAGCAACTTATCCTGCAGATTATGATGTATATGTACAGGATTCCAGAGGTTGTAGCACTTTTATAACCATAACAGTGAACGAGGACCCATTACCAACGGTAACGGCTCCTACCTATGCAACGGACCAATGTACATCTAACGGAACATCCTATACTTTTGATGTGGTAGGAACAGGCGTTGCGCCACTTGAATATAGTGTTGGAAATGGTTACCAGGCCAGTTCAACAATTACTGTATCTGCACCAGGAAACTATACGGTTACCGTACGAGATGCCAATGGCTGTATGGCTACTGATACCATTATCATTCTACCGCCACTTGGTTTAACTCCTACTGCTACGACCCAACCTAGTTGTACTGTTAGCGATGGGGTAATAACAATTACTACAACAGGTGGTTCAGGAAGTTATGAATACGATCTTCTTGATGGTGGTAGCGTAAGCGTCACTGGAGGTGCTCGACAGCTTTCCAATGTGTTCGCTGGCCTTGCTCCAGACACCTATACTGCTATAGTTTATGACACAAGTGGTTCAGGATGTGATGCTCAAGCACCGGTTACTTTAGAAACTCCGACTCCGGTTGTATTCACCTTTACACAAGAAAATGTTTCCTGTAATGGAGGTGCCGATGGATCCATAGAGGTCATCCTGGATGCTTCCAACGATAATCCACCCTATACCTTTACCATAGATGATGGGGTCAATCCGCCAACAACACAAAACAGTAATCTGTTCACTGGTTTGACCATGGGGTCCTATGACATTACAGTAACCTCGGATAGGGCATGTTTTGATACGCAAACAGTTACAATTACTGAACCCGTTGCTGTTGACGTAACTGCTACGGCCACCAGTTTTGCCTGTAATCCAAATAATACAGTGTCTAATTCAGTAATTACTGCTGTAGGCTTGGATGGTACTGCCCCATATACCTTTAGTATCGATGGAGTTAATTTCTTTAGCTCGAATACTTTCAATGTTCTGGATACTGCTATAGTACAGAATATCACTGTGACCGTAATGGATGACAATGGCTGTTTAGACACGACAATAGTTACCATAGACCCATTAAACACATTTACAGCTGCTGTAAGCCCAACTACAGCGATTTCTTGTGTAGGACCTGAAGAGGTTGTGATTACAGTAACCGATGATTTAAATCCTGCGAACATTTATACTTATGAGCTATTGCCTTTAGGTAATCCTAATGGCACCGAAGTGCCAACAGCATTGAATACAACAACCGAATTCGAGTTAACTACCGTTGGTAGTTATACCTTTAGAATTACGGATACAACAACAGGTTGTTATGTTGATACACTGCCTTACAACATCGCACCATATGATTTAATTGAAGTTACTGCGGTTGCGGTTGATCCTGTGATATGTTTTGGTGATGGAAACGGATCTATGGAAATTACTATCAGTAGTGATTATACAGGAACTTATGATTATCAAGTATTTGATAGTGCCGACAACCCCATTGGAGCTGTAATTAGTACAGATACGAGCATAAACCCAAGAACAATACCTGGATTATCTGGTGGTAACTATTATGTGAGGGTAACAGAGACTACAGTGCCTTTCTGTATGGATGATACCAATATGATCACCATATTGTCTCCTGATATGCCTTTAACCGAGTTAACAACATTACTTGGTGAGGTCTATTGTACTAATGATCAAGGAGAAATTAGAGTAAATCCAACAGG
>RCMY010002361.1_pt1 | contig 17475 bp, 18 predicted proteins | sample 2041341 | NCBI WGS metagenome assembly RCMY01 (sample SAMN09708234, study PRJNA481090) | Marine sediment metagenome, whole genome shotgun sequencing project. | reverse complement strand
GCGGGTCAGCGCTGAGCGTCTGTTGACGCGTCGGCGACGGGGGAGCCGCGCTCGGAGGTGATGAGGTGGATGCGGGTCAGCGCTGAGCGCCAGCTCAGCTAGTCCAGTAGAGAGATCGTCAGAGTGAGCTGGTCGCCGTCGATGGAGCCGACACCGACGCCGACAGCGCTGTTCAGCCAGTCGAGGTCTGCGTTGGCGGTCTCGAACAGGAAGAGCTCCTTGGGGCCTTCGGCGGTGCCGCGGCCGATGGCGCGGTAGGCCACGACCTGCTTTCCTGAGCCGATTCGACCCTGGATGTCGAGCGACTGCACGCCACTTTCGGCGACGGTCACGTGGTCGACCCCGGCGATCGGCCACTCGCCTTCCCAGTGGCTCGAGGTGGCGGTTCCCTCGAATGGCACGTCGAGCCTGAATCCTGCCCCGACCTTGCCGATCGGGTGGAACGACAGCGTGGCGGTGAAGGTTGCGAATTCGGTCAGCGTGGTCATGATGTGCTCCAGGGAAGTGGCGATCAGAGGATCTGAGAGAGGAAGAGCTTTGTCCGATCCGATTTGGGATTCGTGAAGAAGTGTTCCGGAGTGTTGATCTCGACCACGTCGCCACTCTCCATGAAGACCAGCCGATCGGCGACCTCTCGTGCAAATCCCATCTCGTGGGTGACGACCACCATAGTCATGCCGGACTCGGCGAGACCCTTCATGACATCGAGGACTTCGGAGATCATCTCGGGGTCGAGTGCAGACGTCGGCTCGTCGAACAACATGATGTTGGGCTCCATGGCCAGGGATCGAGCGATGGCCACCCGCTGCTGCTGACCTCCGGAGAGCTGACCCGGGAACTTCTCGGCCTGCTCTGGAATGCCGACACGTTCGAGGAGAGACCGAGCAGTTGACTCGGCCTCCTTCTTTGCCTTCTTGCGAACCCAGATGGGGGCGAGCGTGATGTTGTCAAGCACCGTGAGGTGAGGGAAGAGGTTGAACTGCTGGAAGACCATCCCCACTTCGGAGCGGATCTTGTCGATGTTGCGAAGATCGTTGGTCAGTTCCACACCGTCGACCTCGATCCGACCTTCTTGATGAACTTCGAGCCGGTTGATGCATCGGATCAGCGTGGACTTGCCGGAGCCGGATGGCCCGAGGACCACCATCACCTCACGATCCTTCACTGTGAGGTCGACGCCCTTGAGTGCCTGGAAGTCGCCGAACCACTTTTTCACGCCAGAACAGACGATCATGTCAGGTCGAGCAGCGAGCTCTTCGCTCAGGGCTTGGTCGTTGAGGGTCATGTTGGCTCCTGAAGAGAGGACGTCGAGGAAAGACGGGGGCAGACGACGAGCGTGGTCATCGAGTTCCGACTCCCAGCTTGGTTTCGAGGTTTCGTGATGCTCGTGACATCGAGTACGAGAACACCCAGTAGATGAGACAGATGAAGAGTAGAGCAGGGCGATTCTGGCCGATGAAACCGGGCTGGCTGGGGATCGAGCTGTTCGCGACTCGCAGGAGGTCGAAGCCGCCGACGATGGCGATGAGCGAGGTCTCCTTGAAGGTGGCGATCGACTGACCGACGATGTTCGGAATCGTCACCCGCAGCGCCTGAGGCAGCACGATGAAGATGGTTCGTTGGGCTGTCGTGAGGCCGAGGGCATCGGAGGCTTCGAACTGTCCTCGACGGATCGATTGCAGACCGCCTCGAATGTTCTCGGCCATGTAGGCGGCGCTGAACAGCGCGTAGCCGAGGAACACGGCGGCGAGCTCCGAGACCTCCATGCCAGACGGGAGGAAGAGGTTCAAGATCACCGAGAAGAAGAAGAGGATGGTGATGAGCGGGACGCCTCTGACGAACTCGATGTAGAGGGTCGCCAGCACTCTGAAGATCGGCATCTTCGAGGTCCGGGCCAGGGCGAGGAGAATGCCGAGGGGGAACGACGCCAGCATCACGTAGTACGAGATGGAGAGCGTGAGGGCGAAACCGCCGAGGAACGGGGGAGAGGAGAGTTGGAGGGTTGATTCGGTGTTGATCCCGGTGATCAACCAGTGGCCCAACAGCACGGTGCCAATCCACACCGCTACGTAGCGGTAGCGGGCCGCCTTCTCACCGGCGAAGGTCGGAGCGGCCAAGGCGAACAGAGCGAGGACGATGAAGGAGATGCGAGTCTTCTGCTGCATGCCGTAGAGGCCGAGGAAGGCGGCAACGAACTGGAAGGCGGCAACTCCAACGAAGAGCGCGGCGACCGCACGCCCGATCTCGCCGACCTTCGGGTTGGTCATCCAGTAGAGCAACGCCGACCCGACGATGATGAACGCGGCGGCGATCGGCAGGTCCTCGCGGACGACCTTGTCCCAATCGAAGGTCGGGTCTCGAAGAACGAGGAAGATCAGGAACGCAGGCCCCATGATCCAGAACACGACCATCGCGAGTCGCAGTATCGACGCGTTGAGGACTCCGACGAGCGACCGACCGACGACCAAGGCGCCGATGAGGATGCCGATGAGAATCGTCCACGGGATCTTGGTCGACGGGTTGATGGTTCCTGACTCGCTGATGACTCCACCGTCACGGAACTCGTGTCGACCGAAGGGCACGAGCCAGGCAACGGCAATCACGAACAAGCCGACGCCGGAGAGGAAGGTCAGGAAGCTGATCGAGCGGTCGCCCAGCAGATGGCTTGCGGCGTAAGAGGCGGCGATGAGGACGGCACCGATCACCAGAAGTCCAACTCGTACCGAGCCCGGCACCGCGGGCGGGGCAATCACGCCGCCGACCAAGAGGAAGCCCCCGAGGGACATGCCATTGCTGGCGAGCTTCTTCACGTGAATTCTCGGGTCGACGCCCCATGCAGCCATCGTGAACCCGACGCCAACGAACAAGGTGCCGACGCTGAACCAGATGCGGCCGTATTGCTCGGCGGGGTAGTTGTAGGTGAAGAGGAGGCGGAGGTTCGTTGCGACCGCTGTCCAATCGACGGCTTCTTCGAAGATCAGCCCCATCAACCAGCGAACGATGACCAGCGCCAGGCCGCCGAAGATGACCGACAGGACCGAGTTTCCCGGGGAGTTGAAGAGGTTCTTCTTCATCCAGTCGATGGGGTCGTGCGCAGGAATGGCGGGGGGCAATCCTGCGCGCTGGGACGCTGCCTCCAACTGCTCGTCTGCGGTTGCCATTGAGATGTCGGGACCACTGAAGTCGGTCATGTCAGCGCTCCACGATCGCCAGGCGACCATTGATGTAGTTGACGATCATCGAGATCGTCAGCGAACAGGCAAGGAAGAAGGCCATCCAGATGCCGAACACGGCGAGCGTCTGGTTGTTCTTGTTGTAGACCGATTGCCCGACCTGGACGATGTCGCTCAGTCCGACGGCGATGGCCAGGGAGGTGTTCTTGGTGATGTTCAGGTACTGGTTGCCGAGTGGAGGCATGATCACCCGGAACGCCTGGGGAAGGATGACCTTGCGAAGGGACTGCGACCGGCTCAGGCCGAGTGCTGCCGCTGCTTCGCTCTGACCCTTGGCGACGGCCAGGATGCCGCCGCGAATGATCTCGGCGATGAAACTGGCGGTGTAGAGAACCAGGCCGAACAGGAGGGCGGCGGCCGAGAAGCTCAAGGTCCAACCTGTGGGGCCGGGGTTGGAGAAGCGGCCCTCGGTGATGGTCGGCTTCATGCCGTCGAGCGGACGGTTCCCCCTGATGTATCCGGTGCCGTCGTCGCCGAACTTGTTCGCTGCGACCTCCCAGAAGTCACGACCGGAATTGATGATCCAGCTGGAGAGCCCGGGCCAGACCCACCAGAAGAGGACACAGGCGAGGGACGCCATGACACCAGCGAATATCAGCCTGAAGTAGTCGTCGTCGGTGAGCTTTGCCAGGCCGGCAGGCGTCCGTCGACTGTCGAGGAATCCTTTGATGAAGAGGGCAGCGGCGGCGATGGCCATGAGGCTGAGGATCGTCTGCATGAGGGTCTGGGGGATTGCACCCCAGACATCGGCGACGGCCTGGAAGACGGGACCGAGCCAGGACATGACCGGGTTGATGAACCATCCGATTGCGGCGAAACCGAAGAGGATGGCGGCGGGAATCGAGGCTGTCCTGACATCACCGCCGACCGCTTCCTGTCGTGCGATGAGTCGTCGCCGGACGAACCAGGCGACCACGCCGCCGATCGCGACGATGGCAAGCCACTGGTAGAAGCCGTCGGCCCAGAAGAAACGTGGGGCCAGGATCCCCTTCTTCGAGATGAGCAGCCAGCCCGGTATCGGACCAGAGGCCTTCTCGATCTCCGCGGTGGCCGGATCGTCACCGGCTACGAGATCGCCGAGACTGCCGAGAATGGCAAACCAGAGGAAGATCTGGACGAGGACCGGGATGTTGCGCAGAGTCTCGATGTAGGTCGACGCCGCTCGGTTGGCCACCCAGTTGTTCGAGAGCTTGGCGAGACCGACGATGAGACCGAGAATCGTCGATGCAACAATGCCAACGGCCGCCAACCGAAGTGTCGTGACCATTCCGGACCAGAGAGCTCGGCCGGCCGTGTCGGGGCTGGTGGAGATGCCCTCGCTGAGCTGGATGTTGGCCGGGCCGTCCATCCACTCGTAATCGACGGGGATGCCGCGCTGATCGAGATTGCTCGCTGCCTGGCTCGACAGGAACCAGAAGGCAGCGATCACCAGGATCAAGACGATGATCTGGACACCCCACTTGAGGATGTCGGCGTTGCGCCAGAAGGGCGGACGGTGATGGTGAAGTGAGGACGGTGGGCTGGCGGTGGCCACTCGGCTCGTCTCCCGGGTTCGTTGGTCGACTAGGGCAGCCCGCCGAGTCGGCGGGCGGGAACACTGGCCTGGGGTGGACCGTAGAGGTCCACCCCAGACGAGCGTTCACGGTGTGGTGTGACGTGAGGCGGTCACACCAGGAGACGCCTGACTAGCGAGCCGGCGGAGCGTAGATGAGTCCGCCTTCGGTCCAGGCGGCGTTGGCCGAGCCCTCGCGGGAGAGGCCAACAGGGCCCAGGTTCCGCTCGAAGATCTCGCTGTAGTTGCCGACCTGGCTGATGACGTTGTAGAAGGCATCCGGGCTGAGGCCCATTGCGCTCTGCAGTTCGCCTTCGCCGCCGAGGAGGCGGACCATTTCAGCGTTGTCCGAGGCAAGGGCTGCATCGACGTCGGCTGATCCGATGTCGAACTCGTCGGCGATGATGGTGGCGTAGACGGCCCAGTTGACCACGTCGGCCCACTCGGAGTCGTTCTGGCCGTAGACCGGTCCGAGCGGCTCCTTGGAGATGGCCTTCGCCGGGAAGATGACCCACTCTTGGTCTGCCGGCTGCTGCTCGGCCTTGCGGCCGACGAGGCCGGAACCGTCAGTGGTGATCACGTCGCAGGTGCCGGCGACGAATGCGTCGGTCACGAGGTTGAAGTCCTCGAAGGTCTGCAGGGTGATCGTGATGCCGAGCGACGCAGCCAGTTCCGAGATGTTGGTCTCGGTGGTGGTGCCGGCGTTGGTGCACACGATGGCGCCGTCGATGTCGGCGACCTGGGAATCAGCGCCGAATCCGTCGCCGGCCCGAGCCATCAGCTGCTGGCCGTCGTAGTAGGTGGTCGGACCGAAGTCCATTCCGACCTCGGTGTCGCGTGACTGCGTCCATGTGGAGTTGCGCATCAGGACATCGATGTCGCCCGTCTGTACGGCGGTGAAGCGTTCTGCCGCGGTGAGCGAGCTGAACTCGACAGCCGTGGCATCACCGAGGACTGCGGCCGCCACTGCACGGCAGTAGTCGGCGTCGAGTCCTTCGACTGATCCATCGGCCTGGACGAACGAGAAGGCAACTGCAGCGCCGGAGACGCCGCACTTGAGTGTTCCGCGAGCCTGGACGGTGCCGAGGAGGCCGCCACCCTGAGTCAAGTCGACGGTGTCATCATCGCCGTCGCCGCCGTCCGTGGCCTCGGTGGTGTCGGTGCTGTCGCCGTCTGCGTTGTCCTCGCCATCGCTACCGGAGCATGCAGCCCCGAGCATCGTGAGAACTGCGAGCAAAGCCATCAAACGCTTCAAACTGTTGGTCATCTTGTGTTACCTCCACTGTGAGACCCCGGCTCACCGAATTGGCGGGCCGTGGTCGGTCGCCACCTTGGGTGACGTGACAACCGACACAGCACATTACCGACTTTGGCGGCCCGTCGCGCTGATGGCCGTAGTTCGTCATGTTGAGGAAACGTCTGTGACATGTTCAGACGAACTCACCAGACGGCGTTGGGATCCTCCACCCGGACGGCATTGAGGTCGAGGTGGAACGCGGTGAAATGCTCGCTTCGCCTGGTGCGATCGGTCTGCGGCGACGGGGTGATGTCGGCTCGAAGACCGAGGCGGGCGAGCTCGGCCTGCACCTTGGTGTGCCACCGCATGGCGAGTTCGGCGAATGTGACAGCGGCGACACCCTCGGCGACGGCGTCCGCCTCCAGCTTCGGGGCGACCCACAGACTGTCTGCCACCGGGGCGAGCTCATCGAGGGCCTGTTGGAGCTGGCCTCGAGCGTCGGTCGGCCCCGGCGCGTCGAGGACCCGATCGAGCAACGAGGTCGCGTGAAGACGATGGAACGCTTCTTCTCGCTCCACCCCGGGCACGAGGTCTGCGAGTTCAGTGATCGACGAGCCGGCGACGTTCTGCCAGCGCAGATCCTCGGCGAGGTCGTACAGCCAATGACGAAGCAGGGCGGACGCCCAATCGTCGGTCGGCCATTCGCACAGCCAAGAAGAGCGGTAGTCGGTTTCGGATCGGCCGAGCGCCAGCGCATCGACGGCGACGCCGGTCGTGCTGGTGTCGCCGCTGATCAGGCGATACAACGCGATGGCGTGACCCAGCTCGTCCTGAGCGATCGAACAGAACGCGAGGTCCTCCTCGAGGAACGGCCCCATGCCGATCCACGACGTGTGGCGGGCGCCGATCATGTGCTCGTCGTCGGCGAGGGTCAACAGGTAGTCGGCTGCTGCGGGGGACAGGTTCATGCGGTTGCCTCCTCGGCCGCTCGTCGGCGTTTGCGTCTGGCTGCGATCTCGGAGCCGTCGTTGTGGCGATGGGGCTTGTCGACGTTTACGGCCATGAACGAGGTATCGGCCTCGATCAGGTTCGTTCGCTGGACGAGCCACATTTCTGCTCCCTCGGCCCGGCGGGCGTAACTCTCGCGCCCGTACAACAACGCCATCTCGTCGTCTGGCGCTTCGAGCGAGCCGGCGTGGCGGAACTCGTCCTTGCCTGCCTTCTTCAAGAACACCTCGTAGACCTTCATCGCATGACCTCCACGACGTTGCGGCACTCGTTGCACCAGGCAACTGACCGACAGCGGGTCGGCCCGGCGGCGCTCTGATCGACCACGGCATCAGAGCCACAGGCTGGGCAACGCAGCGTCCCGTCCTTGCGGCGAAGGGTCACGGTGTAGTCGGCTTCGAGTCTGGTGAGGGCGTCCGGTGACACCCGTTCGGTGCTCCACACCGGAGAGCGCAGCCATTCGACCGTGCAGTGGTCGATGCCGTGGGTCGCCTCGACTGCGGCAGCGACGTCAGCCGCGATCATGGCCAGCGCGGGACAGCCGGAGAACGTCGGAATGAGGCCGACGGTGGCCGCCCGCCTGTCGATGTCGATGGTCTGGACGAGCCCGAGGTCGGTGATGGAGATGTCCGGATACTCCGGATCGGTGACAGTGGCGACGGCACGACGCACTGCATCATGCTGAGTGGTGGTGAGGCTGCTCATGCTGCCATCCGGCTTGCCCGAGCCTCGAGTGCGTCACGGACCCACGCCGTGTCCGCCCAGTTGGTTGCCGCGTTGCTGATGCGGCGCCGCGAGTCCGGTCCGCCGTTTCGCATGGTGGCCTTCAGCGGCTCCCAGTCGATGTCGGTCGTGAGCCACGCCCCGGCCTCGTCGTCGTAGGTCAGGTTGTCGTCGGGGATCTCGAAGCCGTAGCCCTGCAGCAGCGGCACGTACTTCTGGATGTAGGCGTGACGGAGGTCCTCGTTGCGCTGCGACTTGATCTTCCACTTCAGCAGCGGATCGTTCGGGTCGCTGTCTGGGCCGAACAGCTGGACCGCGGGCCACCACCAACGGTCGAGGGCCTCCTGGAACATGGCATGTTGGGTGGGTGTTCCCTCGGCCAGGTGCAGGAGCATCTCCTCGCCGTGGCGCATGTGGAAACCTTCCTCGGCGACGATGCGCTTGAGGACTCGCTTGTACGGGCCATACGAACACTCGGCGAACACGGCGCGTTGTGATGCGAAGGCGGCGGCGTCGACCAGGAAGGCGATGGCCACCTGGTCGGCCCAGCTGACGGCCTTGTAGTGGAACACGTTGTGGAACCGGGAGCGACCGTCGAAGAGCTGTTCGAGCATCTCGGTGCGAGTCTTGACGCCCATGTCGGCCGCCACCATGTAGAGCAGGTGTGCGTGGCCGATCTCGTCCTGGGTCTTCGCCAAGAAGATCTGCTTCAGCCGAAGCCCTGGTGCCTTGGGAATCCAGTCGCGTTCGGTGAGGCCCCCCATCAGTTCAGAGTTCGCGTGGAACTCGATGAACCGGAAGACCTCGTCTCGATAGGCCTTCGGCATGTCGTCGCCGGGCTCGACCATGCCGCCCTCGGAGATGAAGGCGTCGAACGCTTCATCTGTGGTCCAGGTACGTGCAGTCACGAGAGGTCCCTTTCGTCGATGGTTCTACTCAATTTGCCGCCCTCGGAGCGGGGCAGGGTGCCGGCTTCGCCGACGGTGACGCCGACGCTGATCCCGAGGGCCGAGGCCAGACGCTGTTTGATGATTGTTGCGAGGCCGGGCGAATCGTTGGTGGTCGATTCGACCCTCACCTCGAGGGTGTCGAGCGTGCCGTCACGCCGGACGACAAGCTGGAAATGGGGGCTCACGCCGTCGATCTGGAGCAGTGAGTGCTCGATGTTGCTCGGATAGACGTTGACGCCACGAATGACGAGCATGTCATCCGCTCGGCCGACGATGCTCGACATCCGGGCGTGGGTGCGACCGCACGGCGACGGCTCGTGTGTGATCGAGCAGAGGTCACCGGTCCAGTAACGGAGCACGGGAAACGCTTGCTTCGTGAGACTGGTGAGTACGAGGACGCCGACTTCACCGTCTGGAAGTGGATCACCGGTCTCGGGGTCGACGATCTCGGGAAGGAAGTGATCCTCCATGATCACGAGTCCGTCTCGATCGGCCGTCTCGCATGACACGCCGGGACCGATGACCTCCGAGAGGCCGTAGATGTTCACGGCGATGATGTCGAGCTGCTCCTCGATCGCGGCACGCATGCGATCGGTCCAGGGTTCGGCTCCGAGGATGCCGACTCGGAGCGACGACGAACGGGCACCATCGCCCAACTTTTCGGCCAATGTGAGCGCATACGACGGCGTGCAACAGATGGCTTCTGGTGCGAAATCCTCGATGAGTATGAGTTGCCGTTCGGTGTTGCCACCGCTCACCGGGATGACGGTGATGCCTGCAGCCTCAGCTCCGCTGTGCAACCCGAGTCCGCCGGTGAACAGGCCGTAGCCGTAGCCGTTGTGGAGCATCCATCCCGGTTCGATGCCGGCGCCCCTGAGGCAGCGGGCGACGCACTCGGCCCAGATGTCGAGGTCGTCGGAGGTGTAGCCGACGACGGTCGGCTTGCCGGTTGTGCCGGAGCTGGCGTGGATCCGGGCGAGCTCGGATCGTTCGACCGCGAAGAGGCCGAACGGGTAGTTGTCACGCAAGTCCTTCTTCGTCAAGAACGGGAAGGCGGCGAGGTCATCGAGTGTCTCGGGGAGATCGAGATCGCCGATCCGCTCGGCCATCGTCGGCACATGCTGACGCAGGCGCTCGATCGTCGATCGGAGTCTGCTCAACTGCAGCGCCTCGAGCTCCGGGCGAGGCATCGTCTCGATGGCGCGATTGTGAAAGCCCGGTGTGATCCGCATCAAGGCAGTCAATCAGGGCAGGGCAAGGTAGTCAAGACGCTTAACTACTTCGCCATTGGTCGTGTTCACGTATCTCCCTTCCTCGGCAGCGACGCCGCCAAGAGTTGTTGCATCGTCGCGCTGAACGACGCGAGCTGCTCGGGTTCGAGCGAACGGAAGTGTTCCCGCTCCCGGCGATTCTGTTCCTCGTAGGTTTCGCGCAGCAACCGCTCGCCCTTGTGCGTCACGCGAACCGTCACCAGGCGCCGGTCTGGCTGCTCCCTCGTGCGTTCGACGAGACCGTCGCGCTCGAGCGTCTTGAGAACGCCGGAGATTGCGGCTCGCGACACGCCGGACAGCGTGGCCAGTTCCCTGGGTTCGAGCTGGTCGTGCACCCACACGGTGAACAGCACTCGGAAGCCGGCCAACGAGAGCCCGCGCGGTCGATGCACCGTGGTCTCGAGATCCTGGAGCAGGCGGGCAGAGAGTCGGAACAGGTTGAACGAAGCAGTGAAGGCATCGGCGTCGAGGTCCTCGACGAGTTCGTGGACCCGTTCGGCGGCGAGTTGGCCGAGCGGGTCTGTCATGGCTGCGCCGGGCGGGCCGCCAACGTCCTGCCTCGAAAAACAGCGACCGTGGTTCCGTGCTGGTTGGCAACGGTGACATCGCTGATGCCGGCCCGGCCCCGTTCGACGATCTGAGTGCAGGTCGCGGTCAGCACGTCGCCCACTCGGGCCGCCTCGATGAAGTCGATCTCGGCGTTGGTGGCAAACGCTCTGGCCGCACCGGCGTTCGTCGCGAACGCCATGGCGGTGTCGGCCAGGGTGAAGATGAGCCCGCCGTGGCACACGTCGAGCCCGTTGCAGTGGCGCTCCTTGATGTGCAGGGTCGCCGAGGCGCGTCCGGGCGTCGCCTCGGTGACCTCGATCCCGAGACCCGTGCTCGCGCGGTCACCGGCGAGCATGTTGTTTGCTTCGGTCGTGAGTGGGTATGACGGCTCGGTCATGGCGAGACCGTACATCGCCCCGCCCAGGGCTTCACCCGAAGCGAATCCCGACGCTACGATCGCCACCAGTCCACCGAGTCTTCAGGAGCACAAATGAGCTTGTCCCGCCGTTTCTTCACTGCCATCGATCGGCTTTCGCCGGCGTCGGTCGCTCACGCCCACTGCGACGGACCTTGCGGCGTCTATGACCCCGCAAGTGCTCGCATCGCCGCCGAGGCCGTCCTCAGCATGACCAAGAAGATCGAAGCGATCGACATGAGTGAGCCCGGCGCTCACAACACCTACATCCGCTACGTCATGATCAAGGAAGAGCAGGCCGAGATCACCAAGCGCGAGCTCAACATCCTCTGGCACGACTACTTCAAGCCGAACCACCTCGAGGCCTACCCGGATCTCCACACCACGTTCTGGAACGCAGCCAAGCAGGCGTCGGCGTGCAAGACCTCCGTGAGCGTCGAGGCGTGCGAAGAGTTGATGTCCATGATCCAGAACGTCCACAACATGTTCTGGGAGTCCAAGGGCCGCGAGGTCACCTGGTATACGGCTTCGTGATCCAGGGTCGTTGATGAGCGCCGTCGGCGAGCTCTGGCAATGGGCCAGAGGGCGCCGGCGGCGTTTTCGCGTCGAGGGTGCGAGCATGGAGCCAACCCTCGAATCGGGCCAGTTCGTGCTCGTCGACCCGCACGCGGTTCCCGGGGTCGGTGAGGTCGTTGTCGCCCAGCACCCGTCGCAGGCCATCGAAATCGTGAAACGCGTTGTGTCCATCGACCCCATGGGGCTGGTCGAGCTGCGCAGTGACAATCCCGATGAGGGAACCGACAGCCGCACGTTCGGCCGCCTCGATGTTGCCCACATTCTCGGCACGGTGACGATCTCGCTCGACTGGCCCTTCCCGGCCGTGGAGCGCCGATAGCCTCTCCCAGTGCTGTCGGTCGCTGGTCTGTCCAAAGGTTTCGGAGGGAGAACCCTCTTCCGCGACGTCACGTTCCGGCTGACCAACGGTCGCCGAATCGCCCTCGTCGGCGGAAACGGCGTCGGCAAGACGACACTTCTCGAGATCATCGTCGGGACGCAAGAGGCCGACGTTGGCGACGTCACTCGTCAGAAAGACCTGCGTATCGGCTATCTCCCACAGGAGCTGCTCGATGTCTGGGAGAGTTCGGTTCTCGAAGAAGTGCTGAAGGGTGCCAGTCACGTTCTCGATCTCGAGATCGAGCTCCGATCGCTCGAAGAGCAGATGGCGGCCACCACCGGTGATGCCCACGAACAGGTGATGGAGGCGTACGGCGTCATCCAGAGCCAGTTCGAACAGCTCGGCGGCTATCACCTCGAACCCGAAGCCCGCCGAATTCTGGGGGGCCTGGGGTTCACGTCGGCCGACATGGATCGCCCGCTGGCCGAGATGTCCGGCGGCTGGCAGATGCGGGCATCGCTGGCCAGGCTCCTACTCCAGAAGCCCGACGTCCTCGTGCTCGACGAACCGACCAACCACCTCGACGTCGACTCGGTGCTGTGGCTCGAACAACAGCTCGCTGCGTGGCCGGGAGCGCTGCTCTTCGTTTCCCACGATCGCGATTTCATCGACAACGTTGCCGAGCGGGTCATCGAGGTCGCTCGCAGCACTGCCACCGAGTACGTGGGTGGCTTCGCCGAGTTCGTCGTGCTCCGCGAAGAACGAGTGCGCATGGCCGAGGCCGCCGCTTCGAGCCAGGCCAGGAAGGTCGCCCACGTCGAGAAGTTCGTCGACCGCTTCCGATACAAGGCCACCAAGGCGAAGCAGGTCCAGAGCCGGCTCAAGACATTGGAGAAGCTGGAGAAGATCGAGGTTCCCGAGATCGAGGAGCTCAAGCTCAAGTTCGCGTTCCCCGAGCCTCGTCGTTCTGCCAGGGTCGTCATCGAGATCGACGACGCCGACATCGGCTACGACGACGGCGATCCGGTCGTCATGGGCGCCTCACTCGTGGTCGAACGCGGTGACAAGGTGGCCTTGATTGGGCCGAACGGTGCCGGCAAGTCCACGGTGTTGAAAGCCATCCTCGGGCAACTGACGCCATCCCGCGGATCCGTCACCCTCGGATCGAACGTCGATGTCGCCTACTTCGCCCAGCATCAGGTCGACGCCCTCGACATGGAGCAGACCGTCTACGGCGAGTTCCTGACGAAGGTGGGGGAACAGCCCAAGAACCGACACGCCCGCACGGTCCTGGGATCCTTCGGTTTCTCCGGTGACGCCGTCGACCGCAAGGTCGCCGATCTCTCCGGCGGCGAGCGCACCAGGCTGGCTTTGGCCGAGACCATGTGCAACCCGGTCAATCTGTTGATCCTCGACGAGCCCACCAACCATCTCGACATCCCGAGTTGCGACGTGCTGCAAGACGCTCTGCAGGCGTACCCCGGAACCATCCTCCTGGTCAGTCACGATCGCTATCTCATTCGGAACACCGTCGATGCACTGGTCGAGGTGCGCGAAGGGCGGATCACGCAACACAGCGATGTCGAAGAGCACGTCCTCACGCCGTCGAGCGAACGGTCGACCAGCTCACGGGTCTCGAACGCGGCGCCGATCGGCAAGCGCCCGTCCGACCACCGCAAGGCCGAGAAGCGGGCGGAAGCCGAGGCCAGGAACGACAAGAATCGGAGCACCAGAGATCGGCGCAAGGCCGTCGAGCGACTCGAGCGCCAGGTCATGCGAGCCGAAGAGGTCGTGATCGGTATCGAGAAACAACTCGCCGACCCGGCGGTCTACGAGGACCCGGACGAGATGAAGCGCCTTCTCGGAACGTTCGACACCGCCAAGAAGAAGGCGGCCGAGTTGAACGATCAGTGGGAGCAAGCCGTCAACGATCTCGACGACTGACCGGTTGTCGCCATTCCAGTCGCCCATTGCGGTCAGAGAGCTTGTCCCGCAAACAGGTGTTCGGGGATTGAGTGTCACACCTCCTGAGTACTGTTGTCTGTATGGCTTTGGCGGAAGCACCGAGCAGGGGAAAGTGTGGGCGGCGCTCGATCCGCGATGTCCGCGCCGCCGGTCTGGAAGCTGTCGAACTGCTCGCCGAAGCCGAACGGATCAGGGCCAGGGCAGTCGCTCAGCTGGTCGAGTTCCATGCCATCAACGGCCACATCATCGAGGGCTACCTCACACCACAACGCCAGTTGATCGTCGGCGCACGAGTCGCCGACTCCGAGGCCAACCGCATCTACCGGCTGGTCCGGTTCTGCGAACAGCACCCTCTGGTCGCTGACGAACTGGCCGCAAGCCTCATCACCGTCGAACACGCCGACACGTTGATGAAACTCGCCGCCCACGTCGATGCGGGCGAGTTCGCTGACGCCCTGCCAGATCTCCTCGGCGCTGCGGTCGGTGTGGAGCTGTCGGTGTTCTGCGACCGGATCCGCACCTGGCGGTGGCGCATCCAACCAGAAGTCACTGACGAGGATCTCGACGCTGCCTACGACAGGCGGCACCTCACCACCCAAGACGGCCTCTTCGGCGGCATCAAAGGCAACTTCGACCTCGACGGCGCCGCAGCAGTCATCGTGAAAGCGGGTCTCCTCACACCGCCAGACCCGACCGATCGCATCGACGGGCCACGAACCCTCGCCCAACGCCAGGCAGATCGCCTCGTCGAACTGGCCGCCCTCGCTGGCCTGATCGACGACGACATGGCCACCACCGACCCAGACGACGATCCAGCGGGTGCCCGCCAACAAACCCGACCCACCGTGGATGTGATCATCGACCTGCCCACACTGCTCGGCACAGACTTCGACCTCGACGATCACCGGACAGACGCCGGCGACGTGGATTGGGAGTCGATCGAAGCCTCCTTCGCTCTCACCGGACATGCGCCGAGGCGGGTCATGCAACAGTTCTTCTGCGACGCCTCATGGCGGACCCTCATCACCTCCGGTGGTTCGATCGTGCTGGACTACACCCACGCCAAACCCGAGATCAACCGCTCGCAACGGCGTGCGGTCCAGCGTCGTGACCGGCACTGCCAATTCGCCGGCTGTGATCGGCATTGGACATGGTGTGACGTGCACCATTTACGGTCCAAGGAAGATGGCGGCTGGGATCTGTTCGACAACCTCGCCCTGTTGTGCAGAAGACACCACACCATGGTGCACCAGCAAGGCTGGCAACTCTGGCGCGACACCGACGGACGAATACAAACCACCACCCCCTGAGAGGGCGGGTGGTGGAACCCCGGAAGCAACCAGATTTCGGCTCCGCCGGCCCGAGCGAACGGCTCGCTCGGGCCAACTCCGCGTCCGGCCGAGGTAGCCGTCCTGGCAAACCGCGACAGGTTTCTGCGTTCTCACTCGATGAGTTGTGCCACAGTCGCAGATGGGAGAAGAAGATGGCTCGACTTGCTGGACGGTTTGGGGTGGCGGTGGTGACCTTGTTGTTTGCTGCGTCGTGTGGCGGCGACGAGTCGCCGATTGCGGCGGGCGACGATGAGGAGGCAGTGGCCGAGGTGATGAATGACGCGCCGGTCACGACACTGGAACAACCATCTCCGACGACAACGCCCGCTGCGGTCGACCCCGAGGACTGGGTGGACAGCATGAACCGGACGATGGAGGACCATCGCTACGAACAAGCTCTCGCCTTCCTCAGGTACACGCTCGAGCAACAAGACAACGGCTTCTTCCACATCACCTTCGATGCTGCTTTGTGGCGGGAAGAAGCCACCGCCAACGCGGCGTTCACCGATGGGTTGCCCGAGCCCCCGGCCGAGTTTGCCGATCTGGCCGAAGCCTTCAAGGAGGCGAACCTGGCGTTGGCGGATCGCTGGGCTGTCGCAGCAGACGAACTCGAGGCGGACGCAGAGGCTGAGGCCCTTGAAAACTACGAGGTTCCGCAGAACTGGGAAACCTACATCGACACCAACGCTGACGCCGAAGAGGCGGTCGCGACTGCTTGCTTCGCGCTTCGTGACGCGGTGATCGACAGCGGATTCGGTCTGATCAATTGTGTCGGCGGCGGCGGCGGCGAATTCGAGCCGAGGAATCTCGAGGACTGCCTACTTGTCCAGAGAGCCTTTGGCTCAAAGCAATGCCCCGAGGGCGAGGACGACGGGGACCCATCGACAGTGGAACTCGGGGAGAGCGAGTTGGCCGCCGGTGTGACGTATACGTTCAACGCGTTCGACCGACCGTTCGCTTTGACGACCGATGAACCAACCCGGGTCACTGTGCAGGATTCCCTGGTCGAGATCGCACCGGTCGACGCCGACCTCTCGATGTTCTGGATACTTGCGGTCGACGAGATCGCTGACCCCGCGACGATTGTCGACAACCCCAACGGCCTCGGACCCGTCATCGACCTGCCGGACGACTTCGGAGGCTGGGTCGAGGGACTGCCTTTCGAGGTGGTCAGTGAGGGCCAGTCGACATTCGGCGACGCCACCGTTCCGTATTGGCGACTCGAGCCGCCAACTGATACCGACATCCAGGGTCCGCCAGAGTGGTTCCACTTCGCCGAGCCCGGCGCTCCGCTGGGTCGGGGTGGCGTGTTCTGGCTTGTAGCTCATCCCGACGGGCCGTTGATCGTCTACACGCTCCCGTTCGCGTTTGAACCCTCGGGGCAGTCCGCCGACGAGAAATTCGCGTACGTCGAGGCAACGTTGCTAACGCTCGAACTGATCGCCGCCCTGTAGCCATCGCCATGGAACCCGCCGTCGCAGCTCGCTCGGACTTCGAACGTCTGTACAGGGAAATGCTTCCGACCGTCCACCGGTTCGCCGCAACCCGGCTGGGTGAAGGCGAAGCCGAGGACCTCGCTGCCGAGGTGTTTCATGCGGCGGTGGTGGCCCACGGCGACGGGAGGGCGCAGCAGGTGACGCCGGCGTGGATCATGGCCGTCGCCAGAAACAAGGTGATCGACAGGTGGCGCTCAGCGGAACGCCGCAGCGCCATTGCCCTGCGGAACCGGGTTCGAAGGGAGGATCTGGTCACGTTTCCTGCCAACTGGTCAGACGACGAGCGACGCGACGAGGTGTTGGCAGCCCTCGGTCGCATGCGTCCCGCAGATCGAAGCTTGATCGTCCACTACTACCTCGACGGCATGACCGCCTCGGCACTCGCGGAAGTGCTCGAGTGCTCGGTCAGTGCGGTCGAGTCGCGAATGGCGAGAGCCAGGCGGTCCTATCAACCGGAACGGAGCCAATGATGCGCGACGATGACCTTTTTGAGCTGTTCCGGGCGCTCGACGACAGCGCCCCGACCGACTCCCCGGCCTACGCCGACAACCTCTGGGCCGAGCTGGACGAGGCGCTCGCTCTTCAGCACAACTCGGGAACGAAGCCACCGATAGCGGATGCCGACATCATCGAGCTCCGCCCGCGGCCAGATCCGAAAACCACCCGATTCCCGAGGCGAGGCCTGGTCGCTGCTGCGGTCATCGTGATAGCCGGGCTGTCGCTCATTCTTGCACTGCGATTCGAGCAACCCGACGGCGTGACCACCGTGGCCACTCAACCTCCTAACAGGGCCAGCACCGTCGTCCCGACGCCCGGACCCCGGCTCACTGTGCCACTCGAGGCCTGCCAG
>RCMY010002265.1_pt1 | contig 17475 bp, 10 predicted proteins | sample 2041341 | NCBI WGS metagenome assembly RCMY01 (sample SAMN09708234, study PRJNA481090) | Marine sediment metagenome, whole genome shotgun sequencing project. | reverse complement strand
CGAAGATCACTGCGTCGTACAGAACCGTGCCGGCGGGCGTCGAGATCGTCACCTGGTAGTCGACGGGTTCTCCCACCGTGAAGGTGTCGACGTCGTCGTTTGGGTCACCGGGGTTGAATGGCTCGACGTCCTTGACGATGGCGGCGAACGGAACGGTCACCGCGTCGGTGTCGCTGTCGGTGTCGTCGCGGCCGTCGGCTCGGTTCGGGTCGGTGGCCTTGAGGTTTTCCCCGGTCAGAACAACCGTGTTGGTGAGACTGCGGGAGGCGACGGCCGGGTCGTCGACGTCGGCGTCATAGGTGAAGCGGACGGTCGCGGCCGGGTCGATGGCGAGCAGCGCTGCGATGTCGGTCGGTGTCCACGTAATGGTGCGGTTGGTTTCGGACCACGTGCCGGTGAAGCTTCCGGCCGGTGTGACGCCCGTGGTCGCGACCAGGTCGCCGTCGCTGTCCACCGGTGCGGCGGTGCCGTCGAGTGGCGTGAGACCGACCGGAACGGCGTCGACCAGCGAAATCTCTCGAGCGATCGACACGTTGCCAGGAGCGGTGGGGTTCGTGGCGGTGATCTGATACGTCACGGTGTCCCCGGGGTTCACTGCCGGAACGCCGGGAATGGTGTGAATCTTGTCGACCTGCGGGTTCGGCTCGACGATCCGTACCCGGGTCGTCGGTGAGGAAAGCGTGGGACGGGGAGTTCCGGCGCCGTCATCCCAGTCGAAGTCTGCACCATTGTCGCGATTGGTACCGCGGGTGTTGCCGGCGATGTCGTCGACCTGGGCGTAGAACGTGATGGTGAACTCGTCGTCACCGTCGCCGATCTCGTTCGCGTAGGGCGTGGGCAGCGTGTAGGTGAGATCGCCTCCGGAGCCGACCGCCGGCGTGCTGAGAACGCCGGAGTCGAGATCGGTGCCGGCGCCATTGTCCTCGGTTGAGGTGACGGCGGCAGCGGGCAGGACCTGGATCGAACCGCCGAAGTCGGCGTTGCCCTCGAAGTAGGTGATACCGGTCGGCAACGTGTCGGTAAGGACGGCGTCGTGGACGGTCGTGCCCTCGGGAACCGTGGCGGTGATGGTGTACTCGATGATCTCGCCGATCGTGGCCCGTGCCGCCGTGGCGTTTCCGGTTTCGGTGAGTCCGGTGGTGTGGACCTTCGTGATCGCCGGAGAGGCGGTCTCGAGAAACGCAGGATCGTCAGCCGCGTCGGTGTTCTCGTCAGCTGCATTGGCCGGGTCGATGTTGTCGGCGGGGAAGTAGTCGAACGAACCCTGGTTCGTGTCGGCCTGGTAGCTGGCGACGCCGGCGTCGTTCTGGTAGATCTGCGCCGGGTCGACGTCACTCGGCACGTCTATTGCATACGTCAGCGTGATCGGGGCGCTGTCGTGATCGTCCGGGGTGGTGTCGGAGATGGAGGAGTCGACCGAGCCTGCGATCGTGAGTCCGGTCCAGGTGATGCGACCGGCGGAGCACGTGCCGCCGTGGCTTATTGGCGGCGCGACGGCGATGTCGCCACACCCGATGCCTGCGGGTAGGACATCGTGAACCTCGGTGTTGATGGCATCGACGTTGCCGGTGTTCCAGACGTCAACGCGGTACGTGACCAGCGCGTCGGCTTGCACCTCGACCGCGTTGGAGTTGCTGTTCAGCGAGTCGTCGTAGTCGGCGCCAAGGCCGGTGAGGTCGATGCCGTTGTCGGCACTGTCCACATCGGACACGCCCTTGGCGAGCCGCACCTGCGGCTCGGTCCACTCGGCCGGCGCTTCGTCGCGGAGCTGGAAGACGAGGCCACCGTTGTTGTTGTGGATGAGCTTCTGCAGGTTCGCGTTGATATCGAGCGCTGCTCCATCGGCGGCGTCGAGCAACTCGGCCGCAATGACCCAGCGGAACGTGTTGCCCGTGGCCTCAACCTGGCTGGACGAACCGACACGGAAGGTGACCAGACTTGGGCTGGACGAGACGACGGCCGACCCGGTGATGGTGTCGACGCTCGGAACCACCTTGGCGGAACCGTCGATGTAGGCATAGCCGGGCGGCAGCAGGTCGGTGATGGTGACGCCCTCGTAGTCGACCGTCGACGGGAAGGTCGCGCCGAGTTCGAAACACACGATGTCGCCGGGCCCGTACCCTCGTTCGAGGCCATCGGTCCACGTGATCGGGGTGGCCGAGGCGTAGTGGTCGATGCAGGTGTCGGCGGTGACAGGTGTGCCGGCCCCGAGCATCGGGCCGAGCTTCGCCGAGACTCGCTTGTCGATGGATGCCACGCCGTTCTCGAGGCCGGCGCTGGTGGTGTCGCCATCGATACCGCCATCGGGGTCGGCGGTGTCGGCGGGCAGCGATGCGTCGGCGACGACGTCGGGGCCTGACACCTCGGCTTCGTTTGTCACAGAGTCGCCGGCGAGCACGGGTTCACCGGTGAGGCGAGTACCGCCGCCGCGGTAATCCTGGCGGACGACCGTGGCGTAGGTGATGATGATCTGGCCGTCGGCATCCAAGTCCGCCAAGGCGGCGTTGTCGATGTCGGCGAAGTCCCACACGAGTTCGAAGCGACCGGTCCCGTACGGACCGCCGTCGGGAAGCTCGCGGACACGCGCGACGTCGACGGGGACGCCGTCGATGGTCGATTGGACCGTCCCGGCTCCCGCACAGTCGTTGGAGTTCCAATCCGTTCCGCCGCTGTTGTCGACGTTGAACGTGCCGATGAAACAGAGTGCGGATGGCAAGAGGTCGCGCACGACGAGGTCGGAGAAGTCGCGGTACTCGCCGGTGCTGATGGTGAGCGTCGTCACAGGATTCGTGCCCTGGGCCAGCGAACCCGTCATCGATTTGGTGATGAGGAGGTCCTCCGCCTCTGCGACGTGGGAGTCGTCGTCGCTGACCGCGCCGCTCGTGGGCCCGTAGATACCGCTGCCGACCGCCGTGTTGGTGCCGGTCTGCTCCGGGGCATCGAGAAGTTCGGGGTCGGTGTTGGTGGTGCGGTCGGGTTCGCCGGTCGACGCGCCCGTGTTGTTGTCGAGGTTGCGGCCCTGGTTGAGCGTCCCTGCGGCGGGGCCGGTCGGGAACGCAGCGTTTGCGAAGAGGGCGAAGCCGGCCTGGTAGTCGAGCGTGACGATCTCGCCGGGGCTGAGATTGCCGATCGACCACGTGACGATGGTGTTGCCCGACGCGTCGGTGGAGACGCTGGTGGGGGTGTTCACGGCGTCGGCCGAACAACCGGTGCCGGTGGCGACGGGACCGGAGCCGACCCACTCTTCGCCGACGGATGTGTTGTCGACGGCGTAGTAGGAATCGCACCCGAGGAACTCGAGGTACGCGTCGAGGGTGTCGGTGACCGTCACGGTCGTGATCGGGTAGTCGGGGTTGTTCTCGATTTCGATTTCGTAGCGTTCGCCGATGGTGCCGCCGGCTCCGTCGAACCCGCTGGCGTGGACGCCGCGCAGAATTTCGGCCGGGGCGATCTTCGTGACCCGGAAGGGGATGATGCTGACGGTGGCGCTGTCGGTGGCGGATCCGTCGAAGTCGCCGGTGAATGTTCCGGTGCCGGGGTCCCAGTCGGGGATGAGGAACGCATTGAGGCTGGCTACCGCCTCGGCGTCGTTGGTGATCGTCGAGCCCACGGGCACGGTGGTCGAACCCGAGTTCCCGCCGGCGAAGTCAGGGTTCGTGTCGACGGTGATCGAGACGCCGGCCTGTGAGTTGGCCGGGAGGTCGGAGACGTTCTCCCAGATCACCGTGGTCTGACCGGCGGCCGGCACGTCGGCGAGGACGTCGGTGGGCGCCGGCGAAGCGGAAACGAAATCTACCCCGATTGGTAGGACATCACGGAAGGACAAGTTGTACAGGAAGGCGGCGGAGCTCTGCGTGCCGGTGGCCGTGATCGAGTAGGTGATCTCCTCGCCGATCAGCGCTTCGGCGGGGCCGGTCTTTGCGAGGGAGAAGTTGTCGGCGGCACCGAACGCCGCGGTACGAGCCACGGCACTGGCTGCTGCGCCCTGCGCCGGGCCGGCCACCACGACCGTGCTGCCCAAAATCGACAGGACGGCAAGAAGCCGAAGGAACCGAGTCAAACGTGTACGCATGTTGCCGTATCTCCAAAAGACAAACGTCGAGGCCCACCAGACCGACGGTCTGCTCGATACGGATCCATTTCGGTCGAGAATCGCCGTTGTTTAGGGTTTCTGCCCCGGGGCCCTCGTCTGGAGAATCGGTGACCCGGCGACGGCGATGACGGAAGGGTCAGTCGAGCTGCTGCACCGACGGCCCGAGATTCGCGGATCCGACGCCCCCGGTGCCGAGGGAGTTCTCTGCGGCTTCGGCCATCCATCGTCCACACATCGCGAACACCGACCCACCGTCAGCGTCTGCGATGGTGCCGTTCATCCATCGAGCAGCGTCGCTGCAAAGGAGCACGACGGGGTCGGCGATGTCGTCTGGCCCGGCGGCTTGTTGCAGCGGATGCGAGCGCTCCTCCATCTTCACCGCCCCGGCGTACAGATCCTTGCCCAACATCATCTCGATCGACTCACCCATGATCGTGCCGGGGTTGAGCCCGGTGACCGTGATGCCGCGACCGCCCACCTCACACGCGAGATAGCGGATCATCGTTTCCATCGCCGCCTTGGCCCCGGCGAGGATGCCGTGGGCGGGGATGTAGGTGCGGGTGTCGGCCCCGGAGATGCCGACGATGTGGCCGCTACCCCTGGACTCCATCATTGGCACGGCGAGCTGTACCGCTCTGAGGAAGCCGGTCGACGAGATGGCGTAGCTGCGTTCCATCTGGCGAACCGTTGCGTCCATCAGTGGGACGAAGCTCGTCGCCGCGGCATTGGCGACCAGGATGTCGAGCCCGCCCGGGCCGGCGCTGATCTGCTCGAAGAGCGCTTCGATGCTGTCGATGTCGGACATGTCGAGTTGCTGCACCCAGGCGGTGCTGCCGCGCTCGCGGACCTGGGCGGCCACCGTTTCGGCCTCCTCGGCCCGTTTGCGGTAGGTCACCACCACGTCGGCTCCCGCATCGGCCAGGCGTCGCGCCACGGCTGCGCCAAGCCCTCGCGAGGATCCGGTGACGAGGGCGATGCGGTCGGAAAGGTCTGGCAGCTGGCTCATGCGCCAGTATCGCGCCAAGTACGGATTTGTGAACCCAAGGTGACGAATATCGTCGCTTTGGGTTCACAAATCTGAATCAGGATCGGTCGAAGGGCCCAACCGGCCCGACCTGGTGGAACATTCCGTGGTTGTCGCCGATCAACGCGGTGTTGGCCATGTCGGTGTCGTGGACATGCGGCGGCTCGCTCGGGCCGTCCGCCCAATAGAGGAGCGCGCCACCCTCGACGTCGTTCAACCACCAAATGGCGGTGGCCTGCAGGACCTCGACGTCGGCGAAGAGTCCCGACCACAACATCGTGCGCAGGAGCCACATCGGGGTGTTCGCGCGACTGCGACCATCGAAGCGAGGGTTGTCGGTGTGGGCCGGACCGCCGGCCGCGATCGCCACCATGGAGTTGACGTACACGCTGTGTGGCTCGACGCACTCGGCGCCGTAGAAGCGTTTCGCAGCTTCCACATAGCCGGGGTGGCGAAGGAAGAGCTCTGACCCTGGCGCCGCGAAGTCGTCGTGCACCCAGTCGTTCTGAAACCACATCGGTCGCGTACGTGCGTGAGGGTCGGCGTCGGGGCTGTACCAACCGCCGAGCGGCGTGTACGGCGCCTGCGCCTCGAGCAAGGCGACAACGGCGCCGACGTCGGTGAATACCTCGCGCATGAGTAGCGGCGGATCGGCGTATCGAACCATGTCCGTCCCTTCGGTGCTCCAGCGATCATGGCACAGCACAGACGCAGCGGTTCCACGCAGTAGTGTCGCGCCATGCGAGTCGCCGAGATCGAGTACTACCCCATGCATCCCCGGGCGATCTCCCCAGCCGAGTAGACGATGGCCCTCGACGAGCTCATAGCGCAGTACCGCGACATCTTTGGACCCCGCGGTCTATCCGCCGACGGTATCGCCGCTCCTGACGCGGTCGAACCTGCGCTCATCGTGTGTTTCACCAATCGCTCCGGTTCCAACTACGTCTGCGAGCTGATGAGATCGACCGGCCAACTCGGCTGGGCACCCGAAGCGCTGAACGCGGGTTTCATCAAGAAGCAGATCGAGCTGTGGGACGCCGTCGGCGAAATCGACACGCTGGCCAAGTACGTACGTCGGCTTCGTGTCGACCTCACCGGCCGTGGTCAGCGGCCACCCGTCGTCAAGCTCGGTTGGCAACAGCTGTTCACCCTCGCCGAAGCCGGCATTCTCGACGACGTCTTCCCGAATCGCCGGTTGCTCCTGGTGCGACGGCGCGACCTGCTCGCGCAGTCGGTGTCCTATGCCATCGCTGCAGAATCGGGGGAGTGGCGTTCAGACAAGCGCCCGGAGGCCGACGCGATCGGTCGTGAACAGGCACTGGCGAGGCAGGCGGAGGTCACGGTCGACGACATCATCGGTCGGGTGCGCGCGGTGCTGCTCGCCGACCGACACTTCCGATCGTTCGCCGCAGCAACCTCCGATCCGTTGTTCGAGCTGACGTATGAGGATGTCGACGTCGACCCGCAAGCCGCCGTCGACGACGTGTTTGCCTTCATGGACCTGCCCCCGGCTTCCATCGACGCTGACGCCGTCCGGGTGCGTCGGCAGGCGAGCGAACGCAACGCGAGCCTCGCCGCCGAGGTCGTGCGGTCGGTCCGCGAACACTGGGATGGTCCGGTGGCGGCCCCGCACCGCGAGCGATGGGACAGCTTCCTGGCGTCGTACCCCATGACCGAAATCTCCGACCGCATCGACGAGCTCTGGGGCCACGAGGCGTGGTCGACCGACCCACAGCAACCCCAGACGACCGACGGGGCGCCATCGCTCGACGCCGACGACGGGGTGTTGTTGGTGGTATCGCCGCTCATCGAGGACGCGCATCACGTCGGGCGCTGGTTGCTGAGTCATCCCACGATCGCCGGTCCGTCGAGTCCGGTTTTTCCTGCCGAGCGAGACGACGCGACGCCCGGTGGCATCGCGGCCCACATTCGGCAAGGCATCGCCGCCGACGGGAAGCGCTGGCGGGTCAAGGTGATCCGCCCGTACGAGTTCTGCTACCTCGTGGAGAGTCGCCTGTTGCCGAAGGTCCTGCCGATGCCCAGGGTCTTGTTCCTGCGCCATGGCGACTTACTCGGTGCCGGCGAGGAGCTCGCCGAAGCCACTGCACTCGACTCCGCTTTCACCGGTGTCCGTTCGATCGCCGAGGCCGAGCAACAAGTTCGCGAAGTCGCTGCGTGCTTCGGTATCCCGCTGGAGGAGATCCGGATAGGTGGCTCGGTGCGCCAGGCGTACCTGCGTCGCGATGTCATCGCCGGCTGGCTCGACATCGACGACGATCTACTGTTCGCCCCGACGCCGATGATGGCGTATCAGCCGCAACGGCCGACGATGAGCGCTCGCGAGGGGGCGATCGGCGTGTGGCCCCGGATCGTCGATCACGAGACGGGTGACGTGCGGGAATACGGCAATTTCGACGAGCCGTCGCCGTAAAAGCCCGAACGGCAATCCGACGCATCGATTTGCTCACGGTCCGATGGGTCGGTGCCGATAGGTGCGTTATGTCTGTTACGGCGACGCCCTCCCCAGGTGACCGTGGTATGCGCGCGCCCATCGATGTGGCGAGCCTTGGTGTACCTCGAGCCCTGGTCGAAAACCTGTTCATGCGACGCGTGATGATCGAACGTGAGGTAGCAATCCGATCGGTGGCTGTGCAGCTTGGCGTCACCATGCCGGTCGCCACCGAGATCGCTGAAGACCTCCGCAACAAGAAGATGCTCGAGTATCACGGCATGGATGGCCGCGATTATCTCGTGGGCCTCACCGAGATCGGACGTAAAACCGCGGTCGAGGGCATGCAGCAGTCGAGCTACGCCAGCTTCGTGCCGGTGTCCTTGGCGGACTACGTGCGGGTGGTCGAAGCGCAGAAGGCAACCCTCATGCTCAACCGCGACAACATTCGGGCGGCATTCTCCGACCTCGTGGTCGCCGACGAGTTGCTCGACCAACTCGGACCGGCGTTCATGAACGACGGCGCCATCTTCATGTACGGACCCCCCGGCACCGGCAAGACCAGCCTCGCAGAACGGATGATCCGCATTCACGGCGACTGGATTCTCGTTGCCCGTGCCGTCGAGGTGGACGGTCAGGTCATTGCGCTGTACGACCCGGCGGTTCACGACGCGGCTCCCGAGCAGCCCGCCGAGCTCGACCCCCGCTGGGTGGTGTGCCGCCGCCCCGTGATCGTTGCCGGTGGCGAGCTCAGCATGTCGATGCTCGAACTCGACTTCGACCGGAGCGCCGGTCTGTACCAGGCGCCGATTCAGATGAAGTCGAACAACGGGATTCTCGTCATCGATGACTTCGGTCGCCAGATGGTGGCGCCCGACGAGCTCTTGAATCGCTGGATCGTGCCGCTCGGTCGCGGCATCGATTATTTGAAGTTGTCCTACGGCTTCAAATTCACGGTCCCCTTCGAGTGCAAGCTGGTGTTCTCCACCAACCTCGATCCCAACTCGCTCGGAGACGACGCGTTCTTGCGCCGTCTTCGCAACAAGGTGTTCATCGGTCCGATCACCGATGAAGCCTTCACCTGGATCCTGGCCCGTTTCGCGAAAGCCAAGAACATTCAGGTATCGGCCGATGCCGGCCTGTACATGCGCCAAATAGCCCGCGAGAACATCGGCGAGCTTCGCCCGTACATCGCCATCGATTTCTGCGATCTCATGATGGGCATCTGCGCCTATGAGGGCACGCCACGGGTCCTCGACGAAGCGATGATCGACCGTGTCGCCGACGTGTACTTCGTGCGCGAGGGCATCGAGATGGGACCGACCGCAGCCGGTGGTGGCGCCGCTCCCGTACCGGTTCCGCCCAACGAGGGCGTCAGAGTCGGCCCGGGCGTGTCCGTCTAGGATCTGCCGGCCGCCTCGGCGAAAAATCCCAAGGTTGCGTTCGCGCTGGTTCTGCGGTGAACTGGAGCTGTGCGTTTCACGGGCAGAGTGCGCAACGCGGGCGCTGCACAAAAAGTCACGACGAACGCAGAGAAGTACCGATCTCGTTCGATCGTCGTCAGCGTCATGCTGTGCATCCTCCTGGTTCTCGCGCCCTCACTCGCGTTGGCCCAATCCGAGGCCGGAGGCGCCGAGTCCGACGCCAACCCCGACTCCGACATCGACCCGTTTCGACTCACGCTGCTGCATTTCGGCAACGCCGGCTCAGCGCTGCTCGAGACCGCCGACCAGCCCGGTATTTCGGCGTTCGTGGCGAAGGCTCGCGCCGAACGGCGCGGCGCTGATCGTTTCGGCGGCGTGGTCCTGCTCGGCACCGGTGACTATCTGGCCGAAGGCCCCACGCTTGCGGCCAGCTTGGGGCAACCAGGTCGGTTCTTCGACGCCGAGGCGCTCAGCCGACTCGCCGTCGACGCGTACGCCGTCGGCCCTGGCGATCTCGGTTTCGGTCCCGATGTGTTTGCCGAGTTCGCCAACGGGTTCAATCGGCGTCCGGTCCTCGGCCCATTTGTCGGCTCGAACCTCGACGCAGGTACCGACCCGGCACTCCTGGCGCTGGTCGAGGACGAGCGCCTGCTGAAAAGTGCGGTGGTCGAGACCGATGGTCGCCAGGTCGGCATCGTTTCCGTCGCCAATCCCGACAGCACGCCCCTGGTGAGCACCGGCGGCGGCTCCTTCGACCCCGCAGTCGTCCAGGCGGCGCAGGCGCAGATCGATCGCCACACCGCGACCGGCGTGGACATTGTGGTGCTGGTCAGCGACCTCGGCACCGCTGATGCCGATCGCCAGCTCGCCGCCGAACTCCGAGACGTCGACGTCGTGCTTTCCGCGACCGAACCCGAACCCGCCTCTACGATCGACCTACTCCTCGATGCCGACGGCCAGATCGTTGTGTGGGGAGCGGCTGCCGGTGGCTACAGCGAGCTCGGCCGCCTGGTGGTGTTGGTCGACGAGGGTGGAACCGTGGTCGGCGTCGAGGCTGCGAATGCTCGGGAGATCGAACGGGAAGGACGCGTCGACCTCTGGACGGAGCGCAACATCGATCAACTGCGGACCGAGATCGCTCGCTTCGCCACCGAACCGATCGCTCGCACGCAGGTCGACCTCGACGGCATTCGCTCCGACCTCCGATCGGGCGAAACCAACCTCGGCAATTTGGTGGCCGATGCACTGCTTTGGAGCGGTGTCGTGCAGGCCGAGCGGGCAGGCGTTTCGCCACCCGACATCGCCTTGTTGGCCAGTGAACTGCTCACGAGCGACGCCATCTTCCGGGCGCCAGAGCTCACCATGCGCGACACGTTCGACGTGGCGGCAGAGTCGGGAAATGTGGTGCTGCTCGAGGCGGTTTCCCGGGACGAGTTGAAGAACGTGTTGGAAGACGCCGTGGCAACGATGGAGGATGTCAGCGGGCGGTTCCCGCAGTTCGCCGGTTTCACGGCAGAGATCGATCTCTTGGCCCAGGCCAGAGTCGCAACACTGCTCGGTGTCGAAGAACCAGGGGATCGTATTGTGAACCTCACCTTGCTCGACGGAACGCCAATCGTCGCAGATGGTCAGGTGGTGCCCGGTGAGCCACTGACGATCGTCACCACCGATCGGCTCGTGCTCGGCGTCGACCGTTACCAGTTCACGTCGATCACGCCGGTGTCGGCAGGCGGTCCGCTGCGCCAGGCGTTGGTCAGGTTCGTCGCCGACGAACTCGACGGCGCAATTTCGCTCGGGCGATACTCCGAAGGTGGCGACGGGCGCCTCTTCAAGGACTAGCCCGGTTCTGCGTCTGTTTCAGCCGGCTGGTTCTGGCTTGTGGTTCTTGGTGGTTGGATGACGCCCCGCCGCCCAGGCCGGGGTTGTCCAACTACCAAGAACCGCCGCTCCAGTGTGGTTTCACTGTATTCCGCTCGTCGTCGTTTCTCGATTCTGTCGAGTAAGAGCCTCGTAATAACCTGACGTTCGCTTTTGATCGACGGGGGACACGATCTTCGGGGACAGGTGATCTGGCAGGCCAATCGAGGTGACGCCTAGGTTGAGGTGGGTACCTGTAGGAGGACCGATGGCCGACTCCGGCGACCGCAAGATCATCACCATTCTCGAGCCCGAGGACGAGTACTGCCACGAGCCCGACGAGGCCGAAAACTACAACGAGTCGATGTACCTCAACGCGTTCGATCCGCAACGCGAGATCGGTGGGTGGTTTCGCATTGGCAATCGGGTGAACGAGGGCTTCGCCGAGATGACGGTCTGTCTGTACCTGCCGGACGGGCGCGTCGGCTTCATCTACGACCGCCCGAAGATCACGGAGAACACCGAGATGCGGGCGGGCGGACTTCACATCGAAGTCGTCGAGCCGTTCGAGCATCTGCGCATCAGCTACGACGGCCGGCTCTGTTTGCTCGACGAGCCGGGTCAGATGGCGAACCCGCGACAAGCGTTCAAGGACAACCCCATGGTCGACGCCGAGGTTCGTCTCGACGTTCGAGGGTGCTCGCCCATGTACGGCGGGCGGCCCGCCTACGAAGACGGCAGCGACATCGAGACCGACGCGACGAAGTCGTTTGCCAAGGCGCACTACGAGCAGCACACCACCGTCACCGGCACCATGACCGTCGACGACGAGGCGTTCGAACTCGACGGCCTCGGTCTGCGCGACAAGTCCTGGGGGCCTCGTTACTGGCAGGCGATCTCCTGGTACCGCTGGTTGCCGATCATGTTCGGACCGGACTTCGCGATGATGCTGTCGGTGATCGGCCAGGGCGAGGGCAAGGACCCACGAACCTCGGGCATGGTGCTCGAGAACGGCGAGTACAAGCTCATTCGTGAATGCCGTATCGAGTCGGTCTGGGACGACGACAAGTACCAGACGTCGATGTCGGCTTGGTGCCGCACCGACGACGGGGAGTATCAGATCAGTGGTGAGGTGATTTCCCTCATCCCCTTGCGCAACCGTCGCACGTCGCCGGATGGGGAAGAGTTGTTCACCCGGATCACCGAGGCGATGACCCGCTACGAATGCAACGGTCGAACCGGCATCGGCATGAGCGAGTACCTCGACCAGGTGGTCGACGGCATGCCGGTCGGTTCTGACGTCACATGACCTCGCTCGAGGGCCGCACGGTTTTGATCACGGGTGGCAACGGTGGCATTGGTCTCGGCATGGCGAAGGCCTGCGCGACGGCGGGCGCCTCGATCATCATCTGGGGACGGAACGAGTCGAAGAACGCCGACGCTGTGGGCGAACTCCGCGCCGCCGGAGCGACGGCCCAGGCATTCGTCTGTGACGTGTCCGACCCGGACGACGTCGTCGCGGCCTTTGCGGACTCGGTCGCCGCAACGCCGACCGGTCGGATCGACTCGGTCTTCGCCAACGCAGGGCGAGGCGGATCGGGTGCCCGCTTCCTCGACGTCACGCTCGACGAATGGCGAGCGGTGATGCAGGTCAATCTCGAGTCGGTCTTCGTCTTGTTCCAAGCCGCCGCCCGGCACATGGTCGATCAGGGCGGTGGCTCGCTCGTGGCGGTGTCGTCCACCTCGGCGATTCATGGCGCCGCCAACAACGAGGCGTACGGCACGTCGAAGACCGGTTTGCTCGGTCTGGTTCGGGCGACCGCCGTGGGTTTGGCGCGTCACCAGATTCGAGTGAACGCCATCCTGCCTGGTTGGACGCTCACCGATATGAGTTTGCCGGCGTATGGCCACGATCGATTTCGGGAGGCCACCCTGGCCCGGACCCCCGTCCGCCGGTGGGCAGAGCCCGGCGAGATGGGTGCGGCTGCGGTGTTCCTGGCCGACCCCACGGCGACGTTCCACACCGGCGACTCCATCACCGTCGACGGCGGTTACACCGTCTTCTGAAGATTTCCGTCCAGTAAGCAATTCTGCAGATTTGTGAGGGAATCGCGCGCCTGGGCCCCGCAAATCCCTCACAAATCGTGTCAGCTGGCGAGTTGCAGGTTCGGGGTCGGACTTGTTGGAGCGGTGTGGGACTGGCCGGTGTGGAAGTCCATGACGACTCGGTGTCCCTCGGGGCACCAGACAACAGCCACGGGGCCATCGGGGGTGTTCAGAAAGTCCTCGATATCTCGCGTTGTACGGAGTGATCGACGTTGGCAGGTCGGGCAGGTGATATCGAACATGCCCCTAGTGTCGACCCAACCGCACGGAAACAAAAGCGATGGTTTCTTGCCTATTTCGTGAAGCAGTGCTTAAGTGTCGTGATGGACATGAACCTGCAGCAACTGCGCATGCTCTGCGAGGTATCGCGACTCGGGACGATAGCTGCCGCAGCCGAATCTCTGGGCTATTCCGCGAGTGCTGTCTCCCAGCAGCTCAACGGGCTCGAGAAATCGACGGGCGTCCCGATAACCGAACGGGTCGGTCGGAACGTGCGGATCACCGATGCCGGCCGCGAACTCGTCCGTCATGCCAACGAGTTGCTGGCCGGCCTGGAGGCGGCGCAGGTGGCGGTCGAGCGTGTGAACAAGCAAGTGGCGGGGGAACTGTGCATCGCGGTGTACGAGACCGTGGCCGGCACGCTCTTGCCGCCGTTGCTCCACGATCTGGCCGATCGGTATCCCGACCTTCTGGTGCGCACCCGCGAACTCGAGCCGGTGCATGCGATGACCGAGCTCGACAACGGCGATGTCGACCTGGCGTTCACCATCGAGTACCGACATTTGGCGACGGTGCTGCCGAAGGGCGTCGAGGCGAAATCTCTCATCGAGGATCCGTTTTATCTGGCTGTTCCCGAGGGTGATTCCATCGGCAACTCGCGAGTGTCGATCGGGGCCATCGCCGACCGGGTGATGATCGCGCCACCCGGATGGTCGTCGTGCGGCGAGTGCGTTGTGGCGGCGTGCCGAACGGCTGGCTTCGAGCCCGACATCTACCACGAGGTCGATGACTATCGAACGCTCATGCGACTCTGTGCCGCGGGCCTCGGCGTCGGTCTGGTTCCGGAACTCGCGCTGATCGATATGCCGCCAGGCATACGCATGGTCGAGATCTGGCCGCCGGTCACGCGCACCGTCCAGTTGGCCCATCGCAGCGCCAGCTCCGGTCGGCCCGCCATCACCGCCGTGCACGAGAGCCTCGATCGTGTGATCGCGAAGCTGGGGCTACGCGCCAGTCAAGCGGCGTAGAGATTTGTGAGGGATCCCGGGGTTCCAGACCCGCGAATCCCTCACAAATCTTGAGGGCCCTCGAGCGTGAGGAGTCGGACCGGCTTGGGGAAGCCTTTGAGCATCCGCCGCCCTGCCGGTTCGAAGGTGAATCCGGGCGCGGCCGCCGCCAACTCGGGGGTGACTAGCAGCTCATTCGGCACCGCCAGATCGCCGATGCGCGAGGCGGTGTTCACGATGGGCCCGAAGTAGTCGCCACTGCGCGACAGCATCTCGCCGTACGCCAGGCCACCGCGCGGCGTGACGTGTCCTCCACGGCTGTACTCCTGCACGAGGCGTTGCGCGATGGTGCACAGCGCCGCCGGATCGACGGCGACAAACATCACTTCATCGCCGATGAGTTTCACCACCCGCCCGCCGCCATCGGTGACGGTGTTGTGGGCGGTTCGCTCGAAGGCCATCAGCAGTGAGCTGAGCTCGTTGTCGTCGAGGTCGAGGGACTGCGGCGTGAAACCTACGAGGTCGATGAACCCGACGCCCATGCGCATCGTGGACTTCCCGGTACCGCTCGCCTCGCCTCGACGGTCGGTGGAGAGCTCCATGTGGAGCCGCATCATGGTCTCGAGCACCGGCACCACTTGTTCGAGGAGACCGATCGCCTCCAACTGCTGACGGCCGACCTCGAGCTCGGAGCCTCCAGACTGCATGATGGGGGCTTCGATGTCGGAGGCGAAGAGTGAGACGGCAGCGTCGGTGACTCGGCTGAGCGACGTCGACACGACCCGAATGAAGTTCAGCAGTTCGGCTTCGGTGAAGAACGCCCGCGCGACATGGAAGATCTCGAAGATGCGGGCGTCAGCTTCGGTGTAGCCCGGGGAAGCGCCATCGGTTGGAAAGCCCGAAGCCAGCGACAACTCGTCGAACTCCTCGACGGTGAGCGAGGTTTTGGCGCGAGCTTCTTCGGCGGTGAGCCGAGTGCCCGGTCGCACGACATACCGAGCGAGGTCGCCGGTGAGGTCGTCATCGGGTCCGCCGGTGAGCTGGTCGATTGGCCAACCCTCGGCCTCGAGCCAGAGAAGCGCCTGGAGTCGTTCGGCCGCATTGGCGGCGGACGGGTCGTAGAGGCCAGCTTCGATGAAACCTTCGACTCCCATGGCGCTGATCGTAACCAGTCGGCTCAGCGGCCGGTGAAATCCGGATCGCGTTTGTCCCGGCGCGCTCGGGACGACTCGTGGAAGTCTTCCGAGCGGCTCGAGAGTTCGATGGCGAGTCCTTCATCTTCCAGGTGGCGGTTGAGGTCGACCGTGAGCGAGCGGTGGATGAGCAGCTTCGACAGGCCGACCGCAACCGTTGCCGCTTCGGACAATTCGGTGGCGAGTGCGCCGGCGGTTTCCGCAACGTCGGCGGCGGGAACGGCGGCATGGATCATGCCCCAGTCCATCGCCTCGGCCCCGCTGATCTCGTGGGCGAGCATGATGGCCTTCTTGGCTCGCGCCACGCCGACCAGACGCGGCAGCATCCACGAGGCCCCGCTGTCGGGGGTGAACCCCGACTTCGTGAACGGCGCCCAGAAACGAGCGTCCTCGGCGGCCACAACAAAGTCGCTCGCCAGGGCGATGTTCATGCCGAGGCCAATGGCCCAACCGCGTACCGACGTGACGATGGGGGTCTGTGTTTCGAGCATGGTGGGGATCAACCGGTTGACGTGCCAGCGCATTTGGCGTTGCGTGGCACCGGCTCTGGGCTTGGTGTCGCTTCCGCCACGCAACGACAGGTCGAACCCGGAACAGAAGTGGTCGCCGGTACCGTCCAGTCGAATCACACGAACCGCCTCGTCGGAACCCGAGGCCTCGATGCTGTCGATCAGGCCGAGGACGATGTCGTCGGTTATCGCGTTGCGTCGTTCGGGTCGGTCGAGGGTGAGCGAGAGCACGCCATCGGTGAGATCGACCAACAGGCCGTCGATGGGATCCGGGTAGTTCTTCACGAGGCTCCTGGAGCTAGTCGGTTTGGTACTCGACGCGAGCGCCGTCGAAGTTGCCGGCCTCGCGCCACTCGTCCAGGCACCCGATGTAGTGCAACAGGCTGCCGGGGTACACGACGTTGCGCGCACCTTCGTCCGTCGGCTTGCCCTCGCTGTTGTAGTAGCTCGGTGTGCACGCCGCCGAGTAAGTCGCCATGCCGGCGGCGATTCCCCACAGCCTGTAGAGCCACGCGTCTTCCGCCTCTGGCCGGGCTTCGATGGTCTCGACGCCTCGCGCTTCGCACTCGGCGATCAACCACGCGACATGTTTGGTCGATTCGGACAAGAAGTGCACGAAGTTGGTGCCGAATCCGGCCTGCACCGTGCTGACCACCATCATGTTCGGAAACTCGGCGGTGAGGATGCCGTGAAGTGTGTGGGCGCCATCGGCCCAGCGTTCGCTCAGCGCCACCCCGTCGCGACCGATCGGGTCGAAGCCGAGGCGCTGTACCAGCCCCGTCGTGACCTCGAAGCCCGAGGCGAAGATCAACACATCGAGCGGATACTCGACGCCGTTCACCACCGCGCCGGTCTTGGTGATCTTCTCGACACCGCGCCCTTCGGTGTCGACCAGGTGCACGTTCGGTTCGTTGAACGCGGCGAGGTATTCATCGTGGAACGTGATCCGTTTGCAGTGTTTGCCGTACCAAGCCTTGAGTCGTTCAGCCAGCTCGGGATCGTCGATGACCTGATCGACACGGTCGCGCAGTGCCTGCATCACCTCGAAGTCGATGTGCTCGAGTTCGGCGTTGCGTTCATCGGAATCGGCGGCCATCTGGGTGTCGACCCAAAGCGTGGAGGTCCACCCGTCGTCGACCATGTCGACGTCGGGCATCTCGCCGGTGACCGCTTGGGTGAAGTTGCGCATGCGCTGGTCCTGCCAGCCCGGCTCGAGGTTGTTGAACCAGGCGGCGTCGGTGGGGCGGTTGCCGCGTATGCCCACTGCAGCAGGTGTTCGCTGGAACACGTAGACATCTTTGGCCGCAGCAGCCAGCTGGGGCACGGCCTGTACGCCGGTGGCTCCGGTGCCGATGATGCCCACCCGCTTGTCGGCCAGCTTGTCCATCGGTTCCGTCGGCCCGCCGCCGGTTACCGAGTAGTCCCAACGGCTGGTGTGAAACGCAATGCCGTCGAAGTCGGCGATGCCGGGGATGCCGGGGAGCTTCGCCTTGTGGAGGATGCCGCCGGCGGTGACGAAGTACCGAGCGGAGAGTCGATCGCCGCGACTGGTGGTGACCATCCAGCGCTTGCGGTCATCGTCCCATATCGGCGT
>RCMY010003518.1_pt1 | contig 17476 bp, 19 predicted proteins | sample 2041341 | NCBI WGS metagenome assembly RCMY01 (sample SAMN09708234, study PRJNA481090) | Marine sediment metagenome, whole genome shotgun sequencing project. | reverse complement strand
GGGTTCGGCTGTGGAGCCGTCAAGCCGGACGGTGTTGGCGGGGGGGGGAAGGGGGAGGACCCGCAGAGGAGCGAGGATGAACGACCTTCGCAGTCCGACGGCCTGTGTGGCAGGTTCCACCACAAGCCGTGACCCGCATCCACCTCGGGACATGGGCGAGTACCCGACTTGGGTTGTCGGATGCTTCGTCGAGCACGCACTTGGCTACAGCAGCGCCAGTCGTGAGGAGGGGATTCGCTCAGCGGTGACCGCAGTCGACGTTCGCCATCTCGTCTCGTCGGCGCCCTTGGGCGTCACGGTTGGATTCGGAGCTCAGCGACTGGTGCAGGACCTCTTCTCCGGCTTCTTCCTGCTCGCCGAGCATCAGCTGGCGGTCGGCGACGTCATCAGGATCTCGGCTCCGGGCACAACCGAGGGTGTCGGGGGAACGGTCGAAGAGATCACGCTGCGAGTGACTCGACTCAGGACACTGAAGGGTGAAGTCGTGTTCATTCCAAACGGCGAAATCCGGCAGGTGACCAACCTGTCCGTCGAGTGGGCTCGCCTCGTTCTCGACGTGCCGCTTCGACCAGACGAAGACTTCAACCGAGCCATCACCGTGCTCCGTGACGTCTGCAAGGAAATGTGGGCCGACGAACGTTGGGCTGTAGTGCTGCTCGAGAACCCGGAGGTCCTCGGGTTGAGGCGATCAACGTGGGCATGGTTCAGGTCCGCATCGTCGGTCGGGTGCAAGCAACCCGACAATGGGACGCCGCCCGAGAATTGCGCCGCCGCGTGACGCTCGGCCTGAGCGAGGCAGGAATGGAACCGGTGAGGCCCATCATGGCGCCACAGGGGGCTCAGGAACCATGAACCAGCTACCACGGTCGACGATGGTCGCCATCGGTGTCTTCGTGGCTGCGGGAGCGTTGTACGTCTTCGTCGGACCTCAGGACATACCAGCGCCAGAGTCACCGCCCATCCCGGTCTTCGTCGTTACCACCCCGATGACGGAAACGACCCTCCCAGACGGAATCGTTCCCCCCGAGCCAACCACCGAAACCACGTTGCCACCGGTCGACGCACCGACGGACGAAAGCGAACCGACGGACGAAGTATCCGACCCGGACCCGACGGCCACAACCACCGAGGCCACAACCACCGTGGCCACAACCACCGTGGCGACGACCGAAACGACGGCGCGCTAGGTCTCCGGCCGATCACGACGCAGAGACCCAGAGGCTCACGGCGAGTCTGCGACCTGTCGAGCCAGGCTTTGGCTGTTCCATAGCGAACTCAGCTCTCCCGCCTGTGCTCGGGCGCCCTCGGTCCTGACGTTGACCGGCCGTCTGAGGTCCGGAGTAGGGTGGTCGAGGAGTGCAGTGTGCGCTCGTCACGTTGCTCCGAACCCTGGTTGCGTGTTGAACCCCGGCAGGAGGCTCAACGTGAACAGTCGGCTCGTCGCTGTCGGCTTCGAGGCTGACTCGGAGTGGATCAGAGTCGCGGTTACCGCCGGTGTCGCAATCGCGCTGCTTCTGGTCGCGTGGATGCTCGGGCGCGGCGCGAGCCGCGCCTTTGGGGATCCGCAGCAGAGCTACAACGCCCGTCGATTGATTCGAGGCGCTGCGTGGATCGTCTTGCTGGTGACCTTGGTTCTGGTTTGGCGTCCCCTCGGCGGCAACCTGGCTCCAGCCTTGGGCTTGGCCACCGCCGGTCTCGCCTTCGCCATGCAGGAAGTGATTGGTGCGGTCGCCGGCTGGTTCAACATCACGTTCGGATCGATCTTTCGGGTCGGAGACCGGATCCAGATGGCTGGCGTGCACGGCGATGTGATCGACATCTCGCTGTTGAAGACGAGGTTGATGGAAGTCGGATCGGCCGGTGGGGAAACCTGGGTGCAAGGCAATCAATTCACCGGCCGGGTCGTCACGGTTTCGAACAAGTCGTCGTTCACCGAGCCGGTCTACAACTACAGCAGCTACTTCGAATACATCTGGGAAGAGGTCGAGGTTGCTGTGCCGCACCATGGCGACTGGGAAACCGCATCGACGATTCTCGAGCGAGAGGCCCGCCGCCAGTCCGCCTCCGAAGGGGCGCGCCAGGCCATGACCGATGTGCGGCGACGCTTCCCTGTGCCGGCTGCGGAGGTCGAGCCGAGAGTGTTTGCATCAGCAGACGAGGGCTACATGCGGCTTGCGGTGCGGTTCGTTGTCCCGATTCGCAGCGCACGGTCCGTCAAAGACGACGTGGTTCGCCGGATCCACTCGAGCCTGGAGGATGCCGGGATCGAGATCGTCGCCACGTCGGTGGTCCAGACGGCCACAAGCGAGTGGCGGCCCGTGTCGTCCAGTGACGAACACAACCAATGAAGGAGACCACAATGGCTGATGCAACTTACGCGGTGAGCGAGATTGTCGGTACGTCACCCGATGGGGTGGACACCGCAATTCAGAACGGCTTGAGGAAGGCGTCTGAGACGCTCCGGAATCTCGATTGGTTCGAGGTCACCGATATTCGCGGGCGCCTTGGAACCGATGACGGAACGGTGCAGCACTACCAGGTGACGCTCAAGGTTGGCTTTCGCTACGACGACTGATTCGCCCCTGGGTTGCGCGAACGCGTAGCCGCCTCGGGCGGGCCGTGGCGGCTTCGGTCGCCGCGGCCTCGGCCGCAGCAACCGCTCCTGTTGACGGTGAGAACATCGGCGGCGGGTTGGCGCTGATATTCGGTGCCGCTCGGATTGGTGCTTCTCGTGCTGGTCGCCAGGTCGGCGCACGATGGCGTGGGCCGATAGGCGTAACGGAAGGGAAGCGACCCGCTCTTGTCTTCGAACGGATTGGGCGTAGGGTGATTGCCAGGACGATCCGTCCTCGCTCACGTTGCTCCGAACCCTGGTTGCGTGTTGAACCCCGCTGGAGGCTCAACGTGACCCCGATTCGTTTGACGCAACACCGACAGAATCCGCATGTCGCTGCGACGACAGCTGATCGATCTGACCCTGTGTCCTGCTTCGCCATTCCGATCGCTCGGCACCGGCCACTCGCGAGCTGGTCAACGAAGGGCGCCGGATCATGGCCGGCGTAGCGATCATCACCGAGGCGTGCATCGGCGAGAAGGATCGAGCCTGTGTCGACGTGTGCCCGGTGCAGTGCATCTACGAATTCGAACCGGTCAGCAACATGTTGGTGTCGGAGATCGAGGCCGGTAGCGGCGAGGTCGAAACCAGTCATATGCCCGATGCCGCCACGATCACCGTCTTCGGCGATTCGCTGCTGTACGTGAACCTCGACGAGTGCACATCATGTGCGGCTTGCTACCAGCCCGACGTGTGTCCGGTCGGTGCCATCTACCCCGAGGAAGACGTGCCGGATGGAACCCCAGCGAGCACGTACAACACGGACGATCCGCACACCGGCCATGACCACCGGTACTTCATCGAGCTCAGCCGCAACGTCTTCGCCGACTGACTCACTTCCGTCCACCGAACCGCGAATCACCAAAGGAAATCAGTGACCACCACGCCCACCACATCGATCGCCAGTGTCCCACCACCCTTGCCTGACGAGCTCGACTCAACCCGAGAGAAACGTCGCACCCGCTCTTGGGACGCTCACCCCTCAAGAGCTCGCATGCCCTTAACCCCGATTCCGTTGGCGTTCCCTCCCGAGATCCAGGACAACCCGTCATGACCGTGGCATGGATCGTTCTCGGAACGATCCTCCTTTCGGGATTCGCTGCGATTGCAGTGATCGTGGCCGTGCAACTGCTTGGTATCCGGCACAGGGCCGTGTTGAACGTTGAACAGGCACTGCGACGTCGCTGGGGTTCGACCTACGACGGGCTGGTCGGCCGCTTCGGTCGGAGTCGGGCTCGCCAGACCCTTCACCAGCACGAAATCCGCGATCAGGCGCAACTCGATCGTGCCATAAGCAGGCCAGTGCCACGCACCGGAGACGAAGCCGAAGAAGGTGCACCATGAGAGTGCTGGTGGGCGTCGACGATTCGGCGGAGTCTCGTGACGCAGTTGCCGTGGCGTTCGAGTTCTTCGGTCCTGACGCCGAGTACACCATTGCGAGCATTGGCAAACGTGGCTCTACTCCCGGCGTCATCTTCGCCGCCGGGTACCCGGGCAACGTCTACACCAAGGCGAGCGAACTGGCTGAAGAGTTCGGCGTCGCGGAGGCCGAAGCGCTCGCAGTGTCGGCCGAGCAGATCCTCCCGCCGGATGCCGAGGTCGCGATCGAGGGCGAGCTGGGTCACGTCGGCGTGCAACTGTGTCGCCTGGCCGAGGACGAACCGAGCAACGTGGTCGTCATTGGCTCACACGACAAGAGCGTGTGGCAGCGGCTTCTCGATCCATCCGTAGGCCGCTACCTGATCGACAACGCACCCTGCCCAGTCCTGGTGGTCCGATGACCAACTCCATCGGCAGCGGTGCGCTAACGCCTGTCGCCGCCTGCGCCGGTATGCGAGACCGGTTTCGTGACCAACAACCGCAACGAGGAACGACAATGAAGATTCAGGTCAATACAGACAGCAGTGTCGAAGGCGGCGAGGCCGTCGCCCAGATCGTCCATGAGACGGTGCATGCCGCGTTGGATCGCTACGGCGATCGACTGATGCGCGTCGAGGCACATCTCGGTGACGAAGACGGCGCATCGGGCGATGGTCCCCGGGGGCTGCGATGCCTGCTCGAGGCTCGTCCTTCGGGAATGGATCCCGTCGTTGTCACCGGGTTCGGTGACATTGTGGAACGAGCCTGTCACGACGCGACGCAGAAGATGCAGAGTCTTCTGGACAGCACGTTCGGGCGAATCGATTCGCGGGATGCGGATGCGACGATCCGGCAGAACCGGCCGTGAGCGTTCACGGAAAGGACCCCACGACGGACACCATCACCGAACTCGGCACCCGCCAGCTGGACCACGACACGCTGCGGGGCCTCTTCGAGCCGCTTCGGCCAACGGTCACGGTGTATCTCCCCGCCCGAAACGACCACGCCGAGAGCGACGCCGCTCACCGCCTCGGCGTGGACTGGTCGAATCTGAGGCGATCCCTCGCTGAGGGCGGCGCCCCCGAAACCGACCTCGATGTCATCGACCCGGTCACGAGCCAGACCGACGAACGTGGCGACACGATCGTGGCCGTCGCCGCCGACGGGAAGCTGCGGGCGGCAGGATTCATCACCGAACCCAGCGTCAGACCGCTCGGCACCATCGAAGCGATTCCGGCGCTTCTTCCGTTCCTCGGTTGGGAACAGTCGAGGATCGCTCACGTCGTTGTCGTCGCTGACCGCACTGGCGCGGACGTGATCGCTATCAGCCCGAACCGACAAGACTCGGGCACGACGATAACCGGCGATGACGAGCACATCCAGCGCAGCGCGCCGGGTGGTTGGTCGCAACGCCGCTATCAGCAACGAGCCGAGAACCTCTGGGAGAACAACGCCAGGGACGTGGCCACGGAGGTTGACCGACTCGCGGCTTCGTTCGACGCACAAGCGGTCATCGTCGCCGGCGATGTGCGGGCAATTGGTTTCCTTCGCGACCACCTCGCGGCCCGGACGAGTGACCTGGTCCGCGAGATCGACGGGGCACGCGCTGATTGGAGCCTCGACCAGATCGCTGAAGACACCGTCGACCACATGGCCGCTCTGGCGGCCGAACGGCTGGAGCAAGAGCGGACGGCTTTCGCTTCAGCGCTCGGGACCGGCAGAGCCGTCGAAGGGAGCGACGCTGTCTTTCAGGCGTTGAGACGGGCCAGGGTGGACACGCTCCACGTTGTTGACGACACCAACCGTCCAAGACCGACCGGTTGGACATCGCCCGATCCGGCTCACAGCTACGCCATGCCTGACCCCCCAGACCTTGGACCTGAGGTCGCGTTTCACCAGGCGCCCCTGCACGACATCGCGGCCCGAGCCGCTGTTCTCACCGGCGCTCGCCTCGTTGTGCTCCCACCGGGCGAAGAAGCTCCGGCCGAAGGGCTCGGCGCCGTACTGCGAGGCAGCCAATCATGACGTTCGCCACCGCAACGACCCAGCCCGAATCGGGGCAGAAGTTGCGACCGCTGACCCGAATAGTGACCAAGCTCGAAGGCAATGGCATGCCCATCGGCGAGATCGCTTGGCGACTACGTCGGAGCCCAGGCCACATTGCCAGGGTCCTGGAGTGGTCGCGCCTTGGCCGCCCCACTGTGGCCGCCCCAGTCCGGAGCGTTGGCCCGGTCCTTCGACCGATTGAACGGCGCGTGCTTCGGGCACGGTCCGAAGGCGTTGACCGAGCCGAAACAGCAGCCAGGTTTCGTCGCTCACCGCAACACATCGCCAACATCGAACGCTATGCCGACGCCAAACTCGCTGGCCAAGCCTGATGCTCCTCGACGCTGACCCGGTCATGTCACTGGCCGACTATGCGGACCGTGGGGGCCTTGGCGGGCTTGCCGCGCTTGAACGCGAGGGCGCGGATTGGGTGATCGAGGAACTGGGCCGATCTGGTCTACGGGGCCGGGGCGGTGCGGGTTTTCCGGTTGCGATCAAGTGGCGATCTATTCAGAGCGGCGGCGTTGCGGCCGGTCAACGATTTGTGGTCGCCAACGGTGCCGAGGGCGAGCCGGGCACCTACAAGGATCGGGCGATCCTCGTCCATGATCCGTACGCCCTGGTTGAAGGCTTGATCGTCGCCGCGCGCGCCCTCGGCGCCAAGCAGGCCTTCATCGCCCTCAAACGTTCTTTCGCGCTCGAAGCTGAACGCGTGGCATCGGCTGCCGCCGAGTTCGCGGAGGCGGGTATCGCCGGCGAGGTGCAGATCGAATTGGTGCAGGGACCCGACGAGTATCTTTTTGGTGAAGAAAAGGCCCTGTTGGAAGTCATCGAAGGCGAAGAGCCCCTCCCGAGGTTGTTTCCGCCGTATCTCTACGGGCTGTTCACGACATCACCACAAGTCGGGTGGTCAGCCGGCTCCACCCGCACCGGTAGCCAACCGGCAGGGTCCAACCCGACCCTGGTGAACAACGTCGAAACCCTCGCCCGGATACCGATGATTCTGGGGCTTGGAGCGGACTGGTATCGATCGATGGGAACCGTCGAATCGCCGGGGCCGGTGATCTGCACGGTGTCTGGTGACACGGTCCGTCACGGCGTCGGCGAGTTCGAGATGGGGACGCCGTTGAGCGCGGTCATCGAAAGGCTTGGCGGCGGTATGCCAGCGGGTCGGGCCATCAAGTACGTGCTGTCTGGCATCTCGAACCCGGTCATCCGAGCCGATCACCTCGACACGCCGTTGAGCTATGAGGCCATGGAAGCCATCGGCAGCGGACTCGGCACTGCAGGCTTCATCGTCTTCGATGACCGCACCGACCCGGCCGAGCTCGCCGCAGCAGTCTCACGTTTCCTCTCGGTCGAGTCCTGCGGGCAATGCTCAGCATGCAAACTCGGCACGACCCGGATTACCGAGATACTCGACACCGCCGTCGACATGCTGGAACCTTCAACGGCGGGCGAGTTGTCGGCCCGTTTGGCGAACGTCACCGACAGCTCTCGATGCTTCCTACCTGCCCAAGAGCAGCGCCTCGTCACCAGCCTTGTGCCTGACATCCGGAGTCCGGAGCTGCGACAACCAGCCCGAGACCTCCACATCACGAAGATCGTTCGCCTCACCGGAAGTCGATTCGACCTCGACGAAAGCCAGGCCCGAAAACAGCTCGATTGGACCTACCGGTCCGGGTGAACCAGCAGGGGCAGGGCAGTGAGCGACGCCACTGCGAGCCCCACGAGAAGACCAATACGAGAGAAGGAACACCATGATCGTCGCAGGAGTAGATGTCGGCGGAACCAACATCGAGGTCGGACTCGTCGATCAAAACAACACCGTCCTCGAACGAGCGAAGCGCGACACCCCGACCGGCGGACCCAAGGCCGTCATTGCCATGATCGTTGACCTCGTCGAGTCTCTGAACGAGACGCCGATCGCTGTAGGCGTTGGCATCCCGGGTGTCGTTCATGACCGAAGCGTCCTGACGGTACCGAACCTGTCGAACTGGATCGATGACGTCGACCTCACAACGGAACTGGAGGCGGCGCTCGGTGTGCCCGTCGTTCTCGGCAACGACGTGAACGTCGGCTTGCTCGGCGAATGGTTCGCCGGTGCAGCCGTTGATGTCGACAACGTGCTCGGCGTGTGGATGGGAACCGGGATCGGCGGTGCGCTGGTGCTCGACGGTCGCCCCTTCAACGGATCACGCGGGGCGGCCGGCGAGATCGGCCATGTCGTTGTGCAACCCGGCGGAGCGTTGTGCAGCTGCTCTCGCAGGGGATGTGTCGAGGCCTACTCGGGTCGTCGATCGATGGCCGCCGCTGCGGCCGCAATGGTCGATGCCGGTCGGAAGTCCTCGCTGTTCGACATCGCCGACGACGAAGGCAAGGACAAGCTGACGTCGAAGGTGTGGGCCCGGGCCCTGGCCGAGAACGATGCGTTAGCCACCCAGGTTTTCGAGATGGCCATCGAGATGCTCGGCATCGGCATCGCATCGGTGATCAACATGATCGACGTTGAATTGGTCGTCGTCGGTGGCGGGCTGGCCGACAAGCTCGGCCAGGACCTCTCCGATCGAATCGCGGTTGCGGCGACGCCGTGGATGCTCCACCCAAATCCGGTCCTGCGATGGGTCCCTTCCGCGTTGGGTGACGACGCCGGAGTCGTCGGCGCAGCTGCGCTGGCTAGCGCTGCCGTGATCGCGGCGTGAAACCCTCGCCTGACGGCATCGCCTCAATGGGCCATGCAGGACTGTCTTGATGATCGGCGATCCGCTTACTGCGGTTGCTGTCATTGCGTTGGTGGCGGTGGGATCGCAGCTTGTCGCCGCCCGTGTCCAGGTGCCGTCGGTGCTGATCTTGCTGGTCGCTGGTGTTGGCCTCGGCCGGGTCCTCGATCCAGATGAGTTGTTCGGTGAGCTGTTGTTCACTCCGATCGGGATCGGGGTCGCGGTGTTGTTGTTCGAGGGCGCAACGACGCTGCGGTGGCGCAACCTGACGATCGGGCGAGCTCCGGTTGTCCGACTCGTGACCGTCGGGGCATTGATTGCGTGGGCGGTTGGGTCGGCGACGGCTGCGATGGTTCTCGATGTCGACGCGGGAATCGCAGTGTTGATCGGCGCGGTGCTCATCGTCTCGGGCCCAACCGTTGTGGTGCCGTTGCTGCGGGTCGTGCGACCCCGTGAACCGGTTGGTTCCATTCTGCGATGGGAGGGCATCATCATCGATCCGATCGGCGCAGCGATCGCCATCGTGGTGCTCGATGCGGTGCTCGAGGATCGATCGGCGGTGAGAATTGTGACCCGCGTGCTCACCACCGCCGGCACTGGCGTCGTCGTCGGCGCTGTGGCGGCCGTCGTGATTCTCGAAGCGCTTCGTCGCCACCTGATCGCCGATCACCTCGAGATACCCGCAACGCTCGCGGCACTCGTCGGGGCCTATGCCGGCGCCAACGAACTGCGCCCCGAAGCCGGGCTGATCGCCGTCACGGTCCTCGGCCTGGCATTCGCCAATCAGCGAGGCGCCCCAGCGAGCCATATCGCTCAGTTCAATGCGCACCTTGGGACGTCGATCCTGGGCATGCTGTTCGTCGTACTCGGTGCGCGCGTCGACCTGGCCGACATCGGCGACAATCTCCCGGCGAGCCTGGCGATCTCGGCAGCGCTCATCTTCTTGGCCCGGCCCGTATCCGTCCTTGTATCGACGGTGAGAACTCGCGCCGATTGGCGTTCCCGAATCTTCCTGATGACCCTCGCACCCCGCGGCGTCGTTGCGGCGGCGATTGCGTCACTGTTCGCGATCGAACTCGAACACCACGGCATCGATCCAGGCCCACTCGTCCCGGTCACCTTCACCGTCGTTGTCATCACCGTCACCCTCGCGGCCACAACTGCTGTCTTCACCGCTCGACGGCTCCACGTCGCCCAACCAACCCCGAACGGCGTTGCGCTGATCGGTGGTGGCGGCTTCGCGGTCGACTTCGCCGATGCCCTCAACCGGCTCCACGTGCCGACGCTGCACATCGGCCTCGACGACGATCATGCCGAAGCCGCGACGGAGCGAGGCCAACTCATCTTCACCGGCCGGGTCGACACCGAGCAGCTCCATCAGACGGTCGCAGCGGTCGGGATCAAATCGGCGATCGCGCTCTCGGGCGCCGAACATCTCGATCGCTACTCCATCGAACGGCTCACCGAGACCCTTGACACCTCCGACATCTACGGTCTGGCCGACCCCGACCACGCCGACGAACCCGGCACTGCGCACCCCGCCACGCCCCGCCAACTGCTCGACGACTCGATCACGGCCCAACACCTCACCGAGCTGGTCGCGGATGGCGCGACCGTCCGGATCATCAGACCTCCCACCCGTCCCCGGTCTGGATGGTTGACGATCTGTCGAGTCGACGACTCGGGCATCGTCACCTTCGACCAAGACCCCACAACCACAACCGACTCCGATTGGCTTGTCCAACTCGGTCCCGGCCTCACACCCCAGGCAAACCGATGAAACCCGACGAGGCGAGTGGCGAGCCGTCGAAACCACCACCGAAGAACCGGGCACCATGGATCAGAGGCGATCGCCCGGTGCCCCGAGCGGTCCGAGGGCCCGTGCACGACTTTCTCCAGCTGGAGGTCGCTGGCGGTGGCGTCCTGCTGATGGCCACCGTGGCTGCCCTCGTCGTGGCCAACTCGCCTGCCGCCGCAGGGGTTGAGGACTTCTTCGCTCAGGAGCTGACGGTGTTCGAGATCGGTCAGCTCCACCTGACCGAGTCGCTGCACGGGTGGATCAACGACGGCCTGATGGCGCTGTTCTTCTTCGTCGTAGGTCTCGAGATCAAACGCGAATTCGCAGACGGTGAACTCGCAGACCCGCACCAGGCTCTCCTCCCCGTCGTGTCCGCAATCGGTGGAATGGTCGTGCCCGCGTTGATCTTCGTGGTCTTCGCTGGCGGCGGCCCCTCAGCCGAGGGGTGGGGCATACCAATGGCCACCGACATCGCGTTCGCGCTCGGCGTATTGGCGCTTCTGGGCCAGCGCGTCCCCTCCAGCCTTCGACTCTTCCTCTTGACGCTGGCGATCGTCGACGACATCGGCGCCATCTTGGTGATCGCCGTCTTCTACACCGAGCAAGTGCATCTCGGTTGGCTCGCGACGGCCATCGGCCTACTTGTGGCAGTTCGTGGTATTCGTCAACTCCGCGTCTGGTACATCCCCATCTACGTCGTGCTCGGCACTCTCGCGTGGGTGGCAATGCTCGAGGCCGGCGTTCATTCCACGATTGCCGGGGTCGCGCTCGGTCTGCTCACACCCACTACGCCCCTACGCCCCGAACCCCATGACACGATCGTGGGCGAAGACCCCAGTCCAGACTCGGTCCGCCGATCGGTCTTCGAGGTTCGTGAATCGGTGGGAGTCGCGGAGCGCCTCCAGCACCTCATTCACCCCTGGTCGGCATTCCTCATCCTCCCCATGTTCGCGTTCGCGAACGCCAGGATCGAGATATCGCAGTCAGCGTTGAGCGACGCGGTGAGCAGCCCCGTGGGACTCGGTGTCATCGCCGGACTCGTCGTCGGCAAACCGCTCGGGATTGTCACAGCCGCGTGGTTGGCACAACGATCCGGTCTGGCCACGCTGCCCAACGGCTGCAACATGGGACACATCGTCGGTGTCGGCGCCGTAGCCGGCGTCGGGTTCACTGTGTCGCTCTTCATCACCGAACTCGCCTTCGACGACCCCACCCTCATAGCCGACGCCAAACTCGCAGTCCTGGTCGGGTCCGTGGCAGCCGGGTCGGTCGGTGCCGCGCTCCTCATGATGCAACCCGGTCCGGTCCGAACACACGACGACGTGCCCGACCGATGACCGGCGGATCGGCACGGAACGTTCCGACGACGCGCCTCGCTCACGAACGCCGCAGCCCCGGGCGCAACCGTGCTGCTCTTGGCGGTGGCATCGTCGGGCTCCTCGGGTTCTGTGGGATAGCGATCGTCGGCGAGGCTAGCGACTTCGGACCTCGCGGCCTGCTCGACGCGCTCCTCCCGACGGCCCGATTTGCTGCGTCGGCATATGTCGCGGGCGGGGCAACCATCCTTGCACTCATGCTGACGCTGATCACGTTCAGCATCAGTCATGAACTCGATTTTGCCGCAAGTCACTACCGGAGGATTCGCGATGTGGCGAATCTCACAACCGCCGGGATCATTGCCTCGGTCGTCTTGCTCATGCTGCTGAGCTTTCCTCTCGGCGAAGCAGATGCGGAGAGCGGTTGGTACCAGTGGATCTACTACGGAATTCTGCTTGGCGGCGCCGTCACCGGCGGTCTCTTCATCGCGGCCGTATTGATGTTGCACTACGCCGTCCGTGAACTCATCGGGGTTGGGGAAGATGCCCGTTCAAGCACGCTCGTCATCACCCCCGACGAGTCTGGCTGAGTCAGGCGCGAGGGACTGCCCGCGCTGAGGGGATACGGGCTGCCTACCACCAGGCTGGATCGGTGAGGGCGGCAACCAGTCGGCTGGTCCAAACGGGTCGCTTCTTGGCGGTCTCGGATGGGGCGTCTCGATTGTGACGCCCGCCATGGTCGGGGCCTACTTCCGCTCGGCCTCGCCGAGTCGGTCGCTGACGTCACGGGTGAATCAGACGGTGGGGGATCCGGCGAAGGTGATGACCAACCCGAGACCGGCGCTGAGATCGACGACGACAGCAGCGAAACCCGAGAACGCCGAGCGGCAGCGCTTGCGGGCATTGCGCAGTCGGCATCGCCCGAACTGGCGGGGCGGCGAGCAGGGCATTGTCGCGGTCGACCGCCGGTTGGCCCGGCCCCCGACGCGGCAAACATAACCTTGACAGCATTATGCTGTTGGAGTTATCATCGAGAGGTGTCGTCTGTTCGGGTCGAGTTCCATCCAATGTTCGCGAGTCAGTACGAACAGCTGGCTGCACTTGCTTCAGAATCCGATGCGCATCTCGAGTTGTTCGGCGACGTGACTGCGTTGCTCAACGCGTTGGAGGAGTTCGGTCACGACGTCGAGGAGGACAATCATCATCCCGACGCAATCAGCCATCCCGTTGTCACGTCCCGATATCGAACCTTTGCGTTGCGGCGAACTCCGCCGACAACGGCAACGCCCTATGCCGACTCACCTCCCGTACTGCGAATCCCCTACGTCTGGTTCGTTGACCAGGCAACGGGTGATGAGGTCGCGGTCGTGATGCTGGTAGGAGACAAGACGACCTCAGGAAACGACTGGTATCACGGTGTCGTCAACAAAATCGACAACGCAAGCATGGTCGCCGACTGGGAACGGACCCACCCCGACCACAAGGCCACAATCAGGAGAACACGATGACCGCGACGAAACCACCGATGGTTCCCGACGCCGACGAGGACTTCGCCGATGAAGACTTCGCAACCGCAACTGACCGGGTCAAGGCCACCCGAGACGCCGCTCTGGCGGATCCCGAGATCGCCCGGATGGTTGAGGGCAAGACAGCGGCTCTTGCCCGCAGGGTCGAGACGCTGGCCGCGCTCCGAAAGGCGCGTGGGCTCACTCAGGCACAACTGACCGAAGAACTGGGCATGACCCAAGGCGAGGTCTCACGTCTGGAACGGCGAGAGAACCTGCACCTTGCGACGATGGCCCGGTTCATCGAAGCAACCGGCGGCAAACTCCGGATCACCGCGGTCTACAACGACGACGAAGTCGAGGTCGGAATCGGCGAGACAGCCGAGCCCCGAACCGGCATGACGAGGACCTCACCGCCCGGACACACCTCATGGGACGCAACTGCGGCACGGCCGAAGCGTCCAACCAGCGGCGTCGGCCGAGGGTCGATTCGATCTCGACCTCGGACAGCTCATCCACGACCTGCGGACCGAGGCCGGCCTGAGCCAGCGCGAGCTCGCCGAACGGATGGGCACGACCCAATCGGTCGTCTCTCGGCTGGAGGAAGGCGGTGGCGCGAAGAACCGGATCGATACCCTCGCCCGCCTCGGTACAGCGTTGGATCGGCATCTCCTGCTGTCATTCCCTTCAGAGGTGCCCGACAAGCTCACCGATGCTGTTCAAGTGGCGTGAGAAAAGCTCACAGAAAACTCACGGGACAGACGTAAACAGGAGGGAACGACGGGTTGGGGACGCTCCAGATAGCGGTCGGTCTCGGGGCGGACGCCAGCAACACGGGCGCTACATCTGATCAAGGTCCGCCCGGTGGCCCGGTAGCAGGACCTTCGCCTCTGCCTCACCGGTGGTGCCAAGTTGCACGGTGGTATTGACGACGACCAGGAGGTCCTCATGAAAGCACTCGTGTACCACGGCCCCGCCAACAGGGCCTGGGAAGAAGTCCCGAAACCGACGATCGTCGACGACACCGACGCGATCGTCCAGGTCGACTCCACCACGATCTGTGGCACCGACTTGCACATCCTCAAGGGCGACGTCCCCGCTGTCACGGACGGGCGGATCCTCGGCCACGAAGCCGTCGGCACCGTCCACGCCATCGGGACCGGCGTCAAGACCGTCGCCGTTGGCGATCGCGTCCTCGTCTCATGCGTCAGCGCATGCGGCGCATGCCGCTACTGCCGGGAAGGCCGTTACGGCCAGTGCCTCGGCGGTGGTGGATGGATCCTCGGCAACACGATCGACGGGACGCAGGCCGAGTTCGTCCGTGTCCCATTCGCCGACAACTCCACGTACCCCGTTCCCGCTGGCGCGAGCGACGAAGAGATCCTGATGCTCGCCGACATCCTCCCGACCGGGTACGAGGTCGGGGTGTTGAACGGCGCTGTCCAACCAGGGGACGTCGTCGCCGTGGTGGGCGCTGGACCCATCGGTCTCTCAGCGATCATGGGAGCTCGTCTCTTCAGCCCAAGTCACATCGTCGCCATCGATCTCGACGACAAGCGTCTCGATGCGGCCAAGCAGTTCGGCGCCGACATCGTCGTCAATCCGTCTCGCGAAGACGCGGAGGCAATCATCAGCGAGCTCACGGGAGGTCTCGGCGCCGATGTTGCCATCGAAGCGGTCGGTGTTCCGACGACATTCGAACAATCGGTTCGACTCGCTCGGCCCGGCGGTCACGTGGCAAATATTGGTGTGCACGGCACGCCGGCAACGCTGCACCTCGAGGACATCTGGAGTCGAGACCTCACCATCACGACAGGACTCGTCGACACCAACACCACCCCGACGCTGCTCCGCCTCGTCACCAGCAACCAACTCGACGCAGCCCGCTTCGTCACCCACCACTTCACACTCGACCAGATGGAAGAGGCCTACGACGCATTCAGTGACGCCGCCAACACCGGCGCACTCAAGGTCGTTCTCACCCGTACCTGACCTCCGGACCTCCCGGCAGCTCAGCACAGAGCCCTGCTGTCTCATCTGTGACAAGCAGTTCTGACATCTCATACCTCCATGGATTTGGCGATCATCGAAGCGGCGAACAGCGCGGTCCATACAAGCGTGGTACCGGTGCCCGGTTGGCTGTCGATAGTGACGGTTCCTCCGAGCCGGCATGCTCTGGCTGTGAGGTTGTCGAGTCCGTTGCCTCGTGGGCTGTCGGGGTCGATGCCTGCTCCATCGTCGGAGACGGTCAGATTGACGGCTTCATGATCGATGTTCAGGGAGATGACGACACGGGTTGCTTGGGCATGTCGAGCGACGTTGGACAGGGCTTCGGTGAGGGTTGGCAAGAGCTGTTCGATGAGGTCTGTCGGGATTGTTTTGAGGTCGCCGTCGATAATGATTGTCGGGGCGTAGCCGAGTTGGGTGGTTGCGTGGCATATGACGCCTCGAATGCCGTCGGCCACGGTTGTGTTGGTGGTGAGCTGAAAGATCGCCGTGCGGAGCTCGCCGATTGTGAGATCGAGCTCGGAGATGGTGTCGAATACGCGCTGGGCGGCGTGTTGATCGGCGATGGCGGAGTGGATGGCCTGGAGTCCCATCCCGGCCGCGAACAGGCGCTGTATGACGAGGTCATGGAGATCGCGGGCGAGGCGCTCGCGGTCTTCGAGCATCCGAAGCGACGATTCGGCGCGTCGGATGACTGCCTCGGCGCCGATTCGTTCGGTGATGTCTCGCACCAGCGCAACCACCAGGCGAGGTTGACGCGGTCCAGCCGCAGGCGGGCAGTCGAGGGTGACCTCCACGGGGATGTCGGTTCCGTCCTTGCGTCGATGCACCGTCGTAAACGTGTGTGAGTCAACATCACCAGCGAGTAGCGGCTCCAGTTGTTCCCGGAAGCTGGTTTCGGTGAACTCGGGCTTGATGTGTAGCGGCGACATCTTCAACAATTCGTCACGGTTGTAGCCGAGTTGGAGTTCTGCGCCCCGGTTGGCGTAGGTGTAAATGAGCGTGTCAGGGGCGAACATCAGCACGGCGTCATGGGCACCGTCGATCATTGCGAGCACGGCGTGGCAGTGGGCCTCAACCTCGAGCCGGTCGGTGACGTCTCGAACCGTCGCAACCACTCGCAGACCTTGGTTCGTGGTGACCGGACTCAGCGAAACCTCGACGGGGAACTCGCTACCGTCCTTGCGTCGCCCCATCAACTCGAGGTCACTGCCCATCGAGCGAGGCTGAGGAGCGACCCGATAGCGCGTGCGGTGCGCGGTGTGAACCTGCCGATGGCGTTCAGGGAGGAGCATTTCGACTTTGCATCCCAACAAGTCGCCTCGGTCGTAACCGAATAGGGCTTCGATCTGGGCGTTGACCAGCGAGATCACACCGTCCTCATCAGCCAGAAGCATCCCGTCGGGCGATGCCTCCACCATTGCCCAGGTAACCGCAGCCTCGACGTCGGTCAGCGGCTCCAAACCCTCGGCGTTGTCTCTAACGTCAATAAGCGCCATCGGCTGCAGCCTTCCTCACCCAAGGGTGTGCAGCGTCGACTGGGGTGAGCTCGGCTCCAAAGCGATCAAGCGCTGAGTGAATGGACCGTGGGACGGCGTGGCCGAGACGGGAGACAGCGCCAAACGATGACGGCCTAGCGGACAAGCTCACGGACACGGTCAATCCACCTGACGGGGTTCAACACGCAGCCAAAGTCCGGAGCGACGTTACGAGAGCGCTGCGCTCTCACTACCAACACTACGCCCGAAAAGCGCAGATCACAAACCGCGCTCCGATGTCACCCCAGGCGTCGCCGGCCCGGTCCGGCGCCGTAACGGCAACGGACCTTTCGCCAAGCTGGACAGCGACCGACGTGCACATCCTCTCCACCATGATGCAGACCAGGTCGTTGCCTGTCCGCTCTATTCGGCCGAACTCGCACGTGACTGAATCGGCAATCGCTCCGGGCCTGCCACGGCCATGCTGTGTCGGATTGTGTCGGCGAGGTGACCGCCGATGAGTTGCTTCAATACGACCGCGTCGGCCTGGCTGCGTTGCTGGCTGGCGCGGTGGGTGTTGGCGTGGAGAATGCACAGCGTGCGAGGGCTCGCTGACCTGACTTTGGAGCACAG
>RCMY010002264.1_pt1 | contig 17477 bp, 17 predicted proteins | sample 2041341 | NCBI WGS metagenome assembly RCMY01 (sample SAMN09708234, study PRJNA481090) | Marine sediment metagenome, whole genome shotgun sequencing project. | reverse complement strand
CTACAAGGGATTACCAGGTGCCGGTGGCCTTGAATTCCTCAATGCCCTTCTTGAAGCCGGCCTCGATCTCGTCGTTCCAGTTGCCGGTGTCGTTGATCGTCTTGATCAGATCGCCGGCGGTGTTGGCGAAGTGCGCGTGCAGGCCTTCCTCGAACGCGAGGATCTGGCCGACCGGCACGTCGTCGATGTAGCCCTCGTTGACGGCGTAGATCGACAGCGCCTGTTCGGCGACCGACATCGGGGAATACTGCTTCTGCTTCATGAGCTCAGTGACGCGCTGGCCGCGCTCGAGCTGCTTGCGGGTCGCTTCGTCGAGGTCGGAGGCGAACTGCGCGAACGCAGCCAACTCACGGTACTGCGCAAGCGCGATGCGGATGCCGCCCGACAGCTTCTTCATGATCTTGGTCTGCGCGGCGCCACCGACGCGCGACACCGAGATGCCGGCGTTCACGGCCGGGCGGATGCCGGCGTTGAACAGGTCGGTTTCCAGGAAGATCTGGCCGTCGGTGATCGAGATCACGTTGGTCGGCACGAAGGCCGAGACGTCGCCGGCCTGGGTCTCGATGATCGGCAGCGCGGTCAGCGAGCCGGTCTTGCCCTTGACGGCGCCGTCGGTCGCCTTCTCGACATAGTCCTCGTTGACGCGCGCGGCGCGCTCGAGCAGGCGGCTATGCAGGTAGAACACGTCGCCCGGATACGCTTCGCGGCCGGGCGGGCGGCGCAGCAGCAGCGAGATCTGGCGATAGGCCACGGCTTGCTTTGACAGGTCGTCGTAGATGATCAGGGCGTCTTCGCCGCGATCGCGGAAATATTCGCCCATGGTGCAGCCCGAGTACGGTGCGATGTACTGCATCGCGGCGGACTCGGCGGCGGTGGCGGCGACGACGATCGTATGCGCCATCGCGTCGTGCTCTTCAAGCTTGCGCACGACGTTGGAGACCGAGCTGTTCTTCTGGCCGATGGCGACGTAGATGCACTTAACGCCAGTGCCCTTCTGGTTGATGATCGCGTCGATCGCCACTGCGGTCTTGCCGGTCTGGCGATCACCGATGATCAGCTCGCGCTGGCCACGGCCGATCGGGATCATCGAGTCGATCGCCTTGTAGCCGGTCTGCACCGGCTGCGACACCGACTTGCGCGCGATCACGCCCGGGGCGATGCGCTCCACTGGCGAGGTCTGCTGCGCGGCGATCGGACCCTTGCCGTCGATCGGCTCGCCCAGCGCATTGACCACGCGGCCCAGCAGCTCGGGGCCAGTCGGCACTTCCAGGATGCGGCCGGTGGTCTTGGCGGTGTCGCCTTCGCGCAGGTGCTCGTAGTCACCCAACACCACGGCGCCCACCGAGTCGCGCTCCAGGTTCAGCGCCAGCGCGAACGTATCGCTGCCGTTGGGGGCCTTGGGCAGCTCGATCATTTCGCCCTGCATCGCGTCGGCCAGGCCGTAGATGCGCACGATGCCGTCGGCCACCGAGGTCACGGTGCCTTCGTTGCGCGCTTCCGCGGACAGCTTGACCTTCTCGATGCGGTTCTTGATCAGTTCGCTGATTTCAGAGGGGTTGAGCGTGGTGGTAGCCATTGCTTCGTTTCCTTGGTCGTGCGTTGCGGTCTGCAACGCGCGGAGTACGTTCTATGTGTGACCGCTAATCCGGCCACGCTTGCTTGTTTGCCTAGCCGGCTTGTTTGTCTGGCCGGCTTGCTTGCCTAACTTGCGAGCGCGGTTTGCAGCCGCTCCAGCTTGCCCTTGAGCGAGCCATCGATGACCACGTCGCCGGCGCTGATCACCGCGCCGCCAATCAGCGCTGCATCGACCGCTGTCGCGACCTCGACATCACGTCCGAAACGCTTCTTCAGCGCCGCCTTGAGCGACTCGAGCTCACTGGCCGGCAGTTCCGTGGCCGATGTGACCGTCGCCTTGACCACGCGCTCGGCCTCGGCACGCAGCTCCTCGTACAGCCCGGCGATCTCCGGCAACAGGCCAAGTCTGCCGTTGTCGGCCAGCAGTGCGAGGAAGCGGCCGAACTCGTCACTGGCACCGTCAGGCATCAGCAGCGTCACCGCGTCCACCTGGGTCAGGTTGGGGTTGCCGAGCAGCGAACCGACCCGCGGGTCCGCAGCGACGCGCCCGGAGAAGCCAAGCGTCTGCGACCACGATGCAAAACCGTTGTCGCCATGTGCGACGGCGTCCCGGGCAATCGAGAAGGCAGCGCGTGCGTACGGACGTGCGAGGGTCAGCGACATGGTCTCAGGCCGCCTCGGCCGTCAGCTGGCCGGCCAACTCGTCGAGCAGCGCCTTGTGGGCGCTGGCATCGATCTCGCGGCGCAGCAGCTTCTCGGCACCTTCCACGGCCAGCGCGGACACCTGCTTGCGCAAGTCTTCCCTGGCGCGGTTGGTGGCCGATTCGATCTCGGACTGCGCCAGTGCCTTGTGCCGCGTGCCTTCCTCGATCGCCTCGACCTTGGCCGCGTCGACGATCTGGTTGGCGCGCTGGTGGGCCTGGTCGATGATCTCGTTGGCCTTGACCCGCGCCTGCTTGAGCTCTTCGTTGACCCGCTCCTCCGCCTGCGCAAGGTTTTTCTGCGCGTTGTCGGCGGCGGCAAGGCCCTCTGCGATCTTCTGCTGGCGCTCTTCGATGGCCGCGATGATGTGCGGCCAGCCGAATTTCATCACCAGCCACGCGACCGCGAAGAACGCGAGGCCCTGAACGACCAGAGTGAGGTTGGGTAGCATGATGCGTTTGCTCCTGGTGCCGGCGGTCAGCCGCCGACGATGCCTGAATCGCGTGCTGTGTCAGCGCGTGCTGATCAACCGCCGAGGGCGGACAGGAACGGGTTGGCGAACAGCAGCAACAGCGCGATCGCCACGCCGATCATCGGCACGGCATCGAGCAAGCCGGCGACGATGAACATCTTGGTCTGCAGCATCGGGGTCAACTCCGGCTGGCGCGCCGAACCTTCGAGGAACTTGCCGCCGAGGATGGCAAAACCGATCGCGGTGCCGAGGGCGCCGAGGCCGATCAGGAGGCTGGCCGCGATGACGGTGAACTTCATCACTTCAGCGATCAGGGTGACGTTTTCCATGGTGTGCTCCGTGTTGCTTGTTTGTAATGACTACGGGTGGATGAAAGGGATGGATGAAATAGGGTGGATATGAACGATGTTCGGGTCAGTGACTCTCTGCCGACATGCTGAGATAGACGATCGTCAGCATCATGAAGATGAAGGCCTGCAAGGTGATGATCAGGATATGGAAGGCCGTCCAGGCGAAGGCAGCCACGAACTGCACCGCACCTAATGCATAGGTGGAAACATTCCCAAGCGATGCGTTGAGCGTCATCAGCGCGATCAGGACGAAGATCAACTCACCGGCATACATGTTGCCGAACAGTCGCAGGCTCAGCGAGAGTGGGCGCACCAGCTCCTCGATCACGCGCAGCAGCAGGTTGGCCGGCGCCAGCACGATCTTCATCGGCATGCTGTCAGCGTGGAACGGCGCGGTGAAGATTTCGCGGGTGAAGCCGACTGCGCCCTTGTGCTTGAGCCCGAATACCAGCGTCAGCAGGAACACGGCGATCGACAGGCCAAACGTGGTGTTCAGGTCGGCGGTCGGCACTGCACGCAGGTACGCGTGGGAAGCGTCCGCGCCCGCAAGCTCATGGCCGCTAGCCCAGGCCCAGGGCAACAGATCCACCGGCAACAGATCCATGAAGTTCATCAGGAACACGAGGCAGAAGATGGTGATCGACAGTGGCGCGATCAGCTTGCTGCGGCCGTGGAAGGTCTCGCGCACCAAGCCGTCGACAAACCCCACCACGATCTCGACGATCGCCTGGAACTTGCCTGGCACACCCGGCGTCGCCTTGCGTGCGGCGCGAATGAAGAAGAACAGGAACAGCAGTGACAGCAGTCCGGTGAAGAACAGCGTGTCCAGGTTCAGCGTCCAGAACTCGCCCTGGCCCAACCGCAGCTGCAGGTGATGCAGGTGGTGTTGGATGTACGCGGTGGCACCGCTTTCGGGAGCGGAGGGGGCAGCTTTGGCAATGGTCGTTTCAGTGATCACGCACTCAACCCTTCACGTTTACGTTGTCCCGCTGTGTATTTATCGCCAGCGGCCAAGCCACCAGCCCCACCATCAATCCCGCCAACATCGGTAGCGGCGGCAGTTGCCAGAGGGCCAGGCCCACGACCATGACCGCCATTGCCACCAGCCATTTGGCCATCGTGCCCAGCAGCAACCTGCCAAACGCGACCCGAGCCTGGACGATGCCGCCAAGCGCCACCACGGCGTTCAGCGTATTGCCCAAAACCAGCGCCAACCCCCCAAGCCCCGCCGCCAGTGCCTCGCGCCCGCCCTGGAAAAGGAAGGCAGCGGCCAGCAGTGCAGCGACTAGCGCCTGGACGGCCACCGCGCGCAGTGCTGTACGGCGGCCCGCGGCAATGGGATCGTGCACACGAGTCACCTACTGGGCTTGCGGGACTTAAGCTTTGCGGATGAGCGCGGCAACCTGTGCCGCAACCCCGCCCGCTAAGCCGGAGAATTATAGCAGGCAGCCATTTTCGGCGGCAACCGCCAAAAGCCCGGCCTGGCGAGTTCGTGGCCACCTCCATGACGGGCTCAGCGCCGCGCCGGCACGGGAACCTTTTATCTTTTCCGAAGGTCAGTAGATGCAGGCCTGTCCCGTTTCCTCGTCGATTCCGCTGCAGGTCTGCGAAGCCCCGGCTATTCCATGGCCGGGGCTTCCTTTTGCGGCGCTGCCCGCCCACGACGCAACGCCAATGGACGCCAACGACTCACTGCCGGGCCAAATCGTGGCAAAGGCGCAAGAACGAAACTTTCGCCAGCCGGTGGAACAGCCATCGATCCGCGTCTAGGCGGACCCGGCTTCGGCATGGGGTTGCGTTACGACTTCTTCGGAAGATACAGGTCGGTGATGGTGCCCTCGAACACCTCAGCTGCCATGCCCACCGATTCGCTGAGCGTCGGGTGCGGGTGGATGGTGTGGCCGATGTCGGCAGCTTCGGCACCCATCTCGATCGCCAGTGCGATCTCGGCGATCAGTTCGCCGGCATGCACGCCGACGATGCCGCCGCCAATCACGCGGTGCGTCTGCGCATCGAACACCAGCTTGGTGGAGCCTTCAGTGCGCCCGATGCCGATGGCACGGCCTGAAGCCGCCCATGGAAACTTGCCGACGCCGACCTTCAGGCCCTTTTCCTTGGCCTCGCCCTCGGTGACGCCCACCCAGGCGATTTCCGGATCGGTGTAGGCCACCGACGGAATTACCCGCGCCACCCACTCGCGCTTGAGGCCGGCCGCGACCTCGGCCGCGACATGGCCCTCATGCGTGGCCTTGTGCGCCAGCATTGGCTGTCCGACCAGGTCACCAATGGCGAAGATGTGCGGCACGTTGCTACGCATCTGGACATCGACCGGGATCAGTCCACGGTCGGTGACTTCGACACCGGCCTTGTCGGCGTCGAGCTTGCCACCGTTGGCAGTGCGGCCCACCGCGACCAATACGCGGTCGTACAGCTTGCGGTCGGGTTCGCTGGCGCCGTCGAAGCTGCAGGCGATGCCATTTTTCTGTGCCTTGGCTTCGACCACCTTGGTCTTGAGGTGCACGGCAACACCCTGTTTTTTCAGCCGGGCCGCCAGCGGCTTGACCAGGTCGGGGTCGGCACCAGGCATCAGCTGGTCAGCCAGCTCGACCACCGTGACTTCGCTACCAAGCGCACGGAACACTGTCGCCATTTCCAGGCCGATGATGCCGCCACCAACCACCAGCAGGTGTTTCGGGATTTCAGCCAGCTCCAATGCGTCGGTGGAGTCCATGATCCGCGCGTCGTCCCACGGAAACCCGGGCAGCTTAAGTGCCTGGCTGCCGGCGGCGATGATGCATTGCTCGAAGCGCACCAATTTGGTGTCCTTGCCACTGCTGTCATCGGGATTGACGACTTCGATTTCATTGGCCGACACGAACCGCCCGGTGCCGGTCACCACCCGCACCTTGCGCTGCTTGGCCATCCCGGCCAACCCCTTGGTGAGCTGGCCGACGACCTTTTCCTTGTAGTCGCGCAGTTTGTCGAGCGCGATCCTGGGCTTGCCGAAATCGACGCCGTAGTCGCTGGCGTGTCGTGCCTCGTCGATCACCGCGGCGGCATGCAGCAGTGCCTTGGACGGAATGCAGCCGACGTTGAGGCAGACGCCACCAAGCGTCGGATGGCGCTCGACCAGCACCGTATCGACGTCCAGGTCCGCGGCACGGAACGCGGCGCTATAGCCGCCCGGGCCGGCACCCAGGACGAGAAGCGCACATTCGATGTCGGCTATGCGGCCGCTGGCGGAGGCTGCCTTGGGGGCTGCCGCTTTATCGTTGCCAGCTGCGTCGCCATCGCTCTTTCCGTTTGTGGAAGAAGGCTTGGGTGGGGGTGAGACTTTTGATCCTGCGCTGGAGGTATCTGCATGCTGCGCACCCTCCCCCCCGGCCCCTCTCCCGGGGGGAGAGGGGGGAGTAACCTCCGCCTCTGCGTCGGCGTCGGACTCTGTCTCCAGCACCACGATCACGGCGCCTTCGGCGACCTTGTCACCGAGCTTGACCTTGACCTCTTTGACTTTGCCGGCGGCCGGCGACGGCACTTCCATCGTCGCCTTGTCCGATTCCAGCGTGACCAGGCCTTGGTCCTTGTCGACGCTATCGCCGACCGCGACCAGCACTTCGATCACCGGCACACCGTCGAAACCGCCGATGTCGGGTACGCGGACTTCTATCGTCTTGGCCATGTCAGTTCATCCGTCGCTGTTTGGTTGCATTGTAAGGCGACACCCAAACGCGATGATGGGGACGCCGTTGTCACCAGCCAAAGTGAAGTCCAGTCGAGCTTCAACTATTTGCTGGCACCCGGGTCGGACGCCGCCACGCGCGATGGCGCCCATGTCGTCTGGTACAGGTCGTGGCGGCGATCCTTGATGTTCTGCACGGTGCCGCTGGAACGTGCCTCGAGCAGCGAATCCAGGCGCAGGTCGGCGAATGCCACCGCCTCCGCATTCTCCGTGGTCATCGCGGCGACGCCGTCGGGCGGAAACGGGAAATCGCAGGGCGTGAAGATGCCACTTTGCGAATACTGGATGTCGAAGTTGTTGACGCCCGGCAGGTTGCCGACGTTGCCCGAGGTGATCACGTAGCACTGGTTCTCCACGGCGCGCGCCTGCGAGCAGTAGCGCACGCGCAGGTAACCCTGGCGCACGTCGGTGCAGAACGGCACGAACAACATCAGCGCGCCCTGGTCGACCAGGTGGCGGGCCAGCTCGGGGAACTCGGCGTCGTAGCAGATCATCACCCCGATCGGACCGCAGTCGGTGAGGATCGCGGCCGCCTGCTCGCCGCCGGCGATCTTCCACCAATGGCGCTCGTTGGGCGTGGGATGCAGTTTTTCCTGCGTATGCAGCGAGCCGTCACGCAAGGCCACGTAACAGACGTTGTGGATATCGCCGTCCTCGACATAGGTCGGGTGCGAGCCGCCGATGATATTGATGTTGTAGGCCACCGCCAGCCGTTTGAGCATGTCGCGAAACTGTTCGGTGTACTGGGTCAGCGTGCGCAGCGAATCTGCTGGCGACAACGGCTCGTTGGCGACCGACAGCAATTGCAGCGTGAACAGCTCCGGGAACACCACGAAATCGCTGCGATAATCGGCGGCGATATCAACGAAATATTCAACCTGTCGAGCGAAATCGTCAAAGCCCTTGATGCGACGCTGCTGGTACTGCACCGTCGCCACGCGAACCACGTCGGGCAGCTGCCCCGCCTTCTGTTGCCGACGCACGACTGCGTGCGCGGCGCGTTGCGGGTTGCGCCACGCCAGGCACACGCCGTACCCCATCGATGCCGTGTCCGAGGGCATGTAGCCAGGCATCACACGCTGTACCTCGAAACCATTGCGCAACTGGAACGACAACGCAGCATCGCGCGCATGCTCGCCCTGTACCGCCTCGACATAGGCTTCGACGGTGCCGTATTGCTTCAACTTTCGCGCAAGCCCTGGAAGCCGCCCGACAAAGACGATGCCGCGCAGGTCCAGCTCCTGGCATAGGCGCTTGCGACAGTCGTACAGGCGCCGGCCGATGCGCAGGCCGCGGAAATCCGGGTCGACGCAGACTTCCATGCCGTACAGCCAATTGCCCTTGGGATCGTGTCGCGAGGCGAAACCGCCGCCGGTGATCTCGCGCCAGCTATGCGGCGCCATCGCGGTGTCCTCGTCGATGCGGAACGTCGCGCAATGGCCGACCACCTTGCCGTCGTACTCTGCCACGAACTGGCCCTCGCCGAAATGGCTCAGCTGCCCGCGTAGCATGTCCTGGGTATAGCCGCGGCCGTAGACCCGGTCCGAGAGCGCCGCCAAAGCCACGAAGTCCTGTGGCTGGAGGTTCCTGATGATCAGCCTGGGCTTGCTGTCGGCTTGCTTGCTGTCGGGTCGAGGTTTGGGCATTCGCTATCCTGTCCTGGGCTTTGGAGATGGGTGGCACAGCCGGGATGCTTCATCGAGCATCGCATCGAACACCTGGATCGGGTGCTTCTGGTGTCGCACTTGCGTCGGGCATGTCGGTCATTGTCGTGCCACGCCCGTATTCATCGCGTGCAGTGCCCGCGTGCCATAGCGTCCTGGGCGTCGATGGCCCATCGGCGCCCAGGTAACCACTGGGCAGCCCAACCCGAGTCGTCATCCCCGCGAAAGCGAGGATCCATGGATATTGGGCCATTGAATACAAGGCCGCTGGATCACCCGACGTAGCGGCCACGTCAGTCGCCGGACTCCGCATCGCGCTCGTCTTTTTTCCTGGGGCGATCGATATCGTCATTGCGGACGTCGTCGATGGCATCGTTGTCCGCGACGGAACCCGTGTCCGATGACTCCTCTTCATCCGACTGCGCATCGATTTTCAGCGCACGCAATGCCTTGTCGCCGTTGAGTCCGAACAAACTACGCACATTGAGATCGCGCTGCGGGAACGGGATCTCGATCTTGTACTTGGCCAACGCGGTATGCAGCGCCCAGTTGTAGGCCGCCACTACCGAGCCGGGGCGTTTGGTGGCATCCGCGGTCAGCCACACCACCAGCTCGTAGTTCAGGCTGCTGTCCCCGAATTCAGTGAGCCAGACCTGCGGCTTGCGCGGGCCGTCCTGGGACAGCGTGAAAGGCACCTCGCAGGCCGCCTCGAGTGCAGCGCGCTTCACTACTTCCTTGTCGGTGCCGTAGGCGACCCCGAATGGCACATGCAGGCGCCGCGACACCTCGCGATGGGTCCAATTGACCACCCGTCCGCTGACAAACTCGGAATTCGGCACCAGGATGTCGATGTTGTCGTTGGTGACGATGGTGGTGGCGCGGATCTTGATGTCGTGCACTTCGCCATGCACGCCAGACTCGAGCTCGACGAAGTCGCCGACCTTGAGCGACTTGTCGAACAGCAGGATCAGCCCGGAAATGAAGTTGCTGAAGATTTCCTTCAGCCCGAACCCCAGGCCGACGCCAAGGGCACCGGCCAGGACCGCAAACTTGCTGACCGGGATGTCGAGCATGGTCATCGCCACCAGCACGCCGATGATCAGCAGCAGGTAATGCACGATCCGCGAGACCGTATACAACGACGATGCGCTGACCCCGTCGCGGCGCTCGCCGTAACGCTTGATCGCACGCCTGATCAACAGTGAAAGAAACCACGCCGCCACCAGCGCCACCGCCGCGGCGATCAGGCTGGCCGACGTAATACTGACGCCACCGACATTGACCAGCTGCTTGTCCAGCACCGATTGCACGCCATCGATGCCGCGCTCGGCGACTGCGGCGACCTGCTCGGGTTGGAGCATGCGCTCTACAAGCATGCGCATTACAACAGCGCCCGCCGCAGATCACCGAGCAGTTGTGCCAGATAGGCAGTGAACCGCGCGGCGGCGGCACCGTCGATCACGCGATGGTCGTAGCTCAGCGACAGCGGCAACAGCAGGCGCGGCTTGAACTTCTCGCCATTCCAGACCGGCTGCATCGAGGATTTCGACACACCCAGGATCGCCACTTCTGGCGCGTTGACGATCGGGGTGAAGCTGGTCCCGCCAATGCCGCCCAGCGAGCTGATGGTGAAGCAGCCGCCCTGCATCTGCGCCGGGCCGAGTTTGCCTTCGCGCGCCTTGGCGGCGAGTTCGCCGGATTCGCGGGCGATCTCCATCACGCCCTTGCGGTCACAGTCGCGGACCACCGGCACCACCAACCCGTTGGGCGTGTCGGCGGCAAAACCGATGTGGAAGTACTGCTTCAGCACCAGCGTCTTGCCATCGGCGTCGAGCGATGCATTGAAGTCCGGGTATTGTTGCAGCGCGGTGACGCTGGCCTTGATCAGGAAGGCCAGCATGGTGAGCTTGGCCGCGTCCTTTTTCTTCTGGTTCTCGCTATTGAGGGTGACACGCAGCGCCTCCAACTCGGTGATGTCGGCATCGTCGTGCTGGGTAACGTGCGGGATCATCGCCCAGTTGCGCGACAGGTTGGCGCCGGCGAGTTTCTGGATGCGGGTCAGCTCGCGGGTTTCGGTCGCGCCGAACTTGGTGAAGTCGATCTTGGGCCAGGGCAGCAGGACGAGCCCACCACCCGTGCCCGTCGCGCCGCCACCTTGCAGGGCCGACTTCACGAAATCGCGGACATCCTGCTTGCCGATGCGACCGTCGCGCTCGCTGCCCGTGACCTGGGCCAGGTCGACACCCAGCTCGCGCGCAAACAGGCGCACCGCAGGACTGGCGTAAGGCACTTTGTCGGGCAGTACTGCATCGGCCTCGAAACGGACCGGTGGGTGCGACGGCCCCGGCGACTTGCCGCGCTGCGACGGGGTGGCCTGCCTCGTGGGCGCCTCGTCGTCGCTGGCATCCCCATCATCGGCACGCTTGTCGCCGTCATTCTTATCGCCAGCTTGCTTGGCATCCGCGTCCTTGTCCTTGTCCGCCGGCTTGTCTTCGCCCTTGCCCTGCGCCTGCGGCGCGTCGGCTTTGGCATCGCTTCCGGCGTCAGCGGATTCGGACTCGGCGGACTCGACTTCGATCATCGCCACCACGCCGCCCTCGGACAGCGTGTCGCCGACCTTGACCTTGACCTCGCGCACGACGCCGGAAAACGGCGCCGGCACTTCCATAGTGGCCTTGTCGGATTCCAGCGTCACAAGGCTCTGGTCCGCCGCGACTGTGTCGCCCGCCGAAACCAGCACCTCGATCACCGGCACGTCGTCGTAACCGCCGATATCGGGGACGCGTGCTTCTTTCAGCTCGGCCATGCGGACCTCAGGGCAACCAGGGCCTTCTATTGTCGCCGGGACGGCGGATCAGCGCCAATGCCGTCTTCACCCACCGAGGACAGGCGGGTCCACGGCCGCATCCATGCCATGGCCACGCGCACTGCGTGCACTGCAATCGCCCCCAGGGCCAACGCATCGTCGCGCTTGGATTCGGAGGTGCTCAACACGGTCACGTGCGCGCCCAACGCCACCGCAAACTTGACCGCCATGTGTCCAGGCCCACCCAGGCCGACCACGGCGACCGCATCGCCTGGCATGACGCCATGGCGCTTGAGCGGCGAATACGTGGTGATACCTGCGCATAGCAACGGTGCGGCGCGCTCCAACGCAATACCGTCGGGAATGCGCAGCACGTAATCCTGGTCGACCGTGATCCGCGTCGAATAACCGCCTTGGGTAGGCGCACCGGTGTCACGTTCCTTCGAGTTGTAGGTCGCCGTCATGCCCTTGTCGCAGAACTGCTCTTCTCCTGCCTTGCATTGCGGGCAGGTGCGACAGGAGTCGATGAAACAACCCACGCCGACGACGTCACCAGGTTTGAACCCGGTAACCCCTTCGCCCACGCGTGCGACCCGGCCGACGATCTCGTGTCCGGGCACCATCGGGAAAGTTCCGCCACCCCACTCGTCACGAACCTGGTGGATATCGCTGTGGCAGACGCCGCAATACGCGATGTCGATCAACACCTCGCCTGTACGCGGCTCGCGGCGCTCGATGGTGAACGGGGCAAGCGCAGACTTCGCGTTGGCAGCGGCATAGGCATGCGTGGTTGGCATGGCCTTGTCCAGTGCGATGGGCGCCCGGTCTACGGGTCGCTATCACGCCAGCCTGACAGAATCATCACACGGACACGGCTTGCGTTACCCTGCCAACCTACTCTCCATACGACACTGCCATGCCCTCCTTTGATATCGTCTCGGAAGTCGACACCCACGAGCTGACCAACGCCGTCGACCAAGCCAACCGCGAACTGTCCACGCGCTTTGATTTCAAGGGCGTGGAAGCCAGCTTCGAGCAGGACGGCGACAACATCGTCCAGTCCGCGCCCAGCGAGTTCCAGCTCAAACAGATGACCGACATCCTGCGTGCCCGGCTGGTGGCACGTGGTATCGATGCGCGCTGCCTGGAGTTTGGCGACATCGACACCAACCTGGCCGGGGCCAAGCAGAAGGTCGCTGTCAAGCAAGGCATCGAGCGCGAGCTGGCCAAGAAGATCCAAACCGAGCTGAAGACCGCCAAGCTGAAGGTCGACAGCCAGATCAACGGTGACAAGCTGCGCGTCAACGGCAAGAAGCGTGACGACCTGCAGGCCGCGATGGCGCTGCTCAAGGCCGGAGAATACGAGCGGCCACTACAATTCGACAACTTCCGAGACTGACCCGCGTCTTTGCAGGAGTGGCTTCAGCCGCGAGCGCTTGATACTTCGGCTGTTGTAGGAGTGGTGGCGGCATGCCGTCACCGGTAAGTCGCGATAGCTCTACCGGGACTCCTGGTCGCGACTTACGTCGCTCCTACAACAGCCGAAGCAAGAGCAAAATCAAGAGCCAGTGGCTGAATCCGCCCCCTACACAAGACAACCACCATGACGGCAGATCCCCTTGCAGCGACCCGGTCCTGGCTTGAGCGTGCCGTAATCGGGCTCAACCTGTGCCCTTTTGCCAAGGCGGTCTACAACCGCGACCAGGTGCGTTTGGTGCTCAGCGATGCCACCGATACGCAGACGCTGCTGGAGCACCTGGGCGAGGAGCTGCTGCGGTTGCGGGACACGCCTGCCGAAGAAATCGACACGACCGTACTGGTCCATCCGCAAGTGCTGGGCGACTTCCTGGACTACAACGATTTTCTCGACGAAGCCGATGCACTGCTCGAAGCGCTTGCGCTCGATGGCGTGATCCAGGTTGCCAGCTTCCACCCGGATTACCAGTTTGCGGGCACCATGCCTGGCGACATCGAAAACTGCACCAACCGCGCGCCCTTCCCCACCCTGCACCTGCTGCGCGAGGACAGCGTGGCACGTGCGGTAGCTGCCTTTCCCGATCCGGATGCGATTGTCGAGCGCAATATCGAGACCCTGCAAAAGTTGGGTGCAGAAGGCTGGCAGGAGTTACTGCAATAGAGCCGGCTGTTGTAGGAGTGGTGGCGGCATGCCGTCACCACTCCTACAACAGCCGAAGCAATAGCAAAAGCAAAAGCTCGTGGCTGGAATCGCTCCTGCAAAAGCAGGTCAGGCGCTGGCGAACAGTTTGTCGATATCCGCGGCATCAAGCTGCCGCCACGCCCCGCTCGCAAGGCCCTCCAGTTCCAAACCGCCAATCCGACTACGGTGCAACGTCTCGACATGGTTGCCCACCGCCGCGAACATCCGCCGCACCTGGTGGTAGCGCCCTTCTATCAGGGTCATCCGTGCATGCCTTGCATCGACGGCCTCCAGCTTTGCCGGCGCCAGCGGCGTGTTCTCTGACTCCAGCAATAACGTGCCACTGGCAAAGACACCGGCCTCATCGCCGCGCAGGTCCTGCGCCAACGTCGCTTCGTAAACTTTGTCCAGCCGCGCCTTCGGAGAGACGATCCGGTGCAACAACGCGCCATCGTCGGTGAGCAACAACAGTCCGCTGGTGTCGCGATCCAGCCGGCCCACCGTCGACAACAAAGGCGAGCGCACGCGGAAACGCGGCGGCAACAGGTCGTACACGATCCGCCCAGGGTCGCGCGTCGAGCAGGTGTAACCAGCCGGTTTGTGCAGCATCAATACCAGTCCGGACGCGGGATCCAGCGGTTCGCCGTCGACCCGGATGTCGGCGTGCGCCATGCGATCGTCGGCATACAGCACCTCTCCGCCCGCATCGGTGATGCGTCCTTCGCGGAATAGCGCCGCGACCTGCTTGCGGCTGCCATAACCCAGGTTTGCGACCAGCTTGACCAGCTTGACCTTGGCCGGCTTGACCTTGGTCGGCTTGACCGCTGCATCCGTCGGCGGGCGCTTATCCACGGACTGCCTCGATCACCTTGAAGCCCTGCGCTTGCGCCACGGTGCGTACGCTACCGAAGCGGGCATCGAGCACGGATTCGTAAGGCAGGTTCCGGTTGGCAACCAGCCAAAAGCGTCCCCCGGGACGTAGCGCATCCGCAGCCGCAGCGATGAACGCACGGCCGATGTCGGGCCGTTCACCATGGCCCTGCGTGTGGAACGGCGGATTGCTGACGATGAAGTCGTATTGGCGGGGCAAACCTGCGCAGACGTCGTGCCAGTGGAATTGCATTGGCACTTTTGCTCCCGGAGACAGGTTGCTGCGCGACACGGCCAGCGCGCGCGCATCGGCTTCGTACAAGTCCAGCGCGGCGACACCCGGGCAGCGCGCCAGCACCTCGCTGGCGAGATAACCCCAACCCGCGCCCAGGTCTGCGCCGTGCCCGGCCAGGTCGTTGGGCAAATGCGCGGCAAGCAGTGCCGATGCCGGATCGATCCGGTCCCATGCAAACACGCCGGGCCGGCTGGCGAAACGTCCGTCCAACGTGCTGCCCTGGAGGATCGGTCGCGGCGCGTCGAGTTGCCGCCAGGCTTGCGCCAGACCAGGATCAATGGCGCCCTGCAGGGGCCCGCTCCAGAACACGCGGCAATGGTGCTTGGACAATGTCGTCAATGACCCTGCCAATTGCGCAAGATCGCTTTCACCTGATTTGGCGCCTTCGCGGTTGGGCATGCAGGCGATGATCCTGCCCCCGGGCGCGACCCGCTCCATGGCGCGTGCGAACGCAGCACGCGCATGCTCGCGTTGCCGTGGCGGCAACGACAGCACGATGGGGTAGCGGCTGTCGTCGCCATCGGCTTCCAGCACCATGCCGTCGCGTTGCAGGGCATCGACTTGCGGCTTGAACGCCTGCGCGCATACCAGGCCCGGCCAGTCGCGCTGCAACAGCGGCCAGCCTGATCGTGCATGCAGCAACAGCGCCCCGCCCTCGCGCGGCCAGGCCAGCGTGCCGTTGGCGAACGGCAACAGCAGGGTTTCCAGTGCGGGGTCATTGTCAGGACTCATGCTTGTCAGGACTCATGCTTTTCTGTGCGATGCGGGGCAGGGTTCATGTCGAAGGCAGGCTGGCGGCATCAGGCAATTCTATGCGCTGCCGCGTCGATGGCGGGCGTCGCGCCGGGCCCATCGCGCGCCAGGCAGTTCCGGGACCGACCTTATTTGCGGAAAGCTAACATCGCCACCACTGAGACCGAACATGATTGCGGCCACCATGTAGCCAGATCCAACAACGACAAAGGAGCATCCGATGCGGGCATTGTTCGTAGGTGGCATGGTCGACAACAGCGAAGTGGACCTGGAAGGCCATGCGCCCCCCGTCCATTACCCCCCGGATACCGGGACCGGCACCCCGCGCTACACCCTGCACCAGGTCGGCCGCCAAGGCGACGACATTGCCTACGCGGTGTACGCAGCACCCGAAATGCACGGTGACGAGGTCGAACGCATCGTCGGCGAGCGCGACTACGCGCGCCGCTTTGACGCCACGCCGGGAGCGCCTGGCTGAAGCACACCCGCCCGCCTACTGCAGATCAATAGACCTGCGACGTTTCACCTCAAGACGTTTCGCCGGTCACCGGCGCATTCGGATCTGGCGGATGTCGGCGCGTACTCGATTCGGGTGGCGTCGGGTTCGGCAAGTGGACGACATCGGACACCAGGTCCAGCCACACCTCACTGAAACGGCGCTCGTCGCACGACTCCTCGATCCGCACCAGGGCGTTGGAGCCTTCCGTGCCGTCGGCATCGAAGAATATCTGCATGCTTGGCACCGCACTGACAAGACCGCGCATGACCGTGCCGTCGGCTAGCGTGATCTGCACCCGCTCGGCTTGCGACAGTTGGCTGACCAATGATTCCAAGCGCGTGATGGTGGCCTGGTCGGTGTGCACGCGTGGGGCGATGCTGCTCATGGATCAATCCTCATCAGCAATTCTCATCCAGGTCATGGAACCCGGACACTAGGCGTCACCACTGTAAGCGCAGATGAAAACAGCCCGCTTCGTGGTTCATGGGGTCATCGGGTCGCAGGTTGCTGTCGCACCGATGGCGCCGACTTTGGCACCAGGCGCCAGATCTTGTTGCCGACATCGTCAGCCACCAGCACTGCGCCATGGGCATCCACCGCGACACCCACGGGCCGGCCGCGCGCGTTGCCGTCGCCATCCAGGAAGCCGGTCAACAGCTCTTCGGTATCGCCATCGGGCTTGCCATCGGCGAATGGTACGAAGACGACCATGTACCCGCTGCGCGGCTTGCGATTCCACGAGCCATGCTGGCCGACGATCGCACCGCCGCGATAACGTGCCGGGAACAACGTGCCGTCGTAAAACGCCAGGCCCAGCGATGCGGTATGCGGGCCCAATGCGTAATCGGGCTTGATGGCCTTGGCGACCAGGTCCGGGCGTGGCGGCTGCGGACGCGTGTCGACATGCTGGCCGTAATAGCTATACGGCCAGCCATAGAAACCACCTTCGTGCACAGATGTCATGTAGTCGGGCACCAAGTCGCTACCGAGTTCGTCGCGCTCGTTGACCGCGACCCACAGCTTGCCGCTATCGGGTTGCCAATCCATGCCGACCGGGTTGCGCAGGCCCGAGGCGTAGGCATGTGTCGCACCGGTGGCGGGATCGATTTCGAGGATAGCTGCCCGGTTGGTTTCGGCTTCCATGCCGTTCTCGCCGACATTGCTGTTGGAACCAACACCCACGTACAACCTGCTGCCATCGCGACTGGCCACCAGGCTCTTGGTCCAGTGATGGTTGATCGGGCCACCCGGCAAATCGGCGACCTTGACCGGAGGCGTCGTGATCGTGGTCTGTCCGTCGTGGTACGGCACCTTGACCACGGCATCGGCATTGGCGACATAAAACGTGTCCCCAACCAGCACCATGCCGAAAGGCGAATACAAGTCCTGCAGGAAAACACTCTTCGTTTCCGCGACGCCATCGCCATCCGCATCGCGTAGCAGGCTGATGCGATCTGCACTGGGCACACCGGCACCCGCGTTTTTCATCACCAGTTTGATGATCACACCCTTGATGCCCTTTCCATCTTCGGGTTTGGGCGGCGCATTGGTCTCGGCGACCAGCACGTCGCCATTAGGCAGCACGTAGAGCCAA
>RCMY010007009.1_pt1 | contig 17478 bp, 16 predicted proteins | sample 2041341 | NCBI WGS metagenome assembly RCMY01 (sample SAMN09708234, study PRJNA481090) | Marine sediment metagenome, whole genome shotgun sequencing project. | reverse complement strand
TGCACAAAGGCATCGGCGCATTGCTTGGCCAGTGTGCGCACGCGGCCGATATAGGCCTGCCGTTCGGTCACGGAAATGACGCCGCGCGCGTCCAGCAGGTTGAAAATATGACTGGCCTTGATGCACTGATCATAGGCGGGGTGCGCCATCACGATGCGCTTGCCAGTCTTGGGGTCGTCATGCGGGGCATCGAGGATCGCGTGACACTCGGCCTCGGCCTCTTCAAAATGGCGCAGGAGGATTTCGGTATTTGCGATGTCGAAATTCCAGCGGCTGAATTCCTCTTCGGTCTGGCGGAACACGTCGCCATAGGTCAGCGGAATGGGTGCTGCGGGGTCGTTGAACGGCATGTCCATGACGTGATCGACACCGAGGACATACATAGCAAGGCGCTCTAGCCCATATGTCAGCTCGCCGGACACCGGGGTGCAGTCATGCCCGCCGACCTGCTGGAAATAGGTGAACTGGCTGACTTCCATGCCATCGCACCACACCTCCCACCCGAGGCCCCATGCGCCCAAGGTCGGCGATTCCCAGTCATCTTCGACAAAGCGGATGTCGTGCAGATTCATGTCGATGCCAATGGCCTCAAGGCTGCCCAGATAGAGCGCCTGCAAATCGGGCGGGCTGGGTTTGATCAGCACCTGATATTGGTAATAATGCTGAAGGCGGTTCGGGTTCTCGCCGTAACGCCCGTCGGTAGGGCGGCGCGAGGGCTGCACGTAGGCTGCGGCCCAAGGGCGCGGGCCAATGCTGCGCAGGGTGGTCGCGGGGTGGAACGTGCCTGCGCCAACCTCCATATCGTAGGGCTGCATCATAGCGCAGCCGTTGGTCGCCCAGTAGGCTTGCAGCCTCAGGATAATCTCCTGAAAGCTGCGCGGCTTGGCTGAAATGTCGCTCATGGATGCCCCCGTGGGTGTCACCGGGCCGATGCCCTTGAAATCGCGCCCTCTACCTACGGCGCGGCGCGCGAGGGGTCAATCAGGGCGCGGGCGGTATTTTGCAGCGCCGCGCTGTGGCACAGCCGACGCCTATCCCTGCATATTTTAGGTGCATAGGGCGGCGATTTTGGTAAAAGCCAACGAAACGCAATGTAATTTGCGGCTGATGCAAGGGTTACGGGTAAAATGATACGGACTTTTCTGGCGGCGTTTGTCGTGATGATCGCGGGCGCGGCGAGCGCACAGACACAACAACCCGGCGCGGCCCAAGATCTGGTCTGGATCCAGATCGAGGCACAGCCGAACCTTGCCGCCATCAACGAGGCGCTGCGCCGCCGCAGCGCGGACTTGCAGGACGTCAACGGCTTTGATCTGGACAGCTCGGGCTGGTATGTCGTCGCGCTCGGCCCCTACGAGGCCGAGAACGCCGCCGAAATCCTGAACCGTCTGCGTCGCGACGGCCGCATCCCGCGCGACAGCTATATCGCGAGCAGCGAGGAATACCAGCGTCAGATATGGCCCGTCGGCTCGAACTTGCTGACCGAACGTGCAGCGGCGGCCACGCCCGAGGCCGGGGATACCGCTGATACAGTACAGGAACCCGTGCAAGACCCGGATCAGCAAATTGCCGCGATTGAGCCTGAACCCCAACCCGAACCTCTACCCGAACCCGAACCCGAAACAATGGACGAAACCCCGCGCGAGGCGCGTGCAAGTGAGGCGCTGCTTACCCGTGACGATCGCGCGCAATTGCAGATCGCGCTGGAATGGGCCGGGTTCTATCAGGGTCGGATCGACGCGGCCTTCGGCGCAGGCACGCGCCGCTCGATGGCCAATTGGCAATCAGAGAACCGGTTCGAGGCAACCGGCATCTTGACCACCATGCAACGGACCGAATTGCTGCGCCAATACAACGCCGTGCTGGATGGTATGGGCATGCGGCTGGTTTCAGACCCAAAAGCGGGGGTCGAAATGCAGGTGCCGCTGGGTGTGGTAAAGTTCGCGCGATACGAGCCGCCCTTCGCCCATTTCGACACCACCGGCGACATTCCCGCGCGTGTGCTGATGATCAGCCAGGAGGGCACGCAGGACACGCTCTTTGGTCTTTACGACATCATGCAGACGCTTGAGATCGTGCCGCAGAACGGCCCACGCGAGCGTAAGGGTGACAGCTTTACGCTGGTGGGTGAGGACGCGCGCGTCATCTCGCATACTGAGGCGCGCCTTCAGAACGGTGAGATCAAGGGATTTACCCTGATCTGGCCCACCGGCGACGAAGAGCGGCGCAGCCGTGTTCTGGGCCTGATGCAAGGCAGCTTTGACCGCACCGAGGGCGTGCTGGACCCTGCCGCGGGCGCGAATGACGCCCAGAGCATCGATCTGGTTTCGGGGCTTGAGATTCGCAAGCCGCTCTTTTCGCGCTCGGGCTTTTATGTCGATGGGCAGGGGACGGTCGTGACCACCTCCGAGATCGTCGGTGCCTGCGGGCGCATCACGATCGAGGATGGGCAGGACGCGGATATTGCCGCCTCGGACGAAACGCTGGGCGTCGCCGTGCTGCGCCCGCGCGCCACCTTGGCGCCTCTGGGCGTTGCCGCGCTCAGCGATAGCGCCCCGCGCCTGCAATCCGAAGTGACTGTCGCCGGCTATTCCTATGGCGGCGTTCTGGGCGCGCCCTCGCTGATCTTTGGCAAGGTGTCGGATGTGCGCGGCCTCGACGGCCAGCAGGACGTCTCGCGCCTTGCGCTCAACGCGCTTGAAGGCGATGCAGGCGGGCCGGTGATGGATGCGGGCGGCGCCGTGCTGGGCATGTTGCTGCCGCGCAAACAGGGCGGGCGCGTTCTGCCCGATGACGTCGCCTTTGCTGCCAATGCCGCCGCGTTAACGCGTTTGCTGAGCACGGCCGGGACGACGCCCGCCAGCGCCATGCCCAGTGCCGCATTGGCCCCGGCACAGATGTCGAAACGTGCCAGCGGCATGACCGTGCTGGTCAGCTGCTGGGAGTGATCGAGGCGCAATCAGACCCGGCGGCAGGTGACCTTGCCGCCCAAACGCTTTAAGAGCGGGCCAACTGCCCAAAAACCCGAGGCCCGGCCCCAGATGACCAAGCCCCCAAAACCCAAACGCGCGCAGCTCTATACCGAGCGGGACCGCGAGAACCTGCGCTGGCTCTGGTCGCGCTATCTGCGGCAGAAAGCGCCGTGGCTGTTCGTGGTGCTGGGCATGATCCTCGTGCAGGGCGTGGTTTACCAACAGTTCCTGTCCATGACAGAAAGCGGGCTGCGCGTGATCTTTGAAAGCGGCAGCGTCGTGGATCTGGTGATGGTCTGCCTCGTTGTTTTCATCCTCTTCGCTCTGCGCGGTCTCATGTCCTACCTCGTGCCGCGCGTCACGATCTGGATCAGCAATGACGCCATATTCCAGATGCGTCGCGATCTGATCGCTCACATGATGGCGCTGGACCTCGCCTATTTCGAGCGTACCAAATCGGGCGAGATCATCCAGCGGCTGGTAACGCAGACGCAATCACTTGGCGTCTTTGTCGGGCAGGCGACGGCCAATGCCGTGCGCGATGCGGTCACCGTCATCATCGTGTCGGGCTATCTGATCTGGAAAAACCCGATCCTATTCGCCACTGCCGTCGTGGTTCTGCCCTTCATCATCTGGATCATGAACTACGTTTCGGACCGGGTGAAAATCACGCAAGGCGACGCCGAGACCGCCCTTGGCGACTACATGAACGGCATCGAAGAGACCGTGAACGGCATGCGCACCGTCAAGATCGCCAGTCAGGAGGGCGTCGAGTCGGACCGCCTGATGAAGGGCACGGGCATGCTCCGCGATTTGATGAACCGCGTCCAGATCACGCAGGCGCTGGTGATGCCGTCGATCGACCTCAGCTCGGCCTTTGTTTATGTGCTGGTCATCGGCGGGGGCGGCTACATGGTGCTGTCGCCCAACTTCGACATGGACGGCGCGGGCATCATCACCTTCCTGCTGGGGATGGTCATGGTATTCGATCCGGCCCGCCTGCTGGCGCTGTTTTTCGGCGCCCTCCCGTCGAATCTGGTGCTGCTGGACCGCATTCGTCGTCTCTATGACGAGGTGCCGTCGATCACCGACAAAGAGGGCGCCGTCACCGAATTCAACACCGGCGGCGATATCGTGCTGGAGGATGTGCATTTCTCCTACAGCCCGGACCAGCCGCTGTTTCACGGCCTTGATATGACCTTCAAGGGCGGCGACGTGTCGGCCATCGTCGGCTCGACCGGGTCGGGCAAGACGACGGTGCTATCCTTGCTGACGCGGCTCTATGACACCAAGGGCGGGCGCATCACCATCGGCGGGCAACCTATCGACCAGCTAACGGTCGGCGCGCTGCGCGGGGCCTATTCGGTCGTTGCGCAGGATATCGTGATCTTTAACAACTCGATCTGGGAGAATATCCGCTACGTCAATCCCGACGCCACCGACGAAGATGTCTGGCAAGCCGCCGAGAATGCCGAGATTGCCGACCTGATCCGCGCGCGCGGCAATGCCCCCGTTGGCCCCAAGGGCGCGCAGCTGTCGGGCGGGCAGAAACAGCGCATCGCCATCGCGCGTGCATTCCTCAGCGACGCCCCGATCCTGCTGCTGGACGAAGCGACCAGCGCGCTGGATCAGGCCACCGAAGCGCGCATCAAGAGCGCGCTGGACCGGCTGACGCGGGGCCGCACGACAATCGTGGTCGCGCACCGGCTGTCGTCGATCGCGGACGCGGACCGCATCTATGTGATGGAGGCCGGGCAACTGGTCGAGTCCGGACGGCATGACACACTGCTCAAGCAGAACCGGCTCTATGCGCAGCTTTATCATGCGCAAAAGCAGGGGTATGACAAGAAGTAGAGCCGGGCCAAATGGCATCCTTCAGGCAATCGTTGCGCCCTTGCCCCCATCTGTCCCAGCCCATACCTTCACGCCAATCATCCCTCAGAGGAGCCAGACATGACCCAACGCCTTCACCTCGTCTTTGGCGGCGAACTGACCGATCCGTCGCAAAACGCGTTCAAGAACGTCGACGATCTGCATATCGTTGGCATTTTCCCCAACTACAAATCCGCCCATAACGCATGGAAGGCCGAGGCGCAGCGCACGGTCGACAACGCGCATATGCGCTATTTCATCGCCCACCTGCACAAGCTGCGCGACGAAGAAGTCGCCGCCTCACCCACCGAAGAGCTGGGCTGAGGCCCGCACCATGGCGCGCTCGATCAGCCTTGCGGCCTATATGGCGCTGGCCCGGCGCGGCGCGGCTGCGGATAGTACATTCGCCCCAGCGGCCAAGCGGCCAGAGGGTGCGCTGATCTGGGGCCATGCGACCAGCCTCGAACATGCCAACGCGTTGGTGCAACTGGTCGAGCGTCTGGCAGCGCAGCGTGGCAATGCGCCCGGCATCGCTGGCGGTGGGCTGCACCTGCTGCTGACCACCGGGCAGGACGTCCAATTGCCCAAGCATGCGCGCGCCCTGACTTATCATCAACCGCTGAGCAGCGACACGGCATCCGAGGCCGACGCGTTCCTCGCCCATTGGCGGCCCGATATCTGTCTATGGACCGGGGGGGCTCTGCTGCCCGCGCTGCTGACCTCGGCGGACGGCGCGGGCGTGCCGCTGATACTTGTCGATGCTGACGCGGCGTTGCTTGATCGGTCCATCTGGCGCTGGCTGCCCGACATGACGCCCGCCCTGCTGGCGCGGTTTCGCAGGATCATGGCGCGCACGACCAGAGATGCACAGCATCTGCGGCGGATGGGCGTCGATGCAGGCAAGGTCACGGTCACGGGCCTCTTTCAGGAAGGCGCGATCGCCCTGCCCTATGACGAGGCGCTGCGCGACGAAATGGCGACCTCGCTGCGCGGTCGTCCCATATGGCTGGCCGCGATGGTCAGACATTCCGAACTGGACACGATCCTGACGGCGCACCGGCAGGCCAGCCGCCTCGCACACCGCTTGTTCCTGATCCTCGTGCCGGACGATCCCGAGGAAACCGAGGCGTTTCGCGCGACGCTGCGGCAGGGCAACTGGCGTCATGTCATCTGGTCGCAGGGCGGAATGCCCGAAGAGGCGACGCAGGTGCTGCTGGCCGACACACGCGGCGAGATGGGGCTGTGGTATCGCCTCGCCACCATCGCGTTGATGGGCAACTCGCTGCTGCCCGGCATGAGCGGGAGCGATCCTAATGGGCCTGCGGCGCATGGCGCGGCCATCGTCTATGGCCCGAACGTCGCGCATTATCTGCCCAGCTACAAGCGTTACGCAGGCGCAGGCGGCGCGCGCATCGTGCGCGATTCAGGCACGCTGGCCGCCGCATTGGCGCATCTGATCGCCGCCGATCGCAGCGCCACGATGGCCCACGCCGCATGGGAGGTTGCAACCGCAGGCGCGGAGGTGACCGACCAGATACTGGAGCTGCTTCACGACATGCTCGACGATCTGGAGCTCGGCTGATGCGCGCGCCTGCCTTTTGGCTGCGCAATCCTTCCGCGCCGGGCCTGCGCGCGCGGTTGCTGTCGCCACTGGGCATGCTTTATGCGCGCGCGACTGCCCGGCGTCTCGCACAGGGAACGCCGACGCGCGCGCCTGTGCCGGTGATCTGCGTCGGAAACCTGAATGCAGGCGGCACGGGCAAGACGCCGACGGTGATAGCGCTGGTCCAGCATTTGGTGAGCCGGGGCCGCGCTGTGCATGTGGTCAGTCGCGGCCATGGCGGACGTCTGGACGGCCCGGTGCAGGTGGACGCAGCCGCGCATGATGCCGCCGATGTCGGGGACGAACCGCTGCTGATCTCGGCCTTTGCCCCCGCTTGGGTGGCCAAGGACCGCGCCGCCGGAGCTATGGCTGCGGCGGAGGTTGGCGCCGAGGTCATCGTGCTGGACGACGGATTTCAGAATCCGTCGCTACACAAGGATCTGTCGCTGGTCGTCGTCGATGCCGTCGTCGGCTTTGGCAATGGCCGCTGCCTGCCTGCCGGTCCGCTGCGCGAGCCTGTGCGCGTGGGCCTCGCGCGCGCAGATCTGCTGCTGTCCATCGGTGGCCCGCCCGCGCAAGAGGCCTTTCAGACCATTTGGGGCGATGCCGTCCACCTGCCCCATCTGCGCGGCGCGCTTGCGCCCTTGCAGACCGGCATGGACTGGAACGGCACGCGCTGCCTGGCCTTCGCGGGGATCGGACATCCCGAGAAGTTCTTTGCCACCCTGCGCGATATGGGTGCCGATCTGGCCGGATTCGAAGCGCTGGACGATCACCAACCCTTCACGCCCGCGCTGTTGAAGCGGCTGGAGGCCGAGGCGTTTCGCCTCAGCGCGCAATTGGTGACGACCGAAAAAGACGCGGTGCGATTGCCTGCAGGGTTTCGGGCTAAGGTGCTGGCGCTGCCCGTGCGGTTGGAGATTGAGGATTGGTCGGCGTTGGATGCGCGGCTTGAGGCGTTAGGATTGTAGGCTAGGCAAAGACGAGCTCAGCCGTTTTCGCCTAACTTTGGCGATGGTTTCCCAAGCGACAAATCCGCATCCGAAAACTTGATCGGCGTTCTCACCCCCGGCACCCCATCCGGCGCAATCTGCATCCCACGCGCCACGACCTGCGGATCGGCATAAACCTCGTCCAGCGTGTTGATCGGCCCGGCGGGCACACCCGCGCCCTCACAAGCCGACAAAAGCGCCTCCTTCGAGAAGGTCACTGTCCTCTCGGTCAGCAACGCGCTCAGCTGATCGCGCCGCGCGACGCGGCCCTCATTGCTGGCGTATTCAGGCGCGTCTGCCAATTCAGGCAGGCCCAGCGCACCGCACAGACGCCGGTACTGCGCGTCGTTGCCAACAGCGATGATGATATACCCGTCCGAGCAGTCGAACACTTGATACGGCGCGAGGTTGGGATGGAAATTCCCGATCCGCCCCGGTGCCTCGCCGGTGGACAAATAGTTCATCGACTGGTTCGCCGTCACGGCCACGGCCACGTCGAGCAGAGCCATGTCGATCTGCTGCCCCTTGCCTGTTGCGCTGCGCTGATGCAGCGCGGCGAGGATCGCGGTCGTGGCGTAAACGCCGGTAAAGATGTCGGTGATCGCCACGCCCACGCGCTGCGGCTGCCCCTCGGGCGCGCCGGTGATCGACATCAGGCCGGACATGCCTTGGATGATATAATCATAGCCCGCGCGGTGCGCATAAGGGCCGTCCTGCGAAGCCGGTGATCGAGCAATAGATCAGCGCCGGATTGACCTTGGCCAGACTGGCATAATCCAGCCCGTATTTGGCGAGGCCACCGACCTTGAAATTCTCAATGACGATGTCGGCCTCGGCCACCATCTCGCGCACCTGCGCCTGACCCTCGGGCGTGCGGAAATCGGCCGTCACGCTGGTCTTGCCCCGGTTACAGCCGTGGAAATAGGCGGCCGAGCGATCGCCCTCGCGCTCGATGAACGGAGGCCCCCAGCGGCGGGTATCGTCGCCCTCGGGGCTTTCGACCTTGATCACGTCGGCCCCCAGATCGGCCAGCGTCTGACCAGCCCAAGGGCCGGCCAGAATGCGGGCCAACTCAATGACCTTGAGGCCAGCGAGCGGCGCGGCGCTCATTCTGCCAGCTTCTCGTCAATGATGGTCTTCAGCTCGGAATAGGCCATGTTGCTGTATTGCTTGCCGTCGATCATCAGCGTCGGCGTGGACGAAATGTCGTCGGCATCCTTGTTCTGGTTGAACCACGCCAGCAGCGTCTCGGCCTTGTCGGAATCCTCGAAACAGGCGTTGATCTGATCTTCGTCCAGACCGGCGACCTTGCCGATGCGGCGCAAGTTGTTGGAAATGGTCACGGCATCATCCGCCGCCAGCCATTCCTTTTGCTGCGAATAAAGCATGTCGGAAATGCCAAAGAAGCGATCCGGTCCCGCACAGCGCGCCAGCATCGACGCCCAGAGGCCGACCCGGTCGAAATAGACGTCGCGGTAGATGAAATGCACCTTGCCGGTGTCGATGTAGTCGCGCTTTAGCTCCTGAAAGGTCGTCTGATGGAACGTCGCACAATGCGGGCAGGTAAAGGATGCGTATTCGGTGATCGTCACCTTGGCATCCTCAAGCCCCATGGTCATTTCGGTGATCGACGAGGTGTCGACATCGGCATAGTCCGACTCGGCGGCGATGGCCGCGCCTACTGGCTGCTGGCCGCCTAGCTGCCACCATGCCGCGCCGCCAACGATGGCCGCGAGGGCCGCCCCGATCAATACTCTCCGCTTCATTGTGGTATTCCTTTTGGATCAGCGTTTGGATCTGGATAATACGTTTTGCGCCAGGGCTTCAAGCGCTGCGCGCAGACCTGCGTCAGCTACCGGCGCGGCGATGCGACGCGCCTCGGCCAAAGTCTCGGGATCTGGTGCGCGTGGCACGGGTTTCGGCGCGCGGTGCTGAAAGCTGACTTGCCCGTCGGCAAAGCCGGTCGGCGCGGTCTGGGTAATGGTGATGCGCGAGATGGCGTTGTAGCCATAAACGCCGTTGACCTTGGCGCGCAGCTGCTCTTTCTGCATCTCCAGCATCGGGGCTTGTGCGCCGGTGGTCAGCAGGGTCAGCGTCGCGCCCATGCCGCCGCGTCCGTAGCCTACCTTGACCGGGCGCGCGATGGCGGCGATATCCTCGCCCACGATCTCAGTCCACTGGGTCAGCAGGCGCGATTCGGCAAAGCCGCGGCTCTCGGATGTCTTGCGAATCCGGTCCTGAAGCAGCGTGCTGGAACGCGCGAAACCCTTGGTGGTAGAGCGGCGGGGCGGCATTGGTTGACCTCCTGTGGCTATACGCCATTTTAGGGCATAGGCCGTGTCATGCCAGCAGATATCCCAAATAGGACATAAAGAATGCGTGAGACGGTAAATGCCGCCGATTTGTCCAAGCCTACGGCGGCTGACCTGCTGGACTGGTATGACCGTTACGCACGCGACATGCCATGGCGCGTCGGTCCTGCGGCGCGCAAGGCCGGCGATCTGCCCGATCCCTACCGTATCTGGCTATCCGAGGTGATGCTGCAACAGACGACCGTTGCTGCCGTCACTGCCTATTTCCAGCGATTCACAGCGCGCTGGCCCACGGTCGCCGATCTGGCCGCCGCCGTGGATGGCGACGTCATGGGCGAATGGGCAGGCCTTGGATACTACGCCCGCGCCCGAAACTTGCTGAAATGCGCGCGGGTGGTGGTGGGCGAACATGGCGGGCATTTTCCCAGCGACCACGCGGCGCTGCTGAAACTGCCCGGCATCGGCCCCTACACGGCCGCCGCGATATCCGCGATCGCGTTCGATGCGCCTGAAACCGTAGTGGACGGCAATGTCGAGCGCGTGATGGCGCGCCTGCATGACATCCACACGCCCCTGCCCGCCGCCAAGCCAGCATTGGTCGCCGCCGCAACCGCGCTGACGCCCTGCAAGCGCCCCGGCGATTATGCGCAGGCGGTGATGGACCTGGGCGCGACCATCTGCACCCCACGCAGCCCGGCCTGCGGCATCTGCCCCTGGCGCGAGCCTTGCGCGGCGCGCATAGCGGGAACTGCGCCCGAATTGCCCAAGAAAATGCCCAAGAAGGCCAAGCCGATCCGCCTTGGCATCGCATATGTCGTGCAACGTAGCGACGGCGCGATCCTGCTGGAGCGACGCCAAGATCGCGGCCTTCTGGGCGGTATGCTGGGCTGGCCCGGCAGCGACTGGAGTGAGGAGACACCCGCGCCCGCCCCGCCCCTGAATGCCGATTGGCAAGAGCTGCCCGAGGAGGCACGCCACACCTTCACCCATTTCCACCTGCGCCTCGGAATCGAGGTGGCACAGGTCGGCATGGGGGCCGTGGCATCGCGCGGTGACTTCGTCCCGCTCGCCCAGTTTCAGCCCGCGCAGCTACCTACAGTCATGCGCAAGGTGTTCGATCTGTCGCGTGGCACGCTGCGCGAAATCGGTTAGACTACGAGCGTTATGCAACGGAGCCACCGCATGTCCACCGCCGCCAAGATACGCCAAGCCATCCCCTTCTGGATGTCGCTACTGCTGATCCCGCTCGCGGTGCTGGGCGCGGTGCATGGCGGCTGGACGGTGGTCTTGCTGCCGGTCTTTACGTGGTATTTCTTTTCGCTGCTCGATGCGTTCCTCGGCCTCAACCTCGACAATCTGGACCTTGAGAGCGACACCAACTGGTATCGCGCCATCACGCTGGTCTGGACGCCAGTGCAGTTTGTCCTGCTGTTTTGGATGGTCTGGTATGTGCCGCAGGCCGCGCATCTGGGCGCGCTGGAAAAAATCGTGCTGTTCTTTGGCGTCGGCGTCATCACCGGCACGGTCGGCATTACCTACGCGCACGAGCTGATGCACCAAAAGCCAAAGGTCGAGCGCTGGATGGGCGATCTGTTGCTGGCCATGGTCCTCTATTCACATTTCCGGTCCGAACATCTGCAAGTGCATCATCGCCACGTCGCCACCCCTCGCGACACGGTGACGGCGCGGTATAACGAGGGGTTTCATCGGTTCTTTATTCGCGTGCTGCCGCAATCCATGAAATCCGCCTTTCGCGCCGAAGCAGCGATGCTGGCGCGCAAGGGCCGCAAATGGACTCATCTCAGCAATCCTTTCTTTCGCTACTGGGCGCTACAGGCCGCAATGCTGGCGTTTGCACTGATCCTCGGCGGATGGGTCGGCCTCGCCCTGTTCCTGTGGCAGGCGCTGGTCGCGATCTGGCAGCTGGAGCTGGTCAACTACGTCGAGCATTACGGCCTGACCCGCGAGCATTTGGGGGACGGCAAGTATGAGCATGTCAAACCGCGCCACAGCTGGAACACGGCGCATAAGGCGACGAACTGGCTGCTGATCAATCTGCAACGCCATTCGGATCATCACTCCAAACCTGACCGCCGGTTTCCCCTGCTGCAAAACTATTCCGAGGACGACGCACCGCAGCTGCCCTTTGGCTATCCGATCATGACAACGGCCGCGATGGTGCCGCCCCTTTGGCGCCGCGTGATGAACCGCCGTGTGAGGTCGTGGCGCGAGACGCATTACCCGCAGATCACCGACTGGCAGCCCTACAACAAGGCCAGCAATCCACCCCCCGCTTGAAGGTGCGGGGGCGGAGGGCTAGCGTGGGGCAAACACCAGCCGGGGCTACCTCATGCCAGATACATCACAGCTATTTCCGCATCTCTTTACGCCCCTGACTATCGGGGGCGTGACAGTGCAGAACCGTATCCTGTCCACTGGCCACGACACGTCAATGGCGGACGCCGGGCATGTAACGGACGCGATGATCGCCTATCATGAGGCGCGGGCGCGGGGCGGCGCGGGCCTGATCGTGTCCCAAGTCGTCGGCGTGCATGAAACCGCGCGTTACACCTCGCATGTCTTGATGGGCACAGACGACGATTGCCTGCCGGGCTTCGAGAGGCTGGCGCAGACGGTCCACGCCCACGGCACCCGCATCTTTGCCCAACTGTTCCATCCGGGGCGCGAGATCATGGAGGTCGCGGACGGCACTGCGCCGGTGGCCTATTCGGCCTCGGCCACACCCTCGGATCGGTTCCACGTTATCCCGCGCGCCATGACACAGCGGATGATCCGCGAGGTGGTGGAGGGCTACGCCGCCGCAGCAAGGCGGATGCAGCGCGCCGGCCTCAACGGGGTCGAGATCGTCGCCAGCCACGGATACCTCCCCGCGCAATTCCTCAGCCCGCATGTAAACCGGCGCGAGGATGACTACGGCGGCAGCGCGGAAAACCGGATGCGTTTTGTCCGCGAGGTGGTCGATGCCGTTCGCGATGCATCTGGCAGCGGTTTTGTGATTGGCCTGCGCATTTCGGGCGATGAGCATACGCATGACGGAATGGAAGACGCAGAGAGCCTCGAGGTGATCCGCGCGCTGGCGCCCAGCCTAGATTATGTCAGCGTCATCGCTGGCACCTCGGCCACCATGAGCGGCGCGATCCATATTGTGCCGCCGATGTTTGAACAGACCGCATACCTCGCCCCCTTCGCACACGCGGTAAAGCAGGCGGTGGACATCCCCGTGATAGTCGCGGGCCGCATCAACCAACCGCAAGAGGCTGAGGGCATCGTCGCCTCGGGACAGGCCGATATGTGTGGCATGACCCGCGCGCTGATCTGCGACCCAATGATGCCCGGCAAGGCGCGCGAGGACCGCCCCGACGATATCCGCGCCTGCATTGGCTGCAATCAGGCCTGCATCGGGCATTTTCACAAGGGCGTGCCGATTTCGTGCATCCAGTTCCCCGAATCTGGACGCGAGCTGCGCTATGGGACATTGCGCAAGGCGGATATGCCCAAGTCGGTCATGGTCATCGGTGGCGGCCCGGCGGGCATGAAGGCCGCCGCAACCGCCGCCGCGATGGGGCATCATGTGTCCCTGCATGAGGCCGCCGCGCAACTGGGCGGTCAGGCGCTGCTAGCGCAGCTGTTGCCGGGGCGCAGCGAATTTGGTGGGATCGTCACGAACCTTAGCCGCGAGATGGAGCGCGCGGGCGTGACCGTGAATCTCAACAGCGAAATGACCGCCGAAGCGGTGGCAAAGGCCACGCCGGATGCCGTCATCGTCGCCACCGGTGGCACCGCGCGGATGCCGCAGGGGATGGAGTTCGGCGAGGACGCGCATATCGTCACGGCTTGGGATGTGCTGCGCAGTCACGCCAATGTCGGCGGGTCGGTCACCATCGCTGACTGGCGCGCCGATTGGGTCGGACTCGGCGTTGCCGAACTGCTGGCCAGCGCGGGCCGACGCGTGCGGCTATGCGTGAACGGTACCCATGCGGGCGAAATGCTGCAAAGCTACGTGCGCGATACGATGGTGGGCCGCGTCCAGAAACTGGGGGTCGAGATCATCCCTTACGCACAGCTCTACGGCGCAGACGACGACACCGCCTATTTCATCCACGCCGCCAACGGCGAGGCGATGCTGGTGGAGGATACCGAAACGCTGGTGCTGGCACAGGGGACGGAAGTGTCGGACGCGCTGCTGATTGCGCTGGATGGTTATGCGGGGCAAGTCATCGGCATCGGCGATTGCATGGCGCCAAGGACGGCAGAAGAGGCTGTGCTGGACGGACTAAAGGCTGCTTGGGCGCTGTAATTGCCACTGTTGGATTTGAGTATTTTCAGAACGTTGAAAATGTCCCCGGCAGGCTTTCATCGTTCAAAAGATACTCAAAGAAACGGCGCCTCAGACACATGTTAGGTCTACCACAAAAAAACGCCCCACCGAAATATCGGCAGGGCGCAGTTAAGTGGTGCCTAGCGTCAGACCACAGGCACCGGCGGTGTTCTTGTTTATCTGGTGAAAACCTTAGTTTGGGCGCTCGGCCATCTCGGCGCGGATCTGCTGGCGCAGAAGGTCGATCGGCACACGCTTGCCGTCTTTCTTGAAGTGCCAGTAGGTCCAGCCATTGCAGCTGGGCGCGCCTTCCAGATGGGCGCCGACCTGATGAATCGAGCCTTTGATATCGTCGCCAATCAGGGTGCCGTCGGCGCGCACCTTTGCCTTGTGGCGCTGGTTCAGGGAATAGAGTTCCTCGCCCGGGCGCAGCATGCCGCGCTCGACCAACTGGCCGAAGGGCACGCGCGGCTCGGCGCGCTTGGACGTGCTGACCTGCAACGCCTCGCGGTCGAATTTGCGGATACCTTTCAGGCGCTTTTCAGCGACTTTGCGATAGGCCTCTTCGCGCTCAATGCCGATGTAGTCGCGACCCAGCATCTTGGCCACGGCGCCGGTGGTGCCTGTGCCAAAGAACGGGTCCAGCACGACGTCGCCGGGATTGGTGCTGCCCACGATGATGCGGTGCAGCAGGCTTTGGGGCTTTTGGGTCGGATGGGCCTTGTCGCCGGCCTCGTCCTTTATCCGCTCGTGGCCGGTGCAGATCGGCAGCACCCAGTCGCTGCGCATCTGCACGCCGTCATTGAGCGATTTCAGCGCTTCGTAATTGAATGTGTATTTTCCGCCCTCTTCCTTGGAGGCCCAGATCATTGTCTCATGCGCGTTCGTCAGGCGCTTGCCGCGGAAATTGGGCATCGGGTTGGACTTGCGCCAGACAACGTCGTTCAGAATCCAGTAACCGGCATCCTGCAACGCCGCGCCAACACGGAAGATGTTGTGATAGGAGCCGATGACCCAGATTGCGCCATTCGGTTTCAGCAGGCGGCGCGCGGCTGCCAGCCATTCGCGGGTGAATTTGTCATAGACGGCAAAGCTATCGAACTGGTCCCAGGCATCATTGACCGCATCAACCTGGCTATTGTCAGGCCGGTGAAGATCGCCTTTGAGTTGCAGGTTATAGGGCGGATCTGCGAAAATCAGGTCGACCGAATTTTCGGGCAGCGCGTTCATCACCTCGATGCAATCGCCGCTCATGATGGTGTTAAGAGGAAGCGTCGCCGCCTCCTTGATCCTGGTCATCTTAGTCATGTCTTGCCTCTGTCCCGGCGCGTTTTTGCGCTCTGTCTGCTTGAGACAAAGATGAGTCATTGCTGATTCGCCGTCAATTTCTTTATTGAATCAGAGGGTTAGTTATTTATCTTGATACAAGATATTGTGCACAGGCCTGAACGAACGTCTATGGTGTGGGGTTATCCCCAGATTTTGGAGAGCAGACTTGTGGCTTTTTGACGGGTATCCTGCATTCGTCTCCCAGCCATAACCGGGGTAGTGTTGCGCTAAATCCCGCATGACACAATCTCGACATGTTTTGGCCATGATTGAGGCCGCAGAAATCGACACTGACAGCGCATCACCCTTGATGATTGTGCGCGCGGGGATGCTCAGGCCGCGCGGGATCATGTTACCGTCGATCAGCGCGATGTCCGGGCGCCGCGGCAGGCCATCGACGGCACGCTCCATCGCCAGATGCGACGCGCGCAGGATGTTCAGCTCGTCGATCTCCTCGACGCTGGCGTGGGCGATACTGACCTCGGCGCAGGCGGCGATGGCATGATAGAGCAGGACGCGGCGGCGTTCGGTCAGCTTCTTGGAATCGTTTAGCCCCTCGGGGATGCGGTTCAGGTCCAGCACCACGGCGGCGGCGGTTACCGGGCCGGCCAGCGGGCCGCGCCCGACCTCATCAACGCCTGCGATGATGCGCGCGCCTTGGGCAAATGCCTCGGTCTCGTATGAATAATCGGGGCCGGTCATACTCAACGCTCAGATCACAAGGCGCGGCCAAAGAAAAGGGCCCGCGAGGGACCATTTTCCAAGGACGGCAGGGACATTTTAGCGGGCGTAGTTGTAGGGCCGCGCGCTGTAGCCGTATTGTGGACGCCGGTCGCGGCGGTGCCCGCGGTGTTCGCTCCGGCGGTCACGCATCTCGCGGCGGTGATCGTTATACCCCTGCTGATAACTACGGGAACCGTGATGCTTTTGCGCCTTGTGAGGGCGATGGGCGCCGTATTTGGGGCGTGCATGCTGCACGGCTGCCGCGCGCCGCCTGTCCTTTTTCTTTGCGTCATGGATTGCTGCGCCAATGACCGCGACACCGACCAGAGCGCCCAGCGCCAGCGCCAGATCTCGATCGGCGGCGCGGGCCGGGGCGGCTGTCAGACCGGTGACAGCTATGGATGCTGCGAGGATAAGGGTAATGAACTTGCCAGCCATTTTATGGACCTTTCTTGTTTTCAAAAATGTGCCACCATGCTGGTCCGGTCGGCGGTGCGCACGCAATAACGCGGGCTTGTTATCGGATAGCAGAGGGCCCGCATTGCTTTGGATATTGAATAGCGGCGCAGCGCGGGTCATGTTCGGCGCATGATGAAAATGATTGCCCCCCTCCTATTTGCCGCGCTGGTTGCAACGCCTGCCAGTGCCGCCTGCCTTGCCGAATACAAGGCCAAGCGGGACGACCCGCTGCGCCTGTTTTACGGCACGATTGAAATCAGCGGTGCCTGCACGGTTGCCGCCGCCACGGCGCAGCTCGGCCCGAAGCTATCGGCACAAGGAATGACCCTACTCAAAGTGTTGTCGGTGACGCAGGAGTGACCGGACCGGGCGCAATGGACCGGACGGTGACTGCGGCAGGGTCGCGCCGGTCGGGCAACCGCGTGGTGGTTTTCGGAGTTGCCGCCATCGTGGCGATCCTGTCGCTGGCTGCGATCTGGCTGTTCCTGTCGCTGCCGGACGCGGGCGCATTCAACGCGCGGGTTGAGCGGATATTTGTCGAGAATGACGCGCTGACCAGTGATGCCGAAATCAAGCTGCTGGAAATCCTTGCCCTGTCGGGTACCGCGTTCAGCGAAACGCTGGTCAGTTATCGCATGGTGATTTTCGTGCTGCTGATGTTCAGCGCCGCGCTGCTGATTTCGGCGCTGGTGTTTCTGGTGATGCTGGTCGCGCTGAACCGCCGCATGGCCCAGATCGAGCGGTCGGGGATCGAGGTGAATTCGCTGCTGATCAGCCGCGCGGAGAAATCTGTCTACCTGAACAACATGGGGTTCAAGCTGACCGATGCCGCGATGGAAACGCTGTCGATATTGGCCGAGGCGCGGATGGATGGCGA
>RCMY010002305.1_pt1 | contig 17482 bp, 20 predicted proteins | sample 2041341 | NCBI WGS metagenome assembly RCMY01 (sample SAMN09708234, study PRJNA481090) | Marine sediment metagenome, whole genome shotgun sequencing project. | reverse complement strand
GATTCGGCACCCAAAATAAAAGAAAACACCTGTCTATCGCACTTTACGCTTGAGATTGTAGCTAAACGGTCGGCAAAGCCGCCCTACTACAATCTCGCGGGCCTTGATACGCTTCGCTTCTCAAGGCCAGAGCCTTTTATCGGATATATAATTTCACCTTCAATTTTATTGAAAACTTTTATGTTCGAAACTAAGGTTACCATATATGATTGATAGTCATCGGTCTTTACTTCATATTCGCCTACTCTTAAATATACTTCAGCCACATTTTCGAACTGCCATGCTCGTTTAAGGCAATATATTATGGCTTCAAGAGAGGTCTGTAATTGGTCATAATCTGAATTAACGATAATAGAAGTGACTTCATAGAGGCATGTAAGCTCTTTAACTCGCTCTTTTAGTATTTCTTCAGTTGTTGTCATTCAAATACCATTTAAAAGTTGCAATATAAAGGTCTGCAATAAATATGAAGTATAGAAAATCTTCTTATAGATTTAACTTTCAAATAGTTGTTATGTCTTGCTATTGCCAATTTCGACTATTCTTAAAAGTGGTTGGCTTCGCTTTTACAAATTAGTAGAAACAAAAAAGCCTTCCGTTTATGGAAGGCTTTAAATAAAAAAGTGACCGGGCTGGGGCTCGAACCCAGGACCCTCTCCTTAAAAGGGAGATGCTCTACCAACTGAGCTACCAGGTCAAAAATGTAAAGAACTACTACGTCAGTAATCTTAAAAAAAATCAGCTCACATGTTTAAATAAAAAAGCCTCTTTTTTTAAAGAGGCAATTATTTATTAGTGACCTGGCCGGGGCTCGAACCCGGGACCCTCTCCTTAAAAGGGAGATGCTCTACCAACTGAGCTACCAGGTCAAAAGCATATTAAGAAATAATTCCCTCAATGCGGGTGCAAATATAAGTCGATTACTTTATTTACCAAACCCTTTTTAAGATAAATTTTTTTTTTTTTGAAATCCCTTAATTTTAGTCCAATTTTGTACAAATGAAAGATGTAAAAATAGTATTGCTTGGTTATATGGGTAGTGGTAAAACTACCGTAGGTAGAATAGTTGCTAACCATTTGAATATTAAATTTTTAGATTTAGATGATTATATAGAACAACAAGAAAATATGTCTGTTGGTTTAATTTTCGAAAAAAAGGGAGAGCTCTATTTTCGAAAAAAGGAACGAGAATATCTTTCGAAAATTTTCTTAACTGAAACCAATTTTGTTCTTTCCTTAGGTGGAGGCACTCCGTGTTTTGGAGATAATATGGAGCTGGTAAATGAGAAAACTGCTAATTCATTTTATTTAAGCATAGGTATTAATGAACTTTCAGAACGTTTAAAGCTCGAAAAGAATCTCAGACCTATAATTGCCCATGTTAAAGATGATGAACTGCAAGAATTTATTGGTAAACATCTATTTGAAAGAAGCTTCTTTTATAATAAAGCACACCAAAAAGTGAAGGGAAATAATAATACACCCACTGAAATTGCAGAAATGATTATCAATGCATTAGTCTAAAAAGACTCTATCATTTTTAGTTTCAAAACGAACGTTTACATGTTCTTGTAAAGAAGTAGACAAAGAAATTCCTTTATAATCAGCTTTTACAGGATACTTTTTATGGTTACGATTAACCAGTACAGCAGTTTTAAGTTGCTTTAAAGGGGTTTTTAAAAAATGGTGAACGCCATATATTAGAGTGGTACCAGAGTTAAGCACGTCATCAACGATTACAACCGATTTATCTATAAATTTTTCTTCTGACAAAGATGTAGAAACACCGCTTTTTAATGGATTAGTTTTATCCATTGATAATTTGCACAAGGTAATTTTTGCTTCGGTTATCTTTTTAAGCTTCGAAACAATTTTTTTTGCAAACTGTAATCCGCCACCATCTATACCTGCTATGATAATTTCGTTTTCATTAACATTAGCTTCATAGATTTGATAGGCTATACGTTCTATTTTATGTTGAATCTGTAAATGTGAAAGTATGGTCTGTTCCATGTATTTTTGTTAAAAGAATAAAGATAGTTATGTTTTTAAAAGTTAGCCTTATTCCTCTTCCTTAATGTTGTTGTCAGATAATGTGGTGTCAGAATCTTTATTTTCAGACGGGGCTTCTAAATAGTCATCTATATCACGCCTATCTTTTTTAGTAGGTCTGCCGATGCCTTTTTTACGATAGTAGTCTTTAGAATATTGTAAAAGCTCATTGTGCTCAAATGCTTCTTTTGGTGTTGTATCCTTTCGATAAATATCTACCAATTTAGCCCCTACGCGATTGGCGGGAATATCTAAAACGGTAAATTTATAATCTATTTGGTTTTTGCGAATAATAACTTCATCCATAGGATAAACTTCTCTGCTCGGCTTTGCAGTTTGCCCATTGATTTTAGCGTGACCTTTTTTGCATGCGGTAGATGCAATGTTTCTAGTTTTAAAATAACGTGTGCTCCACAAGAATTTATCTATGCGCATTACGGGTACAATTCTTTGTTAACTTCCAAACAAAAATAGGGGAAAATTGTATCTTGCGCGCTTAAAATAGATTTTTGATGAAATTGAAATATGCCTATTTATTAATAGCCGGACTAATAATTATAAGTTCTTGTAAAAAGGATGATGATTCTCCTGGTGAAGTTGTACCACCAAGAACATTAAGTGAAGTTGCAATTGAAGATGATGCAGAAATTGTTGAATTCCTTAAAACACATTTTTATAATAAGGAAGAGTTTGATGTTGCAGTTGAAGGATTCGATTTTAAAATAAAATTCGATACCATCGCTGGTGCCAATAGTACGAAGCAATCTATTTATGATAGTCCTTTTTTAATTACTGAAACGATTTCTGTTGAGTCATCAAGTTTTGGTAGAACTGATGGAGAAGTAATAGATCATAAATTATATACTTTGGTAGTTAGACAAGGTATTGAGGAAGGTAAGCCTACCATTGGTGATTTTTCGATATTGAGATATGAAGGCTCCTTAATAGACGGTACATTATTCGATGCTTCTTCTAATCAACCTGTGCGTTTTAATCTTTCTTCAGTTGTTAGAGGATTTGGTAATGGGGTTGAAAATTTTCAAACAGGTTCAGGTCCTTTAGATAATGCAGATGGTACCGTAAGCTATGATAGTTATGGTATAGGTGCAATTTTTATTCCTTCTGGATTAGGATATTTTGATAGTACACCGAATTCATCTATTTCTTCATATTCACCATTAGTTTTTAAAATTGATGCTTTTGATTATGAGCCAGATTCTGATTTTGATGGTGATGGTATTCCCTCCATACTAGAAGATTTAAATGGAAATGGAAACCTTAACGATGATAATTCTGATGATGAAACAGAACCATTCGGAGTGTATCTTGCAAACTTTAATGATTCTGATGATGATAATGATGGTATTTTAACTATTGATGAGATTGAGCTAGATGCTGATGGCAATTTCGTTGGATTTTTAGATACTGATGGTGACGGTACTCCTGATCATCTTGATAACGACTTATAAATAAGAAATTTTAATGCCAAAAAAAACCTCTTAAGAATTCTTAAGAGGTTTTTTGTTTTGTGATCGTTAGCTTATAGGGCTAATGACAGACTTAAGATTAGTTGGTCTGGCCTTGTGTCTATTCTACTTGGCCCTACAGTAGTAATATCGGTATTTATAAATGTAGCTTCGTTATTACTAAAGCCACGTTCATAACGTAAATCAACACCTAACTTACCAAAATTCACACCTGCACCAATGTTCATTCCTACAGTAAAGTCATTTTCAACATCATCTATTTTTATACCGTCAAACTTGGTATCTAGAATGTATTGAAAAGCTGGTCCTGCAAATACATGTAATGGGCCTATAACATTTATACCTAATAGTACCGGTACATCTAACTTACTCATATCAAATTCACTGTTCTCATAATCAGACTTGGTTTTGGTATAAACTAACTCTGGTCTTAAATAGACTTTAGATGCACCAATTTTTCCGAAAACACCTATGTGATACCCTATATTACGGTCTGGATTTTCGGCAACATCACCTGCAGATTCAAAATAATCACCGTTAGCACTATAGTTTAAACCTCCTTTGATTCCAAAACTGGAATCGCCCTGCGCTATACCATATAGCCCTGTAAATGCCATAAAGGCTACTAAAATTGTTTTTTTCATATCTGTTTTATTTAAAGTAGAACATTCGGCAAATACGATACCAAAGGTTCCATTTCTCGTTATACCATCAAAACGTAGGGGTTGTACCTTTATTGTTTAGGTTTGCTTTTGGGCTAATCTTCATTTTATTGAGTTATTATAAGGAGGAGTTAGGTTTAATGATTCAGTAATATCTTTGGTTTTTATTAAGTTTTTCCCACTAGCAGTTCATTATATTTGCAACTAGATTTAGAAAATTTGAAGTTTACTTTACATACAACCGATGCACAATCAAAAGCTAGAGCAGGAACCGTGGTTACTGATCATGGAGTTATAGAAACTCCGATTTTTATGCCCGTGGGAACGGTGGCCTCCGTTAAAGGAGTGCATCAGAAAGAATTGAAAGAAGAAATTAATCCTGATGTTATTTTAGGGAATACTTACCATCTCTTTCTTCGGCCAAAAACTGAAATATTAAGAAAAGCAGGCGGACTCCATAAATTTATGGGTTGGGATAGAAATATTCTTACCGATAGTGGTGGTTATCAGGTGTATTCCTTATCGGCAAATAGAAAGATAAAAGAAGAGGGTGTTAAGTTCAAATCTCATATTGATGGTTCTATGCATTTGTTTACACCAGAGAATGTAATGGAAATACAGCGTGTTATTGGTGCTGATATCATTATGGCTTTTGATGAGTGTACGCCTTACCCATGCGAATATAACTATGCTAAAAGGTCTATGCATATGACACACAGGTGGTTGGATCGTTGTATAAGCCATTTAGAAAAGACACCTTTTGAGTACGATTATGAGCAAACGTTTTTTCCAATCGTTCAAGGGTCTACCTACAAAGATTTAAGAAGACAATCGGCAGAATATATTGCAAATGCAGGTGCAGAAGGTAATGCTATTGGCGGACTCTCGGTAGGTGAGCCAGCAGAAGAAATGTACGGTATGACCGAAGTAGTTTGTGAAATTTTACCTGAAGACAAACCAAGATATCTAATGGGTGTAGGTACACCCATTAATATTTTAGAGAATATTGCCTTAGGTATCGATATGTTCGATTGCGTAATGCCTACAAGAAATGCTAGAAATGGAATGTTATTTACAGCTCATGGTTCTATTAATATTAAGAATAAGAAGTGGGAAGATGATTTTTCTCAGTTAGATGAAATGGGAACTACTTTTGTAGACCGTGAATATTCTAAAGCATATTTGAGACACTTATTTGCTGCCAATGAATATTTAGGTAAACAAATAGCTACAATTCATAACTTAGGATTTTATATGTGGCTTGTTCGTGAGGCGCGAAAGCATATATTAGCTGGAGATTTTAGGCAATGGAAAGATATTATGGTTAAACAAATGGATAAAAGGCTATAATGCTTTCGATAATAGATAAATACATATTAAAACGGTATCTAGCGACATTTTCGTTAATGCTTTTGTTGTTCATTCCCATTGGTATTATGGTGAATTTGGCAGAGCAGATTGGCAAGATGATTGACAACGAGGCACCGTTTAATGAAATAGTAATGTATTATGTGAATTTTACAATTTATATAGGCAACCTATTATTTCCAATTTTTCTATTTTTATCTGTAATATTCTTTACCTCCAAATTAGCGAATAACACCGAAATTGTAGCTATTTTGAGCTCAGGAGTTTCCTACGGCAGATTTCTAAGGCCATATATTATTGGAGCAACAATGATTGCAATACTCATGTTTTTTATGACCATGTTTATTGTGCCCAATGCTAGTGTGGGCTTCAATGAATTCAAGTACAAATACTTAAAGAAAGGCAAACAAGATAGGGTTACAAATAATATATTCAATCAACTTAATGAAACCGATTTCATTTATGTTAGCAGTTTTGATCCCGCAAGACAACTAGGTCATAATTTCACCTTCGAACGATTTAATGAGAATAATGAATTAGACTTTAAAATCTCTGCAGCAAATATTCGTTGGGTTGAAAAAGATTCTAATTATAGATTGACTTCGTATAAGAAGCGCAAAATAATCGGCGATACTGCCAGTATAGAAAGTAAGAGAAGATTAGATACTATTTTCGGCTTCGATATAGGTGACTTAACACCTGTTTCTTATGTGGCAGAGACTAAGAATCTTTTTGAATTAGACAATTTTATTAAAGACCAAAAAAGAAAAGGAGCTTCTAATATAAACACCTATATTTTAGTAAAATATAAACGTTGGGCATTACCATTGACCGCCTTTATTTTAACCATAATAGCAGTTTCAGTTTCTTCGGTAAAAAGAAGAGGAGGTATGGGAGCAAATTTAGCTTTTGGTATTTTAATTGCTTTTGTATTTATCTTTTTTGATAAGGTATTTGGTGTTTTGGCAGAGCAATCAGGCTTTTCTCCTTTGCTTGCAGTAGTTATCCCTAATGTTGTTTTTGGATGTTTGGCATTTTATTTACTTCAAAATGCAAAAAGATAGAATCCTCAATTTACTACACTTACATTTTATAGTCTTTATTTGGGGCTTTACGGCTATTTTAGGAAAGCTGATATCCATAGATTCTTTACCCTTGGTATGGTTAAGAATGGGGTTGGCCACAGTATTCATTTCAATGTATATCTACTTTGCTAAATTCAGTTTAAAGGTTTCTAAAAAAACCTTTCTTTGGCTTTTGGGTGGCGGTATAGTTGTAGCGTTACATTGGGTTACGTTTTTCCTAGCCATAAAGGTCTCTACGGTTTCTGTGGCTTTGGCTATGATGTCTACAGGCGCTTTTTTTACGGCGTTGATGGAGCCATTTTGGTATGGTCGCAAGGTGGTAGGCTATGAAATAGTTTTCGGTTTATTGGTGATTGCAGGTCTATATCTAATTTTTAAAGTAGAGACCCAATATGTTTTTGGAATGGGTATAGCATTAATATCTGCTTTCTTAGCTGCTGTATTCTCTTTAATTAATGGTAAACTAGTGCAAAATCATAGGCCCTCAATTATATCCTTTTATGAATTAGGCCTAGGTGTAATATTTTTATCGATTATTTTAATCTTAAAAGAAGATTGGAATATGTCTTTGGTGACACTACCTACTATGGACTGGGTTTATTTACTAATTCTAGCTATAGTTTGTACAGCCTATGCATTTATTGCTTCGGTAAAAATAATGCGTGTTTTAACCCCATATACCGTTATGCTTACTACCAATTTAGAGCCAGTTTATGGCATTCTATTAGCGTGGTTCATATTCGGATCAGAAGAAAAAATGAAACCTATGTTTTATGTGGGAGCCTTAATTATACTCACAACGGTTATTGCAAACGGTATTTTAAAACAAAGAGAGAATATTAAAAAAAGGGTACCCAAGATTTAGGTATTAAAGTTTTATCTTTGAGCCGCAACTAATGAAACTTTATTGAAATATGGAATATTTGGATTTTGAACTTCCTATTAAAGAATTGGAAGAGCAATTGGACAAGTGTATGGTAATTGGTGAGGAAAGTGATGTAGACGTTACAGAGACTTGTAAGCAAATTGAGCAAAAACTTACCGATACTAGAAAGGAAATTTATAAGAACCTTACCGCTTGGCAAAGAGTCCAGCTTTCTAGACACCCAAATAGACCTTATACCTTAGATTATATAAAAGCTATATGTGGAGAAACATTCTTAGAATTACACGGAGACCGTAACGTAAAGGATGATAAGGCCATGATTGGTGGTTTAGGGAAAATAGGAGACCAGAGTTACATGTTCATTGGTCAACAAAAAGGATACAATACCAAGACAAGACAGTATAGAAATTTTGGTATGGCCAACCCAGAGGGGTATAGAAAGGCTTTACGATTAATGAAATCTGCAGAAAAATTTCAAGTGCCTGTGGTTTGTTTAATAGACACACCAGGTGCATATCCAGGCATTGAGGCTGAAGAACGTGGACAAGGTGAAGCGATTGCTCGTAATATCTTAGAAATGACTCGTCTTAAAGTTCCGATTATTGTAGTAATCATCGGTGAAGGTGCTTCAGGTGGTGCATTGGGTATAGGCGTTGGTGATAAAGTACTAATGTTAGAAAATACATGGTATTCTGTTATTTCTCCTGAATCTTGTTCATCTATTTTATGGAGAAGTTGGGAGTATAAGGAAAAAGCTGCTGAGGCGCTTAAATTAACAGCTACGGATATGAAGAAGCTAAAACTAATCGATGAAATCGTTCGTGAGCCTGCAGGTGGTGCGCATACAAACCGTGAGAAGACTTTCGAAATAGTTAAAAATAAAATCTCCTCCCATTTTGAGGATTTACAAAAGTTATCACCAAAACAACTAGTAAATCAACGTATGGATAAGTATGCCCAAATGGGTGTATTCAACGGTTAATCTGCATTTTAGGCAATTTCAAAATATACCGAGGATTTTATTCCTCGGTTTTTTTATGTTATCAACAGAAAATTGTAATTTATTAACAAGTAATTTTAGTCAACTGTGAACATCGTACACTATGTTTTTGTGGTTAACTAAAGGTTAATTGTATACTTTCGTACTATGGAGAACACGAAACCTTTTGTTGGTCGTAAGATTGACAAATCTACTATTATAAACCTTGAGAGAGGTAAAATACCGCCACAAGCAATTGATTTAGAGGAGGTTGTATTGGGTGCGATGATGATAGATAAGAAAGGTGTAGATGAAGTCATCGATATTTTACATCCAGATGTTTTTTATAAGGATGCCCACAGGTTTATTTACGAAGCGATTTTTATTCTATTCGAAGAGTCGCAACCAGTCGATTTATTAACCGTTTCGTCACAATTAAAAAAAGCAGGTAAATTGGAGGCTTGTGGAGGTGATTTTTATTTAATAAAACTTACCCAAAAAGTAGCTTCATCTGCTCACATTGAGTTTCACGCACGTATTATTCTGCAAAAATATATTCAACGAAGTTTAATCAAAATTTCAGGTGAAATTATTGAGGAAGCCTATGATGAGGCAACCGATGTTTTTGAATTGTTAGATGCCGCTGAAGCAAAATTATATGATGTAACTCAAGGAAACCTAAAACGTTCTGCAGAGACAGCTCAAGACTTGGTAATTCAGGCCAAAAAACGAATTGAAGAAATTGCCGGTAAAGAGGGTATGAGTGGTATTCCTTCCGGATTTGATAAGGTAGATAAGCTTACTTCTGGTTGGCAGCCAAGTGATTTAATTATTGTTGCTGCCCGTCCTGGTATGGGTAAAACGGCGTTAACATTATCTATGGCCAGAAATATGGCTGTGAACTCGAACATTCCTGTAGCATTCTTCTCCTTGGAAATGTCATCAGTTCAATTGATAACTAGATTAATTTCATCAGAAACAGGTTTGTCTTCTGAGAAATTAAGAACGGGGAAACTTGAAAAACATGAATGGGAACAATTAAACGTTAAGGTAAAATCTTTAGAGAAAGCACCTTTGTTTATAGATGATACGCCTTCACTTTCTATTTTCGATTTACGTGCAAAAGCAAGACGACTTGCCTCACAACATGGTATTAAAATGATTATGATTGATTATTTGCAGTTGATGACAGCAGGAGGTAGTCAAAAAGGAGGTAACAGGGAACAAGAGATTTCTACAATTTCTAGAAACTTAAAGGCCTTGGCAAAAGAATTAGGGGTTCCTGTAATTGCATTATCTCAACTTTCTCGTGCGGTTGAAACCCGTGGAGGCAGTAAACGACCTATTCTTTCAGATTTGAGGGAATCTGGAGCAATTGAGCAAGATGCAGATATTGTATCATTTATCTATAGACCTGAATATTATAAGATTGATGAATGGGACGATGAAGAACGCACACCAACTCAAGGTCAAGCAGAATTTATTGTCGCAAAACATAGAAATGGGGGATTAGATAATATACGATTGAAGTTTATCGGTAACCAAGGTAAGTTCGATAACTTAGACGATTTCGATTCTCCATTCGAATTTCAGTCGAAAATGAATGCAAATGAAGAAAATCCTTTTGCTACTAAAAATTTACCTAGTGCAGATGATGCCTTTGGTAGTAGCATGAATAATAGTCCAGATTTTGAAGAGGATAATGATGTTCCATTTTAAGCAACATTAAATATCAATAATTTAAAAGCCTCCTTTAAGGAGGTTTTTTTTAGTTTAGAAACAATTGGATTCCTCTGTTTACCGTTATTCACTTTACAATAGCTTTAACGATTACTCAAATTACGCACCAAAGATTTTACTTTATCTTTGAATCAATGTCTTGAATATAATTTATGTCGAAAATAACAACGTCATTCATCTTCCTCTTTTGCTCAATTCAAATTTTTGCATCTTCTATTCTTATACCTATGGATGCAGATACTCAAAAAAATCATTTGAAAGCATACGGAATGACCTATTGGGTTTTGGCAAAACAACAAAAGGTTCAGTGGCTTCTAAATTATCGTGGGGGCTCATTTTTACTTCCAGATGGAGAAAGTATTCGAAAAGAATGTCAAATACGTGGGGTGAGTTTTGAGATATTATCGGATGCCCAAGCAAATTCAATTTTAGACGATATAAGTAGTCCTTCTAAAAATCAAGATGCCGTAATATTAGAGAAAGCGCCAAGAATTGCTGTCTATTCACCAAAAGATAATCAGCCTTGGGATGATGCGGTAACTATGGCATTGACTTATGCTGAAATTCCTTATACGACCATTTATGATGAGGAGGTTTTAGGAGATAAGTTGGCATTATATGATTGGTTGCATTTGCATCATGAAGATTTTACAGGACAATACGGAAAATTCTATGGAGCATACAGAGCTGCACCTTGGTATATAGAAGGAAAAAAAAATGCAGAGAAATTGTCTCAGAAATTAGGATTTGATAAAGTATCCGAAGAAAAGAGAGCAGTAGCCTTGAAAATTAGAAATTATGTGATTGGTGGCGGATTCATGTTTGCTATGTGTTCTGCAACAGATAGTTTTGATATTGCTTTAGCTGCTGATGGAGTAGATATCGTAGAACCCATGTTCGATGGCGATGCATCTGACCCTAACTATCAAGCAAGCTTAGATTTCGGAAAAACTTTTGCCTTTACTGATTTTGTTTTAGAAAGAAATCCTTTAAAATACGAGTTTTCTAGCATTGACATGACCAATAAAAGAGGAAACGTTGCCAAAGAATCAGATTACTTTTCCCTTATGGATTTTTCTGCAAAATGGGACCCTGTGCCTACTATGCTATGTCAAAACCATACTTCATTAGTGAAAGGTTTCATGGGACAGACAACAGCCTTTACACGTTCTGAAATTAAACCGACGGTCTTGATATTAGGTGAAAATAAAATCAACGAAGAAGCAAGATATATACACGGTATAAAAGGAAAAGGATTCTTTACATTCTATGGAGGGCATGATCCTGAAGATTATCAGCATAGAGTAGGGGACCCTAAGACTGAACTTGAGTTGCATCCTACTTCGCCAGGTTATCGTTTAATTTTGAATAACGTATTGTTTCCGGCTGCGAGAAAAAAGAAGCAGAAAACCTAGTATTAGTTGCAGGCTTGATTGCAAAATTTTTAAACATATACAATTACTTTCAATTAATATAGGTGATATGTCCGTATTTGTAGGTAGGCATAAGGACATCAATTTATTGGATTCTTGAAGTTCGGTTTGCAGTAACTGAATTCTAATCATAAAAAGTCACATTAGTTATGATATTTAATTAAACTAATGTCTTAGGCCTTAATTTGATTTTATTTAATTAGAAGTTTCAGAATGTGCTCAACACCATTTTCATCATTACTTAAAGTACTGTATTTAGCTGCTTTTTTGACATTAGGATGCGCATTTGCCATAGCAAAACCATAATCTGATAAAGCAAGCATTTCAAGGTCATTGTTGTAATCACCAAAAACCATCACTTCGTCTGATTTAAAATTATAGGTTTTCATAACCTTCTCTAACGCATATCCTTTATGAGCATTCATATTTGAAATATCTAACCAATTTTCACCTGATACTTTAACTTTCAATCTGTCTTCTAAGTGTTTTACAAACGGATAAATATATTGTTCTGAACTGTCATAATGATAAATGGCTATCTTAATGACTTCTGAATCAAAGTCGTTTAGATTGTCTAAAACCTCAAATTCTGTATAGTATTCAGCTAGTTTTTCTGTAAACTCATCAGACTCACCCGATAAATATGCCTTATATTTTCCGCACAGAACAGGATGAATATTTGGAATTTTATTTAAGATTTTCAGAATTTCTTTGACATAATCTCTGTCTAGAGGTGTTGCTAAAATTTCGGTTTTTTGTTTCATAGCAAAACCGCCATTCTCAGCAATAACTATAATCTCATCTTTAATAGTATATAGTTTGTCAATTATACTGTTATACTGTCTACCGCTTGCCGCTACAAAAATAATACCTTGAGACTTTAAGCTTTTAAAAAGGTCAAAGAAGTGGTCACTAACTTGATGGTTAGAATTTAGAAGTGTTCCATCCATATCTGTTACTACCATTTTTATCTTTGATAAATCCATATAACTATTATTTATCTGCAAAGATATTTCAATGACCTTAAGTAGAGTAAGGATTGCCAATGTTTTACCTTTATTTATTATATTTTATATTATGAAATTGTTTCAAAAAGAACTGACTTTAAAACCCTATAGCAGAGGTTATCACATTGTCACTAATAGTGTTAGGGACGCATTTCCAGAACTGAAGGAAATAAATCAGGGCTTTCTTCAGGTATTTATTAAACATACATCAGCAAGTTTGACTATTAATGAAAATGCTGATGCTACCGTTAGGGAAGATTTCGAATCTCATATCAATATTATGGTTCCAGAAAATGCAACATATTATAAGCATGACTATGAAGGGGCTGATGATATGCCAGCGCATATTAAAGCTTCATTAATGGGTGCTTCTGTACAAATACCTATTACCAATGGTATATTGAATATGGGCATTTGGCAGGGTATTTATCTCTGTGAGCATAGAAATCATGCATCGGGTAGAAACTTGGTTTTGACTGCATGGGGAATATGAAATTTATACTTAAATTGAGTAAACCAATAAATATAAAAGTATGACTACCGAAGAATCTATTTTAAATAAAATACAGATATTAATTACCAATCATTTTGAAACACCTCAAAAGGCATTTAATTTTTTTGATGAAGACCATGATCAAAAGCTGACAAAAGCCGATATAGTAAAACTGTTGAAAGAAGCTGAAATAAGTGGTTTTATAAGAGGTATCGTGTCATCCAAATTAATTGATGGCTATGATAAAAATGGCGATAAATTAATTGATTGGGAAGAATTTAAACTAGCAATAGCTAAAATCAAAAAATCCGATTCGTAAGAATCGGATTTTTCAAAAGTGAGATTGTTATTAATTTATTTTACCTGATCTACAACTGCCTTAAAGGCATCTGGGTGGTTCATTGCTAAATCTGCAAGAACTTTTCTGTTAAGTTCTATATTTTCAGCTTTTACTTTACCCATAAATTGAGAGTAGGACATTCCGTGCTGTCTGGCACCTGCATTTATACGGGTAATCCATAACGAACGAAAAGTTCTTTTCTTGTTTCTTCGGTCTCTATAAGCATATAACATTGCTTTTTCAACCGCATTCTTGGCTACTGTCCAAACGTTTTTACGTCTTCCAAAGTAACCTTTGGCTTGCTTCATCACCTTTTTTCTTCTGGCTCTGGAAGCTACTGCATTTACTGATCTTGGCATTTTTTTCTAATTTTTTTGTAGTAGGCGCCCTATTTATTTTAAGGAACTTTTATGGCCTAACTCCATGGTTAATAATTTTACCTTGTTAAAGAGTAGGTTACTTTAAACGTAACTGTTCTTTAATACTGTTAACATCTGCTTGATGAACTAAACCATCATGTGTTAACCTAAGCTTACGCTTTTTAGACTTTTTGGTCAAGATGTGACTCTTAAAAGCGTGCTTTCTTTTAATTTTACCTGTACCTGTAAGCTTAAAACGCTTTTTGGCACTGGATTTTGTTTTCTGTTTAGGCATTTTCCTAATTTATTTAATTATCTCACTTTGCATGCTAAACGCTGCTCACAATTGTAAGCAGCGTTTAGTATTTTATAAAACGAATCGGTTGCTGCGCAAAGCCGAATCGTTATTTCCCTTTAGTTTTAGGAGCAATGAACATTGTCATTCGTTTTCCTTCTAACTTAGGCATTTGTTCTACTTTTCCTAGTTCCTCTAATTCTGAAGCTAATTTTAATAATAAAATTTCTCCTTGATCTTTGTAAACTATTGACCGTCCTTTAAAAAATACATATGCTTTTAATTTCGCACCTTCTTGAAGGAACTTTTCAGCATGTTTCTTTTTAAAATCATAATCATGATCATCGGTATTAGGACCAAACCTAATTTCCTTCACGACGACTTTGGAAGCTTTCGCTTTCATTGCCTTGTCCCTTTTCTTCTGTTCGTATAAAAACTTTTTATACTCCATTATTTTACAAACAGGAGGGTCTGCCTTTGGGGAAATCTCCACCAAATCCAAACCTAATTCTTCTGCTTTCTCAAGAGCCTGAGGAAAAGGATATACACCTACTTCAACATTGTCACCTACCAACCTAACATTTGGGGCTGTTATCTTTTCATTGATATTATGGGGATTCTTATTTTCCCTTCTAGGTTGTGGTCTAAATCTTTTACGTATTGCTATGACTTAATATTTTATGTTAAACTTTATTCTTTAAACGACTTTAAGGTACTATTTATTTCTTTGTTGACCAAGTCCGTAAACGTTGTAACGCTTATCGCTCCCAAATCTTCACCTCCGTGTTTACGCACAGAAATGGTATTGGCAGCTTCGTCGCTTTCCCCTACGATTAGCATGAACGGTATTTTGCTCATTTCTGCCTCACGTATTTTTTTACCTATAGTCTCGTTTCTACTATCGATAAGGGCGCGAATTTCGTTATTTTCTAGGGATTTTAAAACTTTTTTGGCATATTTTTCATGTTTCTCACTAACAGGAAGAATTATGACCTGCTCTGGTGTAAGCCATAGGGGGAAATTCCCACCTGTGTGTTCTAATAATAATGCGATAAATCGCTCCATGCTTCCAAAAGGTGCACGGTGTATCATTACAGGCCTATGTAGCTCGTTGTCACTACCTTTATATGTTAGGTCAAAGCGTTCAGGCAAATTGTAATCAACCTGTATTGTTCCTAGTTGCCATTGTCTTCCAAGAGCATCCTTTACCATGAAATCTAACTTGGGACCATAAAAGGCAGCTTCGCCACTTTCTATAACATAATCTAAGCCTTTTTCATTGGCAGCATTTATAATAGCTTGCTCAGCCTTCTCCCAATTTTCTACACTACCTATATATTTATCTGGATTATCTAAATCACGAACAGAAACTTGTGCGGTAAAATTATCGAAACCTAAAGAACTCAATACGTATAATGATAGGTCAATTACATTTTTAAACTCTTCGTCTAATTGATCTGGGGTGCAAAATATGTGAGCATCATCTTGTGTGAAACCTCGAACTCTAGTCAGGCCATGTAATTCACCACTTTGCTCATATCGATATACTGTTCCAAATTCTGCAAAGCGCTTAGGTAATTCACGGTAGCTAAAAGGTTTTGCGTTATAAATTTCACAGTGATGAGGGCAATTCATTGGCTTTAGTAAAAACTCCTCGCCTTCTTTTGGGGTATGTATAGGTTGAAAGCTATCAGCTCCATATTTTTCATAATGTCCAGAAGTCACATAAAGTTCTTTCTGTCCAATATGCGGGGTTATCACCATTTCATAACCAGCTTTCTTTTGTGCTTTTTTAAGAAATTGTTCTAAACGTTCTCTAAGGGCTGCTCCTTTAGGTAGCCATAAGGGCAATCCTTGACCAACTTTTTGTGAAAAAGTAAAGAGTTCCAATTCCTTTCCAAGTTTTCTATGATCGCGTTTTTTTGCTTCTTCTAATAATTCCAGATACTCTGTTAGCTCTTTTTGTTTTGGAAATGAAATACCATAAACACGTGTTAATTGTGCGTTGTTTTCATTTCCTCGCCAGTAGGCTCCAGCAACACTTAAAATTTTAATAGCCTTTACAATACCAGTATTTGGTATATGCCCACCACGACATAAATCTGTAAAAGTATCGTGGTCACAAAATGTTATCGTGCCATCTTCAAGGTTTTCTATTAACTCAACTTTATATTCATTGCCTTGGTCCTTATAAAATTTTAAGGCATCTGCTTTTGAAACATCTCTCAGCTTGTAATCATGTTTGCCTCTGGCTATTTCTAAAGCCCTCTTTTCTATTGCTGGAAAATCATTATCAGAAATAGAACCGTTAGGTAATTCAACATCATAATAGAATCCATTATCTATTGCAGGGCCTATAGTTAATTTTACACCAGGATAAAGCTCTTCTATGGCTTGAGCTACTATATGGGAAGTTGAATGCCAAAAGGCTGTTTTTCCTTCCTTGTCATTCCATGTGTAAAGAATTAAACTTCCATCAGTCTCTAAAGGAGTGACCGTTTCAACGGTCGTTTTGTTGAATTTTGCGGATATAACATTTCGGGCTAAACCTTCACTTATGCTTTTTGCAACCATAATAGGTGTTGTCCCTTTCTCAAATTCCTTAATCGAGCCGTCAGGCAATGTAATCTTGATCATAATACTGTAAATCTTATCGGGAGCCAAAGATACTACGTTGTGTTCATGTCCGCAATAGTATACTGTTATGTTTTGGTGATAGTAACGATAAGTATAGCTAAGATGATGTCTATTGTTTCTTATAATTAAAATATGAAACCTTGTGAGAGCAATCTCGTATGATTTTATATACATATATATGTATAAAAATGTGCGTACATTCTGAATGTTAGTTTCATTTATGCTTTTGCGGTATTGTATAATAAAGTTTGTTGGTTTTGTGGAAGTATGTATAAGTTGTTTATTGCTTGTTAGCTTCGAAAAGCTAATAATTGAAACTTGGACTATTGATTGTAATTTGGTGGAAATGTAGATTGATGTATTAAATATATGTGCAATATTTATTTTTAGTTCATAATATTAGGATAGTAATTGAGTGTGTTGCATTTTTTAGTCTGGAATTTCTTTTCCTAGTTCAAATATTAAGTTACTGTTAATGTGTTTTTTACGGTAGCGTACGTGGATTAATTCCCTGTAACCAACTGATTTGTTGATGGTTAAGTTTAATCGATGGTTATTATGCGGCGACCTTTTCTTAACTTCCGTTAAATCAGGTCGGTATGAAATGGGTTAAAAAGTATTGCATTTTTTTTAAGGATTTGGTTTGTGTATTTAGAAAT
>RCMY010002263.1_pt1 | contig 17484 bp, 19 predicted proteins | sample 2041341 | NCBI WGS metagenome assembly RCMY01 (sample SAMN09708234, study PRJNA481090) | Marine sediment metagenome, whole genome shotgun sequencing project. | reverse complement strand
CTTTCTTTTAAAAAAAGAGTATAATCATCAATATTTAAAATATGTTGAACGGCTAGTTTTTTGTCTTCCAGCTTATCAAAATAGGCTTTGACAATTTCGTAACCAATCCAATAGCCTAAATCGTTAGGTCGATTATCTTTTCCACTGGTTCCGTATAGCCAATCTTGGGTGTTTTCGCTATACATAATTGGTGCAAATTCTTTACAAAGAGCACCTTTGTTTAAATTTCCGTAAAAATTTGCTTCTTTATTACCATGCTTACCCGTCACTAATTCAGCGATAAAATCTGCAGACCCTTCTAATATTGATTGTTGTAATAAATTGGTATTACCACCTTCTGGCCACTTTTGCTGAAAATGTATAGATTCATGAATAACCAATTCTGGTAAGCCGTCTAAATCTATTAATTTTTCAGCTCCAATTAATAATCCATCTTCTGAAGAAGACCCACCACTATTAAATCTTCCAACAACAAAATAAACCGGAGGATATACAGCCTCTGGATACCAATATTCAAGAGCGTAAAAATAGGGTAAGGTTTCTTTTTCTTTCTCCTTTATCAAGGATTCAATATTTCGCATTTTTTCATAATCTCCCTTTCTTCTTTGTACCATTACCAAAAGAGAATCTGCGCTCATTATTCTGTTCGGAATAAAACCTTGCAATCCAATTGTTCCCATTTTTAGATATCTTTCGAATGGGTTGGTTTTTGAAATTTCAATAGAATCAAAAGCTACCCAGAAATTTTTGATATCATTCGTTACAAATTTTGCATCTATTGGCTCATTAGGAAAAGTCATGCTTTGCCCATGTACATCGATAAAAAATGCAAGAATAATAATGAAAATAAAGAAAAGCTTCATAATATTATTTTCGATTTACTACAAGCAAATTTTAAGGCAATATTCTAACTTCTAGGTTTTTAAGACGTAATCTAATAGCTAGCCACTTTTCTAATTTTTCTTGTTCGTCTGCTTTTGTTTTAGATCGGGTTCCCTCTTTCCATTTTAATGAAATAACCGAAACTGTATCAATTTTTTCAAAATTGGTAACAAACTCTCTTGCAAAACTAATATTTTCTAAATTCTCATAATTGATTTTAATCTCTTTACTGATTTCATCAAACGGAATTTCATTATCCTGATACTTTCTTAAATTATTTTCTAAAGCACTTATTTTCAAATCTTTTTCTTGAATGGTTTCGTCCTTCAAACTAATTAATCGATTACTATTCACATAAAGATTTTTCAAATTATCAATATCATCTCGCAATCTCGTATCATCTTGACTTTGAAGAATATTTAATTTGGTGTCCGTTAAGCCTATATCTTCCAACTGTTTTTGCCATCTCAAACGGTCTTTATCTGTATAATCACTACCAAAAATATATAATTTTATTTCTTTCTGTTTGTAATCAATACTCTCATGCGTATCTCCAATTACATTTACTCCCTCTTCTTTCAGCGAATTAATAAAATGATTTGCAGTAGTTTTATATTGATTAATAGCAAAAAGTTGATAAAATGAATATATACTTAAAGAAATAATAACAAGAGCAACAAACGATGCCACTCGAGAAATTCGTCTTCGTTTAGAGCTATTAATATATTTTTCCATAGGAAAATGCAAATACCTAATAATACCATATGCTGCCAAAGCAATAAAAATACTATTGATGGTAAACAAGAACATGGCGCCACCAAAATAACTAAAATTGCCAATTGCCAATCCGTAACCTGCTGTACATAGCGGCGGCATTAAGGCTGTGGCAATTGCAACACCCGCTACAGTGTTAAATTGCGGTCTCGGACGAGTAATAGCTACCATCAATGCCAAACCACCAGAAACTGCGATTAAAACATCACGAACATCGGGCGTGGTTCTGGCAAGCAATTCTGGAGTTGCATCTTGAAAAATAGGTATGCTAAAAAAAGCAAACGATGTCAATAAGCTCAAACCAACCATCACACCTAAATTGATCAAAGAAGATCGCAATGTATCTACATCATTAACCCCAATAGAATATCCAACACCCAAAATCGGGCCCATCAATGGCGAAATTAACATCGCCCCAATAACAACTGCAGTCGAACTAACGTTCAAACCAATAGATGCTACAAGAATCGAGAAAACCAAAATCCAGGCCGTATGACCTTTCATCGAAATACCTTCCTTGATTGTTAACGCAGTTGCATCTTTATCGGTTCCTTTTCTAATATCTAAAAGTTCTAGTAAAAACAACTTAATACTTTTAAAAATACCTTTAAAGTTACTTTGAGCAATTTCCAATTCTTGGTCTAATTGTTTTTCTTCTAAATTTTCTTTCATCGAATTTTAGCTGATTTTGTCGTAAAATTAATAATTCTCGAATAATTTATTTGCCTCTGCTGCTATTTGTTTAATATCTTGTTCTTTTGATTTCGGAAAAATCAAAATCGTATCATCATTTTCTACAATAATATAATTGCTCAAGCCTTGCACGATTATTTTCTTGCCTTTTTGGGTTCTTATGATATTATCATGTGCATCTTTAAATAGGCCTTTTGCGTTTACAACAGCATTATTATCAGCATCTTTTGGGAGCTTTTCAAACAAAGAACCCCAAGTACCCAAATCATTCCAACCAAAATCTACCGGTAAAACATATACATTTTGAGCCTGCTCCATGATACCGTAATCAATCGAAATATTTTCAGATTTTTCGTAATTTTCAGTAATAAATTTTCTTTCTTCTTTGGTATTCCAAACTGAATTTCCGGAATTAAAAAGCGAACACATTTGCGGTAAACTTTGCTCAAATGATTTTAAAACGCTTTTAACGCTCCAAATAAAGATACCGGCATTCCATAAATAATCTCCTTGCTCCACAAAAGTTTTTGCAGTTTTAAGATCGGGTTTTTCTGTAAACTTTTTCACTTTTTTTATTTCTCCAGTAGAATCTTCAAAATTAATATAACCGTATCCCGTATTCGGACTAGAAGGTTTTATGCCCAGAGTCATTAAAATATCTTGCTTTTCACAGGCATCAAAAGCCGTTTGAATATTTCTTACAAACTCGGTTTCATTCTCAATAAATGCATCCGAAGGTGCCATTACCACAACAGCATTCTCATTTAAATTTTTAATTTTTAACGTGCTGTATAAAACACAAGGAGCTGTATTTCGCATAGAAGGCTCCAGCAAAATTTGATTTTCATTAATACCTTTCAAATGTTGCAAAACCAAATCCTTATAGCGCTCATTGGTAGCAATCAAAATGTTTTCTTTTGGAATAATCTTTTCAAAACGAGCATATGTATTCTGTATCAAAGATTTTCCGGTTCCTAGCATGTCGTGAAATTGCTTTGGGTTCTCTTGCGTACTTACAGGCCAAAATCTTGACCCCACTCCTCCAGCCATAATCACAGCGTAATAATTATTCTTCATATCTTATTTTTTTTAACCTCTCTTTCGAGGAATAAATTTTTGAATGATTCCGATTTAAATAACGTCAACTTCTGCATTTTGATGAAACAAATACTTTTTATTGGAATATACTTCAATACATTCATATCTGGTTCTTCTTTTTTCTCCTCGGATAAATACTTTTTTATTATAACGAAACTTCGTTTGAAACGGAATTTCAAAGATAAAACTCAAATCATTCTTTTGATCAAACTGTTTCAATGCCAATGATAAGGAAATATCTGTATCGGTACTTGCCTTTGGATTAATCAAATAGCTCGCCAAAAACGGCAAAATCTCGTTAGGATAAATCTCTGGTGATACAAATGGCAACATTAAATGTTGAAAATTTCTTTTCCATTCAATCCCATGTGGTTTTATTCTTCGATGCTTTTTAAAGGTTACCAAATGCGCCAATTCATGAATCAATGTCAATAAAAATCGGTACGAATTTAAATCATTATTGATAGTTATTTGAAACAATCCGTTGGGAAATCGTCTAAAATCACCATGTTTTGTTTTTCTATTGTTTACAATTTTCACATGACATGGGTGTTTTTCAAACAATTCAACCACGGAAACAACGGATTTCTCTGGTAAATATTTTGTAAGAATTTCTATCGAATTCGTAATACTCAAATTGAATATATTTATGGTGTTGAATTAGATACTTGCAACACTTTTCCGTTAAACATTTTATTCCCGCTAAGAGCAAAATTTGCAATATAACTTGCCATTTCTCCGGCCGTAATATTCGCTTTATAATCCGGGAATGCTTCTTGCAACATCTCTGTTTGTACCGCGCCTAAAGCCAAAACATTGAAAGATACACCACTACTTTTATATTCTTCTGCCAGTAATTCCATCAAGGTAATTACCGCTCCTTTAGAGGAACTATAGGCTGAAAGTCCGGCAAATTTTACACTTCCTTGAATTCCGCCCATGCTACTTATTGCAACAACATGACTTCCTTTGTGCAAAAACGGGAGCATTTCGCGTGTTAATTCCGCTACAGCGAAAACATTTACTTTATACACTTCTAGAAAATCACTAGTAGAAGTTTTAAAAAATGGTTTATGAATTATTTTTCCTGCATTATGGATTAAAACATCTACTTTTTTCCATTTCGCAGACACCACAGTACCAACTCTATCGATGCCTTCCTTTTCGGTAATTTCGGCTTCAACAATTGTTAGGTTAGGAAATTTACTCAATAAATTAAACAGACCTTTTGCTTGTCGTGAAACAGCAATAACTTCATGATTTTTTTGCAAAAAATATTGCACTAAAGAGAATCCGATACCTCGGCTAGCTCCGGTAATAATTATATTTTTCATACTACTCTAAAGGTGTTTTTATTGTCAACCACTGTTCTTTTAATTCTTTATTTTCTGGTGTACGCTGCAGATATTCATCTGCAATTTTTGTTGTGTATTCAATTCTGTCATCCAACGCCGGATGATTACTTAAATATGCCGAAATCTCAAAAGAATCTTCCTTCTTCAAAATTTCAAACAGCTCTGGCATACCATGCAAATTTACGTTGTTTTTCTTCATTATTTCCAATCCGAAAATATCTGCCTCTTTTTCAAGTTCTCTTGAATAAGAAAGTTGTTTAAAACGATGCGCATTTTCGGCAAAAATAGTTGAAACTCCGTTCAAATCTCCCATAAGAATCGAAACAAACAAGGCTCCGGATAAATCACGTGCAATATTTTGCAATACATGCCTATTTTCAACATGTGAAACTTCATGTCCGATTAATGCTGCTAACTGGGCTTCATTTTCTAATTTATTAAGTAATTCGGTATAAATAACCATTTTCCCTCCTGATAAAGCAAAAGCATTCATTTCGTCACTATGAACGACAAATATCTCTAATGGAAATGCGGATTCAATTTTCATTCTATCTAAAAATTCTTGCATTTCAAGGCTTTTTTCTTCATCAATATCTAAATCTTTAGAGAGAACATCAAAAACATAATCGCCAAATGCAATCACATTATTATCTGATAATTTAGAAACAAAATGTGTTGCAACGGTTGGTATAATATAAAAATAAGTAAGCAAACCTAAACTTGTCAAAACCAACATCAGGGTCACCAAAGAACTTATTCTAGTTTTATGCAAGAACGAATCCAATGCATTGGTCAAACTGGGGTGTGGGTTTTTTTCAAGATAATCTATAAAGTTTTTATCAGAAGATTCAATTTTTTGAAATGGAGCATTTTCGTTATAATTAAACACCACCAAACCTTTGGTGTACACACTCGATTTTTTAATTTGGTCAATACTCCAATGCACCAGAACTGGTTTATTCGATGTGTCGGAATAGGTTATATGCCAACCCAAAGAATTTGCAGTTAGCTTTGCTTGAATTGTTTTAGAAGTTACTCCGTCAAAATAGGTAATATCAAATGGCATCTTATAATAAATCAAAGTCTAAAAAGTCAAGAAAATCATCTCCGGCAGCATCACCATAATCGTCAACATTTGCTTGTTCGATTGCACTGACATCCAAATCACCTTCAATTTCTATAAAACGAAATAAAAAACTGATGGTTCTAACAATTACCCAAGGCGTAGCAAGACCTAAAGTAAAAATTATCAATAGAAAATTCACCACAAGAAGAGAAAAAATATCGCCGGTTTGCACATTAAATTTAAAGTTGATCGTTTTATCATCTTGTCTAAGGGTTGTGTTTTCTGTATAAAATTTATAGAGATTCTTATAATACCAAAACGTATATATACCTAAAGTTAAATAAACCAGAAGAATAAATTTCAGGTTTATCCAAAATAAGGAACCTCCGTCTCCTTTAAAGTCAAATTTCAAATTACCGAATTTCAAATGACTCATGATGTATTTTCGCATATCTACTTGAAACCAGGCACCATAAATACCAATAGTGATAATTGTTAAAAAGAGCCCTTTCAAATACAATAAAAAGAATTCTTTTCGATTGCCAGTGTATTTAAAGTGAATGCCTTTCCAAGAACTTCGTGAAGACCTGTAACGCATCGCGCCATGAATTGCAAATGGCATTATTAGAATAAAAAAAAGATAAAATACAAGAATACCAATAACAGTCATTACATGATCTTCCGTTTGCAAGGCGTATAATAAAAATGCATAAAGCACAATTATCATTAAATATATTTTTATAAAACCTCTAAAAACTTCACGTCCGGTTGCATGAAATGCGAAACGTGATCCTTCCAATTCTGTAGATTGATAATGATAGTTTAACTTTTCAACTTTTGCCCATGGATAATACAAACCAAAGGTTATAAATGTTAATATTAAATTTTTGAAATAAATAAGTGCAAATTCAGATCCACTTCCAAAATAGTTGAATTTCTTATTTGGAATTTGATTTTGGTCAATAATTTCCATGCAAAAGTTTTAAAGGTTAAGTTATGTTTCAAAAGTGCAAATTAATTCACTTTTACGCAAATTTATAACGTAATAGATGGTGCCGAAATTATAAAAAAGATTAAAAAATAGTTATTTTTTGTACATTTAAAAAAACTAAACCAAAAACGATGAAAAAAACACTACTAACTTGCATCTTTATTTTTATAATAAGTAACTCTTTTGCTCAAAAAACCTATATCTATTGTGGTAAACTTATCGACTCTAAAAAAGGAACAGTTTTAAAAGAAATGACCATTGTAATTCAAGAAAATAAGATTGAAAGCGTTGAAAAAGGATATCAAAAACCTAGAGTTTCATCGGATAAAATAATTGATTTAAAAAATAAAACGGTTTTACCCGGATTAATTGATATGCATGTTCATTTGGAAAACGAATTCAATCCAAAAGCATATTTAGAAAAGTTTACTTTAGATGATGTTGATAAGGCTTTTCATTCAACTGTATTCGCTGAAAGAACTTTACTTGCGGGTTTTACAACAGTTAGAGATTTGGGCGGTAGTGGTGTAAATACTTCTTTGCGAAATGCCATCGACAAAGGGTATATAAATGGACCGCGAATTTATTCAGCCGGAAAATCGATAGCAACCACAGGTGGACACGCAGATCCAACAAATGGTATTCGCCGTGACCAGATGGGCGATCCCGGACCGAAAGAAGGAGTAATTAATGGTGTAGAAGATGCTCGAAAGGCGGTTCGTCAACGCTATAAAAATGGTGCTGATGTTATTAAAATTACGGCAACAGGGGGCGTTTTGAGCGTAGCTAAAAACGGGCAAAATCCGCAATTTACTTTGGAAGAAATAAAAGCGATTTGCGAAACAGCTAAAGATTATGACATGCACGTAGCCGCGCATGCGCACGGAGATGAAGGAATGCAAAGAGCGATTTTAGGCGGTGTTAAAACAATTGAGCATGGCACTCTTATGAGCGACAAAACCATGACAATGATGATAGAACACGATGTGTATTACGTTCCAACCATCACTGCAGGAAAAGAAGTTAGTGACAAGGCAAAAATTGAAGGTTACTATCCTGATATTATTGTTCCAAAAGCATTGGAAATCGGACCAAAAATTCAGGGAACATTTGGAAAAGCTTATAAAAAAGGAGTTAAAATTGCCTTCGGAACAGATGCTGGTGTATTTCCCCATGGTTTAAACGGAAAAGAATTTGGCTATATGGTGGAAGCGGGAATGCCACCTATGAAAGCCATTCAATCGGCGACTATAACTAACGCTTTTGTTTTAAAAAATGAAAAAATAGGTGAAATTTCAGCAGGCAAATATGCAGATATTATTGCCGTAGATGAAGATCCGACAGAAAACATTAGTACTATGGAAAAAGTTATTTTCGTAATGAAAAACGGGGTAGTATATAAAAATTAAGAAACTAGTCCTTTTCAAAAATAATATGCTCGTAAGCCCCCATATCGGGATTTGAAACTCTTGAGACACCGAGAATATCAAAAGGTATCTGGGCAGCAGCGTTGGTATCTGCCATATTTACTGCATCTGATTCTTGACCGATTATTAATGTATTGGCAGCTGTGTTTTTAAAGTCAGGATTCCCGTTAAAAATGTTATTTTGATATTTGGTATTATCTGTAAAATCAAATAGCGGATTATCTTTAAATCTACCATTAGTATCATCAAATTTTAGTAGGCTGTTCTTAAAATTATAATTAAATAATGCTCCTTCTGACTTCTCTAAAAAAAACTCAAAATTCTGATTTCCTTCGATAATGCAATTGGTAAAATTTGCCGCTTTTAAATCACGCGCCAAAACACCTTCTGTATTATCACTATTAATAAAAGAGACAAAATTGTTGATTAAAACCGTTGGAAAATCACGAATACTCGAATTCCAATAATTCCCAAAGGTTGCATGCGTAAAATTGTAGGTTCCGCCAATCGTACAACCTAAGGCAGATTGTCCGTTATTTGCAATGACAATATTTTTACCTTCAATATTTGCAGTTCTGCCGAGCATACCAAAGCTTGTAGTATTATAAATTTGGGAATTGCTGATTTTTAAAGTTGGTTCAGTTGAACTGCCGACAGAATCCATCAAAATACCAATAGTACTATTTTTTATAATCGCATGATCTATTTTATGGTTTTTACTACCTGCCCTTAACCAAATCGCACCCCATTGTCCGGCTATATCGCTATAAAAAGGCTCCAGTCGATCCCCTTCAAAAATAACTTCTTCCCCTAGTTCACCTTCCACTTTCAAGGTTGCGTTGTTTTCAACTAGCAATCCTGAGTTTTTATGAAAATGAACTCTCACACCTTTTTCTATCGTTAATTTACTGTTGCTATTTACACCGACGTAACCATATACAACATAAGGTTTATCGTTTGTCCAAACTGCATCATTTGGCAAATAAGCCCCTTCGACTGCAATAGTTTCACCGTCTTCGTTTGTTCCTAAAATGATTGTTTCTTTTATACCTTGATTATCCCTTTTCGGAAAAAGAAAATGAGCATCTTGCACCAAAGTAACCAATTTTACATCTTGTACATTTTCGCCACTATCAAAAACTATAGAATCTGTATAAATAGGATTTGTTACCTTATTGAAATCAATTGTTGCTTCAATAAAAACAAACAGACTATCTTTTGCAAGAATATTCATGTTTTGGAATGCTTTACCACTTAATCCGTCGACATTTAAACGATAAAAGGAATCTTCACCTCTACCTAATTTAATGGTTGGAATAGTAATATTATTTTTTGAAGTATTATAGATTTTCAAGGTTCGGGTACTCGAACCAATACTAGAAAAGACTGTGTCTAAATAAACTGTGTCTTTTGAAAAAGTCAATTTACCATTATTTAAAACCGTTTGGTCAAAATCATCCTGACAAGAAATAAAAGCAAACAATAAAATGGTGCCAATGACAACAAGAATCAACCGCATCTATTTAAATTTATTTTTTAATTAACTTAATCTCAAAAACTTTCGACCATTTTTTTCCGGTAACATAAAGCCGGTCGCCCTCTGTATCGTATGCAATACCGTTTAAAACGTTATCATCTCCTTTTTGATCTGCCTTTTCTTGTAAACCGTTTAAATTTACAATTCCTTCAATCGCTCCATTTACCGGATTGACAATTAGAATTGAATTTTGTTGCCAAATATTGGCATAAATTTTACCATTGATAAATTCCAATTCATTGAGCTTCTCTGCCTTTCTTTTATTCGTATATGTTTCAATATAAGTTTCTTCTTTTAATGTTTCCGGATCTAGAAACCACATTCTCTCCGTGCCATCTGTTTTAACCAACTTCTCTGAATTATGTGCCAAACCCCAACCTTGCTTACTTTGTCCGTATTCAAAAGTTCGGTCTAATTTAAAAGTCTCTAAATCGTAAACAAAACCAGTATTTTCTTGCCAAGTCAGTTGGTAGATTTTATTATTTAAAATGGTCATACCTTCGGCGAAATACTTTTTATCTAAATCAATTTTTTGAAGAACTTTTCCAGTTTCAACTTCAACTTTTCGAAGCGATGATCTACCATAATTACCGGTGCTTTCATAAAAATAGCCATCATGATATTCAAAACCTTGTGTAAAAGCGGTTTTGTCATGCGGAAATTCATTAACAATGGTATACGTATAAACGGTAGGTGGACTATCCGCTAAAAAATAGATGGTATTATTTAATTCTTTTTGCTTTCCATCGTAAAAAACAGTTGCTCTAACAGCTTGTTTTCCCAACTTATAATCACTTATATCTATAGGTACATTATTTGCTAAAACTTTCCCGTTTAATGAATAGGCAACCGAATCAATTGGATTTCCATTTTTCTCATTAACAGAAAGTTGTAATTTTTCATTAACCTGAATTGTTTTAGGAGAAACCAATTCTAGTTTATAATTTGAGCCACATGAAATGAAAATAAAAAGTATAAAAATGGTACCAAAAGAAATAATTTTATTCATAACTAAATTTTTTCTACAAATTAACCAAATAAATGTTTGAGATTTAAAAATATTATTTAAATTTGCAAACTCAAATTCAGCGACAGCTGTATTATCTTTTAGAGAAGCGAAAGTATAAAAATTAAATGAGTTAACGATGAGAAAAGGAATACATCCAGAAAATTATAGAATGGTAGCTTTTAAAGATATGTCTAATGGGGATGTATTTTTAACCCGTTCCACTGCAGATTCAAAAGAAACAATTGATGTTGAAGGTGCAGAATACCCATTAATCAAATTAGAGATTTCAAGAACATCTCACCCATATTATACAGGTAAAGTTAAATTGGTTGATACGGCAGGTCGTATTGATAAATTTAAAACGAAATACGCAAAATTCAGCAAATAATTTTATAATTATCGCGAATATCATTGTAGTATCTACAGTGATTTTAAAGAAAAAGTCCTTTTAAATAATATTTAGAAGGACTTTTTTTCATGGTAAACAGGTATTTTACTCCTCAAAAGCAAGTATTTTACATTAATTTAACTTTTTTTTCTAAACTTATTTACTACCTTTGAGTAATTCAATGATCGAATTAGGTCATAGAATTAAACTCCCCTCAGAATATTTCCCTCAAAATTACGTTTAAATTGTGTTGACATTTATTTCAACCAATTATTTAAAGTTATTAATTTAGGTAAATTTAGGATATCAAAATGGTGAACTACGAGGTTAAAATTAGAAATGAGTTTTTTATTTCGGTTTTATTTATAGAAAATATGATCACAACATATTTTTCCGAAAAATTAAATATCGACGATATAGGAAATTCCGAATTATTAGGGAGTGATAAAAACAGTATAAATTTCGATCAAAAGATTGAATTACTTTTAGAAACCGCTAATTTTTCAATCATTGATAATAGCAAGCTATCTGTTTATAGAGAAATTAGAAAAGATTTGTTGAAAAACAAAAATGCCGAAAATTTTGAAGCATGTCTTTCTTCTGAAGATGGAAATGATAATTTTTTATTGATTCTTTATCCGCATAGTGAATATTTACCACGAGAAGAAAAACTGATTAGTGCTTGTTACCAATTGATGGGAGAAGTATCAGAATTGGTTGCTCACTTTACGCAAAAACAAGAAATCAAATTACATGAGAAAAATTTTAATGTAAAAAATTACCTCAACTTTAATAGCTTAAATCTTAGTAAATTAACATTTTTATTTTCGTTCTTATTTCTTAAATAAAAATATCTGCTTTTATATTTTGTAACATAACAAAAAGATCGATTTTTTAATCGGTCTTTTTTATTTACTATTGTTTTCCCTGAATCAATTATTTATTTTATGGATAAACCTATTCGAAAAGCAGTAATGGCAGTTCTTATTGATCAAAAGCTGAATATTTTGATTGGTTATTCCCCGCGAGATAAGTGTTATAAATTTCCGCAAGGTGGCTTAGAAAAAAATGAAAATAGTTTCCAAGGAATCCAGCGTGAACTTTTAGAAGAATTAAATTATACTATTAATTCGGAAGATATTCTAGCTATTTTTGAAGAAAAAGTTTTGTATTACTATCCCAAAAACGAGTTTTTTTCAGGCCAGGAATTAAGCATTGTGAAAATTTTATACAATCCTGATTTAGAACTTACACCACAAGATGATGAATTTAAAAATATGATTTGGATTAAACCTGAAGACTTGAAAAATTACAATACCGAGTATCGGGCAGATGCTTATAAAAAAGCATTGCAAATTTGCAAATTACTTTAATCAAATACTACAATATCGAATTCAAGCTTTAACGGATCTAAAGTATCTACAAGCTCATTAATCAAGTTATCACCATATTCCACATAAAATTCAGAAAAATTAGAGTAACGTTCTTGCAAACTCCCTTTCGGAAATAATTCATTTTGAAGATTAGTAATTCGATTTACTTTTTCACTTAACTTTCTTTTTTGTGCTTTTAGCAATCGTTTTTCGAGCTTTTCAATACCATTTAACTGCTTCTTTTCTTGAGCTTGAACCGCTCCCAGAAATGATTTATCTGTTTTATTGGATAATACTTCCAAATCAGAAAACATTTTTTTAAGCATTGCTTTTTGATTGGATAAATCGATGTTTATATCAGATATTTCTTTAACCTTCTTTTGAATAAGCTTGTTTTGAGGTATAAAAACATCTTTTATAGAAATATTAAGTTTCTGCAGTTTATGCAATTGCTTATCTGAAACTAACAAAACGGAATTCCGCAACAAGAGAATCGGAAAAGGTATCTCTACTGTATCAAAATACCGCTTCAATTCAAACCAATACGCCAACTCTCCTCCTCCACCAATATAGCAAAGATTGGGTAAAATTACTTCTTGATATAGTGGGCGTGTTAAAACATTCGGACTGAATTTTTTAGGAAAAGCATGCAATTCCTTTAGAATTTCTTCTTTGGTGAAAATTAATGATGTATTTAAAACCTTATAAACCGAATCCTCAAATACAATACGCTCCCGTACTCCTTCACTCAAATAAAACAAATTAATTTCTCTCGGATTTACTTGGATAGGATAATCTTTCTCTAAATATCCAATCGTCCTTGAAACCTCTTGAAATGAAGTGTTATGCACTAATTCCTGCTCCATAAAAGGAACAAAGCTCTTCTTTAAATCAGGAGTATCCGCATCTAGGATAACTAAGCCTTGTTCTGCGAACAATGCATTAGCCAAAAAATGAGTCGCATCTGATAAATTAGCATGTTCAATATAAGCTTTTGTGAAAAGAGACTTTAAAAACTTAGCATTTTTACTTTGCCCTAATTCTCGATCAAAATCAGCAAAAACTTTCGAAAGACCTTCTGTTGTTAATCTACCAACAGCCCCTCCGGAATCTCTTTTCCATGTATATTTTTCGCCTTTAAAATTAAAATATTGAATTTCTTCAAAATCATGATCTTCAGTTGCCATCCAGTATATTGGAACAAAATTATACGTAGGAAATTCTTTTTTTAACTTTTTGGTTAAATTTATGGTAGAAATAATCTTATATAAAAAGTATAATGGTCCGGTAAAAAGATTTAATTGATGTCCGGTAGTTATCGTAAATGTATTCTCATTCGCTAAAGAAAGAATATTTTCCTGAGTTTTTACCGATATATCACTGTTTGCATATTGCGTTTGCAATGTTTTTACCAAAGCATTTCTATGCACCTTATGCCTAGAATTCATTCTAGTTTTTATCTGATTTTCAAAACCGTTCAGGTCAGGAAAATTAGAATAAAACTCCCTAATTGTTTCTTTTTTCTCCAAATAATCAGAAATGATCTTTGAAAAATAACCGGTATCTTGAAATGGAATTGTTTGGTTTTTAAGCACGCAATACTAATATTTAGAAATAAATGAGTTTATTTTCTATGATTCGAAACCTCTAAAATAACACTATAAACAGACATTATAAAATATAATCCTTACAACAATAAAATTTATTTTGCCGGAACACCATACAAATCAAAATCTGTTGCTTCCGTAATCTCAATATTTATAAATTGACCGATTTGTAAGTAATGCTCTGTAGCATCAACCAATACCTCATTGTCAACATCGGGACTATCAAACTCTGTTCTACCGATAAAATAATTTCCTTCTTTTCGGTCAAAAATACACTTGTACACCTTTCCTACTTTATCTTGATTTAAATCAAAAGAAATCTGACCTTGAATTTCCATAATTTCAGCAACTCGCGCTTCTTTTACCTTTTCAGGAATTGTATCTTCTAATTGATACGCATGTGTATTTTCTTCATGAGAATACGTAAAACAACCCAAACGTTCAAACCTAGAGTCAATTACAAATTGTTTTAACTCTTGAAAAATTTCTTCCGTTTCTCCGGGGTAACCAACAATTAACGTAGTTCGTATTGCCATATTCGGAACTCTATCTCTAAATTGACCAATCAATTTGGTAGTTTTTTCAGAATTTGTTCCTCGTCGCATCGATTTTAAAATATCTGAATTTATATGTTGTAAAGGAATATCTAAATAATTACAGACTTTTTGTTCATCGCGCATAACATCTAAAACATCCAACGGAAATCCGGTAGGAAAAGCGTAATGCAAACGAATCCATTCTATGCCGTCAATTTTCACCAATTCCTTAAGCAAATCAGCTAAAGCTCTTTTTTTATAAATATCTAAACCGTAATAGGTTAAGTCTTGTGCGATTAGAATCAATTCTTTAATTCCTTTTTCGGCTAATTTTGTCGCTTCAGTAACAATATCTTCTATCGGAGTAGAAACATGTTTTCCGCGCATTAGCGGAATAGCACAAAAAGAACACGGACGGTCACAACCCTCTGCAATTTTCAAATACGCATAGTGTTTTGGTGTTGTCGTCAATCGCTCGCCTACTAATTCATGCTTATAATCAGCCCCCAAAGCTTTTAACAAATTAGGCAAGTCATGTGTGCCAAAATATTGATCAACGTTAGAGATTTCCTTTTCTAGATCTGGCTTATATCTCTCACTCAAACAACCTGTTACAAAAACTTTATCAATTTTTTTAGAATCTTTCAAATCCACAAAATGTAGAATAGTATTGATAGATTCTTCTTTTGCTTTACCAATAAAACCACAAGTATTGATAACAACAATATTTCCATCATCGTTTTCATCTTCATGAACGACATCTTTATTATTTGCCTTGAGCTGTCCCATCAAAACTTCACTGTCGTAAACATTTTTAGAGCAGCCAAGTGTAACTACATTAATTTTATTCTTTTTTGTTGATTTTGTGCGCATGATTATAATTTATAGAAATAAAAAAATAGGTGAAAAAAACCACTATACAGAAAATATTTATAAATAATTTTAAGCTTTTACTTAAAAAATGAATCTACAAATTCATCTTTATTGAAAACCTGCAAATCATCTAGGCCTTCACCTACCCCAATATACTTAACCGGAATTTGGAATTGATCCGAAATTCCGATAACAACACCGCCTTTTGCAGTACCGTCGAGTTTTGTAATTGCCAAAGCAGTAACTTCGGTCGCATTCGTAAATTGTTTTGCCTGTTCAAAGGCATTTTGACCGGTTGAACCATCCAAAACAAGAAGAACTTCGTCTGGTTTATCAGGAGCAATTTTTTGCATTACTCGCTTTATTTTAGTTAATTCATTCATCAAATTAACCTTGTTATGTAATCTTCCGGCAGTATCAATAATGACGATATCAGCATCCTGACGAACTGCAGATTGCAGAGTATCAAATGCTACTGAAGCCGGGTCACTACCCATTTCTTGGCGAACCATTGGCACATCAACGCGATCAGCCCAAACCTGTAATTGGTCAATTGCTGCGGCACGAAATGTATCTGCAGCACCTAAAACTACTTTTTTACCTTGCTTTTTAAATTGAGAAGCTAGCTTGCCTATGGTTGTGGTTTTTCCCACACCATTCACACCAACCACCATAATAACATATGGCTTTTTTGAATCTGGAGTAACAAAATCGGTTGCATTGCCTTGATTAGTTAATGCTAACAAAGCTGCAATTTCTTCTCGTAATATTTTGTTGAGTTCTTCGGTGCCAAAATATTTATCTTTTGCAACACGAGATTCAATTCTATCGATAATTTTTAAGGTAGTTTCTACACCAACATCAGAAGAAACCAAAACTTCTTCTAAATTATCTAAAACTTCGTCATCCACTTTGGATTTGCCGGCGACTGCTTTCGATAATTTATTAAAAAACGATGTTTTGCTTTTTTCTAAACCTTTATCTAAAGTTTCTTTTTTCTCTTTGGAAAAAATATTTTTGAATAAACTCATATTAGCTCCTGATTTAAACCTGTTTTGTAAAAGATTTGCAAAGATAGCTAAAATTAACTATCCGCTAGAAATGAAAAAGCTACTTTCAAAAATGAAAGTAGCTCTATATATGCTTTTAAAAAAGTAGGTTTATTTTTCTTTCAAAAAATCACTAACTTTTGTTGGATCCATGATAGCTTCAACGAATGTATAAGCTCCTGTTTTTTCAGATCTTACCATTTTGATTGCTTTTGTCAACCTTTTTGAACCGGTTTGTAATGATGCTACTGCCTTCTTTGCCATGACTTCTTATTTTATTTCTTTATGTACTGTCATTTTCTTCAAAATAGGGTTGAATTTTTTCAATTCTAATCTATCTGGAGTATTTTTTTTGTTCTTTGTAGAAATGTATCTTGAAGTTCCAGCTTGACCTGAAGCTTTGTGCTCTGTGCACTCAAGAATAACTTGAATTCTATTTCCTTTACTTTTTTTTGCCATCTTTTCTTATTTTTTTAAGTGACCGTTAGCTCTTGCTTCTTTAATAACAACATCAACACCTTTTTTATTGATGTTTTTGAGTGCTCTTGTTGAAACCTTCAAAGTAATCCATTTATCTTCCTCCGGTAAATAAAAACGCTTTTTTACCAAGTTAACTTTAAATTTTCTTTTGGTTCTATTCATCGCGTGAGAAACGTTGTTTCCTACCATCGCTTTTTTACCTGTAAGCTCACAAACTCTTGACATTCCTTTACTGTTTTAATTGTTCTTTCAAAACGAGGTGCAAAAATATACATTCTTTACATATCTAACAAACTATTTTTGTTGTTTTTTAAAAATTCTTTTTGCAACATTTCCAAACTTTTGA
>RCMY010002262.1_pt1 | contig 17484 bp, 17 predicted proteins | sample 2041341 | NCBI WGS metagenome assembly RCMY01 (sample SAMN09708234, study PRJNA481090) | Marine sediment metagenome, whole genome shotgun sequencing project. | reverse complement strand
CGTCTTGAGTCTGACGACCTCGCGTTCTGCCGACGGCCGCTCGCGTCGATGGGACCGGGGCAGACCGTCGTCGCGCAATGCTGAACCGATAGCGCGCGAAACCTGTGACCGTGACCGGCGTTCGGCGCGGCGATGCAACGCCTGCTTCAGTCGGTGCTCGACCACGACCACCGCTGAACGAACGTCGCTCGCTCTGGTGTTGGCGCGGACCGAACCACCGTTCAGAGCAAGGATCACGCGCAGCGACACCGGGTCGATGCGGGCCGATGCCGTGTGCTGGGTGAGTCTGACGTCGACGTGTGTCACGGGTTCGCTGCGGATGCTGACCACCTTGTCCACCATGTCCCAGACCAGATCATGGTCCTCCGGCGTGACCTCCCCCGCCGTCGACATGTTCATCGGCACCGATGCGAGGCGGCCAGCCGAGTGGTGGCTTTCGCCGATCCATTGCTCCACGATCTTGCCGCGACGAATCCGGAAGCGCGTGGTTTCATCCCGCTGGTCTTCTGCGGTGCCCCAGGTGAGCGTGACCATCCCGTGTCGACCACCGCTGACCCTGAGTTTCGTGTGTGGTGACCGAGATGTCGCGAGCAGTGTTGCGGTGATGTTCTCGGGCCCGAGAACGACCTCGTCAGCCTGGTGCAGCGCAGCGCCGATCTCGTAGAGACCACGCAGTGCTGCGGGGTCGGATTCCTGGACGACGGACATCCATCTTTCGGCAACCTCGCGAGGCGACGGCGTCTTCTCACCGTCGTCGCCCAGAGTTGCATCTCGAGTGGGCACACCTTGGTGGGTCACGTGGTTTCTCCTTCTCGTTGGGTGGTTCGGATACTTCGGCGTCCTCGTCGGCACCCGGGCGGGATGGATTGGGGGCACCCGGGTGCCTGACCAGGTCAACGATGCTGGTCCCGGATCACGGCGTGCTCTGCGCATGATCAACACGACATCAACCGCCGCTTCGGTCACGCCGGATCACACCGATGTTGCGTGCTTCGATGAGTGCGGACCGAAGGAGCCGCAGTGCTCGCTGACCGGCGAAATCGTCGCTGCGTCGATGACGTAGCCGGCGTTCCCAGTAGGTGACGGCAGCTTCCAGCGCTTCGGGATCGTCGACGCTCAGTCGGCGGAGTTCGCCGACGAAATCCCCGCCTTCGACCGACTGGAGCGCCATCACCCGAGCGGCGGTGACGATCGCCGATTCGCGTTCACGGGCTGCCACGGTGCCCGGATGGGGCGCGCACGTTGCCCATGGTGCTCGATCGATCCACCACGATGCCGCCTCCGGCTCGCTCGCCGTCTGGTGCGGGCGCCTCTCGACGACCGATTGACCTTCAACGCTTGCTGACATGACGCTTCTCCGGTGAGGGGGTGGGTTCGCCGGTTCGACCAGGCCTGACGAACTCGATCCTGCGCTCTCGACTTCAGGGGTGCGTCGCCGCTGACTCAACGCCAGATCAATTGCCCCGCCGAGATGCAACGTAGATCCGTTGACCTCACGTTGATCTCGACGTGACGCCTCCCCCAACAACCGCGTCCAGGCTGTGCCATGTCAGCAGAGTCGACCCGATCGGAGCAAGCAGATGAGGAGTGAGACCGCCTCGACCCCGAAGCAGTGGTTCGTCGGCATCGACGGCTCGCCAGATGCGAAGGCTGCGCTCCGGTGGGCTGTCCAGTTCGCAGGCGAACGGGGAGAGCACGTCACGCCGCTCAGCGCGTGGCACCTGCCGCTCGCACTGGTGGCGATGGCCGGCCGACGGGGCGGCAACGTCGACCGCACCGGGATGAGGGCCGAAGCTGCTGTCGCCGCAGACGAAACACTCGCTGAAGTCGACACCAACGGTGTCGTCGACGACCCGATCATTGCTGAGGGCCATCCGGCCCCCCTGTTGTTGGAACGGGCATCCGACGACTCGATCGTCGTCGTCGGTCGTCGCGGGATCAGTGCGCTCAAGCACCGATTGCTCGGGTCGGTCAGCCAGTACCTCGCGACCCACGCTGCTGGACCCGTGGTGGTGGTTCCCGCCGACTGGGACGACCGCCCCTGTCGCCGGGTCGTCGTCGGTTTCGACGGCAGCGATCATTCGGCCGCGGCACTCAGCTGGGCGCTCGACCTCGCGCCCGCCGAGAGTGAGGTCATCGCATTGATTGCAATCGACGTGGCCCCGTGGCTTGGAGCGGAGCGCACGAAGGAGTTGTACCCCGATCTCATCGCCGAGGCCGAACAGCGCATCGCTGCTGCCGCCGACGCCGTCGACCCGCTCCATCGCGCCCACCGATCAGTCGTGCTGCACGGACCGCGCCAGGCATTTTCCGATGCCCTGAGCGACGCCGACCTCGTCGTGGTCGGTCCGCGCGGTATCGGCGGCCTGGCCTGGGCGATGCTCGGCTCGGTGTCGACGTGGCTGTTGAGCGACGCTTCGTGCCCGGTTGCCGTGGTCCCCTCGGCCCACATCTCGGAGCAATCATGAGCTTGTCGGCATCGACCGAGTGGATCGTCGGATTCGACGGATCAGCGGCCTCCAGAGCAGCCGCCCGCTGGGCCGTCGTCAACGCCCGTGGACGAGTCGACTCGATTCGCGCCGTGCACGCCTGGAGCATCGCTTCAGCGACGGTGTACTCAGCTTTCGAACCGGTCATCCTCGCTGAACGCATCGGATCCGTGGAAAGCGCAGCTCGCCGAGAACTCGAAACATTCGCCGGCGAACTCGCCGACGAGTCGTCGGTGCCCATCAACGCCACGCTGGTTCAGGGCGACTCCTCCAACGTGCTCATCGAGGCTGCACGCGAGAGCGACCAACTCATCATGGGAGCGACCGGAGCCGGTCGGTTCGAACGCCTCCTGCTGGGCTCGACCAGCACCCGCTGCGCAACCCACTCCCCGGTTCCAACGGTCGTGATTCGACAAGAGCGGACCGACGCCAAGCCGCTCAGGGTGCGCCACATCGTCGTCGCAGTCGACGGCTCGCCGAATTCGAACGCAGCGGCGACCTGGGCGTGTGCTTTTGCCGAACCTGATTCTCAGGTCGATCTCATCGGGGTGTGGGAGTTCTCACCAGGCATCTTCTCCGATGAGCACTACTACTACCCACGCGCAGTCGAGACCGCCCGCCAGCGGTTCGAGGATCAGATCGCCGAGCTTCCCGCTGCAACTCGGCGCGACGACCTCGACATCAACGCGCGCTTTCTCGAAGGCACCCCGCGTCGGCAGATCGCGGCCCACGCCGATGCAGCGGATCTGTTGGTTGTGGGCGCACGGGGGCGAGGCGGCATCGGTGCTGCCCTGCTCGGTTCGGTGTCGAGGTGGCTCCTGCACCACGTTGAAACGCCGATCGCAGTCGTTCCACATCCGAATCCCTGACCCATCCAGAACCGCGCCTCGGCCTTCCACTGATTTCCTCGGTCGCCCTCACCTCATGGTTGCACGACGATGACGGGACATGGAGCCCGTCGGACAAAGTCGGAAGTCACGCTCCCCAGCAGGGCTCGTGAAGACGCGCCGCGGCCGTGCGATGACGCAACGATCAACGACGCCGAGCGTCGCGCAGCGTCGTCAAGGACTGCCCGCACAGGTTGCGAATCGTGGAGCACGTCGAAGTTGACTTCTTGTCCGGAGGCTTCCCGAATGTGAGCCGCCAGTCCAACGAGGTACCCACTCTCCAAGACGTCGTCTGGCATCCAACCGGCGGCCGGGTCCGCAGCGGTCACGATCCACGTCGCGGTGTGGAGCAGGTCAGCCCAGGCAACCGCGACCGGAATCGCGATCTCGGATTCGGGCGATCCGTCGACCGTCACCACCACCGGCCCGTCGGCGAGATCGGTTGATGCGTTCGGTCCGACCAGAACCAATGGGCCGCTGATTCGTCTCAACACGTCTTGGGTGACGCTGCCCACGATCGCGGCCGAGCGACCGCGACCCTGCGACGACATCACGATGATCGACGACGGCGTCGCGCGCTCGACCGCCTCGATCTGAGATGCCACAGAATCGTGGGTGAGACGGATGTCGAGGCTGACGTCGACATCGATCGGGGCGCGCCGCGCAAGTTCTTCGTTGAGCCGCCGATCCGCCCGAGGGACGTCGCACGGGTCGTACTCCACCTCGACGAGGCGGATGCTTGCGCTGCATCGGCGCGCGATGCCGACGGCGACGTCGAATGCGCGCCACGACTCCGGTGAACCATCGATGGGGACGATCAGATGTCGAATCATTGCAACCTCTCGGCGAGTGCTCATTTTCAGGGATTCACTTTCTCGGTCGACGCGGTTCTGGTCACAGCGCTGCTGGACCCCGCAGGGTCCGGACCGCGCAGCGACAACTGATCACCTCACGCGCTGATGGATGTTCCGCTCCTCGAGAATCTCCAGGTTCGTGACCGCGGTGCGGACCTGCGCGCACTGCCGTAGCCAGTCGGCCTGCCGTCGAGCCAGCCATCCAGCGACGCTCAGCGCTACTCCGTAGGCCACGAGGTACAGACCGATCATCGTCGACAGGACTCCGACGGTGACGCCGGGCCACGCGAAAGCGGTCAGCCCGGCGACGACGCCGAGGACTCCGGCAGCGATCTGCCATTCCGATGTGAGCTGTCGACCCGTCATCGGTAGCCCGGCGCCGATCGTGCCGACGCCGGCGACGATGACGGCGCCACCGAAGAGTAGTGCAAGTGCACGAACCGTGGCATCGGGCCACATCAGTGTCGAGGCGCCCGCCAGAGCCACCATCGCCCCAACCACGAGCCTGGTGGAGCGCTCGCGGCCCATCGAGTGTCGTGCCGGCGCGACGAGGGTCACCGCTGCCACGATGAGGTGGGCACCGATCAGCCATGCCAATGCGAACACGGTTGCACCGGGCCAGAGCAGCACGACCGCTCCGAGGATGATGGCGACGACGCCACCAAGCAGCAACCACGCCGCGATCGCTGCCGCCTTCTCAACACCGCCGCTGCTCGCTGGTCCAGTCACGCTGATCGTCATTGGGCTCTCGTAGCGGGATCGCGGAGCGTCGTGTATGTCCGCACGGTCACACTCACGAGTGCCGCAAGCAGCAGTGCCATCATGATTTGTCGGCCGATCCGCCACGGCCGGGCAGCGTCGGCCGACACAACTGTCGTCGGCGTTGATGCTGGGCCGGTGGCCTCTCCTGTTGGGTTCGTCATGGGCGTCAGTGTCGCCATCGGTTCTCCGGGGCGCCTTGCGCCGAGATCAACACCCGGTCAACTCACGCGGTGAGCGCCGAGTCAGACGAGACCGAGCGCGATCATCGCTCGGGCGACGCGCACGAAGCTCACGATGTTGGCTCCGTGGACGAGGTATCCCGGCGCGCCGCAGTGCTCCGAGCGTTCGTGGGCGCACTTCGGATTCTTCACGGCGACTGGACCGATCGAGTCGAGCATTTCTCGCCGCGACACAGGCGGTACGACCTCTCAGAGGGCTGTTGGGTCGCTGGCGTCGGGGTCGATGTCATATCGACGGATGGCGTCGGCGACGACGCTCCGATCGAGTTCGCCTGTGAGGGCGAGACCGGTGAGAACCGCCACGACGATATGGGCGGTGTCGATCTCGAAGAGTCGGCGCAGTACAGCCCGAGTGTCGGACCGGCCCATTCCGTCGGTGCCGAGGATCGTGAAGGGTCGGCCACTCGGAGCGAACCGGGCGATCTGCTCCGGGACCATCTTCATGAAGTCGCTCACCGCAGTGATCGGACCGGCCGTCTCGGCCAAGAGCTTCGTCACCAGTGGTACGACGGGTTCGTTCGTCGGATGGAGGCGGTTGTTGCGCTCACACCGCAGGGCCTCCTCGCGAAGACGTTTGTAGCTCGTCGCCGACCACAGCTCTGCTCCGACGTCGTAGTGCTCAGCAAGATCGTCGACGGCGCCACGCGCAGCGAGATGAGACACCCCCGAGAACAGGATCGTCGCCTGCTTCGAGAGTCCGCCGGGGGCCGGAGCCCATCGGTAGAGCCCGCGCACGGCACCGGTCTCGAAATCGGCGCCGTGATCATCGGGAAGGGCCGGCATGACGTAGTTCTCGTTGTACAGCGTGATGTAGTAGATCGAGTCGCGATCGAGTTCGTCAGGGTTGTCGCCGTACATGCGGTGGATGCCGTGCTTCACGATCGCTCCGACCTCGTACGCAAAGGCAGGGTCGTAGGCCTCGACGGCCGGCATCGTCGATGCGAGGACGAGACTGTGCCCGTCCTGGTGTTGGAGACCCTCACCGTTCAGTGTCGTACGCCCGGCGGTGGCTCCCATCATGAACCCGCGGGCGCGTGCATCGAGTGCGTGCCAGATCAGGTCGCCGACGCGCTGGAACCCGAACATGGAGTAGAAGGTGTAGAAGGGGATCATCGGGACCCCGCGGGTCGCGTAGCTCGTGCCGGCGGCGATGAAGCTCGACATGGATCCGGCCTCGGTGATGCCCTCTTGGAGGAGTTGACCGTCGGAAGCCTCGGCGTACGACAACAGCAGGTCATGGTCGACCGGCTCGTAGAGCTGGCCGTGGCTCGCGTAGATCTTGAATTCGCGGAACAGCGCATCCATGCCAAAGGTTCGAGCCTCGTCGGGGATGATCGGGACGATGCGCTCGCCAACCGACGTGTCGCGACAGAGGCCGCGGAGGAGCCGCGTGAAGCCCATGGTGGTGGACACTGCGCTGTCGCCCGAACCGCCGCGCATTTCTTCGAACGCCGAGTCGTCAGGCATTTTCAGCGGGCGGCGCACCTGGACCGATCGACGCGGTAGCGGTCCGCCCAGCTCACGGCGCCGCTGCTGCATGTACCGAGACTCGATCGAGTCGCTCGCCGGGCGGAAATATGGCGGGTTGTCGGCGCTGATTGTGGATTCGGGGATCTCGTCGTTGAGGTGGAGTCGGTCGCGCAGGTCGAGCAGCTGCTGTTTGGTCATCTGCTTGATCTGATGCGTTGAGTTGCGCCCCTCGAACCCGGGGCCAAGCGTCCAGCCCTTGACGGTCTTTGCCAGGATGACCGTCGGCCGGCCCGTACCGAGGTTGTCGCTCGCGGCCTTGAACGCGGCATACAGCTTGCGGTAGTCGTGGCCGCCACGGGGCAGAGTTCGAAGTTCCTCGTCTTCCAGGTGACGCACCATCTGGCGCAGCCGGGGGTCCGAACCGAAGAAGTTCTCGCGGATGTAGCCGCCGTCCTCGACGGCGTAACGCTGGAACTCGCCGTCGAGCGTGTCGTTCATCTTGTTGAGGAGGACACCCTCGGTGTCTTGAGCGAGGAGCCCGTCCCACGTCGAGCCCCAGATCACCTTGATCACATTCCACCCGGCGCCGCGAAACGACGCCTCGAGCTCTTGGATGACCTTGCCATTGCCGCGGACCGGCCCATCCAGGCGCTGGAGGTTGCAGTTGACGACGAAGACGAGGTTGTCGAGATGTTCGCGTGACGCCAGCGAGATCGCACCGAGTGACTCTGGTTCGTCGCATTCGCCGTCTCCGAGGAATGCCCACACGCGACTCTCGGAGGTGTCGTCGATCTCGCGGTTGAGCAGGTAGCGATTGAAGCGGGCGTGGTACAGCGCGCTGATCGGGCCGAGTCCCATGGAGACCGTGGGGAACTCCCAGAAGTCCGGCATCAGGCGGGGGTGGGGATAGCTCGACAACCCACGGCCGCTCCGCCCGACCTCGCGGCGGAACTGGTCGAGGTCCTCCGCGCTCAGACGACCCTCGAGGAAGGCTCGGGCATAGATTCCCGGAGCGGCGTGGCCCTGGAAATAGACGTGGTCGCCGTAGCCATTGGCATCCTTGCCACGGAAGAAGTGGTTGAATCCGATCTCGTACAGCGAGGCCGAACTGGCATAGGTCGACAGGTGGCCGCCGATGCCATCGGCGCGCTCGTTCGCCCTGGCCACCATGATCGCCGCGTTCCAGCGAACGAACGACCGGATTCGACGCTCGATGTGTTCGTCGCCGGGGAACCACGGTTCATGTTCACGCGGGATCGTGTTGACATACGGAGTGCTCACGGTCGCCGGAAAGCTCACCTGTCTGGCATTGGCTTGCCCCATGAGCTGTGAGAGGAGGAACCGGGCGCGGGGCTTGCCATGGGTGTCGATCACCGCGTCGAGCGAGTCGAGCCACTCCCGCGTCTCGGTGGGATCGATGTCGGGCAACTGGTGCACGTAGCCGTCGAAAATCATCGTCGTGCCGATTCAGGAAGGCAGCAGAATCCCGTGTCAGGGCAGTTCATTGAGAGCGTCCTCGATGCCTTTGTAGAATGTGGGGTAGGCGTAGATCATCGCACGCATCGTCGAGATCGGTATCTGGGCGTGAACGGCGAGGGCCAGGACTCCGAGTACTTCGCCGCCGGCCGGCCCGACCGAGGTCGCACCGATGAGGAGGTCGCGATCGGTGTCGACCACGAGTTTGACGAAGCCTTCGTTGCCGACAGCGTGCATCCAACCGCGAGCCGTTCGACTCACTGGTTTCAACGCGACGGCGATGTTGCGGCCCTCGTTGCGCGCGTCGGCTTCGCTGAGTCCAACCGCTCCGACCTCAGGATCGGTGAAGGTGACCGACGGCATGGCGGCAAGGTTGAGCGGCTGAGAGGCTTGGCCCAAGATGTCGGCAGCTGCGACGGCTGCCTGGCGAGTTGCCAAGTGGGTGAACTGTCCCTCCCCGGCGATGTCACCGACCGCCCAGACGCCGTCGACCACTCGCTGACGCCCGTCCACAGCAAGGAATCGTGATTGGGGGTCGATGCCGACTGCGGCGACGCCGAGTTCGCCGAGGAACGTTTGTCGACCGGTCGCCACGAGCAGCTTCTCGCCGGTCACTTCGACACCATCAGCGAGCACCACGCTGAATCGTGTGCCGTCGTACGCCACCTCCGACGCAAAACGTCCGGTGTGTACGGCGATCCCCTCAGCTTCGAAGACATCGCGGAGCAGGCGCCCCGCTTCTGGTTCGTTGTTGGACAGCAGGTGGTCCACACCTTCGACCACGGCAACGTCGACTCCGAACCGGGACATGACCTGGGCGAACTCGGTGCCGATCGGACCACCGCCGAGCACGACGAGTGACTCAGGGAGCTCCGTGGTCTCGACGATGTCGTGATTCGTCCAGAACGGTGTGTCTGCGAGCCCGGGGATCGGTGGCACTGCGGCCAATGTGCCGGTCGCGATCACGAGGCCGCGGGCGGCGACATAGGTGTGGCCGTCGACCTCGACCGTTCCGGGACCGACGATGGTGGCGTACCCGCGGACGAAGATGCCACCCTTGCCGACGAACCGGTCGACGGCCACAGTGTCATCCCAGTTGTCGGTCGCCTGCTCTCTGATTCGGCGAGCGACCGGCCCCCAATCAGGCTCGGTCGTGGCGGACCCTGCCAGCTGGCTCACACGTCGACTCTCGGCCAACAGATTCCCAGCGCGGACCATCATCTTGCTCGGCACACACCCCCAGTACGGGCACTCGCCGCCAACGAGATTCCCTTCGATGCCGACCACTCGCAGGCCGGCCTCGGCAAGCATGCCTCCGACGGTTTCCCCCGCTGGGCCGAGTCCGATGACGATGACGTCGACCTGAGTGGTGTTGGCGTTGCTCATGGTTCCTTCTTCCGTGTGATCGGGCCGTGACCAAGCAGATCACAGCATCTGCCACGACGGCTCCAACGCATGATCAACCCGCGATCAACACGGCCCGTTCTGTCTCCGTGACCATTCCGCAGTGGGTACTGTCGCGAACCATCCCACCCCATCACACCGAGAGAGACGGACCATCATGGATCTCCTGACGACAACCGACCTACAGGCGTTGGCGCACTCCGACCCGAGTGGACCCGCAGTCTCGATCTTCATGCCCACGAGTCGGGTGGCGACGAACGCACACGTCGATCCGTTGCAGTGGAAGAACCTGTTGACGGCAATCGTCTCGTCCCTCGACGATGCGGGAGCAGACAGCGACGAGACGAAGACCCTGCTCGCGCCAGCATGGGAGTTGCACGCCGACGCGTCGGCCTGGCAGCACATGAGCGACGGATTGGCGATGTTCCTCCGGCCGGGATGGCACCGGACCTATCGCGTGCCTGTCGACCTGCCGACGGTCGCTGCCGTCGGCGACCGGTTCCTCGTCAGCCCATTGCTGGGCGCCATCTCGAGCGACGACCACTTCTTGCTGTTGGCGGTGAGCCAACGGAACGTGCGTCTCCTCGAGGGGACACGACACCGCGCCGAAGTGGTCGAACTGCCCGACGTGCCGATCGACCTGCGCGACGTCATCGAGGCACCCGACCCGCGCTCTGACACGATGACCCGCTCACTCGGCGGAGGCCGAGCTGTGTTCCACGGGCACGGCGCGGCCGACGACGATTTCAAGAACGATGAGATCGTGAGCTTCCTCAGGCTGGTGAGCGACGGTCTCCATCCCTACCTGGCGGAACAAGACCGCCCGATGGTGCTCGTCGGGTTGGACCGCAACGTGGGTCTGTTCCGAGAGGTCAACAAGTACCGAAACGTTCTCGACGACATCGTGAGGTCAGACCCCGACGACCGCTCAACCGAGGATCTCCACGCGGCTACGTGGCCGATCGCCGCGGAGCACTTTGCCCAGGCGAAGCACGCCGCCATGGAACGATTCGGAAGCCTGCACGGAACGGGCTTGGCGTCCGGTGACGCTGCGAAGATCGAAGCAGCTGCCGATCAAGGTCGAGTCGAGACCCTGTTCGTGCCTCGCGAGCCGTCCTGGTGGGATGAGACCGGAGGCGGTCGGCCCGCCGTCATCAGTTTGGGAGCCGACCAAAGTCGCTCCGACTACGAACGGGTCAATCGAGCCGTCCTGGGGACACTGACGAGCGGTGGCAAGGTGTATCAGCTCGATGACGCGTCGGCGCTGGAAGGCCAGGCGATGATCGCGACGTTCCGCTACTGACATCGGCGGCATGCGCTGACGGACGTCGATCAGTTCAGCCGTCTGTTGACGGCTCGCCGAGGAGTCGTCGTAGGACGGCGTCGAGGTCGGCTGCCTCGACCGGTGTGATCAGCGCGCCGAATCCTGCCTCGATGTCACGGGTGTGTACGACGGCCATGCGCCTCCGGAGCGTGCTGCCGGCATGGGTGAGATCGACGAGCACGACGCGGCCGTCGGAACTGCCAGGTCGTCGCTCCACGAATCCGGCGTCGACGAGGCGCGCAACGATTCTGTTGCACGAACTGTTCGCAACCAGCAGATTCTCGGCGAGTTCACCCATTCGAATCGGGCCGTCGTGGACGCTGATCTGATGGAGAACGTCGTAGTCATCGATGGAGTGGCCGAACGTGTCTCGCAGGTGCCGGTCCATCGCTGCCGTTGCTGTCCGGTGAAAACGGACAAGACGTTCCCATGTGCCAACAATGCTCCGCTCCGACATGGCGATGATCTCCTTTATTTCCGAACGGAAATATATTCGGAACGGCCTTGGTTGAACACAGTATGAAGAAATCAGCAATCGACGTTCGCCGTTCCGCCGATCGGTTTCACACAAAGGCCGGCTGGCTCGACTCGAAGCACTCGTTCAGCTTCGGCCACCACCGCGACCAGAACAACACCAACCACGGCCAACTCCTCGTTCTCAACGACGACCGAGTTGCCGGGGGAACCGGCTTTGAAACCCACCCTCACCAAGACATGGAAATCGTCACCTGGGTCCTCGACGGCGAACTGGAACACAAAGACTCCGAAGGCAATCGTGGCCTGATCTATCCCGGCCTCGCTCAGCGCATGAGCGCCGGTCGCGGCATCTGGCACTCGGAGAAGAACCAGAGTCATGACGCCGACGTCCACTTCATCCAAATGTGGGTCGTCCCCGACACCGAAGCGATCAACCCCGGCTATCAACAGTTGGACATCAACGACCAACTCGCATCCGGCGGGTTGGTGCCTGTCGCCTCCGGCCAGGGACACGACGCGGCGATCTCGATTCAGCAGAAGGACGCCGTGCTGTGGGCGGCTCGACTGAAGCCGGGTGAAAGAATCCAGGTTCCGGAGGCCAAGTTCGGTCACCTCTTCCTGGCCAAGGGGAGCGGCGAACTCGAGGCGAACGGACGGCTTGGCACCGGCGACGCCGCCCGCTTGACCGGCGTTGACAATCTCTCCCTCGTGGCCGACGATGAGGGCGCCGAGGTACTGATCTGGACGACAGGAGCACTGCAATGAGCCACAGCAATGACACCAGCGTCATGACCCAACCCGACGGACCCGACCGGGAGGCCGAGTGGGATGCATTGCGAGCGACGTACTTGCTCGCTCGCGAGGACCGGCCACCATCGTCCGCCCGCGGCGTCCACCACGTCGCACTCGTCTCGAGTGACGTCGAGCGGACGATTCGCTTCTATCAGGAGGTCCTGGAGTTCCCGCTGACCTCCCTGTTCGAGAACCGGGACTACCCGGGCTCAACCCACTTCTTCTTCGACATCGGTCACGAGAACGCACTCGCATTCTTCGACTTCCCGGGCCTCGACGTCGGTGCGTACGCAGAGGTGCTCGGCGGGCTCCATCATCTCGCGATCTCGGTCGAGCGCGAGAAGTGGGAACGGCTGAAGGACAAGCTCGACGAGCTGAAGATCGGGTACGCGCACATCCACGGCAGCTCGATCTACTTTCGCGGGCCGGACGGAGAGCGCATCGAGCTCATTTCCGATCCGCTGGGCGAGATGTACGGATCGCCGGTGATCTAGCGGTGCCCGACATACCACGATCGGAGATGGAAACGCCATGAAAGACTCTGCCATCGAGCTGCGCATCGATCCTCGCGATCGGCCCGTCGGCGGCGGACAGGTTCGACGCCTACTCCCCTTCCGCTCCCGCCGCATGGTCGGCCCGTTCATCTACGCCGACATCATCGGACCCGAAACCCTCTCGCCCGGCACCGGCATCAACGTCGATGCCCACCCCCACATCGGCCTGTCGACGGTGACCTACCTCTTCGACGGTCGCATGGTGCACCGCGACTCGACCGGCGCGGTGCAAACCATCGAACCGGGTGCGGTCAACTGGATGACCGCCGGCTCCGGAGTTGCCCACACCGAACGGTCCCATCCCGACGACATCACCGCCACGCGGCCCATGCATGGCATCCAGACCTGGGTGGCCCTGCCAACCGAAGCCGAAGAGGTCGCGCCGTCGTTCGAGCACACGCGGGCAAGCGACATCCCGACCGACACGATCGGGCACTCATCGGTGCGGGTCGCCGTCGGTTCCGGCTGGGGCCTCGACTCGCCAGTGTCCGGCTCATCACCGCTGATCCTTGCAGAGGTCACCGTCGAGCCAGGCTCACCCGTCCCGATCGCATCAAAGCTCCCCGAACTCGCCGTCATCGCACTGAGCGGCGATGTGCGGGTGAACGATGAGACGATCACGCCCGGCCAACTCGCCGTGCTGCGCACCGACACGGCGGCGACGCTCAGCGGTTCCGGGACCGCGATCGTCCTCGGTGGCGAGCCGGTCGGGAAACGCACCATCTGGTGGAACTTCGTCCACAGCGACCCGGACCGAATCGAACAAGCGAAGTCAGACTGGGCCGCCCAAGAAGTATGGCGAGTCCCCCACGACCACGAACCGTACGTACCGCTCCCCACCTGACCCATTTACTCGAGTGCACGTGCGACCCACTTCGTCTCCCAGGTCATTGTTTGACCCGGTTCGCCAGCGCTGTGAGGATGGCGCACATCAGATCACGCACCTCGGCGCTGCGTCGAGACGCCGCAGCAAAGGAGCGACACCATGGGCCAGATCAACGTCGGATACTTCGTCGGCAGCCTCTCGTCGACGTCGATCAATCGAACGCTCAGTCAGGCCTTGATCAAGCTCGCACACCCCGACTTCGTGTTCAGCGAAATCCCCATCGGCAACCTGCCGCTCTACAGCCCCGACTTCGACAGCCACTACCCGCCGGAGGCGCTGGCGCTCAAGGACGCCCTCGCCGCTGCCGATGCGGTTCTCTTCGTCACTCCCGAGTACAACCGCTCGATCCCCGGTGCACTGAAGAACGCAATCGACTGGGCGACGCGGCCATCTGGTCAGAACTCGTTCGACCACCTGCCAGCTGCGGTGATCGGCGCCTCGCCCGGAAAGATCGGGACCGCTGTGGCGCAACAGAGCCTGCGCGGGGTGCTCAGCTTCTGCAACGCCCGACAGATGACCGCACCCGAGGCCTACATCCAGTTCAAGCCGGACATCTATACCGAATCCGGTGAGGTCACCGACGAGAGCACCGCTGCATTCCTCCGCAACTTCATGGCCGAGTTCCACACCCACGTGCAGCGGGTGCTCACGGTGATTCCGCGGACCTGATCACGACGAGGCAGGCGGTGCCACGGCCCGCTCAATCCAAGGGTGAGTCGGTCTCCGCTGCCAGTACGTGTGTGGGAGTCAGAGGATGGTCGAGCGGAACGGTGCCGAGCTTGCCGGCGCGGAAGTCGGCGAAGGCCTGCTCGATCTCATCGTCGGTGTTCATCACGAACGGGCCAGACCAGGCGACGGGTTCGCCGATCGGTTCGCCTCCGAGGAACAGCACCTCGAGGCTCCCGGTGCGCGTGTCTCGACGGGCGTCGGCGCTCACAGAGAACGCGTCGCCGGGTCCGAACACGGTGAGATCGCCGGTGGTGACGGGTCGTGCCTCGGGGCCGACCGTGGCTGCTCCGGCCAGCACATACACCAGGCAGTTGTAAGAACTCGGCCAGGGAATGTGTGCCTCGGCACCGGGTTCGAACGAAGCGTGGACCATGGTCATCGGCGAGTGGGTACTGCCCGGGCCCCGAAGGTCGCCGAGTGGCCCGGCGATGATCCGCAACAGCGTGTCGGCTGCCGGAGTGGTGGCGAGGGCGACGAGGTCGCCTTCGAGGTCTTGGTAGCAGGGGTCGATCCACTTCTTCGACCTGGGCAGGTTGACCCAGAGCTGCAGCCCGTGGAACCAGCCGCCGGCGGCCACCACGTCGTGCGGCGGGGTCTCGATGTGCAGGATCCCTTTGCCGGCGGTCATCCACTGAGTACCACCGTCGCGGATGACGCCGCCACCGCCGATCGAGTCGGCATGCTCGAGGACACCGTCCATCATGTAGGTGACCGTTTCGAAGCCCCGATGAGGATGCCAGGGGGTGCCTTTGGGTTCGCCTGGGGCGTAGTCGACCTCTCCGATCTGGTCGAGGTGGATGAACGGGTCGAGCAGCGCGAGGTCGACGCCGGCGAACGCCCGTCGGACCGGGAAGCCCTCGCCCTCCAGTCCCGCTCGTGCCGCGGTGACCGAGCGAACGGGCCTGGAGCGGCTCGCCGACGCCGGAGCAGCGATGCGGGGCAGACGTGTGATGTCCTCAACGGTGACAGCGGCCATGGGCACCCTTCATCTCGATCCTGCTTCCGAAGACTGTAGTCCGACGGCGAAGCACCAGCGACGGCGCGTGGTCGTTCCAAGCAACGTCAATCGATCGAGCGCAAGGTGAACGTGGGCACGCGCTGCTCGCCGGGCCCGCTGCACGTGAGCGGCGTGTCGACGACGGTCATGCGTCGCCTGATCCGCACCACGACCGACCGGTCACCGATGTGCGCGGTGAACGCGCCATCGGAATCGCGCGCTCCGATCACGACGCCATCGACGTCGTCGATGGCGAACTCCTGGCGGACGAAGTGCTCGACGGCTTGTTCGGCGAAGGTCAGCGACGTCCGCCCCCGGAACCGGCCGAGGTCGAGACGACCGTCCTCCAAATTCTCGAGGAGTGTTGGGCCGACAGCGGGGTCGACGCGTCCGAAGTAGAGACTGAGCGGCAGCGCGACGACGTTCGCGGCGAAACGGTCGCCGCCGACGTGTGACGACTCCCAGACCCGGTCGGACCACCGCGTCTCGCGCAGCGCTCTGATCAGCGGCCGGCCGAGATTTGCGCAGCACTGGTCGTGTCGACCGTTGGCGCACACCAGAAAGATGGGCGCCGCGTCACGCTCCCAGCCGGCACCCGGATCGACAGTCGCACCGAGGTGCTCGGTCGCCTCGGCTACGTCGGCGAGCGAACCGACCTCGCGATGCCACAGCACCGCCGGCTCACCGCCGGGCCGCTGCGCCGAACAGGTGAAGAGGCGAACGCCCTCGACCTTGCGGCGGGCCATCGTACGGATGCACACGACCCTGAGCCCGCGCCGTTTGAGTTGTTCCTTCCAGTGCCCTGGCACGTGCTCACCGAGGTCGCTTTCGTGGACGGCGTCTTCGCCCCACGAGCCACGCACCTCGACCAGCAGCCAGCCACGCACCTGTGATGCGGTGGCGAACAGTGGCTCCTCGCGTGCGGCTGCAGCGACAGCGCATTGGAAGTCATCAGACATGAGTGATCACACCCTCGTGCAACAAGCGTCGGAGTACGACGTCACGCGATCCCGGGTCGAGACCCTGGAGATCGCCCGGATGGAAGGCAAATTGGGATTCGAGCATGCCTGCCAAGAAGTCGAACGCCTCGTACGGCAGGTCGAGCAGTCGATCACCGAGACCGAGCACGGCTCGGTCGCCGACTGCCGTCAGCCACAGCAACGGTCCGGGCGCGAACTCCAGCGCTGAAGGTCCGAGTTCGCCACGACACCGGGGGCGCAGTCGCGTCGCTGGTTGTCGGCGCCAGATCTCGCGCGCAAGCCAGTGCCGCAAGATGTCGGGCGGCAGCTGCTCGCGTAGGCCTTCGAGCCGGAGTGACGAATCGAGGTCGGCGCCGATGTCGGAGCGCGGGTCGAGCAACCCGACCGGGAGCGGTGCGGACAGTCGACCGGCCGCAACTTCGGCGTCGACGGCTTTGCGCACGACGCGATGCCAGGTGACCGCGACCATGCCGATCGTGAGATGGTCGGAGACCTCGTCGAGTGACTCGGCGACGTGTGGATAGCCGCGTGGCAGATGGAGCACGTCACCGGCGCGCAGGGTCAGATCGAGCAGTGGATCCCCCAACTCGTCGAGGCTCGGCTTGGCGATCGCGTGACGGCCTTTCACCGGGTTGCGGGTTCGCTCCAGTGGATTCCAGATCCGCCATCGCTTCGCGCCGGCGAGTTGGACGACGAACACATCGTGGTAGTCGAAGTGCACGTCGAGCCCGCGCTCGCCCGGAGGCGACAGGTAGGCATTGATCTGGATCGGCTGGTCGAGGGCAAGTGCCAGGTTGTTCGCGAGTTCCGCGAGGTGGGGGTCGGTGTGGTGCAGTCCCTGCAACACCACCGTGTCACCGTTGCGGTATCGATCGACGACCCGATTCGGATCGATCACGTCGTCGAGGCTGCGGTTGCCGATCCCGGCGTTCCGGCTGACACCGGAGCGCTCGACCGTGGAACCGGCACGGACCAGCCGGAAGCCAGGTCGACGGGTACCGGACCGCAACAGCGTGTGCCAGAGGTATTCGCTGTCGGCGAAGCGGTCGATCGACCCCTGCACACGCGTGTGCAGGGGTCGTTGGTACACGACGTCGCGCCGGAAGGCGTCGACGTCACCGACCAGGTCAGCGAGGTCGGGCGCGTCAGGATGTGGAACGCGCC
>RCMY010002261.1_pt1 | contig 17486 bp, 12 predicted proteins | sample 2041341 | NCBI WGS metagenome assembly RCMY01 (sample SAMN09708234, study PRJNA481090) | Marine sediment metagenome, whole genome shotgun sequencing project. | reverse complement strand
TTTATGTTCGGTACATTCCAAAATCACCTGTACTCTATTGCCTTTTTTTGCCATCTTGCTTTAAATTTAAGCGGATTATTTTACAAATCCCTGTGCCCTTGCTTCTTTGATAACAGCAGATATCCCTCTTTTATTGATGATTTTCAATGCCTTGGCGGATAACTTTAAAACGACCCAACGGTCTTCTTCAGGAAGATAAAAACGTTTCTTGGAAAGATTTACGTTGAACCTTCTTCGGGTTTTGTTTATCGAGAACGATACGTTATTACCGAACATGGCTCTCTTACCCGTAATTTCACAAACTTTTGACATTGCGCTGATTTTTCTTTAAACAGGGTGCAAATTTATATCATTTTTATGGATGGACAAAAGAATATTTCAGAATTTCTTTCTGCAGCATCTCAAGCGCCTTGTTCCCCGTCTTTTGGATAATCCGTTCCCGATGATTCCCCATATTGAATTTCTCGGCGAAACAGCCATTGGGAGAGGCAATGCCAATAAAAACCGTACCGATTTCGGCATCGGAATCTCCCTTTGTGGGGCCAGCGTTTCCTGTAGTGGCAATGGCAAAATCCGTTTTCAGCAATTGTCTCACGTTTTCAACCATGGCCTTTGCGACCTCGGCACTTACCACCGAATGCTTTTCGATAAGTGCGCTCGGCACTTTCAATATGTTTACCTTCGTTTCCGTGGCATAGCTTACGATACTTCCCTTAAAATAGGCGGAAGCGCCGGACAAAGCGGTCAATTGCTCTGCTATTCTTCCACCAGTACAACTTTCCGCAGTAGCCAAGGTCATCCTCCGTTCCGTTAGCAGCTTAGCAACGACTTCCTCAAGTGTTTCCTCATCTTCTATTCCATATAGTATATCCCCGATCAAAGGATTCAGTTTTGCAAACTCGTTCTCAATGTTGTCTTCCAATACTTTCAAATCGGCACCTTTGCCTGTCAAACGCAATCTTACCCTTCCCAAACTTGGTAAATAGGCCAATTTCAAGAAGGATGGCAGGCTGTTCTCCCAATCCTCGATTTTGTCGGCAATGGCACTTTCGCCCAGACCATAGGTCACTAAGGTCCTATGGAGGATAAAAGGACGCTTAAATTGTTCGATGATTTTTGGGATGACCGCATTGCGTATCAAATTTTTCATCTCAAAAGGCACGCCAGGTAGCGAAACAAATACCGTTTCTTCGGATAGCATCCACATTCCAGGTGCGGTACCATACTCATTTTTTAGTACGGTCGTCTTTGACGGCACCAATGCCTGTCTTCTATTGATATCGGAAATGGGGGTCGAGGTGATATGTTTTCTGAAAAGTTCTTCGACATGGGCCAGAACATCTGGGTCCTCGACCAAGGTATCATGAAAGAATTCACAGAAAACGTGTTTGGTAATATCGTCTTTGGTCGGCCCCAGACCACCGGTCACGACGACGATCTTGACCCTTTTTTTGGCTTCTTCAAGGGCCTGAAGAATATGTTCCCGATCATCTTGTACAGAAGTGATTTGATAGACAGATACACCGATTTTGGTCAATTCCTTCGCAATGAAAGCGGAGTTGGTATCCACAATCTGACCGATGAGAATCTCATCGCCTATGGTAATTATCTCGGCGAACATTATAGATTGAAGTCCTTTTTAAGCTCCCCGACGACCTGATTGATGTCTTTTTTTAGCATCGGAAATATTTTTTCCATAGCCGAAATGTCCGCGCCTTGTTTTCCGAGGGTCTCTATTTCCAAGGCCGCTTCACGGGTCTGATCCATGCCCAATAAGTCTACGTTCGGTTTGATTTTATGTGCCAATTGGTAGGCCTGCTCGTGATTTTTTTGGTTTAAGGCGATTTCCAAGTCCTCAAGGTCTTGGGGCACTTCCTCTAAAAAAACGGAAATCACGGAGTTGATGAAATCTTCATCGCCATCGGCCATTTCATTTATTTTATCAAGATTGTAGATCATTTAGTGGGGGTATTGAGTTTGGTGTTTTAATAGGAATTATTTCACGCGTACCGAGAACATTTCATTTCCCTCTAAAACACCGACAAGGTAATCATTTGTAACGATTTTGCCAACACCGGAGGGTGTACCGGTAAATAAAATATCCCCTTTTTTCAACATGAAAAATTGGGATACGTAGGCCACAAGTTCATCGACCTTCCAAAGCATAAATTTAGTATTCCCTTTTTGTACTTCGTTTCCGTTTTTTAATAACGAAAAATCGAGCGAATTCATATCTTTAAACTGCGATTTCGGCAACCATTTTCCAATGACCGCCGCCCCGTCGAATCCTTTTGCTTTTTCCCACGGCAGGCCCTTTTCCTTTAGCTTAGATTGAAGGTCACGGGCCGTAAAATCAATGCCCAATCCGACTTCGTCATAATATTTATAAGCGAATTTCGATTCGATATGCTTACCGACCTTATTTATCTTGACTAAAACCTCGACCTCATAATGTACATCATTGGAGAATTCGGGAATATAGAAATCCAGATCCTGCGGCAATATGGCGGAATCGGGCTTAATAAATACTACAGGCTCATCTGGCCGCTCGTTTTTCAATTCTTCAATGTGGTCGGTGTAGTTGCGACCGATGCAGATTAACTTCACTATAGTTTAGCTTATTAGGTTATTTTGCAGCCTTGTCGATGATTTGTTACCTATCGAGGGATAAAAAATTCCAAGCACCAAATTCCAAATTCCAAAAAAATCATTGGGATTTGGCATTTGGAACTTGGAATTTGTTTTGCAACTTAATCTGTGTCAGCACCTTCTTGGTGTATAACGGAAAATCGGCATTCAAGATCCATCCAAAATAACCGGGTTCGCTTTCTAGTACATCCACTATTTTTTTGCCCTTGTGCTTTCCAAAGGAAAAAATCTCGATTCCGTCTTCATCATAACCTAAAAATCCGGCAAAATCGGCGAATTGGCGATGGGTAGAAAATTCGGCCAGTTTTTTCACGTTATTTTCCAGTTCGGGGTAGCGGTCCAGTTGCGATTTTAATACCTCATAGGTAGCATTCGTATCGGCTTCGGCGCTGTGGGCGTCGACCAGTTCTTTACCACAATAGAATTTATAGGCGGCACCTAGCGTTCGTTTTTCCATTTTATGAAAAATGGTCTGCACGTCGATGGAAACCATGTTCTTCATATCGAAATCCACTTCGGCGCGCAACATTTCCTCTACCAAAAGGGGAATATCGAAGCGGTCGGAATTAAAACCGCCCAGATCGCAGTCCTTTATCGTTCCGTAAATCTCCTTGGAAAGTGCTTTAAATTTCGGTTCGTTCGCTACTTTTTCGTTAGTTATTCCATGGATGGCGATTACCTCATCGGGAATTTTGACTTCCGGATTGACCAGCCAAGTCTTACTTTCGGTAGTGCCGTTGGGATGCACCTTCAAAATGGAAATCTCGACGATACGGTCTTTGGTGATGTTCGTACCCGTGGTCTCAAGATCGAAAAAACAGATGGGGCGTGTTAGGTTTAAATCCATGAATTAAATCGTTTCTAGCAAAGATACGGTTTGGAGAGGTTTGACCAAATGCCAAGCTTACTTCTTGACCTGCTCAACCGGCAATATAACACAAAATTCCGCCCCCTTACCTTCTTCCGACACGGTATAAATGGCACCATGATGGTTCTCTATAATTTTTTTAACAAGTGAGAGGCCTATACCACTGCCTTTACGCTCCTTCGATTGGCGCAGGCGCTGAAAGATCAGGAAAATCTGCTACTGATATTTGGGATCGAAACCGATACCGTTATCTTTTACGATCAGTTCGATGTACGTTAGGCCGGGCGATAGCGAAGGGAAATCCACTAGTTTACTATTCGGAAAAGGCCTGGAGGTAATCCGAATTTTGGGAACGACATCCTTTTTGGAGAATTTCAGGGCATTGCCGATCAGGTTGTTGAGCAATTGGCCCATCTGAATCGGAACAGCATCAATTTTGGGCAGTTGATCCACGTCTACCTTGGCCCCCTTTTCTTCGATGAGCAGTTCAAAGTCCAAAAGAATGTCGTCGATGACCCCGTTTAGGTCGATACGCTCGAAAAAATCTCCGTGATGGGCGACCCGTGAATATTGGAGCAGGCCCTTGACCAGGCCGGACATCCGTTCTGCGGCATCCTCAATTTTGGCGACAATTATCTTGTCCGCCTCTTCTTTAATATTGCCCCTGCCCAACAATCGATCGGAGAAAATCATAATCTTTCTAAGTGGCTCTTGCAGATCATGGCTCGCCAAATGCACGTAACGGTCCAGCTGATTGTTGGTCTTTTTTAACTCCCCAAGATTGTTTATAAGTTCGTTTTCCGTTCGTTTTCTTTGAGTGATATCCTCTATGGACAATAAAATAAGTTTTCTGTCCTCTTTTTTACGGACAATTTCCCGGGCATTGAACATAAAAATGCGCTCCTCATCGGGCCGTACGGCAATTAGCATCTCTTCATCGACGATCTGCTTTTGTTCGGGCACCACCTTTTCAAGCGTGTCCCGCAACTGTTTATGGTTCCATTGGTTGTTCTGTATTTCAAAGAACGACTTGCCCTCGATCTCCGTTTTGCCCACACCGAATTTAATGGAATAGGCCGCATTCGCCTTGCGGATGTGAAAGTTTTTTTCAAGCACCAAAAAGGGTTCGCGTACGGTCGCAATTACATCATCCAAGAAATCAAGGGTATCGTTCAGCTCGTCTTGTTTATCGCTCAGTTCACGGTTGACCACGATCAGCTCCTCATTGGTCGATTCCACTTCTTCCTTCGAGGTCTCCAACTCTTCGTTGAGGCTCTGCATCTCTTCATTGCTGCTCAGCAGTTCTTCGTTGGCGCTCTGCACCTCTTCATTGTAAGCTTCCTGTTCTTCGGTAATGCCCCTTACGTCTTCACGAACCTGCTCCAACTCTTTTTCAAGGGCCGTGTTACGCTGTTGGAGGTGGTTTTTTTCGGAGGATGAAAAGATGGACTTCAACTTCTTGCCCAAGGATTCGAATACGTCGGTTTTGGGGGATGTTTTTTGAAATAGGATAAGGTAGTGCACCTCGGCGATATCGGTCAGCGGCACGATTTCGAGGGTCGCCGCGAACTCTTCCCCATTATATTTTACCGGAATACCTTCTTTGACCACGGTTTCTTGGGATGTCTTTGCCTTGTGCAGCGCATTGCGCATTTCGAATGCCAATTCCTTACGTGCGATTTTCAGGATTTCGTGCGAGGGTTTTCCCGAAGGATGTTCCAGAAAGGGCGAGACATCGCCGTTGATGTTAACGACGGCCAAATGCTCGTCGACGATAACGCTGGTCGGGCTATATTTTGAAACCAGCACCGACTCGGCACTTTTTTTAAAATCCGTTCTAGGCTTGGCGGGCCTAGTGGTTTTTTTCTCCGCGGAAGCTTTATCAAGGTTTGCTTCTTTTTGAACGGTATACGAAAATCGGCCCGTGCCCAGCTTTCGCGAGAACAAATTTATCTTTTGTGAAAAGGGGGCGAACAGATCGGTCGGTTTTCCCGGGGTTTCCGATTTGCCCAAGAGCAATAGGCCGTTCTCCTTCAATGCATAATGAAACGTGGTCATCGCCTTTTTTTGAAGAAAGGTATCCAGGTAAATGAATACGTTGCGACAGCTGATCAGGTCTACTCTCGAGAAAGGAGGGTCTTTAAGAAAATTATGTACGGCGAACACAATGGTATCGCGTACGGGCTTTATAACCCTGTGACTCCCGTTAACTTTAGTAAAATACGTATTGAGTTGGCTCTCGGACACCGATTCCAGTTCGGCAGTCCTGTAAACCCCTGTACGAGCCTGTCGAATGGCCGTTTCGGAAAGGTCGGTCGCAAAAAACTGGATTTTTGAACGGTTATGGTCTTTGTCATCGTTAATGCCGCCCAACGCCTCAAAGAGACATATGGCCAGCGAATAGACCTCTTCGCCGGTCGCACAGCCCGCCACCCAGATCCGTATAGGATTATCGGGTGAGCGGTCTTCCATCAGTTTAGGAAGCACGGTATCGCACAGTACCTCAAAAACCTCAGCATCCCGGAAAAAAGAGGTTACCTTGATGAGCAGGTCTTGAATGAGGGCTTCCTGTTCGACGCGGTCTTCCTTAAGGACATCAAGATAGTCTTCCTCTTTGTCGATTTGGTTTATGGCCATTCGCCGGCCAATACGACGTAAAATCGTCGGTTTTTTATAATAGTTGAAATCCACCCCATGGTTGCGAAGTATCAACGAAAGTATTTTCTTGATCGCATTTCTGTCCGGTTTCGTTTTGATGGTGGCATCTTCGATGGCTGTGGCATCTTCAATGGCTGTGGCATCTTCAATGGCTGTAGCAACTTCATTGCCGTAGATGATTTGTACTTGAACCAGCCTAGCGGGAATTTCTTCCGCAGGAAGCACAAAATCCACCACTCCCGCATCGACCGCACTCTGGGGCATACCCGGCCAGGCGGCCAAATCGGGATCTTCGGCAAAGGTAATGCCCCCATGTTCCCCGATTTCCTTAAGCCCCACCGTACCATCGTGGGCCGTACCGGATAGGACCACTCCCACGGCAAGGGCTTTGTGCACCTGTGCCAAGGAAGTAAAAAATACATCGATTGGCATTTGCAGCGTATTTTCTTTTCTGGGCAATAATTTTAGGGAATGGTCGGTGACCTTCAACAATTTATTCTCGGGAATAACATAGATATGGTCCGGTTCGATCTCGCAATCGTGGGTTATTTCCTGAACGGGAATGTTCGTCGTACGGGAAAGAATTTCGGGAAGGATACTTTCGTGCGAAGGGGAAAGGTGCTGCACCAGTATAAAAGCCATCCCGGAGTTCTCGGGAATGGCCCCTAAGAATTTTTTAAAGGAACCGATACCCCCGGCCGACGCGCCGATTCCGACTACTGGAAATTTTATGGGAGATGCAGGTAATGTCATTTTTACGAGGTGCCGATTACCGTTGCCGGTTTAGATTATGGGCTACCTATTGTTAGGTATTCCATAAGCCAAAGATTGTATTTGAGCTAAATGTAGATAATTAAAGAGGTTAGCTGTTCTCAAACGGTAAAATAATTGACCGGTTTAGCATTAAAATTTAAAATTTCTTTATCTTTCCATTAAATAAGCCACCGAAACGCATGACAACGACCAAAAAAATCATGATTGTCGACGATGACGAAGACGATATGGAATTCTTTTGTGAGGCGGTTATGGAAATCGACGCCTCCTATGCCTGCGTAACCGCCACGAACGGTGAAGACGCTTTACAAAAGTTACGCAAGGGCACATCTAAACTGCCCGACCTTATTTTTCTCGACTTGAATATGCCCCGAATGGATGGGAAGACTTGTCTTGTGGAGCTTAAGAAAGACAGTGAACTAAAAAACATCCCCGTAATCATCTCCACCACTTCTTCGCACCATAAGGACAGGCAGGAAACCTTACAGCTCGGCGCCGTCCATTTTATGACCAAGTCGTCCACGTTCGACCAGATAAAGATGGGAATAGAGAACGCTTTGCAGCTGGTTCGTTCCGCTGAGAAATCTATATAGAGTCGCGGATAATTGCATAAACTACAACCGCGTATTGATAATATTATTGAAGGCCGAACCAAAGGTATAGCTCAGCCCTACACTAAAGCCCAGCTCAAAATCGGTGGCAATTTGTTTTTGTTGTAGTAATACGTCTTCGATCGAGGCATCACCACCGGGAAGGTTGATCTGATCGCGGATGATTTCAAACCGGCCGGAAAACCGAACGGAAAGCCCTTTGAACACCCGTATCGAAAGACTACTGTTCAGTTGCATCCTATTCTTGCTGAAATCGCTCAAAAAACTCGAACCCAGCAACCGGGCGTAAACGTTGCCCCAAGGCTGTCTATATCGAACCTGAACGTTGAGGGAGTGGCTGAAAACACCTTCTTCGATCTTGCCAAAGATGGTCGGCTCGATATAATCGTTGTGAAGATATCCAATCTTATAGGCGAAGGTAATTTCGCGGCGCAGCACCTCGCGATAGGGGAAAATGTTGTACTCGAGGGCCGGCTCAAAATAATAGCGGAAATCGAGGTTGGTAAAGGTGTCGTGCCGTGCGCCTGCAAAAATACCGGTGGACCAATGGTCCGACAAGCTCCTGACGATGGCACCGTTTGCGGTATAGCGATCCCTGTCGCTGGTAAAGGTCTCCCCGTTCCGCTCGTATTCGCTATTCGATTGGTACAGTCCGATATCGGTACGGATACGCCACTTTTCGGTCACGTGATCACTCTCGAAACCGGCACGGTACTCGAATTCCTTACGGCTCGTTTCCTTATCGAGTTCCGCTGAGGCGAACACTTCAAATATCCAATTGTTCCACGGGTCTGTGAAATCGACTTCCTGAACCTCCCCGGTGCCATCGCTCTTCACGGTGTAGGTAACTTGTTCGGCCAAGCCAGATGCCAGCACGTATTTCAACAATCCGGATTGAACCTTTGCCAATAGCCCCTTTCTGACCTCGTCACTGGTCATGTTCGCCGACGTATCGTACGTCAATTTTCCAAAAATATCCTTGTAATCATCTTTCCCCTCGAACTCCAGATTGTATTTTCGGCCACCGCTGCCATTCGCAATATCGTAAATGAACAGTTTTATGTTGGCCTGTGATTGGTCGCGAACGTGGCCTACGTACTTAATTTCCTGACGCAGAAAGTTCTTGTCACAATTACAATCGATATACAAACGCATCGGTGCCTTCTTATCACTTTCCGTTTCTTGTGAAAAAGCAAGCGCTGAGAGTAGAAATAGGAATAAATAGAGCAGCTTCCCTCTTTTTTCTAAGGAAAGCCTGATAAATTTTTTTGGCATGTGTTGTTTGGAAAACTCTAAAGGTAAGCGCAAAAATAGAAAAAATGTGTTATCGAGTTGTTAAGGCTAGCCATTAAACGTCCCGATTAGAATCCCAAGCTTCCAAATAATCCGCAACGGCCTTCACGAACATACTTCCGAGCGCCCCGTTTACGACCCGGTGATCATAGCTGTGGGAAAGATACATTTTACTTCGGATGCCTATAAAATCGCCGGCTTCGGTCTCGATGACCGCTGGTAGTTTCCGAATGGCACCCAAGGCAAGAATACCTACTTGGGGCTGGTTGATGATGGGTGTACCAAAAACACTGCCAAAGGTACCTACATTGGTAACAGTATATGTGCCATCTTGTACCTCATCGGGCTTTAAACGATTTTCCCTAGCACGGGATGCCAAATCGTTGACCACTTTTGCCATACCGACCAAATTCAGTTGGTCCGCATTTTTGATAACCGGAACAATAAGGTTTCCGGTGGGCAAAGCAGCGGCCATACCGATATTGATACTTTTCTTTTTGATAACGGATGTACCCTCCACGGAAATATTCATCATCGGATATTTCTTCAAGGCCTTGGCGACGGCTTCCATAAAAATTGGAGTGAACGTCAGCTTTTCTCCCTCGCGTTTCTCAAATTCGGATTTCACCTTGTTGCGCCAGTTGACAATATTCGTTACATCGACCTCGACAAAACTTTGAACATGGGCCGAAGTGGAAACGCTTTCTACCATGTGCTTGGCGATCAACTTGCCCATTCGGGTCATTTCAATGACCTCATGGTCGCCGGAAGACGCTACGGTCGACATGGGATGCTTTTCACTCGGGACCTTCGTTTTTTCGGATTGGGGGGTATCCTCTTTCTTTAGTATATCGGTTTGTGGTTTGGCGGAACCTTTTTCACCATTGGCCACATACGCTAAAATATCGCTTTTAGTAACGCGGCCTTCCAGTCCCGAACCGGAAATAGTATCCAATTGCGCCGAGGAGATACCCTCTTGTTTGGCAATATTTTTCACCAAGGGAGAATAAAAACGTTCGGATTCTTGGTGCGATTTCTCAGGATGCCGCTTCGAAGCTTTCACGGTTTCTTTGGCAATTTTAACGGCTTCTTCCATTTCTGCAGCCGCTTTTTCACCGGAATTCGCGGTTTCAGATTTTGGAGAAGACTTTTCCAACGTTTCCGACCCACCGGAATCCTCATCTGCGATTTCGATGATTGCCACGGTCTGGCCTACTTTTACAATATCGTCTACCTCAAAACGTTTTTCCACCAAAACGCCCTCCACCTCACTGGGAACTTCGCTATCGACCTTATCCGTAGCAATCTCGAATATGGGTTCATCAAGTTCTATGGTATCGCCGACTTCCTTTAACCAAGTCGTTAAGGTCGCCTCGGCAACACTCTCGCCCATTCGCGGTAATTTCAGTTCGAATTTTGACATTTTTAGATGTGTGATATTAGATGTTAACTATTTGTTCAAGTTTTAATAGCCACTTCGTAGTTGCTCAATTTTAAGATACACAACTTTGAACCGTAAACCTGCCGAAGGCAGCTTTTAACCTTGAATTTTTGACTGATTCAAAATTCGGTACTACCGAAAGGAACTCCTAAACTAATAAACTTCAATACCCTAATTCGCCTTCAATGATCCCTCAAAAGGAATCCGGTTCAAAATACTCCTTCCCAAGGTGACCTCATCGGCATATTCCAGCTCATCGCCAACGGCAATGCCCCGAGCAATAGTGGAGGTGTTGACCTCAAGACCATCCAATTGTTTAAAAATATAGAAATTGGTCGTATCACCTTCCATGGTGGAACTTAACGCAAAAATAAGCTCTTTAATCTCACCGCCTTTGGCCTTCTTAATCAACGAAGTGATGGTGAGGTCGTGTGGTCCTATACCTTCCATGGGAGAAATCTTTCCTCCTAAAACATGATATAGACCTTGATATTGACTTGTATTTTCGATGGCCATCACATCGCGGATATCCTCGACGACGCAGACCAAGGTCCTATCCCGTTTGGGACTGGCGCAAATTGCACAAATTTCCACATCCGAAATGTTGTGGCAATTGACGCAAAACTTGATATCCTTTCTGACGGTATCCAAGGCAACGGACAATTTCGAGGTCCGTTCTTCAGGCTGCTTCAATAGGTGCAACACCAGGCGCAATGCGGTACGCTTACCGATACCCGGCAGCTGCGACATTTCGTAAACGGCGTTTTCCAGAAGTTTTGAAGAGAATTCCATATGGTGCAAATTTACGATTTTACCGCAATTATCGAAGACGTTCACAAAACGGTTTAAAAAATGTGTGCTAGGAAAAAACCATCCCAAGAAGTCTGCAAAATGAACAAAAGCGAAACTTCCCTTTATTTTTAACGCACATATTTAACGAGATAGATGTATACAAAGAAAGCGGGGAGTTACCCCCGCTTCTCAATTACATCAAACAAATTGTTTCAAACAAAATTCCTGGAACTCAATACCCGGGGTTCTGGGTTAAATTCGGACTATTGATTGTTTCCTGTTCAGGCAGTGGAAACAACAGATGCTTCTCTTGCAAAGGCTGATTGGAGTTTAGGTTCACATGGCCCACAAAATTATCGAAGCCTCCGGTGGTCACATTGTAAACTTGTCTTAGCCGTACCATATCGAACCATGCTTTCATCTCAAATGCAAGCTCGTGCCAGCGCTCCGTCCAAACGGCCTCTCGAAATGACTGTGCATTATACGTTCCCAAAGCGGGCGTGTCAAGGGTTGCCCGGTCACGTATTGCCTTCAATGCGTCCCATGCTTCCTGCGTAGGTCCGCTGACTTCATTCGAGGCTTCCGCGTAGATCAATAATACCTCAGCATACCGAAAAATCATGAGGTTCAAGTTATCCCTGGCCGAACCCGGAACGCCTTGGGTACCGTTTGCGGTTCGGTTAAAGTATTTGAAGATATATGGTTTTCCCAATTCGAAGAGTTCCCCATCACCGTCGCGATAGTAGCTACTATAGAACCAGCCCTCTCGATTTTGCTTTCTCAGGTCCTCGTCGCTGTAGGAGTTATAAAAATCGATATCGGGGATGGTACTGCCGGTTCCGGAAGGACCCCTATACGTAACCGGTTGAAAATTGGGGTACATATTGCCCATAGGGTTACCAGTGACCAGATCGTTATACTGTAAGCTGAAAATATGCTCTCCCATATTATTAAAGCTTTCGTCATGCAACTGGCCATAGGTTTCGAATAGACGAATAGGACCTGCATTGTCAATTACTTCTTTCGCTTTTGCCGCTGCATCGGCATAACGTCCCGTTTCGTTGAGCGGTTGCCCGGCCATTGTCAGGTATACCTTGGCCAATAAGGTTTTGACCGCGGCTTCGGAGACCCGACCGGTCTCATCGGTCCACGGAAGACCTGCATTTTCGGCCTCCGTCAAGTCGGTAACAATTTGACCGTATACTTCTTGCTGTGGTGCCCTTACTGGAAAGAAATCCTCTGAAGTGGCACTTTGGGGCTGTAGTATCAAAGGCACATCACCCCAGATTCGCACGGCGTAAAAATAGGCCCAGGCACGAAGAAATTTAGCCTCGCCCAAAACCCTGTTTTTTTCCGCTTCGTCCATATCGATTCCCGGAACGTTTTCCAAGACCAAGTTCGCATTGGCAATCACCTCGTAAATTCCGCCCCACCAGTTACGAATGTGCAGCGTATTGGCATCGAAGGATAGGGAATACAGGTTGTTAAGATCTGAATTTTGAGCGGTTTCCGTAGTCGTCGTACCGGTCGGTGCCATTAAAAACTGCCAGTTTGACGAAAAAATTCCGGCACCGTCACCCACGAACCTCGCTTCGGCGTAAACAGCGGCGATGGCCGCCTGTGCATGCGTGCCTGTGGTGTAAAAACTTTCAGGCTGTAAATTGGAAGGATCTTGTTCTTCCAAAAAATCGGAACAGCCAACTGTTCCAATCAACAGCATCGCCACCCCCAGCATCTTGTTGCTATATTTTCTTATTTTATATGTCATGATGTCTATAATTTAAAATTAACTGATACTTATATGCCCAACTGAAGTCCGATAACAAAAGTTGTTGCTCTCGGATATTCATGCCATTTCATACCTTGCGAGAATACATTGTTGCCCTGACCGCCACGAATGGGTATTACCTCGGGGTCTCCTATAAGTTCTTTATGGGTCAATAAGAAAAAATTCTGGGTCGACGCGTAAATGCGGAGTTTGTTCAAATGAAGGCGTTCGATCAACTCTGGGGTAAAGGAATAGCCCAACATCAGGTTTCTACCGCGCAGGAAAGAACCGTCCTTAATCCAATGCGAATCGACGTTGGTAACATAACCCGCCCGTGTATCGCGGAGCTGGGCGATGGGCGTATCCTGGTTATCCGGCGTCCACGCATTGAGTACCGTACGGTAGCTATTGGCCAAGGCCTGTCGGTCTTCACTAGAATGCAGGTTCATGTCCATTACATCGTTGCCCCATGAATATTGGAGATCTAGGGTAAGGTCTATTCCCTTATAGGTAATGTTGTTGATCAAACTTCCCTGAGCGGTCGGATACCCGTTGCCAATAATCGTTCTATCCTCATCGTTGATGATTTTATCACCGTTAAAATCCTTGTATTTGATATCGCCCGGCAATAGTGTCAGACCGTTACGGTAACTTACGAAGCTGGCAGCTTCCTCGGCCTCTTCGGTATTCCAGGTACCCAAACGGGTTAGGCCCCAAAATGAACCGACGGGTTCGCCGATACGTATCACATTGGTCGGGTTGGTAATACCCGGTCCACCGACCCCGAAAATATCGGACGGAGTGGCGAGTGAAAGAACTTTATTGCGATTCATGGAAATATTGAAGGAGGTATTCCAAACCAAATCTTCCGTTACGATATTCCGTGTATTCAGGGAGATTTCCAAGCCTTTGTTCTCCATGGACCCCACATTTCGTCGGATGGTTTGGTATCCACTTGATTCCGGTACCGGTGCGTCCAAAAGCATATCGGTGGTTTTCCTATAATAGACATCGGTCTCTATGCTCACCCGATTGTTGAACATCCCTAGTTCAAGGCCAAGATCGTACTGTGCCGTTTTTTCCCACTTCAAATCGGGATTCGCCAAACGGTTTATACCCGTACCTCCAATGAGGTTGCCGCCCCAGATGGTCTGGTATCCCGATCCCAACAATGATAAAGATTCATAGGGAGATATCTCGGAATTACCGGTCACCCCATAGCTGGTCCTGAGCTTTAGGTTGGAAATCGTTTCGCTATCCTTAAGAAAGTTCTCATCGGATATCCGCCAAGCCAAGGCCGCGGACGGAAAAAAGGCAAACTTATTGTTTTCACCGAATTTTGACGAGCCGTCGGCCCTTCCGGTGAAGGTAAACAGATACTTGCCGAACAGGTTATAATTAAGCCTGCCGAAATAGGAATTCAAGGCTTCTCGTTCCGCATTTGAACCAACTCCTAAATTGACGTTACCTGCGCCTAAATTATTGTATTCGAGATAATCGGTTGGTAAGTTGTTGACCTGAGCATTAAAAAAAAGTGAATTTGATTGCTGCCAAGAGACACCCAGCAAAGCGGTCAACGCATTGTTCTCATTAATATCTTTTGTATAGGTCACATAATTTTCAATGGACCAAAAAGCTTCTCTATTACTGCTGACCGAGGCAAAGGCCTGACCATTTCCAGCAAGGGTTCCATCACGAAATTCAGGATTTTCTTGGGTAATCATGTTGGCCGCGACAACGGTACGCATTTCAAGATCTTTCGTAAAATTTAGGTTCGTATAAAAACTTCCCGTAGCGGTCTGGGTATTTAGAATGTACTGTTGGCCGTCCAATCGATGAACAGAACTGTAGGTACCTTCCGCAAACGGGTAGTCCCTGTTGTCGGCAAACAGACCCTCCCTTGGATGACCGGCAGGGTAGCGTACGGGCAGGAATGGATAATCCTCTACCATTCTTCGCGGTACTTGATCATTGGTATCGGCCAGGTTCTCGGTCTGATAGTTGTAGCTCAGCGAACCCCCGACCTTGACCCAATCCTTGATTTGGTCGTCGATGGAAAAACGGCCGGAGTAGCGCTTTTGATAGGTATTGGTAAGCAGCCCTTGTTCATCGTTTATTCCTACAGAAATGGCGTAAGTGGTCCGTTCGTTGCCTCCTGAAAAGCCAAGTTGGTGGTTCTGCGATAGCCGATGTTGCTGAATTTCTCCAGGCCAATAGGTATCATAAATGGCATTACCACTGCTATCGAACAAGGGTGCAATCAACGGATCCTGTCTTTTCAATCGCGGCTCGTATTGGGCATAATTGCCTGCGGCCCATCCTTCCGGGTCGAATTTTTCGGTATTTTCCCAAGAAGTTTGCTCCACCTGCGCATATTCCTCGGCATTGAGCACCTCGGCGAGATTGGGCCCGTATTCCTTGACATTGTATTCCACATTGTAACTGATCCTACCTTGACCGGCCTGACCTCTCTTGGTAGTCACAAGGATAACGCCGTTCGCACCCCTTGCACCATAAATAGCCGTTGAGGAAGCGTCCTTTAGCACCTCGATGGATACTACATCATTGGGGTTCAGAAAATCGATGGCTGAACTATACTGATCGAGATTACCTTGGGGCAGTTGAACCCCGTCAACCACATACAGCGGATTGTTAGAGGAATTAATGGAACTAAAACCCCTGATCCGCACATTGGTCTTACCACCCGGACGTCCAGAAGTAGTGTTGACCTGTACCCCGGCAAGTCTACCGGCCAAAGCCTGGTTTAGCGATTGTGCGGGTCGTTCTTGAAGCTCTTCGGTATCGACCTGACCGACTGCCCCGGTGAGGTCCGACTTTCTGGCGCTACCATACCCCACAAGTACCACTTCGTCCAGTTCGGAGGCGTTTTCCTCTAAGGTAACATCGATTTGAGACCTCCCGTCAACAGGAATCTCCATGGTACTAAATCCGATGTAGCTAATGACCAAAGTGGCATCATCGCCCACACCGCCCAAAGCATAATTACCGTCAAAATCGGTCTGGGTGCCGTTCGTGGTACCTTTTACTAAAACATTTGCGCCGGGCAAGGGGCCCGATTCATCGGAGACTGTTCCGTTTACCGTTTGTCCTTGCGCAAGGCCAAAGCATAAAAATGCCCCGACCAAGAACAAACTTTTCATAAGTGTTCTCTTCATGGTTATGGTTTTAAGTTAGTGTCAAAGTCAGCATCGATTAAGTAAAAGTTCATACCATCATCCCGTTATACGGGTTTGCCCAAAAAAAGAGCTAGCGTCTTTGGATATTATCAATATAATAAGGTAATAGCAAAACTTTAGATTCAAAGCCCTGATTTTTGGAATGTACATTTGTTCAATGACGTGCTTAACATAATTTAACAGCATGAAAGTAGTCCGAAATCGACATAGTATTGTAAAATTTATGTTAAAAATAGGTTAATGTGAATCTTTTATCGGTTAAAGCGCATTTTAAAAAGAAAAAGACTACTAAAAAAATATCCGCATTCTGTATCACCAAATTGCTTACTATCTACTGCATCTACCTATCATTAATTGAAAAAACTACCAAAAAATTACCGCCATCCTGTATGACCAAATTGCTTACAATCTACTGCATCTACCTATCATTTATTGAAGAGTAAACAGCTAGTGTTGTGCTAAGCCAAAATCATCGCACAATCCAATGCGTCTTGTACGCCATTTCAGCTTTAACGTAACACTAGTTCCATTCTTGCCTCTCTATATGCGATGATTACATTTTAAGAATTGTGAACCGGTTTTATCGACAATTCCTTAACTTCGACCCACCAAACACCCAACCTGTGAGCCTATACCTAGTCTTTTCCGTCATTGCCGCCTACTTCATCTTATTAATGGTCATCTCTTATTTCACCTCCCGAAATAGCAGTGACGAATCGTTTTTCACCGGCGACCGGGAATCTCCCTGGTTCCTGGTCGCCTTCGGAATGGTCGGAGCAGGCTTGTCGGGCGTTACTTTCGTTTCCGTTCCGGGGATGGTGGGCAATAACTTCCTATTTTTCTTCCAATTCGTATTGGGTAACGTGGTCGGCTATCTATTCATCACCTTCGTGCTGGTGCCCTTATATTATCGGATGCGATTGGTCTCGATCTATTCGTACCTAGAAGATCGCTTCGGAAGGTATACCTATAAGACGGGATCCCTATTTTTCTTGGTTTCTCAGTCTTTTGGGGCGGCTTTACGGTTATTGTTGGCGGGTAAAATACTTCAGTTCGCTTTTTTCGACAGGGTGGGCATTCCTTTCTTTATGACGGTCATCATCATCTTGCTGCTGGTCTGGCTGTACACCAATAAAACGGGTATCAAAACTATTGTTTGGACGGATACCATGCAGACGCTTTTTTTAATTACCGGCGCAGTGGTGACCATTTATAGTATTACGCAGTCCCTTGATTTATCACTGGCAGGATCGATACAGGCGGTAACGGAGCATGAGTATTTTCAGGTATTCAATTGGGATGGACAATCGGGAAATAACTTCTATAAACAGTTTATCGCGGGCATCTTGATTGCCATTGCCATGATGGGATTGGACCAGAACATGATGCAAAAGACCTTGACCTGCAAAAATCAATGGGATGCCCAAAAGAATAC
>RCMY010002259.1_pt1 | contig 17492 bp, 15 predicted proteins | sample 2041341 | NCBI WGS metagenome assembly RCMY01 (sample SAMN09708234, study PRJNA481090) | Marine sediment metagenome, whole genome shotgun sequencing project. | reverse complement strand
GTCTGCATACATACAATCTGGAAACATTCATATTAAAGACATAGTTAAATAAAGGTATAGTTAAATAACCTATATCCTCACCGTAACTAAAGAATGCTCAATATCGTATAAATAAGCACAACAAAAAAGCCTATCATCAGGGATAGATTCTGCTCTTTTTATTGCCAGCTTATCTTAAACGCATTGAGGCTGTCATAGTTTCGGTTCCTCCCACATCTTTATTTACATCAATCTATAGAATAACACAACAAGATGATATGTTCAATACAAAAATTGTGGAATGAGTCTCATCCTGGAATCCTGGAATGAGTCTCATACTCATACTTCCATTTCAATGCCAGATTTAAAGGATATGACGAAGTGTTCTTCATAGACTGTAACATTCTGGATTATCTTCCTCACAAGCTTATCATCGTACTCTAAGGTACTGAATTTGTTCTTGCGAATAAACTCAATCAACTCATTGATTCGCTCGTTCTCGCCACTAAGGGAGGCATCTTCTACTAAAAGGGTCTGTCGCTTGTCTCTCAGCTCATCAATCTCATCTGCTAGATGTTCATAATCTTGACCTTTATTGGCCAGCTTGATTACTTCCTTCTGCTTTTCTTCAAGTAAGGAGTTTATCTCTGAAATTTTGTACTCTGTGGTGTCGCCAATTATCGCGTGGATGTTTTCTTCCAAGGTTCTTATCATGTTATCACCACCGGCAAGGAGTTTGTTAATGGCAGTCATAACCGCATCATATAAATCTCTTTCTTTTACCGTCCGGTTCTTGCACGTTTCAGGACCTTGCTCGATTCTCGTAACGCATCGCCATACAAACTCTTTTCTACCTCGTATATTCCAATACACCCGTCTATAAATGTCCCCGCAATCCCCACAGAAGGTTATGGTGCTCAAAGCGTATTTACTGCTATAGAGTCTTTTATTTTTATCTGCCCCTGTGTAAATATTATTCCTGCGATGAAGTTCTTCCTGAGCCTGTAAAAATAGTTCCTTTGGTATGATCGCCTCATGGCTGTTTTCAACATAATACTGTGGGACATGGCCTTCATTCTTGACTCTTTTCTTCGTAAGAAAATCCACAGTGAATGTCTTCTGTAAAAGGGCATCCCCGATGTACTTTTCGTTCATGAGAATCTTCTTTATGGTCTCCGGTCGCCATCTTGGTTTTCCTGCAGCTGTTAATATACCGTCCTCCTCAAGATCCCTACCAATGCCCACTAGACTCTGACCTTCAAGGTATTCACGGTAGATGCGTTTGATAATCTCAGCTTCTTTGTAAGTTTTCTCTTTTTCAAAGTAGACGGATATGTTTTTATCCTTGAGCTGTCTAATATATTTTAGGCAATCCAGAGTATTGCGGGCAAATCGACTAATGGATTTTGTAATAACCAGATCGATGTTCCCTTCCATGCACTCATCAATCAAGCGGTTAAACTCTTCTCGCTTTTTTGTGTTCGTGCCTGAAATACCATCATCTGCAAAAATGCCTGCAAACTCTCATTCAGTATTTTTCTTTATGAAATCTGTGTAATGAGCTACCTGTATCTCATAGCTGGAGTTCTGCTCTTCCGTTTCTGTAGAAACTCTGCAATAGCCAGCAACACGCAGTTTCTTTACTTTTTCGTTTGCAGCTGTACTTCCCACCCTTTTTTCGAACTGGATAGATTTCAGTTATGCCTTTCTCATCTTATTACAATTTATTTCTCACATAAAAAACCGTGATTATCCTCCTGGTTTATGCCAGATCTCAAATCACGGAAAGTCCTTATTTACTTATGTTTTTACACCCTTATTTCTCTATCCTTGACATCAATACAACCGTCTCAACGGTATTACCAAAGACCCACAAAGCTCCAGACAGCTATATCAACGTATCTGTGGACTTTGGAAACAGCGTAGGTATGATACCACTTAATAGTATAGTTGAAAAAGCAGAGGCATACAAGCCAAAACAGAGAACTACTTACAAGCTGATAAAAGAATATATCGTTGAAAAATACAGCTTTAAAGTACACACAGCGTATATTGCCGAAGTCAAGCGAGATTTAGGTCTGCCCATGAATGATGCCCCTAATGCAGTAGAAACTTTAAAACATCCGAAAAAACACCCCACCCCTATTCAAGTAGATGCTATCAAAGATGCTCTTACTTATTTTCAAGTAATATAGAAAACTAAATACAAATATGAAATTGCTCTTTACATTTTGTAAGGGGCATTTTTCATGCCCAAAATCGAAAGGAGGAACAGAATTTGAACGCAAAAGTAATCGCCATCGCCATGCAGAAAGGTGGTGTCGGCAAAACAACTACCTGTGCCAACTTAGGCATAGGGCTTGCACAGGAGGGCAAAAAGGTTTTAATCGTGGACAGCGACCCTCAAGGCTCACTGTCCATCAGTTTAGGACACGCACAGCCCGACAATATCCCCACCACCCTCGCCACCGTTATGGGCAAGGTAATTACCGACAGCCCCATAGAACACAAAGAGGGCATCATCTCCCACCCCGAGGGTGTGGATTTGCTCCCTGCCAATATTGAGCTATCGGGCATGGAGGTATCCCTCATCAATGCCATGAGCAGAGAAACCATTTTGAAGCAGTATCTTGATACGGTGAAAAAGGACTATCAATATATCCTGCTTGATACGCAGCCCTCGCTTGGTATGCTGACCGTCAATGCACTGGCGGCGGCAAACAGTGTAATTATCCCCGTTCAAGCTCAGTATCTCCCTGCAAAGGGCTTAGAACAGCTTTTCCAAACCATAAACAAGGTACGCAAGCAGATTAACCCCAAACTGCAAATAGACGGTATTCTGCTAACAATGGTGGATAGCCGCACGAACTTCGCAAAGGACATCAGCACCCTGCTCCGAGATACCTATGGCAGTAAAGTCAAGGTATTTGGCACGGATATTCCCCATTCGGTACGAGCTGCCGAAATCAGTGCCGAGGGCAAGAGCATTTTTGCCCATGACCCCAAAGGCAAGGTTGCAGACGCTTACAGAGAACTCACAAAGGAGGTGTTGAAAATTGAAAAGCTCCGCCAAAAACATAAATCTGACATCGGTAGATGATCTGTTCTCTACCGAGGAAAGCCGAGCCGATGCAGGCAGAGAAAAGGTAATGGAGATAGCCTTGACAGAGCTGTTTCCGTTCAAAGACCACCCCTTTAAGGTAAAAGACGATGAAGCAATGGCAGAAACCGCCGAGAGTATCAAGGAATATGGTGTGCTTGTTCCTGCTATCGCCCGACCTCGTGATGAGGGCGGCTATGAACTTGTTGCAGGACACCGCAGGCACAGGGCAAGTGAACTGGCAGGGCTTGAAACTATGCCCGTCCTTGTCCGTAACCTTGACGATGATGCCGCCACTATCATTATGGTGGACAGCAATCTGCAAAGAGAAAACATCTTGCCGAGTGAACGGGCCTTTGCATACAAATTAAAGTTAGATGCCATAAAACGAAAGGCAGGCAGACCCACAAAAGAAAATGGTAGCCAAGTTGGCGACAATTTAAGAAGTGTTAATATTCTTAGCGAAAATGCCCCCGACAGTGCAAGGCAAATACAACGCTATATCCGTCTTACTGAGCTTATCCCCGAGCTTTTAGACATGGTAGATGATAAGAAAATCGCCTTTAACCCTGCTGTGGAGCTGTCCTACCTAAAGCCCGAGGAACAGACAAATTTACTTGAAGCAATGGATATGGAACAGGCAACCCCCTCTCTTTCGCAGGCACAGCGGCTTAAAAAGTTTAGTGCCGAGGGCAAATGCACCCTTGAAGCCATGTGTGCCATTATGAGCGAAGAAAAGAAAGGCGAACTCGACAAGGTAACGCTTACAAGCGATAAGCTCCGTAAGTATTTCCCCAAGTCCTATACACCGCAGAAAATGGAAGAAACCATACTTAAACTATTGGAAACATGGCATAAAAAGCGTACTCAAAGCCAAGAGCGATAAGGCAAAACAGCACTGAAAGGAAGTGAGGAAATGGCTGTGTGCAGAATAGAAAAAACAAAGGATTACACCGTCATGGCAAACCACCATTTACGCAATAAAGGCTTGTCGCTCAAAGCAAAAGGCTTGTTATCCCTTATGCTGTCGCTCCCCGAAGATTGGGATTACACCGTAAAAGGGCTTGCCTATATCTGCAAAGACGGCATAGACAGTATTAACGGGGCGATTAAGGAGCTTGAAACCACAGGATATATGCACCGTCAGCGTGTCAGAAATGACCGAGGACAGCTCACCACTACGGAATATACAATCCGTGAGTATCCTCAAAACATGGGCGGTGACACATTCCCTGCCGAGGGCTTGCCTGCACAGGGAAGCCCTATACTGGAAAATCCAACACAGGCTATGCCAATACAGGAAGAACCCCACCAATTAAATACTTATCTACAAACTATTGATAAATCAAAAACGGATTTATTTAATACCGAAACATCAAATCCTTATCAATCAAATCCTTACGGTGGCAAGAAAGCGGGATATGATGAGATAGGATGTGAAACTTACGAAGAAGTAAAAGAAATGGTTTACGAGAGCATTGAGTACAAGCATTTTAAGCAGCACGGTGGTATCGGTATACGTGAGCGTTTAGACGAAATAGCCGACATTATCATCGAAACACTGTGTTCCACAAAGGACACCATAAACATTGCCGGTGATGATTACCCTGCAAGGCTTGTGAAAAACAAGATGCTGAGAATTACCTCGTCGCACATTGAGTATGTGTTTGACTGCTTGAACAAAAACACCACCTATGTGCGGAACATCAAGCGGTATTTGCTCGCCGCCCTTTTTAATGCCCCGTCTACCATAGACAACTACTACTCCGCTTTAGTCAATCACGATTTATACAGTCCTAACCGTTAAGGCACTTTGTAAAGACATTTGCAGAGTGCCTTTTTTCATGCCAAAAAATGAAAGGAGAAATTCAAAATGAGAAAACCAATGGCTTATATTACCGCCGCTTGGAGTAACAACGAGTTTGAAGTAACTGAAACGGCAGCTAAATATTGCAGAAAGCTCTATGAAGCAGGCTATACCCCTGTTTGCCCACCGCTGTATCTTCCCCTGTTTCTGTGTGACGGAGTGCCGCAGGAGCATAAGGACGGAATTGATATGGCAAGGGATATGCTTCGCCGTGCAAGGGTGCTTGTGGTATGCGGCAGTATCGTAGATGAAAATGTGAAAAACGATATAGCCACCGCCCAAAGGCTGAATATCACCGCCACTACCCTTGAGGGCATCTTAACAGTCAAGGGGCAAGGCAGAGAGGAATAGTCGTAGAAAAACCGTGAAAGGAGGGATTTTTCATGCAGGAAGAAGTGGAACAAAAAACCGTTGCCCTTGTCATCAGTGCAAGCAAGCTCACAGGCAGAGAGCTGAAAAAAGCAATGCTAAAACTGCTTGCACATTTGAAAGACAAAAAAGCCCACCCCAATATCCCACAGGGGAAACAGTCAGTAAAACAGCTTGCAAAGCAAGGTCAAGGTATGAACAGTATTGAAATTACCGACCAAAACATCAAAGATTTTGAGCGAATAGCAAAAAAGTACGGTGTGGACTTTGCTGTTATGAAAGATAAGACAGAAATACCGCCTAAGTATGTTGTCTTTTTCAAAGGTAAAGATGCCGATGCCATTACCAATGCCTTTAAGGAATACACCGCAGACATGGTGAAAAAGGCGGCTCGACCGTCTGTGCTTGCAGAGCTTAGAAAGTTGGCTCAGATTGTGAAAAACACCGTTGTGGATAAGGTGAAACATAAAAACAAGGAGCAGAGCCTATGAGTAAAAAGATGAAAAAGCTCCTTATCCTTAACATTCCCTACCTTGTGTTGGGGCTGCTGTTTACAAAGTTGCCCGAAGCATGGCGGTACACAAACGGTGTTGATTTAGGGCAAAAGATACTGAATTTGGGCGAGGGCTTATCGAGAGCTTTTGCAGTACCGTTTCCGTCCTTTTATCCCACCGACTTGCTCATCGGGCTTGCCATAGGTGCATTACTAAAGCTGATAATCTATATTCGCAGTAAGAATGCAAAAAAGTACCGTAAGGGTGTGGAGTATGGCTCTGCCCGTTGGGGCAACGCAAAAGATATTGAGCCATATATAGACCCCACATTCCAAAACAATGTACTGCTCACTCAAACGGAACGGCTGACGATGAACAACCGCCCCAAAGACCCAAAGACAGCACGAAATAAAAATGTGCTGATTGTAGGCGGCTCGGGCAGTGGTAAAACAAGATTTTGGCTCAAACCGAACCTCATGCAGTGCCACAGCTCCTATGTAGTGACCGACCCCAAAGGCGTGCGCCCAGATAGGGTGTGATGAGAAGTAGAGTAAGGCACTACCCACTATGATAACGGTGGAAACGACCTGCCTAACCGAAAGGCGAAAGCTGACACGGGACTATAGCATGGCAGGAAAGCGGTAAGTTGCCCTATACACAGGGGCACGGCTGAACCGCAACGTTAAGCGGATATGAGGATAGAACTATAGAATGTTGAATGCGAGTTTCAAGTCCCCGTTGGGTCCGGGTGGAGGAATGTGTATATACCCATTGCTTTTAGCAATGGTATCAACCTCTGATATGAATAACATTACATTGTGCCTTTGTGTAATGGGTTATCGATCATTCATATGACAAGCCAGAGAACTGGAATTAACGAAACGAAAGCATATCCGACAATCCGCATTTGCCTACTCATCACATTAACTGGGGATTGCCTACGTTGGAACGCTCGAAAGAGCTATACGAAATGCCCATATGGGTGATAAATTTCAAGCCCTCAAAAGGCAAGAAAGATGACGCTGAATATCCAATATGGCAACGGAGTTCCCATAGTAGTCCGAAATGGTTAATGACCATTACATGGCGAAGGGGAACAGTTATTGCATTCTAAAATCGAAATTTGATTAGGGAGGAAAGCCTCACAATGAAGCCAACAACAGAGATTTTAGATAGAATCAGTGAAAATTCAAGGAACAACAAAGAGGAAATCTTCACAAGGCTCTACCGATATATGCTAAGACCTGATTTGTACTACACTGCGTACAAAAACCTTTATGCAAACAAAGGCGCATCAACAAAAGGTGTGGACGATGACACGGCAGATGGATTCAGCGCAGAAAAAATCAGCAGAATAATCTGTTCTCTGGTTGATGAAACCTATACGCCGAAGCCTGTTCGTCGTGAATATATCCAAAAGAAACGAAACAGCGCAAAAAAGCGTCCTCTGGGCATTCCGACTTTTACGGATAAACTCGTACAGGAAGTTTTGAGAATGATTCTGGAGGCTGTTTACGAGCCGACATTTTCAAACTACTCTCATGGCTTCCGTCCGAGCAGAAGCTGTCATACAGCCTTGAAGTCCTTAAAAAAGGAATTTGCAGGTGCGACATGGTTCGTAGAGGGCGACATCAAGGGCTGTTTCGATAATATTGACCACCACGTTCTTGTTGACATCATAGGTTCCAAAATTAAAGATGCAAGGCTGATTAAACTCATTTGGAGATTTCTGAAAGCTGGATATATGGAGGATTGGACATATCATAAAACTTATTCCGGCTGTCCGCAGGGTGGGATTGTCTCGCCCATACTTTCGAATATCTATCTGAATGAGTTAGACAAGTTCGCAGCAAAAATGGCTATGGAATTTTTTAAGCCTAAGGATAAGGTTCGTTCCGCCGAGTACGGGAAAATTGTTGGCAAGAGAGATTACGCAAAAAAGCTCTTAAAAACAGCAAGTGGGCAGAGAAAAGCCGAACTTCTAAAAGAAATCAAGGTATTGACCTCCCAACTGCATAAGGTTCCCTATTCCCCCAAAACCGATAAAGTGATGAAATACATTCGTTATGCTGATGATTTCATCATAGGTGTTAAGGGGGACAAAGCAGACTGTGAACTTATCAAACTGCAATTTTCGGAATTTATCAGCCATGCTCTGAAAATGGAATTGTCAGATGAAAAAACGCTGATTACCCACAGCAATCAGTACGCAAGATTTTTAGGCTATGACGTTCGGGTACGAAGGGAGCAGAAGTTGAAGCCGCACGGGAACCACCTTGCACGGACTCTGAATAATACGGTGGAACTGAATGTTCCATTTGCGGATAAAATTATGCCCTTTCTCTTTGACAAATTAGCAATCAGGCAAAATCATAATGGAGCAATAGAGCCAGCTCCAAGAAAATATCTTTACAGGTGTACGGATTTAGAAATCATATCCTCGTACAACTCCGAGCTTAGAGGTATATGCAATTATTACGGAATTGCCAGCAACTTCACGAGACTGGACTACTTTGCCTATCTCATGGAATACAGCTGTCTGAAAACCCTTGCAGGAAAACACGGTACTACCAGCAGAAAAATGATTGACAAATACCATATTAAAAATGGTGGCTGGGGCATTCCCTACAACACTGTGAAAAGGAAGAAATGCCGTGAGTTCGCAAGATATCAAGATTGTAAAAATGCTGACAGTTTCAATGATGTAATCATTAATTTCGGAGCAAGACATGCGGGAATGACCACGACAATTGAACAACGGTTGTCTGCCGAAGTCTGTGAGTTGTGCGGAAAAACTGATGTGCCTCTTGAAATACACCATGTGAACAAAGTGAAGAACCTCAAAGGAAAGCAAGATTGGGAGATTGTTATGATAGCCAAAAAACGCAAAACTTTAGCTGTTTGCAAGGGCTGTCATCATAAAATCCATCATCCTTGAACTACTCTGATTTGAAGCAGTAATGGCGAGCCGGATACATCGAGAGGTGTACGTCCGGTTCTGAGAGAGGACTGGGCAAACCTACCTCAGTAATGCGGTAAGGCGGCTCTTTCCTACTCTACAGTATCGTCATTGAGTGCGGAAAACTGTTGCTCCGTGAGGGCTATAAGGTGAAAATCCTCAACACTATCAATTTCAAGAAATCCATGCACTACAACCCTTTCGCCTATATCAGAAGCGAAAAGGACATCTTAAAGCTCGTTACTACCTTGATTGCCAACACCAAAGGCGAGGGCAAGGCAGGCGATGATTTTTGGGTGAAAGCGGAAACGCTGCTCTATACCGCCCTTATCGCCTATATCTACTATGAAGCTCCCGAAGATGAGCAGAATTTCACAACGCTGATTGAGTTTATTAATGCCAGTGAAGTCCGTGAGGACGATGAGGAATTTAAAAACAATGTGGATTTGATGTTTGATAGGCTCGAGGAAAAAGACCCTCAGCATTTTGCCGTAAGGCAATATAAGAAGTACAAATTAGCCGCAGGCAAAACAGCGAAGTCGATTTTAATTAGCTGTGGTGCAAGGCTCGCTCCCTTCGATATTAAAGAGCTTAGAGAGCTGACCGCTTATGACGAACTGGAGCTTGATACCCTCGGAGATAGGAAAACAGCACTCTTTATCATCATCAGTGACACCGATGCAACATTCAATTTCCTTGTATCCATGTGCTACACGCAGTTATTTAACTTGCTTTGTGATAAAGCAGATGATGTGTACGGCGGTCGCTTGCCTGTTCATGTGCGGTGCTTAATTGACGAGTGTGCCAATATCGGGCAGATACCAAACCTTGAGAAGCTCATGGCAACCATTCGCAGTCGTGAAATATCCGCTTGCCTTGTTTTGCAGGCACAATCACAGCTCAAGGCACTCTACAAGGACAATTCAGATACCATTATCGGCAACTGCGACAGCATGATTTTCCTCGGTGGCAAGGAAAAAACTACCCTCAAGGATTTAACTGAAACCCTCGGCAAAGAAACCATTGATATGTTTAACACTTCCGACACCCGAGGCAGCCAACGCAGTTATGGTATCAACTATCAGCGGCTTGGAAAAGAGCTTATGAGCATGGACGAGCTTTCTGTCATGGACGGTGGGAAATGTATTTTACAGCTTAGAGGTGTTCGCCCCTTTTTCAGCGAAAAGTACGATATTACAAAGCACCCGAACTACAAATACCTCTCGGACTTTGACAAGAAAAATGCCTTTGACATTGAGAAATTCTTATCCACAAAACTAAAGCTCAAAGGGAACGATGTGTATGAGGTTTACGATTTAAGCAAGGAGGAAGAAACAACCGAGCCACCGCCCTCAGACGGGCAATAAACACTACCGTTCATGGTGGTGTTTTTTATATACACAAGCCACACGGAAAGGAGGTGTTGCCTATGATTGTTGTCTTTTAACGCTGTCAGTGAACAGCGTTTTTTTATTGCCAAAACACAAACCAACAAATACAAAATTAAAGGAGAAAAATCATATGGAATTTTTTAATCAAGCAGTAGTTGCATTGCAGACACTCGTTATCGCTCTTGGAGCAGGACTTGGAATTTGGGGAGTTATCAATCTCCTTGAGGGGTACGGCAATGATAACCCCGGTGCTAAATCACAGGGTATGAAACAGCTCATGGCAGGCGGTGGCGTAGCACTGATTGGCATGACCCTTGTACCACTTCTCAGCGGATTGTTTTAAGATAACAGCCGATGGATTTTATCATTGATGCAATCAACGAGTGGATAACCAATCTGCTCGTTGACGGCATTATGGGTAATTTAACGGGCTTGTTCGATAACATCAACTCGGAAGTATCAAGGATTGCAGGAGATGTAGGGAAAACACCGTCACAATGGAATGGCGGTGTTTTTTCTATGATTGAGAACTTATCGGACACCGTTATCATGCCCATAGCCGGAATAATTCTGACCTTTGTGATGTGCTACGAGCTGATACAAATGGTCATTGACAGAAACAATATGCACGACTTTCCACCCTCGGACATTTTCAAGTGGATGATGAAAACCTTTATTGCCGTGGTACTGGTCACAAACACATTCCCCATTATGATGGGCATATTTGATGTGGCACAGTCCGTCATATCCAATGCGGCAGGAGTAATAGTCGGAGATACCGCAGTAGGAGTTGAAACCTTAGATGCCCTGCGTGAAAGCCTGTTAGAAATGGATATAGGCTCACTCTTGGGGCTGTATCTGCAAAGTTTCTTTATGGGGATAATCATGTGGGCATTATCCGTGTGCATTTTCATTATCGTGTACGGAAGAATGCTTGAAATCTACCTCATGACCTCTCTTGGAGCAATCCCTATTGCTACGATGTCGAGCAAGGAGTGGAATATGGGAAACAACTACCTCAAAGCTCTGCTTGCCCTCGCATTTCAAGGTTTCCTTATCATGGTGTGCGTTGGCATTTATGCGGTACTTATTCAGTCCATCACAACAGGTGATGACCCCATAAAAGCAATTTGGACTTGCATGATGTGCACGGTACTGCTCTGCTTCTCCCTCTTTAAGACGGGTACATTGGCAAAGAGCATATTCTCGGCACACTAAAATTAACATATTTGCTCTATATGGTTGTTGTATTAAGTGATATAATGTGAAAAAGGAGATGAACAAATGGAGCAAAGAAAAAGATTGGGAGGTAATAGCGGAGCAGGATATTATACCTCATGGGAAAAATCCAAAGACAATGGCTGTATATATTGCGGTAGTCCTGCTACCACAAGAGAACATATACCATCTAAAGCATTTTTAGTTGACCCTTATCCAGAGAATTTACCAACAATTCCTGCTTGTTTTGAGTGCAATAATGGGTATTCTGAGGATGAAAAATATCTCGCTTGCTTTTTAGATGTGTTGAAAAGCCAAGTGTATGACGATTGTCCTCAACATGAACAGACCATTGTGAGGATTGAGAAGGATAAAAAGCTACAAGAAACGCTTAGAAAACAGATACAAAAAAATGATGGCAAAGTGTATTATGACCCCGATGAAGAACGAATACTTCGTATACTGTTCAAACTCGCAAGATGTCATGCAGGCTTTGAATTTGACCATGTAAACCTTGATGATGTCAAAGCAAAAATATGGTATGATTTTGCATTCAACATTTCAGATGAAGCGGCACTGAGTTTTAACGAAATTCCCGAAATGAATAAAGCTCCTGAAGTTGGGTCAAGAGGTGTGTTCGTGCCTTTCATAGCCCAAAATGTAGAAACTGGAGAGGTCATGGCTCTTGCCTTTTGGAATGATGTCCAAGACAACCAATATCGTTATCAAGCATCTCTTAATGATGAAGGTGGGATAACAGTAAAACTTGTGATATTTGAGTTCCTATATTGCGAAGTAATATTTGATTAAAAATTATGGCATTGCAACCGCAAAAGCGGTTGCTTTTTTGTTGCCAAGAAAGGAGGATTTTATGGCTTATGTACCAATCCCAAAAGATTTAAGCAATGTAAAAACAAAGGTTGCCCTAAACCTTACCAAACGGCAAATTATCTGTTTTTCGGCGGCACTGGCGGTAGGATTACCGCCTTTTTTCATTCTCAAGGACTATATCGGCACAAGCCCTGCGGTGCTTGTAATGATGCTTCTCATGCTCCCGCTGTTCATGTTTGCCATGTATGAAAAGCACGGTCAGCCCCTTGAGGTAATCCTCAAGAACTATGCAGCGGTGCGTTTTCTCAACCCGAAACAAAGACCTTACATGACGGATAACTTTTATCCGCTACTGGAAAGGCAATATCACTTAGACATGGAGGTAAATCAAATTGTCAAAAATCGAAAAAAAGCCCATAAAGCTCACCCGAGCAGAAAAGCAAAACATTGCCAGTGCGGTGCAAAGGGTGAACAATAAACCCAAAGGGTTAAAGTCGGCACAGGACAGTATTCCTTACCGTCATATTTTCCCCGATGGTATCTGTCATGTGGGCGATAAGCTCTACACCAAAACCCTGCAATTCGGTGACATCAATTATCAGATTGCACAGAACGAGGACAAAACCGCCATCTTTGAAAGTTGGTGCGACTTCCTCAACTACTTTGACAGCACCATCAAATTTCAGCTCACATTCTTAAACACCACAGCAAATACAAAAGACTTTGAAAAAAGTGTGTTCATCGCTCCACAGGCAGATGATTTCGACAGTATCCGAACAGAGTACAGCGAGATGCTGCACAATCAGCTTGCAAGGGGCAACAACGGGCTTGTGAAAACCAAGTATCTGACCTTTGGTATTGAAGCCGAGAATATCAAAATCGCAAAGCCCCGTCTTGAACGCATTGAAAATGACCTGTGGAACGCATTTAAGCGGTTGGGTGCGCAGCTCACCTCTCTTGATGGCAGAGAACGCTTAAAGCTCATGCACAACATTCTTCGTATGAGTGGCAATGCCCCCTTTGCCTTTGAGTGGAACTGGCTTGCACCCTCGGGGCTTAGTACAAAGGACTTTATCGCCCCGTCCTCTTTTGAGTTTAAGGAGAAAGGCACATTCAGAACAGGCGATAAATACGGTGCGGTATCCTTTTTGCAGATACTCGCCCCCGAGCTGAATGATCGTGTACTGTCCGACTTTTTGGAAATGGAGAGCAATCTCATTGTTACCATGCACATTCAATCGGTAGACCAAATGAAAGCAATCAAAACTATCAAGCGTAAGATTACCGACCTCGATAAAATGAAGATTGAGGAGCAGAAAAAAGCGGTAAGAGCAGGCTATGACATGGACATCATTCCGTCAGACCTTGCCACTTATGGCGGTGAAGCCAAAAAGCTCCTTGCCGACCTACAAAGCCGCAACGAGCGAATGTTTTTAATTACATTCCTTGTGCTGAATACCGCTGACAGCAAAAAGGAACTGGACAATATCCTGCTCCAAGCAAGCGGTATTGCCAACAAGCACAACTGCACCCTCATAAGGCTTGATTATCAGCAGGAACAGGGCTTTATGACCGCCTTGCCCCTCGGCAAAAACTTTGTACCCATACAGCGGAGCTTGACCACCTCAAGCACCGCTATTTTTGTGCCTTTTACCACACAGGAGCTGTTCCAATCGGGCGGCGAAGCCTTGTATTATGGCTTAAATGCCCTGTCAAGCAACCTCATCATGGTAGACCGCAAGCAGCTCAAAAACCCCAACGGGCTTATCCTCGGTACGCCCGGCAGTGGTAAGAGTTTTTCTGCCAAGCGAGAAATCACCAATGTATTTCTCATTACCACCGATGACATCATCGTGTGCGACCCCGAGGGAGAATATTTTTCCCTTGTGAAAAGGCTTAAAGGACAGGTCATCAAAATATCGCCTACAAGCAGCCAGTACATCAACCCGATGGACATCAACCTCAATTACTCTGAGGACGATAGCCCCCTTGCCCTAAAGAGCGATTTTATCCTCTCCTTGTGTGAGTTAATCGTTGGCGGCAAAGAGGGCTTGACCCCTGTTGAAAAGTCCATCATTGACCGCTGTGTTACCCTCGTTTATGCAGAATACCTTGCCAACCCCGACCCTGCCAAAATGCCGATTTTGGGTGACCTCTACGATGCTCTCGGCAGACAGGAAGAAAAAGAAGCAAAGCATATCCGTTCAGCTCTTGAAATCTATGTCACAGGCTCGCTCAATGTTTTTAACCACCGCACCAATGTGGAGCTTTCTAACCGCCTTGTCTGCTATGACATTAAAGAACTCGGCAAACAGCTTAAAAAGCTCGGTATGCTCATTGTGCAAGACCAAGTTTGGAACAGAGTAACCATAAACCGTGCGGAAAAACGCTCTACTCGCTACTATATGGACGAGTTTCACTTGCTTTTGAAAGAGGAACAGACCGCTGCCTACTCGGTGGAGATTTGGAAACGCTTTCGTAAATGGGGCGGTATTCCTACAGCCATCACACAGAACATCAAAGACCTGTTATCCTCTCGAGAAGTAGAGAACATCTTTGAAAATTCCGACTTTGTGTATATGCTCAACCAAGCGGCAGGCGATAGACAGATACTTGCCAAGCAACTTAATATCTCCCCTCATCAGCTCTCTTATGTGACAGGCAGCGGTGTTGGTGAGGGGCTGCTCTTTTATGGCAATGTCATTTTGCCTTTCGTGGATAAATTCCCGAAAAACACTGAGCTTTACGGTATTATGACCACCAAGTTGGACGAAACCAAGCAAGAGTAAAGGCGGTGTGCGATGAAAAAACAATCAAGACTGCAATTTACCGAAGAAGAACGAGCCGACCCCACTTTAGAAAAGCCCATAGCAAAGTCTGAAAAAGCGGCTGATAAATTGAAAAAGGCACAGGCTAACATACCGAAGAAAACAGTAAAAACCAAAGAACGCACCTTTGATGCCGACACTGGCAAAACAAAGGTGCGTTTGCATTTTGAGGAAGTGGATAAGCCAAAGCCACCCTCAAAGCTTTCTCATGGCATTAAAAAAGCCCCCGAGAGGGCTGTCTTGTCTGCTGTGCATAAGAAAATCAGCGAAGATGAGCAGGACAATGTGGGGCTTGAAGCGGCACATGGCACCGAAAAGGCAGGTGAATTTGCCGTACACCGTGTTCAAAGTACCTATTACTCCCACAAGATGAAGCCCTACCGTACACTGGCAAAGGCAGAGAAAAAGAGCATACAAGCCGATGTGAATGTACTTTATAAGAAAAGTATTAGGGATAACCCACAGGCGGCAAGCAACCCCATTTCTCGCTTTCAGCAAAAGAGAGCCATTAAAAAACAGTACATTGCCACACGGTACGGGAAAGGCACAAAAGCAGCACAGACCACCGCCAAGACCACAAAATCGGCAGTTAAAAAAGGGGCTGACACAGTATCAAAGGCAGTATCGGCAGTCGCTAAAAACCCAAAAGTATTGCTCATTCTGCTTGCCCTCTTTTTGATGATTGCCTTAATCGCCGGGGCGGTTTCTTCCTGCTCGGTTATGTTTCAAGGGGCGATAACAAATGTGGTATCAACCTCTTACACTTCCGAAAATGAGGAACTCATTGCCGCCAACAACAACTACACCGCACTTGAAACAGCGTTGCAGGCACAGATTAACAACATTGAAAGGGATTATCCCGATTATGATGAGTACCGCTATGACTTAGACCCCATAGCACATGACCCCCATCAGCTTGCATCATACCTAACCGCCTTACTGCAATATTTCAAGGCAAGCGAGGTGCAGGGCGAATTACAAAGGGTGTTTCAAAAGCAATACAAGCTCACGCTGACGGAAACGGTCGAGATACGTTATCGCACCGAAACGAGGACGGACACATGGACAGACGAGGACGGTAATACCCACTCCGATACCTATGAGGTGCAAGTGCCATATGACTACTACATTCTAAATGTCAGCCTAACCAATAGCGGAATTAGTGCTGTTGCCAACAGCCTACTCACACCCGAACAGCTCCAAATGTACAATGTCTATCTGCAAACGAAAGGCAATAAACCGCTGCTCTTTGGCGGCGGATCTATTGACGGTAGCCCCTCCACCGATTTAAGCGGTGTTGATTTTGTAAATGGCGAAAGACCGGGCAATCAAAATATCGTGGACATTGCAAAATCACAGGTAGGCAATGTGGGCGGTCAGCCCTATTGGTCATGGTACGGATTTAACAACCGTGTGGAATGGTGTGCCTGCTTTGTGTCATGGGTGCTTAATCAAGCAGGATATTCCGAGCCTAAGTTTGCAGCCTGCCAAAGTCAAGGCATTCCTTACTTCTCGTCCAAAGGACGATGGGCAAACAGAGGATACAAGGATATTGCCCCCGGCGATGTTATTTTCTTCGATTGGGAGGGCGATGGCAGCTCCGACCATGTGGGTATTGTTATCGGCACAGATGGCAGCCGTGTTTACACCGTTGAGGGCAATAGCGGCGATGCCTGCAAAATCAGAGATTATGACCTTAACAGCAGTGTAATTATGGGCTATGGTCTTATGAATTAAGGAGGAAACTATTTGAACGCAAAACTGAAAAAAGTGATTTCCGATATGAAGAAAATCGAGGATAAAATCGGACTTTTGCAAGGGAAATGGGAAGAACTGAACAAGCAAAAAACCGAGTTTGAAAACCTTGAAATTATCGGACTTATCCGAGGTGCGAAAATCAGCACAGAAAATTTAACCGATGTTATCACGGCATACCGCATTAAAAGCGGTGTGCCTTTTTCATTTGAAAAACAGGAGGAAAACAAGAATGAAGAAAACTAAAATTCGTATTTTTACCGCTTTACTTATGGCGGTGCTTTGCATGACCGCTTTTTCCACCACTGCCTTTGCAGGCGGTGGCGAGGATATTACCGAGCCTACACCAGAAGTGACAGAAACACCCACCCCCTCTGTTCCTCTCACACCCGAGGGTAATTTAACCCTTGTGGACGATGTGGAGCGAACAGACGAGATTGATAAACAGTTTATTACCGCCGTATCCAAAAACGGCAACTATTTTTATCTCGTCATTGACCGTGCAGGCAAAGAGGACAATGTTTACCTTTTGAACATGGTAGACGAAGCCGACCTGCTTGCCCTCATGGAAGATGCTCCAACCGAGCCTAAAGTTTGCTCTTGCAAGGAAAAATGCGAAACAGGTGCGGTAAATTCTGACTGCTCTGTATGCAGCACAGACAGAGTAAGCTGCACTGGGAAAGCCCCCGAGCTGACCGAGC
>RCMY010002258.1_pt1 | contig 17495 bp, 15 predicted proteins | sample 2041341 | NCBI WGS metagenome assembly RCMY01 (sample SAMN09708234, study PRJNA481090) | Marine sediment metagenome, whole genome shotgun sequencing project. | reverse complement strand
ATGGACGCGAGGAGTGGCACGCCGATACTTTCGGCGAGACGCTGACCGCCCCCGGAGCCGAACATCGCCGTAACCGTGCCGTCGGGGTTGGTGGACGGGCCCATGTTCTCGATGACGCCGGCAACGCGGAGATACCCTTTTCGGGCCATGTCCGCAGCTCGAGCAGCGACTTGTTGGGCAGCTTTGGCCGGGGTCGTCACGATCACCACGTCGGTCCGGGGAAGCATCCGGGCGAGACCCATTTGGATGTCGGAGGTGCCCGGCGGCATGTCGATGAGCAAGTAGTCGAGTTCGCCCCACTGCACGTCCTCGAGGAAGTGCTGCACGGCGCGGTTGAGCATCAGCCCACGCCACATGATCGCTTCGCTCTCGTTCGTGCCGGCGATCGACCCCATCGAGACGACGCGCAGAACGCCGTCGCCGATCGGTTTGTCGACCGGCTTCATGACGGTCTTTCCTTCGCCGGACCGTTCGCCTTCGATCTCGCTGTCGATGCCGAGCAGCTGGGGCATCGAGAATCCACCGACGTCTGCGTCGAGTACTCCGACCGTGTAGCCGCGGTCGGCGAGCAGGACCGCGAGGTTGGCGGTGACCGTGGACTTGCCGACACCACCCTTGCCTGAAGAGATGGCAAGGATGCGACAGGTGGCTGGGATGTCGGTTTCGAGGGCGTTGTCGCGGGCTTTCCAGCGGGCGCGCGCCATGACGTTGCTTCGTTCGTCGGCGGTCATCTCACCAAAGTGGATCTTGACCGCTTCGATGTCGGGCAACGAAGCGACACGGGCTTTGGCATCGCGCATCAGCTGGGCCCGAAGTGGGCAACCAGCGGTGGTCAGGGCGATCGTGATGTGCATCGTCCGATCGGCGCTGCGCTCGAGCCGCTTGACCATTCCGAGATCGACCACGTTGTCGCCGAGTTCGGGATCGATGACGCCGCGCAACGCGTTCATGATGGCAGTTGTATCGACGTCGTCGCCGTCGACTTCGGGATCTGGCACCGTCGGAGTTGCCGGCTCATCGCTGGTGTCGTCGAGCCCAGGTTGGTCCAACCGGTCGGCCGCCTCGGTCGCGGCATCGATCGTTGGGTCCGTCACATCATGCCCAGTTCGAGTCGGGCGACATCGGACAGGCGCGAGGCATCCCACGGCGGGTCGAACACGAGGACGACTTCGGCCTCTTCGACGCCGGCCAGCGCTGCGACCGCGTCGTGGAGGTCCTTGCGCATGATGTCGCCCATCCCGCAGAACGGGGCGGTGACCGACATGTCGACCTCGACGCGCTTGTTGCCGCTCGGCAGATCGAATGCCTCGACCCGGTAGACGAGTCCGAGTTCGACGATGTCGACCGGGATCTCTGGGTCGTACACCGTCGCGGCTGCTTCCCAGACCGACTCGAGACTGAACTCGCCGGTGGCAACTTCGAGCTTTTCCGCAGGACGCACCAGGCCGAATTCGACCGAGTCTTCTCGGGTCAGTCTGGCCAATTCTCCATCGCTTGTGGTGACCGTGGCAGAGCCGCCGAGCGCTTGCATCACCTCGACGCGTTCGCCTTCAGGGAGCACCGCGAGGTGGCCGGCGGGGATGATCGTGACCTTCACGTCACGGGGGAGGGTGAATGCTTGGGACCCGCGGATGTCGACCTTGGACTCACGCATCGTCGTGTCCGAGTCGCTGGGTTATCCAGGTACGGACGATGTCACTCTCCAGATCGTCCATGACCTGGTCGGCGAAACCGTTGATCAGCAATCGGCTCGCTTCATCTTTGGGGATGCCACGAGAACGCATGTAGTACAGGGCCGTCTCGTCGAGCTGACCAACGGTCGCGCCGTGCTGGCACGACACTTCATCGGCCAAGATCTCGAGGCTTGGCATCGTGTTCACTTCGGCTCGCCTGGACAGCAACAGGTTGTCATTGGACTGCTCGGAGTCGGTGCCGTCGGCACCAGGGCGAACGTCGACGCCACCGTTCCAGATGCCGGTGCTGGCGTCATCGAGCACGCCTCGGTACGACTGACGACTCGTGCAGTTCTTCGCCGTGTGGACCACGGTGATCTGTTGGTCGAGCGTCTGTTCGCCAAAGCCGAAGTAAAGCCCGGACAGGTCGGCGTGGGCGCCCTCGCCTACAAGATGCACGTAGTAGGCGACGCGGCCGTAATCGGATCCGAGGTTGAAGAGGCGGGCGCGAAGTGTGCTGTTGGCTTCTTGCGTCACGTCGACTCGGCCGAGATGGACCTGGGCAGCCGGCAGGTCCTGGAGAATGATGTGTTCGAGCCTGGCGTCGGCTGCGAGTGTGATCTCCGTGCGAACGTTGGAGCCGCCGAAGATGTCGCCGCTACCTATGCGGGTCTCGACGACGGTTGCAGAGCTACCAGCTGCCATCTCGATGATGACCCGAGTGGTCGAGGCGTTGTGTGTGTCGCCGGGCACCGCAACGTCGACGAGGTGGATCGTTTCATCGATCCGGCCGTCGATCTGCAGCAGTGCGCCGTCGGTGCCGTACGCGCGGTTGATGATCGAGAACGCGTCTTCGGCCGCGTCGTATTCGCGCTCGAGTCGAGCTGCGATGTCGTTCGAAGCGTCGGCGAGGCCGACCAGTTGGACCCCGGCAGGCAACACATCGAGCGTTGAACGTGAACGATCGACCACGCCGTTGACGATCACGAGTCGGGGACCGTCGATGTTGGGAATCTGACCGTCGATGTCGGCGGGCACTTCATTGGGAGCAGCGGCCGGTCCGAACCTGAGCTGAGCGAGAGTCTTGTGAGGTGCGTACCGCCACGCCTCGTCGCGTTTGGTCGGCAGGCTCTGCGACTCGACTTGCTCGAGCGCGGCGGTGCGAGACGGGAGGGTGGCCAGGCTCACGCTGATGCTCCCGAGAGCGCTGGGTCGTCGGCGTCGTTGAGGAAGCTGGCATACCCGTGTTCTTCTAAGTGGACGGCGAGGGTGTGATCGCCCGACTTGACGATCTTGCCGTCGACAAGCACGTGCACGAAATCTGGCTTGATGTAATCGAGCAGGCGCTGGTAGTGGGTGATGACGAGCAGTGACCGCTCGGGGCCGCGCAACGCATTGACACCCGAAGCAACCACACGGAGCGCATCGATGTCGAGACCAGAGTCGGTCTCGTCGAGCACGGCGAGCCTTGGTTGCATGACGGCCATCTGGAGGATCTCGTTGCGCTTCTTCTCGCCGCCACTGAATCCGGCGTTGACCGATCGATACAAGAAGTCGTGTTTCATCTCGACCAGGTCCATGGCCTCTTGGGCGATCTCGAGGAAGTCGCGAGCACCAATCTCGTCCTCGCCACGGGTGCGGCGAACCGAGTTGAGTGCCGTGCGTAGAAAGTACATGTTGTTCACGCCGGGAATCTCGACCGGGTACTGAAACCCCATGAAGACACCGGCAGCGGCTCGCGCCTCGGGTTCCATCTCGAGCAGATCGGCTCCATCGAGGGTGACGGTGCCACCAATTTCGTAGCCGTCACGGCCGGCGAGCGCATGTGCAAACGTGCTTTTGCCGGACCCGTTGGGTCCCATGATGGCGTGCACTTCTCCGGCGCCGACATCGAGGTCGAGGCCTTTGAGGATCGGGGTGTCCCCGATCGAGACTGTCAAATTCTCCACGTGCAGCATCAGCCGACACTTCCTTCCAAACTCACACTCAGCAGGCGCTGAGCTTCCACAGCGAACTCCATGGGGAGCTCGTCAAACACTTCGCGACAGAAACCATTGACGATCATCGCCATGGCGTCTTCTTCGTTCATGCCGCGCTGGCGGCAGTAGTACAGCTGGTCTTCGCCAACGGTGGAGGTCGAGGCTTCGTGCTCGACGTGCGCCGTCGGATTTTTCACTTCGATGTAAGGCACGGTGTGTGCGCCGCACTCCTTGCCGATCAGCAACGAGTCGCACTGGGTGTAGTTCCGGGCGTTCTCCGCCGAGCGCATCATCTTGACGAGACCTCGGTAGGTGTTCTGCCCCTTGGCCGCCGAGATGCCCTTCGAGATGATGCTGCTGGTCGTGTCGGCACCGATGTGGATCATCTTGGTACCGGTGTCGGCCTGCTGATGTTTCGACGTCAACGCCACTGAGTAGAACTCGCCGATCGAGCGATCGCCCTGCAGGATCACGCTTGGATACTTCCAGGTGATGGCCGAGCCGGTTTCGACCTGGGTCCAGGAGATCTTGGCGTCGGTGTGGGCACGGCCGCGTTTGGTTACGAAGTTGTAGATACCGCCAACGCCGTTCTCGTCGCCTGGATACCAGTTCTGCACGGTCGAGTACTTGATCTCGGAACGATCCTTGGCCACCAGCTCGACCACTGCGGCGTGCAGTTGGTTTTCGTCGCGCTGGGGTGCGGTGCAACCCTCGAGGTAGGAGACGTGCGAGTCGTCCTCGGCCACGATGAGCGTGCGCTCGAACTGGCCGGTGTTCATCGAGTTGATGCGGAAGTACGTGGACAGCTCCATCGGGCAGCGGACACCCTTGGGGATGTAGCAGAACGAACCGTCGGAGAACACCGCCGAGTTGAGCGCGGCGAAGAAGTTGTCGCGGACCGGCACGACCGAGCCCAAGTGCTCTCGCACCAGCTCGGGGTGATCCTGCACGGCCTCGGAAAACGAACAGAAGATCACACCGGCTTCGGCGAGCGTTGCCTTGAACGTGGTGGTCACCGAGACCGAGTCGACGATGGCGTCGACGGCCACGTTGCTGAGCATCTTCTGCTCGTGCAGCGGAATTCCGAGTTTGTCGAACATGTCGCGAATGTCGGGGTCGACGTCGTCCATGCTGTCGAGCACGGGCTTTTGTGTCGGTGCTGCCCAATAGCTGATCGACTGGTAGTCGATCGGGGCGATCTCGAGTTTGGCCCAATCGGGCTCTTCCATCTCTTGCCAAGCCGCGAATGCTTTCAGCCGCCACTCGAGCAGCCACTCCGGTTCGTCCTTCTTCGACGAGATGAGGCGAACGGTTTCTTCGGTCAGCCCTGGAGGAGCGATGTCTGTTTCGAGGTCGGTGCTGAAGCCGTATTCGTAGCTGGCATCGGTCAAATCCTCGATGCCTCGCATGGTTTCGCTCATCAAGTTTCCCTTCTCGACCGGCGGTGACCGTTGACGGGTCGCCTTTGCCGGTGTTGCACTGTGCGTTGCACGTGTTTGGCTCTAGGCTGACCTAGCCATCACCAGATGACAGTATCGCCAAGTTTAGCCGAGTTTCCACAGTTGCATGTTGTGAAACTGCGAAAACTGGCCGCAGCAGTGCTACGATCGGTCGAATGGACACCGCGAGCGTCGCCATTTCGCCAACTCAGCGCCGCGTGCTCGTCGCGTTGAAGCGGCGAGGTGAGGCAACTGCCGACGAACTCGCCACTGTGCTCGAAACGTCGGCGAGTGCGGTTCGTCAACACCTCAGTGCACTCCGGTCAGCCGGGTTCATCGCTGCTCGTCAGGAGCGCGGACACGCTGGACGTCCCGCCGATCGATATCACGCCACCGACCTGACCGAATCACTGTTCGCAGGTGCCGATGTTTCGCTGTCGATCGAGCTCCTCGATCACATTTCCGAGGAAGACCCCGAACTCGTCGATCGGGTCTTCGAAAGACGTCGACACAGTCTCGTCGAAGGAGCCAAGGACAAGCTGGTCGGCAAACCGATCGACGAGCGAGTCGCTGTTCTGACCGAACTACTCGATGCCAAGGGGTACCTGGCCGACTCGCAGACTCTGAGCGACACCCACTACCGCATAAACCTCCACAGCTGCGCGCTCTGGCCTGTCGCGACCCGTTATCAACAAGCCTGTACCGCCGAGCTCGACTTCATCCGCGACCTCGTCCCGGACGCAAAGGTCGAACGCGTCACACACAAGGCGGCTGGCGCACACGTCTGCGCCTACGAGATCACATTGGAACGACCATGAATGTCCTGATCGCAGTTGACGACGACGCCGAATCGCAAGCGGCGATCGAGTTCGCCGACCGTCTCGTCGGACCCGACGACGAGGTGTCGGTGTTGCACGTCGAGCGGGGCATCGTCCCGTACATCGCTGGTCCGTTCGGTGGTTACGTGATGATGCCGCAGAGCCAGATCGTCCTCGACGAATCCCATGAGGAGTCCGAGGCGTTGGTCGAGCGAAATGCCGCAGCGATCTCGTCTGTCGATGCCAAAGAAATCGTCGACTACGGCGATCCGGTAGAGCGCATCTGCGCAGCGGCGACTGAACATAACATCGACCTCATTGTCATCGGCTCACACGACCGTGGTGCATTTGGACGGTTCGTCCACGGCTCGATCAGCGACGACGTTCTGCGAAATGCGCCCTGCAGCGTTCTCGTCGCGAAGTCGAAAACGAAGGATCAACCATGAAGATTCAGATGAACACCGACGGAAACATCGACGGCAGTGAAGCCGTCCTTGCCGACCTCGAAGCCGATGTTCGGTCTGGCCTCGAGCGGTACGCAGATCGTCTGACTCGGGTCGAGGTGCACCTCGGTGACCAGGATGGCGAGAAGGACCACAGCGGAGTCGACAAACGGTGTCTGCTCGAAGCCCGACCCGCTGGGATGGAGCCGGTCGTCGTGACCGCCCTGGCCGGATCGATCGAACATGCTTGCCGCGACGCCATTCGAAAGATGCAAAGCCTCCTGAGCAGCACCTTTGGTCGAATCGACGGTCATTGAGCGGTTAGCCCTCGTCTGAATCGCGAGACAACGTATAAGGTTTCGGTCTCGGTTGAGTCGTTGACCAGCGCAAGGTAATTCATGAGTTCGATTTTCGTATTGTTGCTTGTCCTCGTCATGGTTGGGTTCAACGCTCTCTATGTGGCAGCCGAGTTCGCCACGGTTGGGTCTCGTCGATCGCGAGTGCAGGAGTCTGCCGAATCAGGTGGCAGCGATGCTGCCGAGTTGCTCGGCATTCTTCAGGACCCCAAACGCCTCGACAACTATGTGGCCGCGTGTCAGATCGGGATCACCCTGAGCAGTCTCGCCGCTGGTGCGTATGGGCAGGCACAACTGACGCCGCTGTTCGAAGAGTGGCTCGGCGGAGGCGCGAGAACCGCTGCAATCGCGCTCGTGTTGTTGCTGATCACCTCACTTCAAGTGGTGCTCGGCGAGTTGTTGCCCAAGACGGTCGCCTTGCGGTACCCCGAAGCATTGGCCATCGCCACGCTGACCCCGATGAGGATCAGCCAGTGGCTCCTACGCCCGCTCGTCGCCATCTTCAACGGTTCGGCGTTTCGGATCATGAAGCTCGCTGGTCTCTCGGTCGAGCACTCGCACTCCCATGTTCACTCGCCCCAAGAACTCGCCGGCCTCTTCCGGGCCAGCGCCGACGGCGGAATGATCGACTCGGCCGAGCGCGAGATGCTCGCTGGTGCGCTGACGGTGAAGAGCCGCTTGGTCAGAGAAATCATGACCCCCCGCCGTCGTCTGGTGACCGTCGACCGACAGACCACGGTGGCTGATGCTCTCGCCGAACTCTCCAACAGTCCCTATTCTCGGTTTCCGGTCGCCGACGGTGGCGAGGACATCATCGGGGTGGTCACTCTTCGACAACTCTTCCGGGCCGCTGCAGATCGCGGCGACATGGCTGTGGGCGAGCTGGCCGACGAAGGTTTGGTCGTCAGTGAAGTCCTGGTCGTACCGCAACTGTTGAATCACCTCGCCGAGCACGGCGTGCACACGGCATCGGTCGTCAATGAATTCGGAACCGTCTCGGGATTCGTCACCCGGGAAGATGCCATCGAAGAGATCTTTGGCGAATTGAACGATGAGTTCGACATCGAGCCAGATCCGATCACGACCGAGGACAACCGGGTGCTGCTGAGAGGTGACGTCCTCCTTTCGGTCTTGAACGAACGATTCCAGCTAGGGCTGCCCGACGACGAAGTGGGAACCGTCAGCGGTTACCTCTGGCATGAGCTCGGACGACGACCTCGAGAAGGCGACTCGGTGGTGCTGCCCGAGACGATGTCTGACTATGACGTCCCAGATGACGACGTCGAACAGGCTGCGGATCGGGTCTTGCGGGTCGATGCGGTCGACGGCAATCTCGTGTCTCGTGCGAGTTTTGCCTTGCCGGAGGATTCGCCATGATTGCGGCGAGTCTGTTCACCGGTGTCATCATGCCGATTGTTGCGATCGTGCTGCTCGTCATCATCAACGGTCTGTTCGTGGCGGCCGAGTTCTCGCTGGTTGGTTCCCGTCGAAGTCGCTTCGAGGCACTCGCACAGAGCGGCAGCCGTTCGGCTCGATGGCTTCTCAAAATCTTCGACTCCGCTGCTGGCAAGGACGGCTACATCGCGGTTGCCCAGCTGGGCATCACGTTGGCCAGCATCGGGCTCGGTATGTATGGCGAGCCGGCAATTGCCCACTGGTTGTACGACCCGTTCGAGAACCTGGGCCTTTCCGAGGGGGCGGCTCATACCATCGCCTTCATCATCGCTCTCACCGGAATCACGTTTCTTCATGTCGTTCTGGGCGAGATGATCCCGAAGGCCTTGGCGTTGCAGAGCCCGGAGGCCACCAGCCTCAAGGTGAACCCGTTGATGCGGGTGTTCTCCCTCGTCTTCAAACCGGCCGTGGCGGTTCTGAATTGGGTGGCGCTCAGCCTGATGCATCTGCTTCGGATCCCTGAGCCAGATTTGACCGTGTCGCTGTACAGCAGCGAAGAGTTGGCGATCGTCACGGAGGAGTCGGCTGAGGTCGGCCAGATCGGCCAGCTTCAAAGCGAGATCATCACGAACATCTTCGAGCTCGAAGATCTGACAGCGGAAGAGATCATGACGTCGCGCAGCCATCTCGAGGCGCTCAGTCTCGACGCAAGCCGAGACGAGATCTACGAGCGAGTCATCAACTCACCGATCAGCCGATACCCGGTGTATGAGCGTGATCTCGACCATGTCGTTGGTCTTTTGCACGTGAAGGATTTTGTTCGAGCCGACCAGAACACACGCCACATTGAGCTAGGCGAACTCGTCCGTCGAATACCCACCGTCACGGCGTCAACCGCTGCCGATGTTCTGCTGGACCGGTTCAAGAGCGAACGGATTCACGCCAGTTTGGTGGTCGACGAGCTCGGCAACACGATCGGCTTTGTCACGCTCGACGACATCATTTCTGAGGTCCTCGACGATCCTGCCGGCGACCACGACCTACCCGCAGTGATTCACGATGAGAACTCGGCCACGCTCGACGGCGAAACGACCCTGGCCGAGTTGGAAGAGGACTTCGGCTTCGTCTTCACGCACCGAGAAGTCACGACCCTCGCCGGCCTTGTGCTCTCGGAAACCGGTGTCGTGCCGATTGCTGGCACACAAGTGCACGTCCAAGGCCACGAGCTCGAGGTGGTCGACGTCGATGGCCACAAGATCACCCAGGTACGGGTGACTCGAACTCCCGAGGAAGCAACGCCGACAAGCGGAGATCAGCTGGAGTGATGATGTGCGCTCGAAGCCAGACCGTGGGCGAGCTGTCCGAAGCAGGTTTGGATCAAGTCGGGCAGGGGAGTGTCGTAGCCGGTGAGGAGCCAGTGTCGCAACGACGATCGCATGCACGCCAAGGCGGTGGATGCGAGCAGCCTCGATTCGAGGTCTTCGGCGTTGTAGTTGGCTCGTTCGTGCAGAACTTCGGCGAGTGCATCCTCCCATCCGGCCTGGAGTTGCAGACTGCGGGCGTACACGGTGGCGTTGGCCGCCATGATCGTGAACCGGCGGACCAGGTCTTCCCGAGCAGCTTCATAGTCGGCAGCGACCTCGACGAAGGATGTTCGTAGCGCATCCCATGGCGGTTCGGATTCGGGTCGTTCGACGAGCACGGCGATGATCCGTCTGAGTCTCGTCGAGTAGTCGGCGAGCACGACGTCTTCTTTGGTGGGGAAGTAGGAGAAGAAGGTCCGTGGAGCAATGTCGGCTGCTGCGGCGATCTCTTCGATGGTCGTTCCGTCGAACCCGTTCTTTTCGAACAGCTCGATTGCCGCGTCTTCGATGCAGCGACGCCGCTCTCGTTTCTTGCGTTCACGTAGGCCGAGTTCGTCGTTCATAAGAGACATCTTGACATATTATAGCAGTTGGTGCAAAACTGCAGTCACTGCGATAATCTGATCATTGGGTAACTCACCCGGATCGTTGTGAAAGAGGCAATCCATCATGTCGAACTGGCTCTACCGTCTTGGACGCACTGCCGCCCGCCAGCGTCGTTGGTTCCTGGCTGGCTGGATTCTGATCGCGCTGATGATCGTGCTGGCCGACCGGACCGCCGGTGGTGGCACGGTCGACAACTTCGAAGTACCCGGCGTTGAGTCACAGCAAGCGATTGATCTTTTGAAGGAGAAGTTCCCGGAACGATCCGGAGCGACGGCAATGGTGGTGTTCCACACCGCCGATGGATCGGTCACCGACCCTGACGCAGCCGCCGGAATCGCGGCGACGGTGGCAGAGGTTCGAGCACTCGATCATGTGGTCGGGGTGACCGAACCGTTGGCCAGTCCCCGCTCGATGTCGGCGGATGGTGCCACGGCGTTCGCGTCTGTTCAGTTCGACGGGTCGACCGCCGATCTCGGGCGGGAGGCGGTCGACGAGTTGATCGCAACGGCGATCCCGGCCGAGGCCGCGGGGGTGCAAGTCGAATACGGCGGCGAACTTCCCACAGTGTTGAAGGAACGCAGCACGGGGCCGGCCGAGATGATCGGCATTATCGCCGCCCTGATCATCTTGTTCGTCACGTTCCGCAGTGTGTATTCGGCGATCCTGCCATTGGGTGTTGCCATCGTGGGACTCGCCATCGGGCTCTCCCTCGTTGGTTTGATGGGGGCGGTGATCGACATTCCGTCGGTGGCCCCTCGTTTGGGGACAATGATCGGGCTCGGAGTCGGGATCGACTATGCGCTATTCATTCTGAGCCGCCATCGAGACAATCTCGAGAAAGGCATGGACAACGATGAGTCGATCGCGCAGACCAACGCGACAGCTGGCCAAGCCGTCGTGGTTGCCGGAGGCACCGTGGTTGTCGCCATTCTCGGGCTTCAATTGGCTGGCATTCCCTTCGTCGCCGCCCTCGGTTACTCGGCTTCGCTCGTCGTCGCCATCGCGGTGTTGGTGGCGATCACGCTGCTGCCCGCCTTGCTTGGTTTCGCCGGCAACAGGGTCTTGGCCAAGTCTCATCGCCACGCAGCCGCAGAAGCTGCCGAGGCCACCGCTTCGGGCAGCACGCTGCAGGTGAGCGAGAACCACAGCGGTTGGGTCCGGTGGGCACATTGGGTCGCCTACCACCCGTGGCGCTCGGCGGTCGCGGCAACTGTGGTGTTGTTGACGATGTCGATCCCCGTGCTCGACATGCGCCTCGGCCAGGCCGACGCCGGAACCGACCCGACCTCCACCACCCACCGTCGGGCCTACGACCTGTTGGCCGACGGCTTCGGCGATGGGTTCAACGGGCCATTGCTCCTCACGGTCGACCTGAGCGCCGGGGCCGACCCGATCGTGCTCGAGGCGATCGCTGCAGCGGTCGGAGATGACCCTGGTGTGCAAGCCGTGTCACCAGCCGAGCTCAACACGGCCGGCGACACCGCCCTGATCACCGCGATCCCCACCACCAAACCTCAAGATCAAGCAACCAGCGATTTGGTGCATCGGCTCCGGGACACCACTATTCCCGAAGCGACGGCCGACACCGACGTCAGGGCTTTGGTCGGCGGCCCGACCGCCGGATTCATCGACCAGTCCGACAAGATCGCTGGGCGACTCCTCTGGTTCATCGGCGCCGTCGTCGCCTTGTCGTTCCTGCTGTTGATGATCGTGTTCCGGTCGATTCTCGTTCCGCTCAAAGCTGCAACGCTGAACCTGTTGTCGATCGGTGCCGCCTATGGCGTTGTTGTCGCAGTGTTTCAGTGGGGCTGGGGCCGCAGCCTGATCGGCCTCGACGAAGCCGTACCCATCGCGTCGTTCGTGCCGATGATGATGTTCGCCATTCTGTTCGGCCTGTCGATGGACTACGAGGTGTTCATCCTCTCCCGTATCCGTGAGGAGTATCACCGCGGCCATTCGAACATCGACAGTGTGGTCGAGGGACTGGGTGCAACCGCCAAAGTCATCACCGCGGCGGCGCTCATCATGATCAGCGTGTTCCTTGGTTTCGTGGGCAGCAGCGACCCCGTCGTCAAGATGATGGGCATCGGCCTCGCCACTGCGGTGGCCGTCGACGCCACCATCGTGCGCATGGTTCTTGTCCCCTCTACGATGGCCCTCGTCGGTGACCCCAACTGGTGGCTTCCGAAGTGGCTCGATCGGATCCTGCCCCATCTCGACATCGAGGGCGGACCCGAGCTTGGTTCTGTGCAGCCGACGCACGCCCTCGCCAATGGAGCCGACGAGTTGACCAACGAGATTCCAGCGGGTTACCAGCTCACCCGTACCACCCCCACCTTCGACAACAACACCGTTCCCGCAGGATTGCTGAATGCTCATCGAGTCGCCGACGACGTGTGGGGGCGGCTCGTCGTCTACACCGGCACGGTCGCGTTCATCTTCGAAGATCAACCGGGCGCACCGACCGTTGCTCGCGACGGCGCCCCTGTCAACATTCCGCCGGCTCGACCCCACCACCTCGAACTCGACGAGCCCGCCACCTTCGCCGTCGAGTTCTACCGGTCATCTTCGGCCCAGCCGGGGGCGAGCCTCGAAAGTACCGGTCTCGATTCCGAGGCCGAGTGGCAAACCAGCAAAGGCATGTGAGCTCGCCATGATGAGAACTGTTCCGCGCGGTACCACTGCGCCCTCGTCTTCCGACGGGGCCAGGTCGGCTATCAGGGTCGAGGGTCTGACCAAGGACTTCGGCACGACCCGGGCCGTCGACCAGTTGAGCTTCGAGATCCCCGCTGGCGGGGTGACCGGCTTTGTCGGTCCGAATGGGTCGGGAAAGAGCACGACATTTCGGATGCTCCTTGGCCTGATCCGACCCACAGCAGGGAATGCCTGGATGCTTGGCCATCCCATCAGCGACCCGTCGCTCTACATCCACAAGGTCGGCGCCCTCGTCGAAGCCCCCGCCCTCTATCCAAAGCTGTCGGGCTACAAGAACCTTCTCGCCCAGGCCCGTCTCGGCAAGCTCCCCGCGAGCCGAATCGACGAAGTCCTCGAGATCGTCGACCTGACCGACCGGTCGGGTGACCGCTATGAGAACTACTCCCTCGGAATGAAACAAAGGCTCGGGATCGCTGGCGCTCTACTGCAAAAACCTGAAGTGTTGATGCTCGACGAGCCGACCAACGGTCTCGACCCCGCCGGAACCGTTGAGATCCGTGCACTGTTCCGACGTTTGGCCGAGGCGGGGACCTCGGTTGTGGTGTCCAGCCATCTCCTGTCGGAGATTCAGGCTGCGTGTGACCGACTGGTCATGATCCAAGACGGCCACCTGCTGTTCTCCGGGCCGCTCGATCAGCTCCTGGCTGCGCAACGAAGCATCGTCATTGCGGTCACCGCCGACCCAGCCGAGGGTCCTCGTCTGGCCGGCCTCGCCGAACGTGCAGGCAAGACGCTGACCGTGACCGGCGGACGCATCGAGGTCGAAGCGGCCCCGGACTGGTCGGTCGAGCTGAGCCGCCTTGCGCTCGACGCAGGCATCGTGCTGCGTGAGCTGCGCCCGGTCGAAGCAAACCTCGAAACCACATTCCTCGAACTCACCAACAACCACCAGAAGAGCACGTCATGATCGCATCGTTTCGTTCCGAACTCGTCAAACTTCTGCGGCCCGTCACCCTTCTTGGCTATGCCGGTGCTGCAGCCGGCTTCACTGTGATGTTGACCATCGTATCGATCCTCAACGCCGACAGTCCGAGCGGCCACGGCCCCGGAAACAGCCAAGGTGTTGGACTTGAACAGCTCGCCGAACCCGGCGGATACCTCGCCGGTTTCGAGGCCGCCAGCAGTTTCCTCGGCATCGTTGCGCTGGCGCTATTCGCGTCGAGCGTCGCAGCAGAGTTCTCGACTGGCACCGTCCGAGCGCTGTTGATCATCGACTCCCGACGTCGCCAGGTCCTCGCCGGCAAGCTCGCCGGACTCATCGCTGTCCTTTTCATGGTGGTCGTGTTCGCCGCCGTCGTCGGGGCCGTCGTCGCCGTCGCCATCTCGGGGTCGCAAGGGGTCGATACCGATGCCTGGGCCACCGCCGACGGTCTTGTCGAAGGAGTCGCGATCATCGTCAATGCAGCGCTCGCCACCACGGTGTGGGGTCTGTTCGGTGGGCTGATCGCCATCGTGTCGAGGTCGGCGGCGATCTCGATCGCAGGTGGCGTTGCCTACTTCCTCATCGGGGAACAACTCATCCTTCATTCACTCTGGCCGTCCACCGCCGACTGGCTTCCCGCTGGTGTGCTCGATGCTCTGGCGGCCGGGGGCACCGAGACGCTTGCGTTCGCCTCGGCGTTGGTTCTCGCCGCCGGCTACGCGGTCGTTGTCTACATCGCGAGCACCGCAGTTTTCGAACGGCGTGATGTCACCGATTGACGATCGGGGCCAACTGGCACGCTCGCCGTTTGCCGTAGGGTTTCAGTGCCATGGATCTCACTGCGCAAATCATCAACAAGCAGATTCGAGCGACGATCGTCCCGCTGCTTCGGGAGCGTGGGTTCTCGAAAGCCGCGACAACGGTCAGCTTCGCCCACCCGAATGCAGACGTTGTCCACCGCTTTCTGATCGAGCGATTTTCGAACTACCACCGCGAGGTCATGAGCTTTCCCAAGTTTACGATGAGCGCGACCCTGAGTACCTACTATCCGCGAGAGCTGCTCGAACCCCCCGAAGGGCCGAAACTTGCCGTCGCCAAGTACGTGACCGTCAAAGGATTGCAGAGCGCGACGGGCGCCAAAGTCGAAATCGGTTCCACCCAGGTGGGCCTGTTTCCTCCGCGGATCAGTTATCAGAATTTCAAAGTCGCCGACCCGCGCGATGACAAAGCGATGCGTGATGCGTTTCGCGCCGAAGCGATCGAGTTTGAACTTGATGGTGCTGCCATGTTGCATCGCCGTTGGGTCGCTAACACGGGTCGGATCACCGGACTGCAAATCGGTGCTAGCCGCAACGCGTCGGGGCATTTGCCCACCGAAGACGAGATGGCCGAGAGCGTGTCGGACAAGCCGGGTGTTCTGAGCAACTTGCTTGGCGGGATGACCGACCGCATGGCCGACCAAGCTGAGCAAGCCGCACGGGATCTGGAAACTGTTCGTCGAAGCCGCGAGATCAAGGACCGTTGGGAAAACGAGTACGCGCAGCTTGCCGCTCGGGCCAAAAAACTTGAGCAACAGGTTCGACAGTTCCGCGATAGCGCTCGCCAGATTGAGAACCCGCTGCGTGATTGGGAAAACTTGGGCAACACCGTTCGTGTCGCCAACGATACCCGAGCGGAACTCAAGGCAATCATGGTTGCTTTGGACTCGATCCCCGATCGCTTCCGAGCCGATGTTGCTTCCTTGGAATCCGCCAAGCAAGCCGATCTGGACCGCATTGATCAGTTCATACCCGGTGATCTGTCGCAGTCCAAGAACTTCGGCGTCGACTTGGTTAGCCAAGCCGTCCGCGATCAAGTCGCCGCGGTACGCGAGTACTGGGAAGGCGGCAGAACGTTGGCCGGATACACGATTGTGGCTCCCGAAAATGAGCGCAGCCGCGGTGTCAATATTGACCTGCTGGGGCAAAACCGCGAGCCCGACTTGTTGGTTCGTCAGTGCAGTGTTCAAGGGATGATGCGTGCCAACGGGAACGCTTATTCGTTGACCGGAACCGTCAGGAACTTGACGCCGACGCCAACTCGATTGGCGGAACCGTTGGTTGCCGAACTGGAACTCGATGGGCCACAAATCATCAAGGTTAACTACGTTCGAGATCGCCGCAACGATCGTGATATTGATCGCTTGACCTTGCACTGGCCGCAAGCCGATGCTCCCAATCTTGACCTGGGGAGTGATCGCAACGCGAGTGTTGCCGTGACCGGTGGCAAGCGTGAAGTCTTCGTCACCATGCGGAGCGAAGGCGATCAAGTCCAGGGTCGATTCTCGAGCAGGCAGGTCGGAGTGCGTCTGGGCTTGGATGTTGATTCCAAGTACGCGTCGCTGCCAGCCACGCAAGCCTTGCGTGATAGCTTGGGACGCGTTAGCGAAATCACGATCGACGCTGGCTTCAGCGGAACGTGGGACCAGTTATCGACGACCATCGACACCAACCTCGGCGATATTCTACGAGACGCCGCAACCGATGCAGTGGCCAGCCAGGTCGCAGCGTCCAAGCAGCAGATGACCGAGAAGGTGCGCAGCGCCTATGCGGCCGAACAAGGGAAACTGCAAGATTGGTTTGTGGCGAAGCAAGTCGACGCCCAGAGTTTGACCAATCGCGCCGATAGCCTGCTTGCTGAGCTGTCACGAAAGTTGCTCGACGGTGTCGAATCATCCGAGGTGACCATCGGACGCTTGAACACGTTTCTCAACGACCGCTTCTAATCATCTGGTAGCGGAACTCGTCAAGAGTTTCGACGGCATGCCAGCACGTGGCGTCAGCCAGTGGCATGCGCAGCGCGTATTTGACGCGCCGGTCGCTAACGCGTCCCGCTGGCATGCTACCTGGTAGCGGAACTCGTCAAGAGTTTCGATCAACATGCCAGCACGTGGCGTCAGCCAGTGGCATGCGCTGAGCGTATTTGACGCGCCGGTCGCTAACGCGTCCCGCTGGCATGCCAGCGAGTCTGGTTCTGATCGTTTCGCATGACGGTGCAAGCACTTGTCATGCGAAGATCCAATGGCTGAACCAACACAGAGCCAACGTTTGCGGCGATTCTCTCCCGTGAACGGAGTCATCGGTCGACTGTCTGCCCCTGCCGCTGAGCCATTGACGTTCACCCCACCAAGCAGGGTGACGGGAGTTCATCTTTCACGGGTGAGGCTAATTTGATTACAGTGGACAAATTGCTACAGGCAAAGTGGATTGGTATTCCGACCCGGTTTAGCGGGGGGGATACATAGACTTGGACATTGGGAGCACTTGGTCTGAGAGATGCCTGGCGCAATGACGGATTCATAGTGGAAAGACCCTAAACTCTCAATCGCATGCCCATAACACTTTCTGATCCATTGACTACTCAAGGCAGTAATTCGGAGCAATTGAGTCTGTATTTGATCGACGATGACCCTCAAATACGGGAGTCCCTTTCCGGGGCGGTCGCCGAATTTGGGTTTCAGCTTCAGGCTTTCTCCGATGCTCATTCGTTCCTCCGCGTCCTCGATGCCGACGAGATCGCATGCGTCATCATGGATCTTCGGATGCCTGAAATGGGTGGAGTCGATTTGATTCGGCATTTGAACGCTCGCGATTGCTGCTCGGCGGTCATCTTGCTCACTGACGGTGCGGATGTGCCCACGGTCGTCGACGCGATGAAGACGGGCGCCGTCAGTGTGGTCGAAAAGCCTGTCAAGATTCAGAAGCTAATCGAAGAGATTCAAGCTGCTTTTCGAGTCAGCGAGCATC
>RCMY010003123.1_pt1 | contig 17497 bp, 16 predicted proteins | sample 2041341 | NCBI WGS metagenome assembly RCMY01 (sample SAMN09708234, study PRJNA481090) | Marine sediment metagenome, whole genome shotgun sequencing project. | reverse complement strand
ATAGCGGCCAGTTGCGCGGAATACCCGTTGCCCAGAATGAGAACATCGTCGAAATCAATCTTTGCTGTCATTGCTTCTCAATCGGTGTTGGATGCCGAAGCATCGTGTCCCGACGCTTCAAGCTCGTGGTGAGCTATGTCTATTCGCCCATGCGCCGTTTTGAAAGATGCGCGAGCGTATCAAAGCCGTTTCCTTCATTCTTTTGAATGTGGCATATCACAATGCACCCGCCCCCGACGTCGAAGGCCTTCTGCAGATGACCCAATTTAGCTACGCTATTGTCCTATATGCCTACAATCAAGAGGACTGTATTCGAAACGCCATACGAGCGATCTTGGCGCAGGAGTGCCAGCCAATCGACATTCTGCTTAGCGACGACTGCTCGCAAGACGCGACATTCGATATTCTCCGGGATGAGGCTGTCGCCTATGACGGACCGCACCGGATTCAGTTGAACCGGAATCCGCAAAATCTGGGTGTGATCGAGCATGTACACAGGATATTCGCGCTAACCGATGCCGATGTAATCATCAACTGTGCGGGCGACGATCTGTGTCATCCGCAGCGCGCACGCCGGATGATTGAGACGTTCGAGCGCGAACACCCTCTCCTCGCCTGCTCTCACGCCAAGGTGGAATACGCCGACGGATCGCCCGCGCCAACAGTTTATGCCAAGGCTGATTTCTATCACCGGCTTGATGCACTCAATGCCAGCACCTCGATGCAATTGTACCTTGGGGCCACGGCCGCGTGGCACCGGGACATATTCGATACCTACGGGCCGATCCGTTTCCAAGAGTGCTTCGAAGATCTGGTGTTCGGCTTTCGTGCGGCGCTCGAAGGGCGGGTGGCGGTGATCGAAGAAGACCTGATGATCTATCGGCTGGGCCGTGGCATAACGAATTCTGAATTGGCGCGCGAAACTCGCCCGGACGTTCAGGTGCGCCGAGAAAGGGAGCTTCGGCGGGATATTGCAGTATTGTCACAGCGCAAGATCGACGCGCAGACCTACGGCCTGACCCCCGGTGACCCGGTGATACGACGGATATCCAAAGCTTTGCGCATGCAGCGCCTTCGCTTGGCCTATATAACGCAAGGCAGCGCACCGCTACTGAAAGCGGGGCTGCGGCATCCAGTTCAAACAATCGGTGCCGTCCTCAGCGAAAACGGGCGTTGGCGAAGGGCATTGAGCAAAAAGTGATATCATGGTGCATTCTGAAACGGCCGCACCCACCACATATCCAAGAAACCGGATTTTTAAGCAGTGTACAAGCGAGCCGTGGGGAACAACAAACGCACCCTGATTGCCGACCTGCGTTAGGCCAAATCCCATTCGTACTGATTGAACAAAACACTACGCGCACCGAACATCTCCTTTTGTCTCGAAAGACCGGTGTTCAGCGTTCGCCCACCATCCGTTGTGGAAATGCCGAAATTGAACCACGCCCTGTCTGAATAGACGGATTCCAGCAGATGCGAAACGATAAGGTCGAGCGCAGCTTCGCGCCGGCCTTCTTCGGTGGAAGCCATGTATTGCACATGCACCACATGCCCGCAGTCAAAGACCACAATCCCGCCCTGAAGCACGCCATTTGCGCAGGCGACATAGAGGCGAATGTTATCAGGGAAATGACCGCGAAGTCGTTCGATCTCCTCCAGGTTGTGCGTGGGCGCTGCGCCGTGCGCATCTCCCAGCCGCGCCTTGAGGATGTGCCAGAACGCTTCGAAGTCATCGCTGCGGGTCACCTCCAGCCCCGCCTTGTGGGCGCGACTCACACCTTGGCGCTTGGATTTTGAGAATTTCGGAGACCGCTCGATGGCGATGGCTGACGACAAATCACATCTGACCAATTGCGCGCCGCACTGTACCAGTGCGTAGACGTCCTGCTCGGCCGGGTACTTGTGGAAAATATGGGGAACGGCCTTGTAAAGAAGCCTCCTGAAGCCGGACGCGCGAAGCGTGTCGCGTAGCGCGGACACCGTTTTTATCATCAATTCTGCGGACATAGCCGATCCCGTAACGAGTCCGCCATAGGTCAGCCCGCCATGTGATTGCAGCGTGTCCTCAGCCCGGTTCGCCGGTAGCAAGGCGACGATCTTGCCATCCGCCTCGACGATCAGAGAATGATCGTCGAACCTGTCCGAATGATACTCCATGAATCGGCGATCATGAAGAAAAGTGCCGTTGCCGGACGTGGACACAAAGGAATTCCACATGTCGGCATCCTGCTGCGTGTAGCGCCGTATGTTCAGGGATTCACTCATTGTACTCGCCACTCTTCTGGTTCGGTGTGGTGATGGCTACATATCGCCGTTCGCACCATTTGATCAACGCTTCTTGCAATATGCCGCTTGGACTTCGGCGCAACGGGCAAAACCAATTGTCGAAGATTGTTTCGTCGGGTATTCAAACCCGCCGCTGCGTGTTGCAGCATTACGGCGCAACTCCCTCGATATCGTCGACGCCGCCCGCCCGGTTTTGCGAGCGATGACACACACTCCGAGGCCCTGCGCCCGGTACAAAGCGATCTCCTCACGCTCAGCGAACGACAAATATCGCCCTGACAGTGGTGGCGGCGAATTTGAATATTGCGATGGTGGCATGCCTCCAGCCTCCCGAAACCAACGACCGCCAACCGGGGCAGACGCGCCAACCTGAACCGCCGCTTCTTCGCGGAAAGTCCTTTACTGATCAAGTGCCAGAACATGACGTGTTGATCTCGATGCGCCGCCTTTGGCCTTCCAGGCGAACTCAGTTTTCCTCCTGTGCTTCGATCCGAAGCCCGTTTGTGAATCGTCATAACCGTCTCCAATTTGAAACCGTTGCGACGACCGCTTGAATCCGCCCTGCCCGCCGCGATCCGAATGGTGGATCAATCCGCCCTTCTGAACTGGCCGTCGATCATGCAGGGCTTGTTCCAGCGCATCGAGCACAAATTCCGTTTTGGCAGACCGAGAGACCCGCCAGCCGACGATGCGATCCGCGAATGTGTCGATCACGAAGGCCACATAGACAAAGCCCTGCCAAGTTGACACGTAGGTGAAGTCGCTGACCCATAGCAGGTTTGGCGCTGGTGCCCGGAAGATGCGATTTACCTTGTCGCGCGGACAGGGTGCTGACGTGTCAGGGATCGTTGTTTTGACCACCTTTCCACGCACCGCACCCCGTATTCCGATCTGTTTCATCAAACGGCCCACCGTGCATCGCGCCAGCGTAAAGCCCTCGCGCTTCAGCTGATGCCACGCCTTACGGACTCCGTAGACCTGATAGTTTTCGTCCCAGACCCTTTTGATTTCCGGACGCAGCTCTGTGTCACGCTGATGCCGGGCCGAGGCTTTGGAAGGGCCCGACCGGCATGCAAGTTGGTGATAGAATGTTGACGGCGCGATCGGCAGCACTCTGCAGATCGACTCGACGCCGTAACCAACGCGCTGATCTTCCCCTCTCGCGCATGTAAACATGCGCTGCCGGGCAGCGAATGAAGGCGATCATCGCTTCAGTGGGCGGTCGAGTTCCGCCTGCGCAAAATATGCTGACGCCTTGCGCAGGATCTCATTGGCCTGGCGCAGTTCCCGGTTCTCGCGTTCGAGCGCCTTGATACGATCCCGTTCCTCGGTGGTCACGCCGTCGCGCATGCCGCTGTCTTTTTCAGCCTGCTTGACCCATTCGCGGATCGCATCGTGTTGGCAGGGCTTCGCGGCGAGGAAAGCGTCTCAGTGCTCTGTCGCCGTGAGGGGATCGCCGAGAGCTTGTATTACAGTTGGTCGAAGGAATTTCTGGAAGCTGGCAAGCGCCGGTTGTCGGGAGATACCGCGCGTCAGGCAACCTCGCCGGAAGTGAAGGACCTTCGTTCTGAGTCTATGGCCCTGAAGGAATGCGTGGCCGATCTCACCCTGGAAAACCGTCTGCTTAAAAAAAAGCATGACAGGGGCTGGAGAGGTCGAGGAATGAGATATCCAGCGTCTGAGAAGTTGGAGATCATCCGCACTGTTGAGGGATCACATCTGCCCACCAAGCAGACCCTTGATATGCTGTGCATCCCACGCACCACGTTTTACCGATGGTATGGCTGCCCTATGCCCATTCCGCCGTACTTCTTCTTCCAGCGATAATAGGTTTGTTCAGTCACGCTGATCTGACGGATCGCATCGATCCGGGGCATGTCTTGCCCCATCAAAACTTCAACCTGCCGTAACTTCGCGACAATCTCTTCCGGCTTGGGTCTCTTAATGGCCATCTCTGGTCCTCCGAATTCCTAACTATAGGGGCGGACCACTTCAAAGGGGGGCTCAGAACGTCGCCCAGCTAATCCCGTGCTGCCGACATACGTCAGCGGTCTTCTCGCCAGCTTCATGTTCCTTGATCATCGCAATGATCTGTTCGTCTGTGAATCGTGCCTTCATTGGTCCGTCCTTTAGTTGGGCGGACTCTACACAAAACTGGAGGAGTTCTAGGGGCTCAGATCATGGGCCGATCGCTCCGGTGTCGCTGCTGTCTTGATGAGCCAACGGGTAAAACTACGCGTCCGCAGATCGGACATTAGTCTTGGCAGGATGGTCAGATGACGCATTGATTGAATGATGGCAGGCAGGTCAACAGACCACGCCTGCCATCTTGAATTCAGGCTGGCTCCACCACAGCATCGCCCCAGGCGCTCATGATTTCGGTTGCCCCAAATCGTTTCTCACCAGCGTCGAGAACCCCCACCGGGCAGGCGAACGGATACGGCAGAAGTGATCTGTGGACCTCATTCACGGGCGCGATCCCTTTCAGGCTCTGGACGACTGTCAGCGCAAGCGCGGAATCGACCAGAATTTGATCGCTGCCCGATACGTCGATACGCGGTTGATGGAATGCTGTTTCCAGATCCATGTCGAAATCCACCAGGAAAGACGCAAGCTGCGTGACGGCAGAGACAATCTTGCGACCACCTGATGCACCAAGCGCGAAGCGCTTGCCGTCCGACTGACCCAGCATCGGACAAACGTTCATCAGACATGTCTTGCCCGCGCCCAGCGAATTGGGTTTGCCCCGCTCCGGATCGAACCACATGATCCCGTTATTCATCAAGAACCCGGTGGACGGAGACACAAGGCGCGCTCCGAATATAGACAAGAGTGTCTGTGTGTGCGAAACCATGTTTCCATCACGATCCACGACCGAAAAATGCGTGGTGCAGCCGGGCGCATTGGCGGTTTCACCGTCATGGCCCATGGATGAGATCCGCTCATCGTAGGCGGCCCTCAATGCGCGGGCATAGGCTGGAAATGCCTGATCCGGGGTGGTCAGGTCATCGCCCGATAGATGTGCAAATGCGCTAGCTAATGTCGGGCCTGCGGTAAGTCCCGGCATGACGTGGAAAAGCGCGTCGCGGTAGGAAACCGTCAGGGGGGGGTGGAACTTCGCCCGGTTGTCGGACAGATCGTTCAGGGTCAGATATCCGCCCTTGTCGCGGATATCTGTGGCCATCGCGGCGCCCAGATCGCCGCCATGCAGCGCCACCGCGCCTTCTCGGGCAATGATGTCAAGGCTGTCTGCCATACGGCCTTGATCAATGCGATCCTCCGTCGCGTTGGTCCACGAAAAGGGCCGCGGCCACTGGCCGTCTTCCAGAAACATCGCCGCCGCATCCGGGTCACGGGCCAGATCACGCGCCGCGCTGGAGATTATAAGAGAAGCATACCAATCAATGCCCATGCCGCGCCGCGCGTGGGCGATTGCCGGGGCCAGTAATTCCGCCCAAGGAAGTTTGCCCCACCGGCGATGCGCCGCCTCCAGCCCATCCACCATGGCCGGAACCGCAACTGCGCGGGCGCCGAAGATGTTGCGATCCTCGACGACGCGTTCCCACGGGAACAGATCGCTTGCCGCGCCCTCCCCCGACAAGGGAAAATCCTCTACCAGAAGGTCGGCGGGCGCGCGCATGCCAAAGTTCAGCGCATGCGCCTCGCCAGTGTCGGCGCGCCAGTGCATCGCGGCGCCGCCGCCTGCCGGGCCTGACATCCACGGCTCCAGCACGCCACAGACAAAGGCGCAGGCGACAGCAGCATCAACCGCATCTCCACCCGCGCGCAGAACCTGCGCACCCGCCTCGGCGGCCTGCCGATGCTGCGATGCAACCACGCCGCGATCCGTCTCCACGACGTGTTTGCGGATTTCCATTGATCGTGACAAAGACTGTGACATCATGCTTCCAGACGGTAAAACAGCGCAGCGGCGAGTTTTGCGCGCTCGATCAGGCTGTCCACATAGATGTGTTCATTGAGAGTGTGCAGATCCTTGCCGCGAACGCCGATAGAATCCAGCGTCGGCAGGCCCATAAACCCGGTAAAGTTGCCATCCGAGCCGCCGCCATCTGATGCGGCGGACATCTCAAAACCGATTTCGCCTGCAATTTCCTGCGCCAGTGACAGCATGGCCATAGTTCCGGGTTGATTGGGTTCCCAAACGGGTCGGGTGACGCCGCGCCGGACCTCGATAGTAATATCTTTGGAGTCCGAACCAAAGGCCATCATTTTGGAAACTCCTTCATCCAAAAGCTCCTGCGTCTTAGCCATCGTCAGGACTTCGGCATCGCATACTGATGAAACGCAGTTCACCCACTGGCCAGCGTTGAAAACCCCAACCGAGAAAGTACAATCCTTGGTGGTCATCCCCTCGATCTGCGCCACCTTTCTGGCCATCTCGGCAATGGCAGACCGGCCATCTGCCAGCGCCCAGCCAGCGTGGCTGGGTTTACCCAAGGCTCGAAGATTAAAGCGCGCAATCGCATAGCGCCCGATCACCGCGCCACCGTCCGGGCGCGCGGGTTCGGGGACTAGAATATATTTGTGCCGCTTCGCCTCGCCTTCGATCAGCGCGCGGGTAGAGGGTGTGCCGATCTCTTCGTCGGGGGTAAACAACACAGTGACCGGAAGCGGCGTCTGGATCCCAGAGCTCAGCAGCTTGCGCAGCGCGTCAAGATAGACGTAATTGCCGCCTTTCATATCCATGATACCGGGCCCGTAGCACAGATCCCCCTCGCGCCGATACGGAAGCCTGGCCAGCGTGCCGATGGGATGAACCGTATCCATGTGGCCGAGCAGAAGGATACCGCCCTCGCCCGCCTTCGGGTGCGGCATCGTGGCCCGCACGCTGTCGCCCAGCCCCATGGTGCCGGGAATACGTTCGACACGCGCGCCCATGATGGCCATGTCATGCTGCGCAAGGTCCATCATGCGGTTGACGGCAGCAGCATCGAAGGTCGGGCTTTCGGTTTCGATCCACGGCTTCAGCCCGGCGAGCATTTCTTCGGTATCGAAAGGTAGATCCAGCGGGTTCATGGCGGCTTGCTCCTTTTTTTCCGCACGGCGCGGGACGTCGACGGGGATGGTTGGACTATTCTGATTTAAACATCTGGGTTGGTCAGACCTCAGCCCGCGTCACCTCTGGGCAGGCGTGTCTCGATGAGGCGCGCATAGATCGACGCCCCAACGGGAAGAATTCGATCGTCCAGAACAAAGGCGGGGTTGTGCAGGGGAATGTTTCCCGCGTGCCCTACCCGGCAATATGCGCCCGGCACGACCTTTAGCATGTCCGCGAAATCCTCGGACCCGGTTGCCTGATCGGTGCATTCTGCCGCCATATCAGCGCCAACGATGTCGGCGGCAGCGGCAACATAAGCCGTCGACAGCTCCGGATCATTCATCAAAACGTCAAAAACATTGCGCAGTTGAACCGTGATCTCGACCCCGTACGCCTGCGCCATTCCTGCACACAGATCCTTGATCCGCTGGTCGGCCAGATCGGACACCTCGTCATGGAAATAACGGATCGTGCCGGCGATGGTCGCCGTTTCCGGCACCACATTATAGGCCGATCCCGAGTTGAACTTGGTTACTGACAGCACCGCCGGTTTTGTCGGCGCCACATTACGGCTGACCACTGATTGAAGCTGCTGGACCAGACTGGTCCCGATGACGATCGGATCACGCGATTGTTGCGGCATAGCGGCATGGCTGCCTTTGCCCTTGATCGTGATGTCAAAGAAGCTGGCCCCCGCCATTGCCGGGCCGGGGGTGACGCGAACGACGCCCGGTTCGGAATTGGGGTCATTATGCATGCCGTAGATTTCGTCGCAGGGGAATTTGTCAAAAAGCCCGTCCGCGATCATCCGACGCGCGCCGCCCAATCCCTCTTCGGCCGGCTGAAAGATTAGCACAACCGTCCCGTCGAATTTGCGCGTTTCGGCAAGGTAGCGCGCCGCGCCCAGCAGCATAGTGGTGTGGCCATCGTGCCCACAGGCGTGCATTCGGCCCGGATTGGTCGAAGAATACGGAACGCCCGACACCTCTTCGATGGGCAGGGCGTCCATATCGGCACGCAAACCAATGCGACGATTGCCGCCACCCTTGCCCTTGATCAGACCAACGACACCGGTGCCGCCAAGCCCTTGGTGAACCTCATCGACGCCGTATTCCTTCAACTTATCGGCAACAATGCCAGCAGTGCGGACCTCCTCGAAACCCAATTCGGGGTGAGCGTGAAAATCGCGCCGGATCTCGGTCAGATCATCGGCAAAAGCTTGAATCTGTGGAATGATGCTCATGCGATGAATCCTTTTTAAGCAGAGGCGCCGTCAAGCGCGCGAAAATTGGCAAAGTCCCATTGACGGCCGGGCGCCGCTTCGATCAGGGTACGGGTGTAATCATGCCCGGGATTGGACAGGACGTCACCTGCCGGGCCCTCCTCAACGACACGCCCCTTTTGCATGACGAGAACATCGTCGCAAATTTGCGCGGCGACGCGCAGGTCGTGGGTGATGAACAGCATGGCGATCCCGAACTTTGCCTGCACGTCGTCCAAAAGGTCCAGCACCTGCGCCTGAACACTGACGTCCAAGGCCGACACGGCCTCGTCCGCGACCAGTAGGTCCGGCTTCATCGCGACGGCACGCGCAATCGCAATCCTCTGGCGTTGACCGCCTGAAAATTGATGCGGATAGCGGGCCAGAACGTCCCTGGGCAACTCAACCAATTCCATCAGATCCGCTGCCTGGGTCATGGCTTCGTCGCGCGAGGTGCCAAAGTTGATCGGCCCTTCGCAGAGGCTTTGTGCGATGGTCCAGCGCGGATTGAGCGAACGATAGGGGTCCTGAAAAACGATCTGAAGATGGCGGCGATACGGTTGCAGCTTGCGGCGGCTAAGCTGCGCAATTTCAGTACCTGAAACGTTGATCTCTCCCGCCGTCGGATCGATCAGCCGCATGATGCAGCGCGCGACAGTAGATTTCCCCGACCCGCTTTCGCCCACGATGCCCAATGTGCGGCCCGGAGCGATGGTGAAATTCACATCTTGGGCCGCCTTCACGCCATCACTTTTACGCAGGAATCCGGGTTGAGTATATGTCATGTCCAACCCCGTCACCTTGACGACATCCTTGGCGGATGCCGCGGCGCGCGCGGCGCGGGGTTTCAGGTTGGGAACCGCCTTCAATAGCTTGCGAGTGTAATCTTCTTTGGGGTTGGTCAACAGTTCGCGGATCGGTGCGCATTCGACGATATGGCCCTGCTGCATCACACTGACCGTGTCTGCAATCTCGGCGACGACGCCCATGTCGTGAGTGATAAAGAGCACCGCCGTGCCTTGGCGTTCCTGCATTTCAGCGATCAACCGCAAGATCTGCAACTGGGTCGTCACATCCAATGCTGTTGTCGGCTCATCGGCGATCAGCAGGTCCGGGTCCAAAATCAACGCCATCGCGATCATAATACGCTGCCGCTGCCCGCCAGACAGTTGATGCGGGAAGGCCGAATAAATGCGCTGCACATCTGGCAGGTGAACCTGCTCCATCATGTCCAGCGTGCGTTTCTTGGCCTCGGCTCCGGACAGATCAGTGTGCATATTCAGCACTTCTTCAATCTGCTCGCCCACGCGCAGCACCGGGTTCAGCGCTGTCATCGGCTCCTGAAATATCATGGAAATCCGGCGGGCGCGCAGGGCGCGCATCTGGGCAGGTGTGGCGCTGGTGATCTCGAAATCTTCCAGTGCGATCGAGCCATTCGTAATTGCCAGTGCAGACTTGGGCAGTAGCCCCATGACTGCCAGAGACGTAACCGACTTGCCTGAGCCGCTTTCGCCGACGAGGCAATGTGTTTCGCCTGCGCGGATCTCCAGATTGATATGGTTCAGAACCGGCGCGGCATCCTTGACCCCGGTCAGGCTGACGGCCAGATCGCGGACCTTGAGAACGCAGCGTGCGTCGCTGAAATCTTTGGACTTGAATTGCATCTCAACCCTCCCGTTTCTTCATTCGCGGATCAAGCATATCGCGCGCGGTATCACCCAGAAGGTTAATCGCCAGGATGCACAAAGACAGCAGCAAGCCCGGCCAGAAAATCAGCCCCGGCTTGATCTGAAAATAGGTGCGCCCTTCGGCCATGATGTTGCCCCAGGTTGGAATTTCGGTCGACACACCTGCTCCGAGGAACGACAGGATCGCTTCGATCAGGATGGCCGAGGCGCAGATATAGGTGCCCTGCACGATCAGCGGCGCAAACGTGTTCGGCATCAGATGTCGCAACAAGATCTTAGGCATAGACGAGCCAAGTGCGATGGCCGCCTCGACATAAGGCTCTTCGCGCGCCGACAGAACGACCGATCGTACCAGACGCACAACACGGGGGATCTCAGGGACGGTAATGGCCATGATGACCGAGGTCAGACTTGGCCCGTTCAACGCCACCAATGCAATGGCCAGCAAGATTGCCGGCATCGCCATCAAGCTATCCATGATACGCATGATGATACTGTCAGCGACGCGGAAAAACCCGGCCACAAGGCCGATCAGCAACCCGATGACGATACTGACAAACGCTGCGCCGACACCGATCAGCAACGATACGCGCCCGCCGGTCATGACACGGCTGAAAGTATCGCGGCCAAATTGGTCCGTACCCAGCAAGAAGTCTTCCGTCGGCGGGCTAAGCCGCGCCGACGAGTTCATCTTGAGCGGATCGAAGGGGACATAGAGCGGCGCCAGAACGGACGCCAACACTATGGCGATCAAAATCGCGGCGGCAATCATTGGGCCAACGCCGATACGCGCCCCTGCGGGGAGTGAAAACACACCGGTAAGCACCTGAAAGGCGCTGCGTCGTGATTGAGGGATCTCTGTCATGTTAATACCGGATCCTTGGGTCGAAGAAGGAATATGAGATGTCGACGATAAGATTGACGAACACATAGATGCCTGCGGTCAGCAGAATCATGGCCTGAATTACAGGATAATCGCGCGCCAAAATCGCATCGACAGTGAGTCGGCCAATGCCGGGGATGTTGAACACACTTTCGGTCACGACCACGCCCGAAATCAGCAAGGCAAAGCCGGTGCCGATAACAGTCAGGATCGGGACAGCAGCGTTTCGCAGGGCATGGCGGAACAGAACGGTATTTTCGCGCACCCCCTTGGCACGCGCTGTGCGGATGTAATCCTCGCCCAACACTTCCAGCATCGAGGCGCGTGTCATGCGCGCGATCAGTGCGATGTAAACGGTCGCCAGCGTCAGCGACGGCAGGATTGCACGGCTGAAAAAGGCGCCCAGGCCATCAGACGGAGATTTGTAACCTTGAACCGGAACCCAACGCAGGTCGATCGCGAAAACTTGGATTAGGATGTAGCCAATGACGAAAACAGGGACCGAAAATCCAAGCACGGAAAAGGCCATAACCAGAAAGTCGACCCAAGTGCGGTGACGCCATGCGGCGATTACGCCCATCGGAACGGCCATCGCCACCGAAATCACGATTGTCATCAGAGCAATGTTGATGGTCGGCCCAAGCCGGGAGGCAACCATGCCCGAAACAGAGGTATTGGACAGAAGCGATGTGCCCAGATCCCCGCGCAGCAATTGCCCAATCCAAGTAAAAAACTGAACCAACAACGGATCATTCAAGCCCAGCCGATCACGAATTCGCTCGATCTGAGCTGGTGTTGCGGCATCTCCGGCGAGAATGGCAGCAGGATCGCCCGGCGTCAGGCGCAAGAGAAGAAATACGAAGATAGCAACAATCACCATCACGGGAATTGTGGCTAGCACGCGTTTCAGGATGTAGACGAACATGCTAAAGATCCTTGTTATTGATCGCGATACGACAGCGCGGCGCCGCGCCATATATGTGGAGAGCGCGTTTGGCGCGCTCTCCACTACGGATCAATCCGTCGATTTGGTCATGTTCCAGAAAACCGGAACCGGGGACGGCAATATGTTGTCAATCGTGGTACGACGTGCTTGCGGCGTAACGTATTCGCCCAGCATGATGTAGTTCACGTTATCCATGACATGCTTTTGGATCTGCACGGCGATTTCCTTGCGAGCGGCGTCATCCGCAGCGTCGATAAAGTCGGCGCGCATCTGTTCAATCTCAGGATCGTTCGGCCATCCGAACCATGCATCGTCCCCACGGCCATTCACCATGACGTTGATCAGCGGGTCCGAAATCTCGGGCACCATCCAGTTGGTAAAGAACATGTGCCAGCCACCGTCCTCAGGCGCACCTTGGTTCGGTCGACGCTGTACGACTGACTGCCAGTCCATCGACTGCATATCGACCGTAAATCCGGCCTCGCGCAGTGCCTGTGCGGCAACCACCGGCTGATTGACCAGCGTAACAACATCCGTCGGCGCCATCAGTACGATCGGCGTGCCATCATATCCCGCCTCTTCAAGCAGGGCTTTGGCCTTCTCGATATTTGAACCTTGGGTCAAGATCTCCGAACCGCTCTCATCACCCAAGGGTGTCGAGCATCCGAAAATCGCGCCGCAGACGGTATAGTACTGCTCGCTGCCCTGCATGGTCTCCAATATCGACTTTTGGTCCAGCGCGGCCATTGCCGCCTGACGCACCAGCTTATTGTCGAAGGGAGGTTGCATGTGGTTCGGACGACCGATGGTCACATAGCCCAGTTTATCGCGCGTTTCGACGATCACGTCAGGATTGGCTTCCATGAGCGGAATAAGATCCATCTGGGTCATTTCGATGTAATCGATCTCACCCGCGCCCAGTGCGTTTACGGCTGTGACCGCGTCCGGCATCGCCGTCCATACGACCTTGTCGACATTGACGACTTTGCCACCGGCCATCCAGGATGCCGGTTCATCGCGCGGGACATACCCGTCGAATTTTTCGTAGGTAACCGATACGCCCGGCTCATATTCATCCGTGTTGAACACAAACGGACCCGAGCCAATATATTCTGTGATGGTCTCGTCCGAGGATGTCTGGGCGACCCGCGCAGGCATGATGAACGGTGGGACTGCGGATTGCTTTGAGATCACGTTCATCAGCGGCAGGAACGGCTTTGACAACGTCCAGACGATTGTTTTGTCGTCGGTGGCCTCAAGGCTTTCAGTCACGTCGAAAATCAGCTGACCACCGGAATCGCGCTCTCCCCAGCGCTGCAACGATGCGACAACATCGGCGCCTGTGACGGGCGCGCCATCATGAAAAATCAGGCCGTCGCGCAGCGTGAAAGTGTAAACTAGGTTGTCGTCAGAGACTTCCCAATTCGCCATCTGCGGTTGCGGCGTGAAATCCTCATCGACCGCCGTCAGCACGTCGTAAACCATGTAACCATGGTCGCGGGTGATATGCGCCGTGGTGATAATCGGGTCCAGTACGCGCAGGGGCGAATGCATCACCGCAGTGATGGTAATCTCGTCCTCCTGCGCCATCAGCGCGCCGGGCACAATAAGCGCAGTGCTGGCCAACATTGCAGCGGCCAGCCCGCGCGTGTCTTTCAGTACGTTTCTCAAGGTTAACATTCATCTCTCCCATGTTGGTTTGGTTAAGGATCTCAGCAGTAGCATCACCCACAACTCCAGCCTAAGCATTTCAGGCAGTCAAGTCTGCAAAGGCTGGGCCATTAGGAAATAGCCTCAGATCCTGTCTTAACCGGGTGAACGGCAAGTCAGCAGGATTCAACGGCATCGGCCCGGGCGCGCGCGCAACGATTATGGCGCGCGCTATTTGTTTAAAATCAGCACGGAAATGGGTCGAACTCTTTACGACCAAAATTGCCTGCTGTGCGGGATCAATCCCAACAAAGCGGAACATCTCGCGATCGGCCATTTGTGCGATCCGGCTGGTTACTGCAACGCGTACCCCACCGATGCGCAAGCAGGCCGACGGCCCCAGATTAATGTGCGTTCCGCCATAATAGGGCCCGGTTGCCTGCATTTTTCCATCGGAAAGCGCCTCAACCTCCGCATCGGTTTCGACGGGGGAAACGTAAGGCAGACTGTGGTGCCCGCCGATACTGAAATGCCCGGTGGCCCCCTCGCCCAATGCATGCGCCCGTTGGGCTGTTTCTGGATCTACGATAAGCCCAATGGCCGCATCCTGTGCGTTCGCGTCGATCAGAGCGCGCAACATTCCTGTCGTGGCGGAAACGCCGCCAGCGCCGGGGTTGTCCTGCGTGTCCGCGATAACCACGGGCCCGGTGCCGCCACCTGTGGCCAGGCGGGTCGCCTCGGCCACGGCCTCGGCGGCACTATAGCTTGTATTATCGAACGCTGATTCCGCCGCCTCATAGGCAGCGGCGATGCGATCTGCGGCACGGTCTGCGGCGTCCTGAGTTTCGGCAAATGCAATGGCCGTCGGCCCGCAGTCAGGAATGTCGGTCGCAGGAAACCCCATAAAAAGTGATACCGACTGCACACCGTCAAACTCAGCCGCAGTCAGGTTTGAATATAGCTCCCTGGCCGGGCTGACGTCCGTGGATTGAAACGGAATCGGCACCAGATAAGACATTCGCCGGTAGGCCTTGGCCGGGCGTCTGCCGCTGGTCATGATCTGGTTCAATAGCCGTGCAGCCGCCGCGCCGGTGGCCGCCATGTCGATATGAGGATACGTGCGGAATCCCACAAGCGCATCGACAGTCGACACGAATTCCTCCGAGATATTTCCGTGCAGATCCAAGGCGGCAACGATTGGAACGCCCGGCCCGACCACATCGCGTACGCGCCTTGCGATCTCGCCTTCGCCATCGTCGATATGCTCGGCCACCATCGCGCCATGGAGGTCAAGAAAAACACCATCCAGCGGCCCCGCTTCTGCGATACTTTTCACGATTTCGGCCGAAATAGCCTCGAACGCAGCGCGAGTCACATGGGCGGACGGGATTGCACCGGCCCAGAGGGTCGGGACAATGTCCCAATCCAGCTCGCCAGCGACCTCCAGAGCACCGCAGATTCCCAAATTCACGTTCCGCGCAACCTCAGTCAGCGCACCGCCCCGCGTCATCGGAATATATCCACCACCCAGCCGGAATGCTTCCATATCCGCCTTGTCAGGTGCGAACGTGTTGGTTTCGTGCAAAAATCCAGCTAGTGCGACTTTCATTCATACACCGTATTTTTTGCGCCGCTTCGAAATGACGCTATTGATTTAAACTGCTGTATCGTCTATCGATACAGTTATATCGAAAATGGAGCCTAGGCGTTTGACCCTAGGTAAGTCAAGACAGAGAATTTGATGGTAAAAGCATTCCGCGCCAATCCGCCGAACGATAGTGACCTACAGGTTGAGGGTGACCCCCAGTTTGTAAGGTCAGCCGCGCGTGCCATGCAGGTCCTCAGCGCGTTTCATCACGCCAGCGGCCCTCTTAGCCTGTCTGAAATCGCGGCCCGCGCCAGTATAGACAGATCTGCCGCGCAACGTTTGGTTCACACATTGAGCAAGCTGGGATATATGCGGCGCAGCGCCGATAACCGTGGCTATCTTCCGGCTGCCCGACTGCTCGATCATACCTTGGACCTGCTCCGATTGGATCCCGTGGTGCAAAAGGCAACGCCGGTTTTGCTGGAACTGCGCAAAACCATTCGCGAGCGGGTCGATTTCAGCCTCTATGACGAAACGCGCCTCATCTATGCCCTGCGCATGCAAAGCAAGCGCGAGACGTTTTATGCGACACTTGTCGGGCACAGCGTCCCCTTGGACTGCACCGCAGGAGGGCGCGCAGTTCTGTCGGTTTTGCCCGAATCAGAAGCGCGCAAAATCGTCACGAAGGCGCCTTTGTGCAAATACACATCAAAGACGGAAACAGACCCTGACAAGGTGATGGCCCACGTAAATCAGGCCCGCAAAGACGGCTACGCGGTTATTATAGAAGAGTTCGCGCAGGGAGAGGTTGCAGTGGGCGTTGCGGTTGTGGGCCGTGACGGACGGCCTTTGGGCGCAATCCATGTTGCAGGATCGCTGTCGGAATGGACACCTGAGGATTTCGTTCGTGCAACTTCGCCTGTTGCGGCTGAGGCGGCGCGAGCTATCAACGGTAGTCTTTGACTGCCCCCTGCCGCGATCACCCTCCCGGTTCTGGTGGGCGATCGCAGTACGCGGTAAAAGAAGGACTTTGGCAGAACCGGGCCACCACTGCTCAGGACAAGGCGTCAAGTCCAAGCGCGCCGCGATCATGCGCCGCAGTGTAGTCGATCTGCGGGCCAACCGGCATGATGCCGGATGGGTTCACCGACGGGTGGCTCTCGTAATAGTGGCTTTTGATTTGGTCCAGATCGACAGGGCAATGTCAGGTTATTGACGTGACCCGGCTGCATGCATAGCGATTGGTCATGATCAGCCGCGTGTTACAGACTTGCCCGAAGGGCTTCCGGTTCCCTCGGTCCATCATCTCCTATGCCGTCTGGGCGTACCATCGGTTTGCCCTGAGCCTGCGCGATGTCGAGGATCTGTTGGCCGAGCGGGGCGTGATCGTCTCGTATGAAAGCATTCGGGTGTGGTGCCAAAGTTTTGGAATGAAGATCGCTGCCAATACCCGTCGCGACCGTCCGACACCGGCCGACAAATGGCATCTTGACGAGGTCGTGATCCCAATACGAGGGAAGAAGCACTGGCTTTGGAGGGCAGTCGACGCGAACGACGATGTGCTGGAAATTCTGGTGCAGAGCCGCAGAAACGCCCGACGCGCTGAACGGCAGGTAGCCCAGGCCCGCAGCATTGCCCGCAGTGCGGCGCGCAATGTCACGGTCGATGATGTTCATCGCGCACTTGGCGGCAAAGCTGAAGATGAAAACTCCGCTTGGGATCGGCGCCTTGCACTTCACGAATGCGGCTATGCGATCGTCGGCACCTGCCTTGGCCTGGGCCGGATCGAGCGGATCGTGATGACGCGCGATGGCGGGCAGGCCTGGATGTCCTACGCCACGGGCAAGTCGGTGCTCTCGGATCTCGAGGACGAGATGGCCTATTCCCTCGCGGGCCGTACAGCCGAGCGATTGATCCTCGGCAGTGTCGCGGCTGGAGCGGGCGGAGGTGCTAAGTCCGACCTCGCCCTTGCCACGCAGACCGCCACCGATATCGACCTGCGGTTTGGCCTCGGCGCTGAAGGGCCTGTCTGGCTCGACATGGCCTCCGCCGCCCATCTCCGGATCCCGGAAAACGCTGCCCGGATCCGGGCCCGGCTCGAGGTGGCCGAAGTCCGCGCGATCCGGATCCTTGAAG
>RCMY010003108.1_pt1 | contig 17498 bp, 23 predicted proteins | sample 2041341 | NCBI WGS metagenome assembly RCMY01 (sample SAMN09708234, study PRJNA481090) | Marine sediment metagenome, whole genome shotgun sequencing project. | reverse complement strand
AGGTTGCGGTGCGTCAGCGCGCATCCCTTCGGACGTCCGGTCGTCCCCGAGGTGTACACGATGGTCGCGATGTCATCGATGTCGATCGAGTCGATGCGCGCATCCAGAGCGGCATCAGGAATGGTTGCGCCGCGCTGAGCGAGTTCGTCGACCCCGCCGTGCTCGATCACGATGACCTCGTGCCCGTCGCCGCCCGCGTCGCCAATCAGGTCGCGCATCTCGTCCGATTCCAGAACGACCAAGTCGGCTCCGCTGTCGGTCAGAATCCACCGAACCTGCTCGGCCGCCGAGGTTTCATAGATCGGCACCGTGACCGCACCCGCGGCGAGGTTTGCGTAGTCGAGCAGCATCCATTCCAGCCGCGTGCGCGACATGAGCGCGACGCGATCACCCGGAGCCACGCCTGAAGCGATCAGGCCCTTGGCCAGAGCGCGCACTCGGCGGGCGAACTCCTCCGCCGTCACGTCGATGAAGCGAGGTCCGTCGCGGTACGCCGCCACGACGGCAGTCGGGTCGCGATGGCCTCGATCGAAGATCGGCTCGAGGAGGTGGGCGGTCGAAGCGAGAGGTGCCATGCCGGCACCGGTCACTTGGCGGTCGCTCCGATTCGTTGGATCGTTCGTCATCGGCGTCTCCTCTCACGCTCATCGTCGACTCTAGGACCCGCTCGGCCACCGGTGCCCAGAACCGACCGGTGTTGATCTGGTGTTGAACAAACGGCGTCACTTCGGTGGCCCCGACGCCCGCACGGTGCCCAGACCATCATCGACGGCATCAACTCAGTCACGACGAGTCGATCATGGTCACCGGCCAGGAAGAGTGTCGGCGCCTCCTCCTCGCCGAGCCGACCACGGATGTCGCAATCACGCAGCAGTTCGAGTCGACGGATGTAGCTGTCGCGGTCGATGAAGCGCGACAGCCGACGGAACTCGGCGATCTCGTCCTTGTCGGTTTGCGGACTGTGCGGTCGGTCCGACGGTTACCGGCGTACCAGCGGCATCGCACCCCATGGAACGTTGCGCAGGAGTCACGCCGGATCAACCGTCGGAAGCGGGAACGCCACGGTGTCGAAGTGCTCGGCCAGGCGCGGCTGTTGACGGTAGAAGAAGAGCGCCGTGCCGTCGATGCCCGGAACCAGCACGATCGGCGGCTCGTCCGGGTTGACCCGCTGTTCGCTCAGGCTCAGCGGCCCGAGTGCCATCATTCTTCGTCTCCGTTCACGCCCGTCTGATCGGTAGTGGGTCGGCGGTCGATCGGCTGGACGGGAACCCCGACGTAGGTTCCCCCATCGGGCAGGACCCTGAACTTCGGGACCATCGACAACGAACCGATCTGACAGTGGCGTCCGATGTCGGCACCGATGCCGACGTGGGTGTTCACCCCGATGGTCGACCCGGGCCCGACCCGAACCGGCGCAAGGCGCACGACGCCGCGCTCGACGGTATGACCTGACAGCGCCACGCCGGCGCCGATGACGACATCATCGCCGAAGTCGAGCAGGCAATGATCGGTCACCCCGAGGCTGTTGACCCAGACCCGGCGGCCGAGGCGAGCGCCGTTCAGTCGCATGTACCACGACCACACCGGCGTCGATCGCAGGAGCTCGCCGGCAAAGAACGCAACCAGATGCGCTGAGATCTGATAGCGAGCCCAGTTGCACAACGGCCAGCCCAGTTCGGCGATCGGCATGTCGGCAGGTGCGACGGGACGCCAGCGGAGCAGCTTCATCGAACCGGCCGACAACATCATCAGCAAGAACATGAATACCGCATAGCTCGGCACCAACGCCATGGCGAGCACGATGGTCTTCAGCATGGCCGAGTCGATCGACCATGTGAGATGCCAACGGAAGAGTGCGACCGCTGGCATCGCCGCAAGACCAAAGACGACGCTCTCGACCACCAACGACGACAACACAGCCCACGCCATTCTCAGCATCGCGCGAGCCGACCATCGCGAGTGCCCGTCACGATTCTTGGCGTCTGGCGCCTTTCCTTTGGTTGTCGTCATGTTGTCCTTCGCAGTCGTTTGCGCTGTGTCGAACGACAAATGGAGACGCTGTTGTCCCTCCCCCAAGCAGACCAGCGGCGATTCAACGACGTCGCCCGCACGAGATCAACTCTCGATCAACGCTGCCGTGACGGACGAACTGGTCGTGCTCGCCGACCGATCCGACTCGCATCGATGACGCCGTGGTCCCGCATCACGGCGTCGTCATCCCGGCGATGAGGAAACAGCGCGCAGGACCTCGGCCATGGCGACGTCGAGCGACACGCCGCTCGACGTCACCTGGTCGAGCCCTCGGAGTAGTTCGGCGATCAGCATGACCCGCACTTGCAAGGTCTCGCTGTCGGACCCATCGGGAGCAGCCCCGTCATCGGCAACGATCGCCCGGAGGCCTGCATACAACTCACGATGACGTCGACCGATCAATCCACGCTGTTCGTCGTTCAGATCATTGGTGTCGAGCGAGGCTCGAATCAGCACCTTGTTCGACGAATCGAGCAGGAAGTCGATTTGATGCTCGACCCAACGGTCCAAACTGTCGCTGCGACTTGCGTCCGAACGAGCAATCGAATCACTCTCTACGATGAGCGGGCCCATTGCCTGCTCGAACCAGCGGACGAGAATTGCCGGGAAGTACCGGTAGAGCGAGGGTCGGGCGAGGCCGACCTCGTCCGCGATCGCACCCATGCTGACCTCGTCGACACCACGCTCGGTGATTGTCGAGTTCGCTCAGAGCCTGTCAGGTACCTCGTCGCTGATCGAGTGCCAAGGTCGAAAGGCCCTACGTGTGGGGCGTCTGGCGCGGCAGGGTGAGGGATGCGCTCGCGCAGCAAAACCGCCGTCGATGCGTCCCCATTGACTCTGCCGCGCGAGGACAAACTCCGGCGTACCCTGTCACTTCCCTTGCTCGTGCTCTACGGGCTGGGCGTCACCGTCGGTGCAGGAATCTTCGCCCTCATCGGCGAGATTCTCGGCTCGGCAGGAAACCAAGCCCCCTTGGCGTTCCTCGTAGCCGCGATCATCGCTGGCTTCACCGGGATCTCCTACATGGCGCTGGTCGCCCAGTACCCCCGAGCCGGCGGAGAGGCCGTGTACGTCCGCAACGGTCTCGGCACCGCTGCCGGGCGCTTCGCCGGGCTCGGCGTCGTCGTCACCGGCACCATCTCGAGTGCTGTCGTCGCGTTGGCCTTCGCCGGCTACGTCTCGACTCTCATCGCGCTTCCCGAGCGGGCAACCGCGGTCGGCATCGTTGTTCTCCTCTGTTCAGTGGCCTGGTGGGGGGTGAAGGAAAGCGTGATCCTCGCCGCTGTGGTGACGGTACTCGAGGTCGGGACCCTCCTCGTCGTCGTCGCGTTCGGCATTCCATCCCTCGAAGCGGACACGATTGCGCCCTCGTTCAATCTCTTCGCCGACGGAGCGATCGGACCGGTGGTCGCTGGCGCAGGCATCGCCTTCTTCGCCTTCATCGGCTTCGAAGACATCGCGAACATGGCCGAGGAGACCATTGATCCTCGTCGCACGGCGCCGCGAGCAATCGCTTGGACGCTCGGCGTCACCGTGGTGGCCTACGTCAGCCTCGCCCTGATCGCAGCATCGTTGTCGAACCGGTCCGAGATCACCGAGTCCAGCGCGCCCATGACGGTCATCTTCTCCGAGGTGAGTGGCCTGAACTCGGCCCCGATCGCAACGATCGCGAGCTTTGCGATGGTGAACGGCATCCTCGTCCAGATCGTGATGGCCTCGCGCGTCCTGTACGGCATGGCCAGCGACGGTCAACTCCCCCACGCGCTCGCAGTTGTCAACACCACGCACCAGACACCGGCACGCGCAACGATGCTCGTGGGAGCGGCCATCATCGTGCTGACGGTCTTCTTTCCGCTCGTCACACTCGCAAAGGCGACCAGCATCATCACACTCACCGTGTTCACACTGGTCAACATCGCCCTCGTCCGTCTGACGCGCACCAATCCTGCACTCGCCCGAAAGCGTTGGCTGGTGAACGGAATCCTCGGCGCAACGGCTTCAGCTGCACTCGGAGCCTGGCAGGTCGTCGAACTCCTATGACCTCCCGGTTGCAGCCCAGCTTCATGCGACACATCGTGAGAAGCACATGACCTCGGCGTTGTGGCTTGCCGCAATCACCGTCGGTCTCGCCAGCACGGTACCGAGCAGTTAGTCGGCCGTCGCCGACGCCACCAAACTCGCTGCAGGGACCCGGCTCCCGCCGTGCTTCGTCGGCATGACGCTGCTCGCGCTCGGAACCGACCTCCCAGAGATCGCGAACTGATCGATGGAGATCTGGCTCTGACCGCGGCACTCGTGACTGCCGGCGCAGCGGCAATCGTTGCCCTCCTCCTTGGTCGCGGTGGCGAACTCGGCCGAGGGGGCGGTGCGATCCTTCTGCTCATCTACGCCGCGAGTTGGCCATTGCTGCTTTGAACCCGACCGCTGCATCCACCCTGGTGCGGCGTGTTTCGACACGACCGACGTCTCCTCGTCAACGCTCGACCAACACGAGCAACTGCCGAAGCTTCAGGCCGAAGGCACTCGGAACGCATTCAGCCAGACCAACAGTTACGCGTATCGGAGTCGATCACTGTTGATCGAACGTTGAACCCTCGGAGATCCTGCACCGAGTTGAAATCGAGAGACTCTGACTTCGCCGAGCGTCGAAGAGCACTCGGCCACCCGCTTCCCAAACCGAGGAGAACAGAGCAATGGAGTCCATGAACGGCAAGGTCTCACTCGTCACCGGAGCAGCCTCAGGAATCGGACGTGCCACAGCTCTGGCATTCGCAGCGGCGGGGGCCTCCGTGGTCGTTGCCGACGTCAACGAAGCAGGTGGAAGCGAGACCGTCGACCAGATCGCAGGGGCAGGTGGGACTGCGACGTTCGTAGCGTGCGATGTCACTGACGAGTCCGCCGTCAGTGCACTCGTCGCAGCAGCGGTGGACACGTACGGCGGCCTCGACTTCGCCTTCAACAACGCAGGCGTCGAGGGTCGCCAGTCCATCCTCGCCGAGACCGACGCTGCCGAGTTCCGCCGAGTCATCGACATCAACCTGTTCGGCGTCTTTCACGGCATGAAGCACCAGATCCCTGCCATGTTGGAGCGCGGTGCCGGGGTGATCATCAACACGTCCTCGATCGCCGGGCTGCGCGGCACCCCTGGTCTCGGCCACTACTCGGCGTCCAAGCACGCCGTGACCGGCCTGACCAAGACCGCAGCGCTTGAGTGTGCGACCAATGGGATCCGGGTGCTCTCGGTCCATCCAGCGGCGATCGAGACCGAAATGGTGGCGCGAGTCATGGCAGACCATCCCGAGGTTGCGGCCACGATCGAGGGCATGCATCCCATCGGGCGGGCGGGTCAGCCGAGCGAAGTCGCCGACGTCGTCGTGTTCCTCTGCTCGGACGGCGCTGGGTTCATGACCGGCTCCCAGATCGTGATCGACGGCGGCGCACTCAGCAAGGGCTGAGCCCGCGATAGCTCCGCGCACGAGTTGAGTCTCTGTTGATCCGACCGTGCTCATCGGTTGATCTCACTGCGCCACCGTGGCCCCCGATATGGATTTCTTGACGCACGCGGATCTGACTGCCTTGGCCAGCCCAGATCAGACCGGCCTGGCTGTCTCACTCTTCACGCCCACGAGTCGAGTGACTGACGATCTGCAGGCTGATCGGCTGCGCTGGAAGAACGTGATCGCGGCGGCTGCCACGTCGCTGCATGACGACGGGATCGATGTCGACTTCGTCGACGCCCTACTCGCACCAGCGCACGGCACCGGCCTCGCCAGCACCGATGAAGCAGTCATCGCCACAGCGGCTCGAGACGGCCGGGTTGACGCCCTCTTCGTCGCCAGCGACCCGTCATGTTGGAATCGCATTGCCGACAGCAATCCAGTAGCGGTCCGGCTCGGCGCTGAACCTGATGTTGCTGAATGCGAGCTGCTCGATCGGGCGATGTCGGACACTCTGCTGAACAGCGGCGAGGTGTATCCCGTCAACGACCCCTCACTACTCGACGGTCAAGCGATGGCTGGCACGTTGCGGTACTGACCGTGACTGACCACGTCGCGTCCTGAGTCTTGCCGCAATGAGTCCCCTCACGCTGGCGTTGATCACCGCTTTCGCAGCACTCGTCATCGTCCTCTTCGGCCTCGCGATGACCGAAGCCTCGCTGCTCCATCTCCGTCGATCCGCAGTCGCCGTCGACGCGCTGCAGGGTGACAAGCGGTCAGCCCGACTGCTCACGCTGGTGGACGATCTTCCGAGGGTGATGAACGCCGTGCTCTTGGCCGTGCTCTTCACCCAGGTCACGGCAACGACACTGGCCGGAGTGCTCGCCCAGCGTTGGGCGAGCGGTGCTGGCATCACGATCGCGACCGTGATCGTCACGATGGTCTTGTTCATCTACGGCGAAGCAATTCCCAAGACAATCGCGATCCGCAACCCGCTCCACCACGCACGCCGGCTGGTGCCGTTCACGCGGGCGCTGGAACGCTCACTCCGACCCATCGTTGCCGTCCTCGTGTGGTTCGCCGACAAGCAAGCGCCGGACGCAGGGCAACCCGGACTTGCGAACACCGTGACGGAGCACGAGCTGCGCCATATCACCGATGAGGCCGCCACATCTGGTGAGATCGGCTGGTCTGACGCTGACCTGATCGACCGCTCGTTTCGGGTCGGCGACATGACCGTGAGTCAAATCCTCGTCCCCGTCGACGAGATCATCTCCGTGCCCAAGCAGGCAGACATCCGCCGAGCACTGGGCGTCGCCCTAGGGGCCGGTCACCGCCGGCTCCTCGTCACCGACACCGCAACAGGTCACTACATTGGGTTTCTCCGATTGCGCGATGTTGCAGCGATGCTGCCGGGAAGCCCCGAGCGAGCGGTCTCCGAACTCATTCTCGAAGCGCTCCACGTCCGTTCTGACCACACCCTCGTTGACGTCCTGCGCTCGATGCAATCTGCCGACTGTCGCTTGGCTCTCGTCGAGGACTCAGCGGGTGTGATCGTCGGCATGGTCACCATCGAGGACATCGTCGAAGAACTGATGGGCCCGATCAACGAGCCCCTCCCCCAACACGAACCACCGAACCAAGACGAAGAGCCACTGAAGTGAACCGTCCGACGAACATCCACGGCTGCGAATTCATGACTTGCTTATAGGTCTAAGGGTGCCTTATACTTCCAAGGTGCTCACGGAACGGGAACAGCAAATCGTCGACTTGCTTCGCCGCGATCCACTCATCGGCACCGACGTGTTGGCGAGAACCCTGGGAACCAGCCGGGCCTCGATCAACGTGCACCTGTCCAACCTGGGCAAGAAGGGCGTGATCCTCGGTCGTGGCTACGTGCTTGCCGAGCAGCCCGGTGCCGTCGTGATCGGTGGGGCCAACGTCGATCTCAAGGCCCGCAGCACGGCGCGGGTGACCGCCGAGACCAGCAACCCCGGCCATGGTTCGATGGCGCCAGGCGGCGTGGCGCGCAACATTGCTGAGAACATCGCCCGACTCGGCGATCGCGTCCATCTGATCAGCATCGTCGGGCGTGACCCGATGGGCGACAACCTGATCGACCACACCGCGGCGGCCGGTGTGCGTGTCGAGCACGTGGTCCGCACCGACCGGCCGACCGGCACATACACCGCAGTGCTCGATGCCGACGGTGAACTGATCGTCGCGATCGCTGACATGGAAGCGACCGGCGAGCTCGGCCCCGAACAGCTCGATCAGGCACGCGACGTCATCGCGACCGCAGGCGTGATCGTCGTCGATGGCAACCTGCGACGCGACACCCTCGACTACGCACTCGACCTCGCTGCTGGTGTGCCCACCGTGTTCGAGCCGGTCAGCGTGCCCAAGGCGGCAGGTCTCAAGGATGCAATCGACGCTCGGGTCTACGCCGTCACCCCCAACCGCGACGAGCTCGCAGCGCTCACCGACCTCCCGACGCGCACCGACCGACAGCTGCACGCGGCAGCGCGAGCCCTCCACGACCGCGGCATCGAACTGGTCTGGGTTCGACTGGGCGAGCGCGGCTCGATGCTCAGCACCGCCGACGAAACCATCGAGACCATCGAGATCCCGGCCGTGCCGACGGTCGTCGAGGACGTCACCGGCGCCGGCGACTCGATGGCCGGCGCGTTCTGTCACGCCCTGCTCCAGGGCAGCTCGGCCGAAGAAGCCGCCCGATTCGGCCACGCGGCCGCCGCCCTGACCATCGCAAGCCCGCACACCGTGCGGCCAGATCTGACCCCGCGGCTCCTTCGGGCCGCACTCGACCAGGAGAAACCAGCATGAACACCCCGCACCCCGACTTCGACCTCACCGAAGAAGTCGCCCAGGCATTGAACGACAACACCCCTGTCGTGGCGCTCGAGAGCACGATCATCAGCCATGGCATGCCGTTCCCGCAGAACGTGGAGATGGCCACCGAAGTCGAACGGATCATCCGCGCGGGCGGAGCCGTCCCCGCCACCATCGCAGTGCTCGACGGCCGTCCGCGGATCGGGCTCAGCCAGGACGATCTCCATTTGCTCGCGACAAGCCCCGACGTGTCCAAGGTCAGCACACGCGATCTGCCCTACGTCATCTCCCAACGCAAGCACGGCGCCACCACCGTTGCCTCCACGATGCGTCTCGCCTCGCTGGCAGGCATCTCGGTGTTCGTCACCGGCGGGCTCGGCGGAGTTCACCGAGGAGCCGAACGGACCTTCGACGTCAGCGCCGATCTGACCGAACTGTCCCAGACCAACGTCGCCGTGGTTTCCGCTGGCGTGAAGTCGATCCTCGACATCGGTCTCACACTCGAAACACTCGAGACACTCGGAGTGCCCGTCGTCGCCTACGGCACCGATGACTTCCCGGCGTTCTTCTCACGCATCAGCGGTCATGCAGCACCGATGACGCTCGACTCCCCCGCTGAACTCGCTGCCTTGATGGGCGCCAAGTGGCGACTCGGCCTGGACGGCGGCGTCGCGATCGTCAATCCGATCCCGGTCGAGGACGAGATCCCGGCTGACGAGATCGGCGTGATCATCGAACAGGCCGTTGCCGACATGGACGCACAGGGCATTCACGGCAAAGAAGCCACACCGTTCCTGCTCGGGCGCATCGTCGAGATCACCCAGGGGGCGAGCCTCATCGCCAACATCGCACTCGTCAACAACAACGCCCGACTCGGCGCACAGGTCGCCTGCGAATACGCCACTCTCGTCGCGGACTGAGGCCCAGCACCCGTGCCGCTATGGCTCCGAGCGCCGAGGGACGGCCGGTGTCGGGCCCTGTGGTTCACCGACCCACTGGCGGATGAAGCTGGCGAAGAGATGCTCGACATCGTTCCAACTGTCCTCCTCCTGTTGCTGACAGCCTGCGCAGCGTCTCGCGTACGGAACCTCGTCGAGACGGCTGACCGGGATGTGTTCCCCACACACGATGCAGTACCCGTAGCAACCGGCAGCCAGCTCGAGGAGCGCCTCGTGCACCGCGTGTTTGATACCGGCGTCGTACGCGGCCGTCAGAACCGCGCCGTCCTCGACAATCCAATCGAAGCCTCGCGTCTCAAATCTGTCCACCAGTGCTTCCAGTCTGCTGCCCGCCCCGGAATTCTGTTCCTCGGTGGGGGCGGCGTTGGATCGTGTCGCCGGGGTCACCCGCGAAGCACGGGTGCGATGGCCGTCGATCGTCGCGGTCATCTCGGCTACCTCGACCGTCCGGTGATGAGGCCGATCCGGCCGAGGTCCTCCAACGAACCAGGCGCCACCATCACCACAGCCCCACCCGAGCCTCGGACCATGTCGATCACCGCGTGCACAGGGTCGTCCATGGCGTCGACGGCATCGCCATCAGCGGGGAGCAGCGTGTTGCCGATCGCACGAGACCGTTCGGCCCGGTAGCTCTCCTCGACGACGAGGAGCCGACCGAAGCCTCGGTGGGCCGCCGACCACACCTCGGTGATTCCGGTTTCGGCGTAGCCCACATGGTGCATCTCGATGAGTCGGGCGATCACCGCCCGTTCTCGTGCGGTCTGCTCCTCCCTCGTCATGGTGGCCGTCATTGTCATCGTCATCGTGATCGTGGCTCCTTTCAGTGGGTCTCTGCCATTCCTTCCCAATTCGATTATCGCCTTGGACTCCTCACTTGTCCCGGTCCAATTGCCACACATCCGACGGCTTCGGGTGTGACATTCGGACATCTCTTCTCTCGCTCGGGCGGGCAACATGGACACATGTGGCGAACCTTCGATGTCGGAGCGGTCGTCGAATCGTTCGTCAGCGTCGATGCGCACGTTGTCGCCGGGGCAGGTGGACTCAAGCGACAGGTCAGACGCGCCCGCATGGCAGACAGTTCCGCTCATCTGAGCGAGGTCACGGCACACGAACTCCCCTCGAAGACGTTCGGAGACCGCTCGTCGAGCACGATCGGGCACACCGGACCGAACTGGTCAAGCCGCTTGAGTGCGCAGTCGCTATCTACGTCTCTCGCCACTACGACGGGCCGTGGACATCTCACGAATCCGGTGTCGCCAGATAGATGTCGCCGGCCCGTTTCACGGGGCCTGAATCGGGAGCTTGCCGATCTGTTCGATCGCGGTCGCCGCTACGTCAGCAACAGGCGGAGCAGTCGACACCGCGATCGCTGTCGGCCAATCGTCGCGCCGAGCAGCCAAGAAATCGACGACGTCGGGTGTTGCGTCCGAAGGGTTCCAGGGATTGGAGAGGCGGCGCGCAATGCGCTCCCTGGCGATTGCTCGGTCGAGGGTGCATTCGATCTCCACGAACTCGGCTCCGCACTCCTGGGCCAATCGTCTTGCTGCCTCACGGTGGACCGATCTGGTCCAGGACGCGTCGAGGACAACACCGTGACCCATGCGCAACATGAGCTTCGCCGCGCGTCGTTGTTCGCTGTACGCAGCGTCGACGGTCTCATCGTCATAGATCCCACCGCCGGGCTCGGCAAACGCGTGCTCGTCTCGTTCGACACCAGTGAGGTCCTTGCGAATCTCGTCGGTCGCGAGCACTGCAAGTCCGTAGTGGTCACCAAGCGATCGCGCCAGGGTTGACTTGCCGACTCCCGGGCCGCCTCCCACCAAGATCAGCCGTACCCGCGCCCATTCCAGGTGATCAAGGGCGAGCGAGTGGTACGAACGCGCCAGGGCCACGCTCTCATCGTCGCCCTGCCCAACCCGCAGACACGCCACCTTCGCTCGCACATGTGCGCGATACGCGACGTAGTGATGTGCGAGCGACGATTCGGCAGTGCAGTTCGCGAACTGGCGATACCACTGCATCGTCGATGCGGCTGCGGGTTGGCCGCTGAGACGGTGCACATCCATCACCAGGAAGGCGATGTCGTTCAGCACGTCGCCGATCCGAAGGTTGTCGTCGAAGGCCAAGCAATCGATGATGCGCGGGCCGTCTTCGAGGCAGAAGATGTCCTCAGCGGTGAGGTCGCCATGACCGTCGCGAACGAAGCCGTTGTCGATACGGGCCTGGAACAGTCGTTCACGCCCGGCGAGGTACGTGCTGGCCAGCGTGCGGACTCGGTCGAACTCAGCGGCATCGATGACGGTTCCCACATGGGTTTCGATTGCATCGAAGTTGTCCGTCCAGTTCTTTGCGATCCCGTCGCGCGTGGCCATCGGCGCCGGTGTGATCGGCGATTGCTCCGAGTGAAACGTGGCCACCGTGCGGGCGACGTCGCGGAGGCAGTCGTCGGCCTCATCGGTGTCGAGGACCGTGGTCAAACGGCGGTCGGCAGGCAGCCTGCGCATCGCGATGACACGATCCACCACACGATCACCGTCGGTGATGTCGAACGCGCCGAGGTACACGTCAGGTGCGATTCGCCGGTTGAGTTCGACTTCGCGCGCCGCCGATTGCAGACGCGTCTCGGTGTCGGAGAAGTCAACGAATGGCAGCTTGACCGGCTTGGCGATCTTGAGGACACGGTCGGGCATCAGCAGCACCCAAGAAATGTGGGTTTCGGCGAGGGTTGCTGTCGGGTTCGTCACGAGTCGGCCCGCTGGTCGACGAGACCGCAACGTAGTTCGCTGATGGCGTGGATGGCGTGGATGGCGTGGATGGCGATGTCAGTGGACAATTCGGTGCTCCATTCTCGGGTCGTCAGAACCGTTGACCAGTCTCGACCGCTCGGTTGGCGGGCGGTTCACTGATGGGTCAACACCGCATCAACGGATGCCGTGGACGCGCCGCCACCAACGTTCGGCGTCCAAGCTGGTTGATCGGGAGTTGATCTGACAACGGTCCCAACGCAGGTCTTGACCGGCAGTATGAGGACGCGGCGCGTGGCGCGCAGGAAGAGGAGTCTCACCATCATGTTGAAAGAGATCATCGTTGCCGTGGACGGCTCGCCGACATCGTTCACAGCGTTCGATGTCGCGATGTCGCTCGCCCGAAGGATCGGAGTCGGGATCCGGCTCGTCGAGGTCGCGTTTGCACCGCGCGATGTGCAGTTCCGGACACCTCAACTCGCGCGCGAACTCGCCGACCGTCTCGACGGAACCGTCGATGTCGAGGTCACGATCGAGATGCCACTCACGCTCAGCTCGGTCGCCGCTGCGATCCAGAGTGTCCACGAACGAAATCCTGACTCGTTGATCGTCATCGCCTCGCATGGCAGAGGACGCTCCGCCGGCATCGTCGGAAGCGTGACTGCGGATCTCCTTCGCCGCATCACGGATCCGGTGATGGTCGTCGGTCCGAAGATCGAAGTCGACGACTTCACCGGCCCGGTCATCGCGCCAATCGACGGCTCGAACGAGTCCGCTGCTGCACTTCCTGTCTCAATCGAGTGGGCCGACGCCCTGGAGACGACAGTATGGATCGTCAACGTCACCAATGACTCGGCAACTGTCCCCGACGACGTCTGCGATGCGGGGCACCTTGCCCACATCGCCAACAGTCTCGAGCAACAAGCCGGCCGACCCGTCGCCTTCGAACAGCTCTACGGCCGTCGCCCCGCTGCCGTCGTCACCGAAACCGCCCGCCGCCAGAACAGTTCGCTGATCGTCGCGTCCACGCACGGCAGGTCCGGCTGGTCACGAGCGACCATGGGGAGCGTCGCAGCCGGGATGGTCCGGCTGTCGTCGTGCCCTGTTCTGCTCACACGCACCCAACCGAACACCGCTTGCGCCAGCTGAAGCAGCATCCCACCGACTCGCCCTGACGGACAAAAACATGACCATCCCCACCACCGCCGATGGACCAGCCGTCGACAACCGCATCGTGGATCGTGCCGAGCAAACGCTGCGCGGCCACGCTCATCGAACCGAACAACAGCTCCGTGAACTCGAGTCCGACATGGACGGCCTGCTGCACGACGAGGCAATCCAGGAAGATCGCGACGGCGAGCGCCGACTCATCGAGAGCGTTCGTTTCGACCTCTTGCGCGTGCAGCGAGCGCTCCAACGAATCCAGTCTGGCACCTACGGGCAGTGCACCCGTTGCGGCGAAGCGATCGCAGCAGAGCGCCTCACCGCCATTCCCGAATCTGAGTGCGAGATAGCGCACGGTGTCTCCCGACTCTCGTCTGATCGCTGCAAGCAATCAATACTGCTGTTGCTGCCGCAGAGGGACGTCCTAGTGCGGGTCAAGACGCCTCCGTCCATCGTTCGTAATGGCCGTCGACCATGAACGACGCGACGAACGCAGCTGCACCAGCGAGGAACGCTGCACCCGACTGCATCGAGAGTCCGTATCCGAGCAGCAACATACTGGCCGCGAGCAGTGAGAAGACGATGCGGTCGCGCTGCACGTCGCGTCCATCGAGAAGACGGAAACGGCTCACCAGTTCTGGGTCGTCATTGCTCAGCGCTTGCTCGATCTCATTGATCTGGCGATCGAGTTGACTATTCTCCATCGGTCATCTTCCCCTCTACTCGGTGCCTCGCAGAGGAGGCTGCTCGTGTGCATTGCTTTGCGCTGGCACCAATCCGTCAACGGGTGTGGGCGAGCAGCATCCAGCGGTATTTCTCCAGCCCCTCAAGGCTCTCGACGGCCGCATCGTGTGCGACTGGATCGGACAACTCGAGCCCGGCAAGGACCTCGGTCATGCGTTCAGCAAGCGTGCTGATCCGAGCAGAGAGTTCGCCAACCATTTCACGATCGGTTATCCAGCCGGCCGGGAAGGGCGTCTTCGTCGACGCGGCAACCGTTGCAGCCCGGGCGTCGACAGCCAATCCGAGGGCGACGGCTCGTTCGGCCAGGCGGTCGGTCCAGGTGCGGAGGTCCGCAGCGAGTTCGTCGGTCAACTCGTGCAGCGGCAAGAACGCTGGTCCGGTCACGTTCCAATGAGCTTGTTTTGCATCGAGGGTCAGTGCGACGAGTTCCGGAACCAGCGACTGTAGAGCGGACGCAGCGCTGAGTCGCGCGGTGTCTGCGGTGTTCATCAGGGAAGTGGACATGTTGAGCCTCCTCGGCAGTTGTTGTGATGTGCCACTCATTGTCGTCCCACCGCTTCGAAGTTGTGCTGTCAATCCCATACAGCAAACTGCCGCCAGACTGTGGATAGGCCACAACCCCCGACTGGACAGGGGCACATAGTCTGAGGGCCAGAACCGAGACCGGTTCAAGCATTCAGCGACGCCCCTTTCACGATGGAGGAAATCTCATGGTTTTGTTCGCCGTCCCGACCGGAGTCGCCTTGGCCCACCGTGTGCCGCCACGACGCGATCCGTACCCACACCTGAGCACCTGGCAACTCGTCCGCGAAGAGATCGTTGACGAGCTCCGTCGCATGTGGACGACGACGACACGACGCTGCCGTCGCCGAGAGGGCAACGGTCACAGGGAGGATGCTCGACGCCTCATCGACGACTGGGCGGCAGAACACGGGCTCATGAGAACTACCGCACCACCCGCTGGACGGGTTCCAACCTGCAGATGACACTGATGAGCATCGACCCGGGCCACGACATCGGCTTGGAAGTCCACAACGAAGGCGACCAGTTCCTGCGCGTCGAGGCCGGCACCGCACGGGTCCAAATGGGTCCAACCGCAGACGATCTGCCCTTCGACCGCGAGGTCGGTGACGACTGGGCGATCCTGGTTCCCGCCGGCATGTGGCACAACATCACGAACATCGGCGACGAACCCCTCAAGGTGTACGCGATCTACGGACCACCCGAACACCCCCACGCCACGGTCCATCCAACAAAGGCCGACGCTGACGCCGACGAACACCACCACTGAGACGAAGGTGAATGAACCGTCGTCTGACGCGAATGCCTGCTGAAGACGCTCATCACCCGTCGGGATCGCTGGTGTTGGCGCTCTCGCTTGCGAGCGTCGCAGGGTTCGTCGATGCACACCTCTTCTTGCACGTCACGAGCGTGTTCGTCGCGAACATGAGCGGCAACATGGTGAGGGCGGGCATCTCGACGGGAACGGGTGATTGGACCCTCGCCGCTGTGTCGGTCGTGGCACTTGCCGCGTTCGCTGCTGGCGTCGTGACCGCAATCGTGCACCACGACCGGCAACTCCAACAGGACAAGCCAGTCCGACCCGACGACCTGCTCATCTTCGAGGCGCTACTCATGCTCTCGCTGCCCGGCCTGTTGATGGCATTCGACGTCGAGTTCTCCAACCACGCCAAGCCCATCCACGCCCTCGTGATCGGTATCGGAGCGTTCGCCATGGGCATCCAGGCCTCATCGCTGAGGCGCGTCGGGAGCATCGCCGTCGCCACCACCTACGGAACCGGCACCATCGTCCGCATCGGAGAGAAACTGGCGCTCAGCCTGAGGCGAGCCAATACGACCCCGATCGGCCGGCGCTCCGTGACCATCATGGTGCTCGTCGGTGTCCTGGCCTGCTACATCGGAGGTGCAGCAGCAGCCGCTGCACTCGGCTCGTCACCGCTACTCCTCCTCATCCCAGCAGCCGTGCTCGTGAGCTTCGCCGTCTACGTCCGCACAAGCGCCAGATTCCTCGCTGCATTCAGCGACTCGAGAACCCAGCGATTCGAGCGCCGGGCAACCGACTACTGACACTGACTCGAAACGGCCGCGGAACATCGCTCGGCGATCCAGCCAGACCGAACCTGATCAGGATGCCTACGTCAGTGCTTCCCTTGACTCCGGTCGGCCGAACGGCGGACCACCAGGTAGGTCGTGACGGCCACGCTCACGATGGCGCTGACCAGAATCGCAGTACTGATGCGCCAGCCGGTCCGCCAGGAGCGGGTGGCGTCGCTTGCCTCGACAGGCATCGCGTCGTCGGCTGGGCGCATCGATTCTTCGGCTTGTTTCGTCATGAATACGAGTGTCGCCCCCGTACTCCAGGGCGGCGTCGTGCCGACATCAACCTCTGGTCAACTGCAACAAACGGGGCCGAATCTTCCGCTTCACCTCTCGGCGGCGAACGCTGCGCTGAGGTCGATTTCGCCTCTGCCGCAGCCGGGCATCTTTCGTCGACGATCCGAGGTGCTTGTTGCTGCTGACGGTAGGGGCCCGCCCGTTCGGTTCTCCTGAGGCTTCACGGCCGTGCACGCTGGCGAGATGGCGTTGGCGAAGTCCGGATTGTCTTTCATTGCACGGCTGACCATCGGAGTCTCGATCGCCGCTGGGTGAACCGAGAGGATGCGAATCCCGTCCGATGCGCACTCCAACGCTGCGCTCTTGGTCAGACCGACGACGCCGTGTTTCGAGGCCGTGTTCGGACCGGGCTGTGCATAGCCACGCAAGCCAGCGGTCGACGACGTGTTCACGATGACGCACCCGGGACCCATTCCCGACACTCGGACCGGTCACGTTGTCTTGACGTTGATCACCGAGCGTCGCAGCGTTGACGTGCGCCATCGATACTCATCCTCATGTCATCCCTGCTTGAAGTCAGCACGACCGAGTTGGTCACTCGCGAGCACGCCGCCAAACGTCTGCGGATCATCGCTGACCAACTGGAGCGGCACAACGCCCTGGAATTTTCACGCGAGGGCCAGCGCTATACGGTCGAAGTCGCCGATCAGGTGCGCCTCGAGGTCGAACTCGAAGTCGGCGCCAAGCAGTCCGAACTCGAGATCGAGATCAGCTGGTAGCTCTGAGCACGACCGACGGCAGCCGGCCGCTACGGCGACCTGATGAGGCTGCAGAGCAACACTTCTCGCCGGTGTCGCACGAACATCAACCGTACGTTCCGCCCGACCACCGGCGGATCTCGTACTGTCGAAGTTTCTCGTCTGCACGAAGGAGCAGCAATGATCGAGTACTGGGGCAGCGAGACGCGAAAGGCGATCGAGAACTTTCCGATCTCCGGCGAGCAGGTACCGGCTTCCATCATTCGATGGCTGGGGCGCATCAAGTCCGCCGCAGCGACCGCGAATGCCGAGCTGGGCCTGCTGGACCCGGAGGTCGCCCGTCGGGTGGTGGCCGCCGCCGATGAGATCGCAGACGGTCGACACGGCGACCAGTTCCCGGTCGACATCTTTCAGACTGGCTCGGGCACATCGACGAACATGAACGTCAATGAG
>RCMY010002254.1_pt1 | contig 17504 bp, 9 predicted proteins | sample 2041341 | NCBI WGS metagenome assembly RCMY01 (sample SAMN09708234, study PRJNA481090) | Marine sediment metagenome, whole genome shotgun sequencing project. | reverse complement strand
AGTTCAAAAGTGGATTGGAGATTCACACGGGCGCAAATATTACCACAGAGGGCGTGTTGGATGCCTTTGAAATTTCACAGGGGGTACTAGTAACCCCTGGAACCTATAAGCATGCCGAGGGCGCGCTTGTTCTTTTTACTAATCAGAGCAAGCCGGTTTCCGTTAACTTAAGATCAGTCAACGGCGGATCCTTTGGCGGAACGCGCTCTATCAATAGTGGTACGTTGCACCTAAGGGCCGGCGACAAATTCAATGCGGCATTTACCTATTTGTACAACTGGTTCGACCTGCCGGGGGGCAATTTTTCCGCCAATGTGTTCCGTAGCCAGATTTCCTATTCCTTCAAGCCCAATATCTACATACAGGGTCTGGTGCAGAACAATACGGTGGACAAACTTTGGGCATTCAATTTCCGTTTTGGCTGGTTGCAGCGCGCCAATACTGGCTTATTCGTTGTCTACAACCATAACCTACGAGATGGCGGCCCCTTGAACAACAGCCTTATCATAAAGTATACCCGGATGTTCGATCTGCTAAAGTAGGATGTTATTTTGGCGCACTATTTTTTGAATTTTATGGAGGCCAAGGATAAAAAAATTCACTGAAACATCAATGGCTAAGATCAAAGAACTGAAGTTTTTACAAAATAGTTTCTAAATATGATCAAGGCGGCGATGTTACCGGAACCGGCCACAACATGGTACTGTTTCTAGATGGTGGAAAAAAGATGTATACCGTCTATCATGGCCGTACCAAATCCACCGGTGAAAACCGGGTCGTTTTTATGGACGAGATGAAAATTTCAGAGGATGGTACACTGGTGGTCTATGGCCCGACTACTTCGCCGCAATCGCATCCACTTGAAAATATAGCGGATTAATCGTACTTTTCCCATAAATATAAATTTAACAGGCAAATGAACATAAGTAAGAAGTATTCGATCGGTCTTCTGGCAGTAGTAATGCTACTAGCCTCCTGCAATGAAACCACAAAAAAAGAAAAGATGAAAGAAGAAAATACCGCCGCATCTGAAAAAACGGTCGAGACCAGTCTTAACGAAGCTGACTTCGATACTGAAATCGACGGGAAACCGGTCAAACTGTACTGGTTGAAAAACGGGGATCTGCAAATGGCCATGACCAATTACGGCGGGAGGATCGTGGGACTTTGGACGCCCGACAAAAATGGAAAAATGACCGATGTGATCATTGGCCGAAGAAGCACTATGGCCTACGTTGACGGACCGGAATCTTACTTTGGTGCGACCATCGGCCGGGTGGGCAACCGTATCGCCAAGGGAAAGTTCAAAGTGGAGGGAAAGGAGTATTCCGTCAAGCCCAACAATAATGCCAACGCACTTCATGGTGGCGAAAATGGATTTCAGGACAAGGTCTGGGAAGCCAATCAGTCCAATGACTATACCTTGGTGCTACAGTATACTTCGCCCGACGGCGAAGAGGGCTTTCCCGGGGAACTTGATGCAAAAGTCACCTATTCCCTTATCGACGAGCATACATTGAAAATCGATTATGAGGCCACTACGGATAAGACTACCGTAGTAAACTTGACCAACCACGCCTATTTCAATCTCAATGGGGAGGGTAGCGGTACCATCCTAGACCATAAAATGCAGATTTTTGCGGAGGAATTCACGCCTGTCGACGAAGGACTTATCCCCACCGGGGAACTTAGGAAAGTTGAGGGAACGCCCTTTGATTTTACGGGGCCACATACCATCGGCGAACGCATAGATGCCAATAATGAACAGCTCAAGTTCGGCGGTGGCTACGACCATAACTTTGTGTTGGGCAGCCAACGTAGTGACGGTATGAACCAAGCCGCCAAGGTTGTCGGCGACAAATCAGGGATTTTGATGCAGGTATATACCGAGGAACCTGGCGTACAGTTTTACACCGGTAATTTTATGGCTTCGAAGAACGCTTTGAAATCTGGTGCAAAAGATGATAAGCGAACGGCTTTTTGTTTGGAAACGCAGCATTTTCCCGATGCACCTAACCATCCTGATTTTCCTTCGATCGAGCTCAAGCCTGGCGATACCTATCATACGGTTACGGAATATCGGTTTTCTACGGAATAACTTCGATACGGCTTGACTTAAAATTGGAATAAGAGCTAAGCGCCTAAGACAATAGGTTGTTAAACAGATGTGAATACAGGGAATATGATTATCATGATCGGTTGTTTCGATACCAAGGCGGAAGATTTTGAGTATCTATTTACTTGCTTGAAGGATAAAAATGTTGAGGTGCTGACCCTGAATACCGGTGTTTTGGGAACTACGGACCAATTTCCGGTACACTTTGAGGCGGATATGGTGGCCAAGGCGGGCGGTTCACAACTCTCCGTACTGCGAAAAGGAAATAATCGTGGAAAGGCCCTTGAGATTATGGGACGCGGGGCTGCTCGAATACTTGGTGACCTGTTGTCCGAAAATAAAGTGGACGCGGTAATTGGAATGGGCGGTGGTGGCGGTACCTATATGGCCTTGGCTGCAATGCAGGCCGTTCCCTTTGGTATCCCGAAATTGTGTTTGAGTACGTTGGCCACAAAGGATCTATCCGCAAAAATCGGGAACAAGGATATCGTTTTGATGCCTTCGATCGTCGATGTAGCGGGTCTCAATGCCATCAGCAGGGTGCTGATACGCCAAGCGGCCGGGGCATTGGTCGGAATGATCCATACTTCGGATGCAGATGAAAAGAAATCGACGGGAAGTATCGCCATCAGCGTTTTCGGGAATACGAATGTTTGTGCAGAAAGCTGCTCGCAGCTATTGAAGGAAAAAGAATACGATGTATTGGCCTTTCACGCGGTCGGAAGCGGAGGAAAGACAATGGAAGCTTTGACCCGCGAGGGTTTTTTCGATGCGGTTTTAGACTTGACCACCACCGAACTGGCCGACCATCTTTGCGGTGGAATCTGTAGTGCAGGGCTTGACCGCTTGACTGCTGCCTCGGAAATGGGGATTCCACAAGTAGTCGTCCCCGGATGTTTGGATATGGTCAACTTCGGTGCGTTGGATACCGTACCGGCAGCCTATAAAAATCGTCAATTGTATAGCTGGGCTCCCGATGTGACCTTGATGCGCACCAATGCGTCGGAAAACGAACAGTTGGGCAAGATTTTGGCGGACAAAATCAATGCGTCCAAAGGCCCGGTTAGCGTATTGTTGCCGATGGGCGGCCTGTCAAAAATCGGTGCGAGAGGAGAGGTGTTTTACGACCCGGAAATTGACAGGGTGCTATTTGACGCTATACGGAATCATATGAAATCTGACATCGACATCATCGAAGTGGATGACAATATCAATACCGTGGTTTTCGCGGAAAGAGCGGTGAAAGCTCTGCTTGATTTGATGAAAAAAAAGAAGTCTATGGGTTTATTTTGATGCTAAGCATCGAGCATCCGTCATCCGAATAATTAATAATCAATAATCAAACATACACTATGCCGAATAAATGGACAGGAAAGGGAAATCCCTACACGAAACAAGAAGTTAGAGATCGATTGCAAAAAGTAGTAGATCAGAAAAAAGCGATTATCGCCGCAGGTGCAGGCACGGGCATCAGTGCCAAATTCATTGAAAAAGGCGGTGCCGATTTGATTATCATTTACAATTCCGGCCGCTTTCGCATGTCCGGCCACGGCTCTACTGCGGGCATGATGGCCTACGGCGATGCCAATGCGGTGGCTATGGAAATCGGGGAGTTCGAGGTGCTGCCGGTAGTGGAGGAAATTCCCGTAATCTGTGGCGTTCACGGCAGCGATCCCCGCAGAAGGATGTGGCATTTTTTGGGAAAGGTCAAGGACATGGGCTTTTCGGGAGTGAATAACTTTCCGACGCATTGCATCATAGACGGGCATTTTAGAAGAGTACTGGAGGAAACCGGAATGAGCTTTCAAAAAGAGGTGGCTATGGTCGATTTGGCCACTAGAATGGATATGTTCTCCATCGTCTATGTCGCAAAGCCCGAAGAAGCGGTGCAAATGGCCGATGTCGGAGCCGATGCGGTAATCGCCCACGTAGGCACGACGGTGGGAGGATCAATTGGGGTCACCGATGCAACGGTGGGTATGGATGCAGCCCTTGAACGTACCCAGGAAATCGTCGATGCGGTCAAAAAGGCCAATCCGAATACTTTTTTCTTGGCACATGGCGGCCCCATCAACACACCAAAAGATGTGCGCTATGCCCTTGATAATGTGAGTGGTCTACATGGTTTTGTTGGGGCATCCTCTCTCGAAAGAATGGGAGTAGAGGCTTCCTTGACCAATCTGACCAGGGAATTTAAGAAGTTGACGTTGTAATCGTACAATACCTTCCGGCAGACAAGTGGGCAGGTCTCACTTCAAATATATAAAATCTAGTATTTTATGCCTAAAAACTGGAAATTCGTCAAAGAAAAAGACCAAATGTTCGAAAGGGCTTTCGGGCGCGATCATTACTGGCATTACCATCCCGAGAGAATCGAAGGGGCGCAATCCTACATGGTCAAGGTGGTGGTGCCGGAGGGCGATGGACACAATTTTCATGTGCATCCCAAAATGCACGAAATTCTATACATATTAAAAGGAAGGGCGGAGCAGTGGATCAAAGATGAAATGCAGTTTTTGGAAGTGGGCGATTCCGTTTACATCGACGCCGACGTAGTGCATGCTACCTTTAATGCCGGTGATGGGGAATTGGAATTCTTAGCTGTGCTCTCGCCGCCCGAAGGTTGGGAAGCGGGCACGGTAGATGTTAGTGAAGATTTACCATATTCGGAATATCGAACCAAAAAATAGTGTGGAACTGAAAATTAAAAAGCAGCAGCATTAAAACCTGAAAGAAATGAAAAAATTGTTATCGAGCTATCTACTGGCAGGATTGGGAATACTTCTTTTTACCGCTTGTACCGGCGAAAAAGAACCGCCCCCTGCATTGGCCTATGCAGGCGAAAATCCTCGGGTGCAAGTCCCGCTCAGTCCCGAGGATTCGCAAAAGCACATACAGCTTCCCGAAGGGTTTACTGCGGAACTTTTCGCCGCGGAGCCGAATATCATCAATCCCATCGCTTTTACCTGGGACGAAAGAGGAAGACTATGGGTGGTGCAATCGAAGGATTATCCGCACAAATTGGAAAACGACGTCGGAGGCGACCGGATTACGATTTGCGAGGATACCGACGATGATGGTAAAGCCGACAAATTCACCGATTTCGCTACCGATCAAAGTCTCTCCACCGGGATAACCTTGGTGAAGGGAGGGGCCATAGTTTCCCAAGCCCCCGATATGATTTTTTTGGAAGATACCAACGGCGATGATAAAATGGATAAACGCACGGTGCTTTTTAGCGGGTTCGGCATCTTCGACACCCATGCGGGGCCATCGAGTTTGCGCTATGGAATCGACAACGCCCTTTGGGGTGCCGTGGGCTATTCGGGCTTCAAGAATAAATTTGCGGGCGACTCCGTACTATTCGAACGCGGCGTTTACCGTTTCGGTAAGGACGGTTCTTTTCTAGAGCCGGTCGGGCAATTCGACAACAACACTTGGGGCATGGGCTACAACGAAAATTTCGAGATTTTCGGTTCCACAGCGAATAACAACCACGCCTGTTACGTGGGCATCCCCTTAAAACATTATAGGTATTTAGATAAATTGCCCTCTTGGGCGCTCAATGCGGATTTTATCCAAGGACATTACGAAATTACACCGGTCGATACCATCCCATTGCAACAGGTGGATGTTCGCGGTGGGTATACGGCCGCCGCCGGGGCCAATTTCTATACGGCCAGAAACTATCCAGAGGAATATCAAAACCAAATGTACGTATCCGAACCTACAGGCCATTTGGTGCACATTGCCAAAATTGTAAAGGACGGTGCTGGATACAAAGAAGTCGATGGCGGGAATATTTTTGCCAGTACGGATGCATGGACGGCACCAGTTTTCGCCGAGACAGGCCCGGACGGGAACCTATGGGTGGCGGATTGGTACAATCCTGTAATTCAACATAACCCCGATAAGCGGGGAATGGACAACCAGATATGGAACGCAGACAAAGGGGAGGGCAACGCCCATATCAATAAGTTGAGGGATTATGGGCATGGTAGGATTTATGTCATAAAATACGACGACAGCGAGGATTCCGAAATTACGGAACTGAGTGCCGACGACGACGCGGCGTTATTGGAAGCCTTGCAAAGCGACAACCAATTCTGGCGAGTTACCGCACAACGTTTGATTGTCGAGGGGAATAAAATAGCCTTGATTCCCGAACTGATCAAATTGGCCGGTGATGAGTCCAACTTGGATAAAAACGGACTGAACGCTCCGGCATTGCATGCCCTTTGGACCTTGGATGGACTAGGCGCCATCAACACCAACAACCCCGAAGCAGACAAGACGGTCGCAAAAGCATTATCGAGCAAAGGTTATGCGGTCAAAAGGGCGGCCATGGCTTTGTTGCCGGAAACTACGGAAGGTAGTGAACTATTGGTAAAATCAGGATTTTTGACCGATGCCGACCCACAACTGCGACTTGCAGCAATCGTAACCGCCAGCGAATTGCCAGAGTCCGCAACCTTGTATTCGGAAATGGAAAAGCTTGCCAAAGACGAAGCCAACACTTCCGACAAATGGTTGAACGCTGCGATAAAAGTCTATTTCAGAGAACAGAACAATGAAGAGGTAGATGCCGCATCCGTTGAAATGGTGGTGCCATCCACAGAAGAAAAATCGACCACATGGACCTATACCGAAGAAAAACCGGCAGACAATTGGATGGCAACGGACTTTATAACTACCGCCTGGAAAACGGGTCAGGGAATGTTCGGAAGCCATGATGAAGAGCGTATAAAGACAAAATGGACGACAGATGATATATGGTTGCGCAAAGAGGTGACCCTCGATCAAGAAATTGATGAACCGGTAGTAAAGATTACCTTTGACGACAATTATGAGATGTATATAAACGGTCAGCTATTACTGTCGGAAATTGGAGCCAATCGTCCGTACAAATACATGAAGGTCGATACCGAAAAAAGCAAACTGTTCAAAAAGGGAAAAAATCTGATTGCCGTTCATTGTAAGAACACCGGGGGCGGACAGCACGTTGATGTTGGTATCGGCAAAATTGCAGAAGTCAAAGTAGATGTTACCTTCAATCTGAAAACGGTGCCCCAGGAAATGGCCTACGATAAAACGGAACTCAAGGCCATAGCCGGACAGACCGTGGAGATCAAATTGGAAAATGTGGATCAAATGCCACATAACTTGGTGGTCATAAACGCCGGAAGTCTAGATAGCTTCGGCCCTATGGTCGATGCGTTTGTAGTAACGCCCGATGCCAAAAAAATGGGCTATGTACCCAATTCTAGAAATGTTCTGGGCGCTACCGAAATGCTGGACCCGAACGAAACAGGGTCGGTCATATTCACCCTGCCCGATACGCCCGGTACCTATCCGTTCGTATGTACCTTTCCCGGTCATTGGCGCTTTATGAAGGGCGTGATTATTGTTACGGCTGCTGAATCCGATGGTTCGGAGGATGATGAGGTATAACGTCGCTTTTTGGTAAAAAAATCCTGAATTTATAGAACAATAAACCTTACGAGAAATGAAAAAAACAGCAATACTATTAGTAATATTAGGTCTGGCACTGAGTTGTAATACTCAAAAACTTCCAAAAGACTATAAAACCGATACATCGGTAGCCCATTTCATTTCCAATGACAAGAATGCGACCAAAATAGCGGTAACGGGTGGAGGAGGTTCACACGATTTCCTAAAATTCTTCGGTATGGCCGATGGGGAAATCCTTAGTGAAAATGGTAAAAACACGGTTATTTACTCCGAGGACGTAAACGAAATCGGAGCTTTGGTACACGCAGTTGATGTTTTAATGCTAACCAACAATCAACCCTTGGACGCCACGGCCAAAGACGCAATTTTTAAGCAGGTAAACGACGGAAAACTAAATTTGCTTATCTATCACCCCAGCACTTGGTACAATTGGGAAGACTGGCCGGAATATAATAAGCAGCTTGTTGGTGGCGGCTCAAGATCGCACGAAGATTTACAAGAATTCGAGGTGACCGTCGTAAAACCGGACCATCCTATCATGAAGGGCGTGCCAAAAACCTTCCGGATCGTTGACGAACTCTACCGCTGGGAGAAAGATCCAGCTGCCGAAATCGAAGTACTCGCCATGAGCAAGGGCCTCGAATCCGGAGAAGAATATCCTGCCGTCTGGATCGTAAAACATCCGAAGGCAAAAATTATCGGCAATACCTTGGGGCACGATGAACGCGCGCATGACCTTGAAGCGTACCAAACTATTTTACGGAATAATTTAAATTGGGTCAAGGATGAGTAGTGATTGTTGATACCCTGAAGCATTGGGGGACCAGTACGTTCGTCACCAAGCATAAGGCCCCTGAAATGGTATTGGTTCTCTACTCCGTTCTCGGATAGAACCTCCACTAAAAGAAGGCTGATTCTGCACATACTATTCTAAACTTTGCTAATAGTTTTGTCATAGATAGATTGCAGATCCAACGTATCGTCCATTGTTTCTTGAAGTTCGATGAGTTCTTTAAACAGTGATTGCACCTTATCCTTATATTGTGGGTCGTTGGCCAGATCGGTTATTTCATTGGGGTCATTTTTCAGATCGAACAACAGCACTTTGTCGATTTTTGGATAGACCAGAAGCTTGAAGCCATCTTTTCTAATCATCCGTTGCAAATCCATATAAGCACCATAAACGGCATCATAGTGACCTTTGGTATTCTGTCCGTTAATAATATCCATGAAGCTGTTGAACTGTACATAATTGGGTTTTTCGACATCTGCCAATTCGAGGGTGGTCGCCATGATATCCTGTAAATACACATTTTGATCCAATCGTTTTCCTTTTGGAATGTCTGGCCCTAGGATCATCATCGGTATGCGTACGCTGTGGTCGAACAAGCTCTGTTTTCCAATGAGTCCGTGATGACCTACCGAAAGGCCATGATCTGCGCCAAAAAAGATATAGGTATTGTCCATTTTACCCGTAGCTTCTAACGAATCCATTATAATTCCGATTTGCTCGTCCATATGGCTTAAAAGCGCATAATACTCCTGTCGGTGTACCTTGACCGCGTATTCGGTTCTGGGAAAAGGCGCCAGGGCTTCGTCCCTAAGTCCCGGATTATTACCAATAGCATCCTTATAAGGATATTCGGGCAAGAAGTTTTCCGGAACCTTAACGCTGTCCAATGGGTACATATCCAAGAACCTTTGTGGTGCCTGCCTAGGGTCATGGGTAGCGTTAAAGGCCAAGTACATAAAGAACGGATTGTTCTTGTTCTTTGCGGTTTCGATGAATTCCAGGGCATCGTCACGAACAACCTCGCTCCAATGCTTTCCACCTTCCCAAAAACCACCCTGTAACGTATCGGTGGGTGACCATTCGGTATCGTCCGGACCTGTTGGCCTACCGTAACCCAAGGGCATATAATCGTTCCAATCTTTCATGTCGCCCGATTCCTCTTTCCATTTCTTTATACCGGCATCCAATTTGTCTCTGTGATCGCCCGGCATTCCCGGTCGAATATGTTTGGCGACCGAAAATAAATCATCGGCCGGTGCCTCCACGTGCCATTTGCCGGTCATGTACGTATCATATCCCTTTTTTTCGAGCAATCTGGGCCAAGTCTGATGTAGGGCAATGGAATCCCCTTTGGTCCATAAGTCACTTTTTTCCTTCGCATTCCAAATATAGGATCCCGAAATAATCATGGCCCGTGATGCTACGCAGATAGCCCCGTTCCAACCGCCCATATTGTAGGCATGGGTAAAAGACGTACCCCCGTTCACCAATCGATCTAAATTTGGGGTATGGACTTCATCAAAACCCAAAGCTTCGATACTTTCGAAAGTTTGATCATCGGCGAACAGGAAAACGAAGTTGGGGCTTTTATTCTCCTTCGTTTTGGTTTCGGATGGTTCGTTGCAGGCGACCGCCAATAAAATAAGAACGGGCCATACCATACTTTTAATTTTCATGTTGAGGGTTTTTTGATAGAGTAGTGGTGTTTATTTGGATAGTAAGGTATAATTTTTTTTGGGATGGGCCGAATACAGCGGTTCTTCAATAATCCTTTCCTTTGAATCTTGCTTGTTGGGATGCGTCCCAAGTAGTCCAAAGGGCCTTCATTTCGATGATTTTCTACATCCTGATATATTTAGAGCTGTTACTACTAGAAGGATATTATTAGTTTTAGATGATTTTAAAGTGGAAAAAATAATAGGTATCCCGGTTCTGTTGGAATGTTATTTTATTGCCAGATGAGTGAAGATAGCAGTACTTTTAGAATCCCTAACCGGAGCTATTATTCCCAATCCCTAAAGACGAAATAAGGAACACTAAAAATCTTGTTCAAAATGTAGGATACTGATATATCTATTGTAACCTAAAAAAACTGAAATGATTCACACATTACATCGAAGTAGATTAAAGGTCTTAAAGCGCAATACTTCCGACCCCATTCCTGGTGAATTTGTCAAATGTCTTATCCTTTTGTTGTCCATGTTTATGTGCCCAACAATTTCAAAAGCGCAAAATCCGTCTAAGAAAAAGCCGAATGTTATTGTGGTAATAACCGATGACCAGGGCATGGGGGATTTGGGCTGCTACGGTAATCCCTACATCAAAACCCCCAACCTCGATGAATTCTACAAAGATGCGGTGCGTTTTACAAACTATCATGTTTCCACCACCTGCGCACCAAGTAGGGGCGCCATTATGACCGGAAGACACACTAACCGATTAAATGTATTCCATACGATTGCCGGTCGTTCCCTGCTCTTTGAGGATGAAGTGATATTGCCGCAGATATTTGCCCAAAACGGGTATACCAACGGTATGTTCGGCAAATGGCATTTGGGCGATAACTATCCTTTCCGGCCTGAGGACAGGGGTTTTCATGAAACGGTACGCCACGGGGGAGGTGGAATCACCCAAGGCCCGGATTATTGGCTGAACGATTATTTTGACGATACTTATTGGCACAACGGGCAAACTCAAAAATATGAGGGCTATTGCACCGATGTGTTCTTTTCGGAAGCACTGGATTTTATCGAAACGAACAAGAACAATCCCTTTTTCTGTTACATCGCTACCAATGCTCCCCATGGCCCATTAAACGTCCCAAAGAAGTATTTGGATATGTATAAGGGCAATAATGCCCTTGAGGAACAGTTCCAACGATTTTATGGAATGATCACCAACATCGATGACAATTTTAAAATGTTGGAGGAAAAACTGGATGCCCTGAACCTTACCGATAATACCATTCTGATCTTTACGACGGACAATGGTACCGCAGGAGGTAACAAGGTCTACGATGCCGGCTTGAGAGGGGGCAAAGGCAGCGAGTACGAGGGAGGCCACCGTGTACCGTTATTTATCCGTTGGCCCAATGGGCAACTTACCGGAGGAAAGGACATTGATAAGCTGGTAGCACATTACGACTTGCTGCCCACTTTCGTCGATCTTTTGGGATTGGATTTTAATCCTGTAAAACCATTGGATGGTACCAGTCTGAAACCACTGCTGTACGACAAGGGTGAAAATTGGCCGAACAGGATCTTATATATGGATACTCAGCGATTGCAGAATTTGATCAAGTACCGGAAATATTCTGTAATGGATGACCATTGGCGGCTCGTCAACGGTTCTGAGCTGTATAATATGAACGACGACCGTAGCCAGACCAAAAATGTATTCGACGGGCATCCCGAGATTGTTGAAAAATTGGCCACGGGTTATGAAAAATGGTGGCAGTCTTTTGTGGATGAGGGCGTGAACGAACGCTACGGATACATAAAAGTAGGGTCGCCTCATGAGAATCCCAGTCGGATATCATCGCATGACATGCTTACCGGTAAATTTAATACCATGTGGCATCAATATGGCGCAGCAAGTGCAGTGCAAGCTACGGGACGATGGAAAATTGAATTTGTGGAAGATGGCGATTATAAAATAAGCTTATGCCGGTTTCCCCGCGAAAGTGGCCTGGCCATCAACGAAACCTTCCCCGAACAGAAAAAGAGCATCGAATTAGATCGCACCATGCCCGCAAGTGTCAAATCTGATTTTACCGAGGCCTATTTGTACGTTGCCGATGTAGATGAATCCGCAAAGATCGAGCAGGGTCAAAAAGAAGTATCCTTTACCGCCAAAATTTCGGCCGGTAAATACAATATGGAAGCCCAGCTGATAGACAAGGATAATCGGGTTCATCCTGCTTATTACGTCTATGTTGAAAAATTGTAGGGAGCAAGCTCTGATCTATGAGCTTTTCGAGGTAGAGTTTTATGATCTTGGCAAATGATTACCGATTCAGCATTCGAATGCTTTTGAAAAAAGGGACAAACTCCGCCCCAAAACCAAGGCCTACGATGGCAATTCTTATTTTTCTGGTATTCATAAGTGATGGTTTATTTGCGAGCTATACTGATGGATCCATTTTTTTTAAATAAGCGATCAAACCCAATACTTCCTCATCATTCAAATTGTTCAACAGACCTTCAGGCATCATCGATTTTTCGGAAACGTCTCTATTAAGTATCTGCGATTTGTTGATGTTGATGGGTTCCTGGCCGACCACACGTAAAGTAATGTTCCTGTCGTTTTCACCGATGATGTTCCCGCTATAGGTACGGCCGTCTTGCGTGGTTACTACCACCAGTTTGTAGTCTTCCTGAACGTCCCCACTTGGATCCAGAATATTGTTCAGCAGATAAGCAGTATTGTTACGGTTGGAACCGGTAAGGTCGGGTCCGATCTTACCACCTTCCCCATGTAGCATATGGCAAGCGGCGCATGTTCGTTGATAGATTTCCTTTCCGTTGGCCGTGTTCGCCTTGGCGATGGCCCCGTCGGTCAACAATCCTTGGTATTTCTTATACTGGATCTGCAATGTTTGGGATATATCGTCGATAGGCCCCCAGATCTCCACGAAACCGTTGCCCAGTACGGCCCTCAATTGCAGGACGGCATGCGCGGGAATATCCGATTTTGGGATTTCCCCGTTTTTAAGGGCATTTCCCAAAAACCGGGCATACTTTGGTCTCGAAGCCATGGTCAATATGGCCTCTTCCTTTTCGGTCGCTGTAAGACTTCCATATTTTTGGAACAGGGCCGTTCCGAGGTCGTTACTGTCATAGGCCGCTATCGCTTTGATAGCTTCCGAGCGTAAATCTTTGTCCTCCAACAATTTGGGGATGATTTCTTGTAATTCGGGATTCTGCTTGGCGGCAAGCCCCTGGATTGCGTCTTTCTTCTCATGAAGATTTGCGCCAGCATCGTTTATTATGGCAACCAATTTTTTGGTCACTTCGGCATTCCCAAAGTTTTGCGCGATCTCATCGGCTTTCGGCGAAAGCTTTGGGTCGGATTGCAGACGTTTGTAAGTCGTTGCCCAATTCGATGGTTCTTTCAAGTCCGAATTACCTTCCATTCCCGCCAGCATTCCCTTCAAAAGATTCGTTTGTATATTGGATTTTTCACCTAAAGCGGCGATCAGCTGTTCCATTTTATTGCCATCTACCAACCGTCTCGCTATCTTTTGCACTAGGCCCGGGATTTCGCTTTGTTTGGCCATGGCCAACGCCTTTTCGGGCTGGTCGGCAATCAGTGGCTCTATACCGAACCAAAGCATCAATGGAATGTTGGGGTCATCCGCATCCTCCTGGTATTGTATCAGGGCAGATGCCATGTCCCAGCTGTCACCTTCTTTAATACGCTGTAAGGCCCCGGCCAAGTAGCGGCGGACGACAGGTGATCGCTCCTTTTTTGCCAAAGCGGTCATCTTCTGTATCGCTTTTGCCGATGGCTGCCCGTCTTCGACAAGGAACTGGATGGCCCAACCCCGTACATATTCGTGATTGTCGGTCAACAGGCCTACTAGTTTATCCGGAGCAATATTATTTGTTATCCAAAGGGTCCAGAGCGCCCTTAGACGAATGTCCTCGTCCTTGTCGTTTGCCAAAAGGTCGTTCAAGCGCGAGACTGCAGAGATCTCCAGAGCTTTTTGAGTTGCCCGGTATTGCAATATAATCCTTGCACGTTGTGAATGCCAATTGCTTTTGCTCAATTGCAGTTCCACAAGTTCGATGTCCTTCCTTTTATTGAGGTCATCATACCTTCCCTTCCAATTATCGGCTAAAGATTTTTCGGGTGCGATCCTAAAAACCCTTCCTGTTTCTTTATTAAGCACATCGCCGCCGCATATATCGGCATCGTGCCAATCCAGCACGTATAGATCCCCGGCAGGGCCCACCTCCATACTGAAACCTACGAATTGTGCATTGTTGGCCATCATAAAATCATCGCCGTGGCTGGCAGTAAATCCTGAACCGGAAGGGTGCAGTATATCCGATAGCACTCCATGGTCGTGGATGTTCGCCATGAACATCCGTCCCTGTTCTTCGGCGGGGAAGGCATCGGACTGATAAATCCTTGCGCCCCCGTGCGCCGATCGGTGGCGATGGTCCACAATGGTCTGGATGTCCTCGTACACATAAGGATTCAAATGCTGGCCGCCCTGCCGGTGGTAGATGCCGCCCTGAAGAACATGGAACATATGTGGGATGACACAGGCGGTGATGAACAGCTCTCCCTTGGAATCATAGTCGATGCCCCAAGGGTTGCTAAAGCCGTGCGCGACCACTTCAAAGCGGTCCTTTATGGGATGGTATCGCCATACCCCGCCATCGATATCGACGCCATCGGCCTCTAACAGATCATCTGGAAATTCATCACTATGCTTATACAGACGGCCTTCGCCTTTTTTTGGTTTTCTTATTTTGGAAGGCGTTGCAAATCCCTCAAGGCCATATAGCCACCCGTCGGGGCCCCAATGGAAACTGTTGATGGTCTCGTGACGGTCACGGATGCCCCAGCCGGTCAACAAAACCTTGATGTCGTCTTCGTCGGCTTTGTCATCATTATTTTTATCGGGTACGAAGAGCAGGTTCGGCGGTGCTCCAACAAATACTCCTCCATGGCCAACGGCAATGGCCGAAGGAAACGGAATACCTTCCATAAATACCTTTTTGGTATCTGCTACCCCGTCGTGATCGGTATCCTCCAAAATCAGGATACGACTATCACCGGAATTCGAAAACCCATCAACCCTGGATTCATAGTCCCTGTTCTCGGCAACCCACATTCTGCCCCTATCATCCCAACAAAAGGCTATAGGTTGTGTGATCATAGGCTCGGAAGCAAAGGCGTTCACGGTATATCCTTCCTTTATTGTCATGGCTTCGACAGCTTCCTTGGGGCTTAGAAACTTTGCGTCCCGGCCTTCTTGTTTGGCAACCTCCCACAGAGATGCCGTGTTGTACATGCCCTTATCCCCAACATAATCTCCCCATAGGTCGTTCATTTTGGCATCATCAAAATCGCCCGAATAAGCAATTACCTCATATTGGAAAATTTTTGTCTCCCCTTTTTTTATCTGCCAGTCTCCCAATTTGGCGAGGGCCGGGCCTAAGCCCATTTGTTGGTCCACTCGCCATGGCTGCGGATAGCCTTGGTTCCCTGTATGGTCGAAGATGGCAATATGGCCCCATCCCTCAAGACCTTCGATTTCCATTCCGGCATCCACCCACATGGCTCTTTGTTCGTTCGCTTTTTCATTTCTTTGCAGTGCGGCATTTTCCACCTCGCCCTTGATGCCCTTTTTCCAAGGCATTCTAAGGAACAGTCCACCGTAATCGAACTCGTTGACCGTAATGTCGGTCAACGCTTCGCCTTGCCACTCTAGACTTAAGAAATATTTGTTCTCTTTCTCGGTAAAAGTCCAGGTCTGCGTTTCCTTCAAAATTGATGTCTTGGACTCGTCCAACATCGTATAGACCGTTTTCCATTTTACTTCCTTTCCTTCAGGAATCAACACCTCGCTTGAAACCTTCTGCCAATGGTCACCGTCGGGGAAATGGTAAAAGTCACGGCCGATCTTTTTTTGGATATCCTTTGGTTTTTCCGGATCGTAGAACCATTTTTCTAATTCATCCGCAGTGGCCCCGGTTCCATTTACTCTGGTAAAACCCCAGAAAAGACCTGTCTGATGTTTGTGGTGCCCGGGGCTGAACTGGGTCAGTTCCACCTCTGTACCTGGTGCCAGAATGGGGTGGATATACGGGCGAAAATCCGGTTTCGTATTTTGTGTTACTACAGCAGATGTTCCGTCGTCGGAAAAAACCTTTATTTCAGTATCGGTCTGTTCGATGTGGAAACTGGATTCCTTTAGAACGGTCAAAGCTATTTCCTTTTCTTTTTTCTGTTTGCAAGCCATCAAACAGATAACTCCTATTACTAGAATTAATACTCTATTCATGGTTTTTATTATTTACTGTTTTAAATATTTCATCTTCTTAAAGTTTAAATTAGCCTTAAATCTCAAAAATTAACGTTTACCAATATCAAATCGGTCTCTGTGCGCAATACACGAAGACTAAAGTCAATCTACCCTTACAAGCTTAAGGACAGCTATTTTAATTCTAATATTTTTATAAAATGGGTAGTCCCTAAGTTGAACTAGCTTTTTGTAAAATAGGGCAACCGGTTCAGAGGCACTTCAATTTCGACCGTTCGATTGCCCTTATACGATGTACCATCGTCGGCTTTCCACCTTCCCTTGGGCAAAACCACACTGCGTTTCCGTGAACCTTTTTCCACCACGGGAGCAACGAGGATAGCATCACCGAGCATAAATTGGTCTTTGATCATCTCATATCCACTATCCGGATATGCCAAAGCCAAGGGTTTAACAATGGGCTCTCCCGTTTTTGAGGCGGCATTGGCTAGGTCTAGGAACATACTCCCCATTTTTTCGTGCAACTTGGCCGCATCAAGGCATATTTGGTTGTTTTCTTCGGATAGTACCCGCCAAGGGGCGACAGAAAATTGCATCATGGGCATCAGGGCATGTACCTGCGCGGAACGCACGACCAGTTCCTCATCGATGGATGCCAGGTCCATAAACGAACCAAATTCCCCGCCCCCAATCATATCCGGACAGGTGTAGGCATACCCCATCATGCTCTGTGACATCAGATCGGGGATCAACTTCTGAAGGTCTCCCCAGTTATGGCTTTTGTCGCGAAGTCGCTGGGCTAGCGGAAGTCCCGCCATTTTCCAAGAGGCCCGGTATTCGTTCAGGGGAAATTGTAATCCGAGTTTTGCAAAATAGGCCGTATGGTCGTTCGGCGCCAGGTCGGACACGTACGAAACGATATCACCGGTATAAAAATCGGCATCGCCGGCATCGAATTTAAATCCGTCTACGCCATACTCGTCCATCAGAAATTTCAGTCGGTCTTCGAACCATTCCCTAGTTTTCGGATTGCTGAGGTCGAGGCAGGCGCTCGCCCCGTTCCACCAGCGGATGATGGCCGCCTTGTTCTGGGTATTGGCCCAAAGAACATCCTGTGTTTTATC
>RCMY010002253.1_pt1 | contig 17506 bp, 14 predicted proteins | sample 2041341 | NCBI WGS metagenome assembly RCMY01 (sample SAMN09708234, study PRJNA481090) | Marine sediment metagenome, whole genome shotgun sequencing project. | reverse complement strand
CAAGGACCTGCATCGGAATGAACACCCAAAACTATGTGGCTGTCATCAAAGTCGTCGGCGTCGGCGGCGGTGGATGCAATGCCGTTAACCGAATGATCGACGCTGGCATGCGGGGTGTTGAGTTCATCTCGGTCAACACCGACGCCCAATCGCTGCTGATGAACGATGCCGAGATCAAGATCCACATCGGGCGTGAACTCACCCGCGGACTGGGTGCGGGTTCTGACCCCGCCATCGGTCAACAGGCCGCAGAAGAACACCGTGAGGAAATCTCTGCTGCTCTTGAAGGTGGTGACATGGTGTTCATCACCGTGGGCGAAGGTGGTGGCACCGGGACCGGCGCCGCTCCAGTTATCGCCGAGATCGCCAAAAACCAGGGCGCTCTCACAATCGCGGTGGTCACCCGCCCGTTTGGCTTCGAAGGTCGGCGCCGGGCCACCCAGGCCGAAAGTGGGATCAGTCGCCTGAAAGAAAAAGTCGACACCCAGATCGTGATTCCCAACGATCGGTTGCTTTCCATCGCCGACGAGCGCACCAGCATGATCGATGCGTTCAAGATGGCAGACGAGATCCTGTTGTCCGGTGTTTCGGGAATCACCGACCTCATCACCACCCCCGGCCTCATCAATACCGACTTCGCCGATGTCCGGATGATCATGTCCGACGCCGGTTCGGCCCTGATGGGCATTGGTCAGGCAGCCGGTGAAGGACGCGCGCTCAGCGCAGCGCGCTCAGCTATCGCCAGCCCACTCCTCGAGGCATCCATCGAAGGGGCCCGAGGGATTCTGCTTTCGATCGCCGGGAGCAGCGAATTGGGCTTGTTCGAGGTCAACGAAGCGGCGGAGATCATCCACGACGTTGCTCACCCGGAGGCCAACATCATCTTTGGCACCGTGGTTGACGAGAACATGGGTGAAGAGATTCGCGTAACTGTTATTGCCGCCGGATTTGACCGCTGGGATGGTGAGCCCAGCCCAGAGCGGGGCATGAATTACGGTGCCGGTTCGGGCGGGTCAGCGGGTCGGGCGAGTGCCAGCACCACCGGTCGCTACGATGCATTCCTCGACGATCAACCAACTGGGGACCACGGTCGCACCCGTCAGGCGATCGACGTCTTCGCCAATGATGACGACGACCTCGATGACGACTTCGACGTTCCCTCGTTTCTGAAGTAGCCACTCCGCCGCTCAGGCTTGCCGATCCATTGCAGCACCGTATACCGCTGGGGTCCACGATCAATTTGGTAATCGTCAGTACGGACCGGTCCCACGGTGACTTCTCCGTGGGCAGCTCAGGGATCTCCGAGCGGCGCCAGGCGCTAGTGGATTGCGGTGCTTGGACCTGGCTCCAACTAGAACACGGAGCGCGAGTCTTGCGCGTAGATGCTCCGGGCGAGCACGCTGGAGCGATCGCCGATGCGGCCATCACCGGCCAGCTGTTGGCCCCGCTAGCGATCACGTCAGCCGATTGCGTTCCGGTGGTCTTAGGGGTCGCGGTCAAGAACAGGCACACGGGGGCGAGCGAGGCCGCTATGGGTGTGGCTCACGCCGGGTGGAGGGGTCTCCTTGCCGGTGTTGTTGAGGCAACCGCCACCAGCATCCACGATCTCTTTGGAGAAGACTGGGAGGTTGAACAGCGGTTCGCTTTCTGTGGACCGAGCATTGGGCCCGAGGACTACGCTTTCGCCGCTCGAGACGCCTTGTCGCTGGTGGCGAGATATGGAACTTCAGTTGTGGGCCAGGCACGCTCCGGCGAGCCAGCCCTTGACGTCTTTCGCGTAGTGCAGGCCGCCTTGGAGGCTTCGGGGTTCCCTTCTCCGTCCCGCCCCCCAACGACCGCCGGAGATCGATTTTTCAGCCATCGTGTTCGAGCCGATCCGGAACGGATGGTCACGGTGGCCTTTCTGGAAGCCACAATGGGGGAGTGAGCACGCTCCCCGAGCATTCAGAGGTCGGCGACCAAATTGCGCTACGGAGGGCCGAGGTCCTGGAACGGATCGAGGCTGTCCGCCAACCAGGCCAGTCGGTCACGCTCATAGCCGTCTCCAAACGTTTCGATGCGTCAGTCGTGGCTAGCGCCGTTTCGGCGGGATGCGGAGATTTTGGCGAAAACTATGCGCAGGAGTTGGGAGTCAAGGCCGACGCGGTTCGATCCTTGATCGATCCTGCCGCCCCACTTCGGTGGCACATGATCGGCCCGGTTCAGCGCAACAAAGTCCGCAGGATCGCCACTGTTGTGGCGCTGTGGCACACCATCGATCGCACAACGGTCATGGACGAATTGGCCAAGCGCGCTCCCGGCGCCGAACTCCTGCTTCAAGTGAATCTCACAGGAGAGGCCAGCAAATCTGGCTGTGACATCGCTGATTTGGCGATGCTGGTGGAGCATGCTGACCGCTGTGGGCTCGGTGTGCGCGGTTTGATGACGATGGGGCCTACGGATACCTCAATCGATCCCGCACCGGTGTTTGACCGCTGCAGAGAGTTGGCCGATCAATTCGGCCTGGAGCATTGTTCAATGGGGATGAGCGGCGACTTCGAGACGGCCGTTGTCCATGGTTCCACGATGGTTCGGGTTGGCACGGCGATCTTCGGACCACGGCCCTAAACCTTCCCCGATTGACCGCTGAGAGCCACCGGAGAGGCTACGGTATGGCGGTCGCTACCTTTTGGTGGTTGCCACGGCTTACGGAAAGGATCTTGCACGCATATGGCTGTGTTCCGAAATGTCATGGCGTTCCTGGGTCTCGACGACGACGACCAGGTTTATGACGACGAAGCCTTGTATGAGGACTTTGAGCCTGAGGAGGAACCTGTTCGCAGGACCTCCGGTCGGGCTGGATCTGACAAAATTTCGCTGGATGATCGTTTTGCCACTGACGCAAGTCAACCGACGTTCGGCTTCAGTGCAGAACCGGATCTGGGTGAAGTTGGTGGGGTAGGAGCTGTTCGACCGCTGCGACCCGTCCCGGATCCAACACCGCTGGAAGTGCCGGCCGCCCTCAGTTCTGCCGGCGGTGGATCTAGCGAATATGTCGATCCTGCCGTAACACCTAGCACCGATCGTCGCACAATCTCGTCGACTCCAGGAGCCTTCGCCGCAGGCCAGCCGCCCGGTTCGGAGCGGTTGTTCGTCGGCGCACCCCCGGCACAGGCCACGCCCACCTTTGCGCCAACCCCTACCGATTCAGCAAATCCCTCGCTCGTATCGCTGCAGACGCCGCCACAGGGTGATCCCGCCGCTCCAAATGGCGACGCGGTTCGAGCAAGTTCCCCGCCGTCCAGATCGAGCCTTCGCCCAGTTGAGGAGCATGAATCCAACGTGGTCACGCACGCAAAGCCCCGTTTACACGTCCCTTCGTCCTTCGACGACGCCAGTCGGATCGCTGATGACTTCCGTGCCGGGTCGCCGGTGGTCATGAACCTCACGAAGGTCGACAAGCCAGTTGCGCGTCGCCTCGTGGATTTCGCGAGCGGTGTTTGTTATGTGTTGGCCGGCGGGATGGAACGCGTTGCGCCCAACGTCTACCTGCTCACACCCTCGGGTGTAGACGTCAGCGGTGAAGACCGCCGTCGGATGCAGGAACGAGGCTTCGACCGCTGATGGTCAGCAGCATTCTCTGTTTCGCCGTTCTTGGGTTCACTTTCGTTTTCTACGTGCGCCTGGCACTGTCGTTCTTCCCAGCCCGACCGGGTCCAATGATGCAGGTGAGAGAGATGGCCTTCAGTGCAACCGAGCCGGCGTTGATGCCGCTGCGTCGGGCGATACCGCCGCTCCCGGGGGCGGCGGCGGGGATCGGCGTAGCCGAATTGGCAATGTTCCTGATCCTGTTCGTGCTCCAGGCCATTATTTGCCGCTGAGGACAACATCGGGCCGGTTGCCTGCTCCGCCGAGCGCCAACTACTAGGCTGCCGGTATGACTGTTGGTAGCGACAAACTTCGGCTACTCCGCCGCATTCCTCTCGTCCAATTCGACGAGGAAGTTCGAGGGTATAGCAAATCGCAGGTTGACCGAGTTCTCGAGACGTTGGCTCCTCTCGCCGACGAGATCGAGAGTCTTCAGGCGATGCTGGATGACGCCAATCAGCGTGCTGAACGCTCACTTGCCACGGGGGCAGCCAATCTTGCGCCGATGGGCGAACAACAGCGCCCGGATGGCGCTTTCGACGAAACGCTCCGCAACACGCTTCTCTTGGCTCAGCGCACCGCCGATCAGACGGTCCGAGAGGCCGAAGGCAGGGCCGAGGAGCTGCGTCGAGATTCCACGGCCAAGGCGGACTCCATCAAGGCGAGTGCCCGGACTGAAGCCAAGGAACTCAAGGGCGAAGCCCATGCCCAGCGCGAACAGATGCTCGCCGACGCGGAAAGCGAGCGCGCGCAGCTCCTAGCTGAGGCTTTGGAACACGCCGAATCCCGCAAACAGGCCATCGAAGAAGAACTGCTGGCCGAGCAGGGTCTGAAGCGAAACGAACTGCTGGCCGAGATCGGGGAACTCGAGAGAATTCGCGATGACCTGACTTCAGATGTCTCTCGATTCGAAGAGTTTCTCAACGGTCGTCGTGACGGTGTACGGGCTGCGCTGGCGGAGATCACCGCGGTGCTGGACGACCCAAAGCTGTTGGCCGAAACCGAGACTCCTGATCCTGAAGAGATCGGCCTGCTCGAGCCAGAGGAACTCACCGAGATGACGGTCGAGAGTTACTCCATAGCAACGTTGGAGACCGAGGTGGAGGCGGCGCAGTTCCAAGCCGCAGAGATGGCAACGGTCCCCCCGGAGGAACGCAACCAGGCCTATCCGGATGACTTCGATGAGGATTCACCGGTTGCAGAGTTGGATGAAGATGACAACCTTGCACCCTCACTTCTCGACGACATAGACGACATAGACGACATTGACGACTTCGACCGCCCCGATGCCTTCGCTGACGCCGCCGAAGCAGCCAACAACGACGACTTTAACCCAGACGACCGTTTCAGCTCCGAGGTTGACGATGCTGACGTGCCGGTCGCCACCTTTAACGATCCGAGGCCCCCTTCACCCAACTTTGCTTCAGATCTGGGAACGATTCATGAGATGTCGGCGCCCGCAGCGGCCCCCGACCCATTCGCCACCGCGGGATTTGAGCCTCCGGCGCCCGACCCTGGATCCAACGACGAACCCCACGTTCCCATCGCCGCATCAGTTACGCAGGACTCAGTGTTTTCCTCGGTCCCGGAGACCTCGGACCCCTCTGCCTACAGCGACCTGTCCGCGGCGTCCGACCGCAGCGATCCGGCCGGGCTCGGCATCGGTGTGGAGTCTCCGTTCACCGAAGTGGTCGAGCAGGAGCGCCCCGGGATGAGCGGCCTTGCGGAACAGGCCCGGTCTCGTTTGGCCAGTCGGGTTTCGCGGTTGCGTGACAACGCCGTGCCCGAGGCGGAAGAAGCTGACGCCACTCCTTCTTTTGCCGAAGAAGCCGCCACCACCGAACAAGCCAGCTTCCCCACCGAGGCCGAACAATTTGAACAACCGCCGGCGCCGGTCTATGAGCCCCCTTCGTTCGAAGCACCAGCGGAGGTTCAAGCAGCCGAACCGCAAGCATTCGAACCCCCGGCCTTTGAACATCAGGCATATCAACCACCCGCTCCCGAGGCATCCAGCCCACTCATCGCTACCGGTCCGTTGGTCGGCAACGACGCTCTGCCGCCACCCCCCAGTTTCGATTCGGCCGGGGAGCAGGAGTGGGAGAGTCGGGATAGTCGGCCGTTGCATCCCGATGCCAGGATCGAGGACCTCCCGCCCGATGACCCATTCCTGGATGAGCTCCGGCAAATGACCGGAGGCGAGCAGCCCGCAGAGGATGAGACGTTGAATCGGTTCCTCAATGAGGAACCCGAAAAAGACGACCAGGGCGGCTGGTTCAACCGTCGCCGTTAGATCCGGGCCCTAGGAGATGGCGACGCGGAGGCTGACCATGAGTTCGCCACCATCTACCGAGGCCGAGGCGGTGTAGGCGCCAGCCAATGGCGCCGTCATCGTTGTACGCACCGACAGGACCTGCTCGCTGATCCAGGCCACGTTGGCCTCGAGATCCTGGAGTAAATCCGCCGAGCCGTCGATCGTGAGTTCGATCCGGTCGGTGACGTTCAGTCCAGCTTCTTTGCGGTGGTTTTGGACGGCCCTCACCAGGTCGCGGGCGCGACCCTCGGCGGTAAGCTCCGGTGTGATCGTGGTATCGAGCACCACGATGGCGTCGTTTCCTTGCAGCGGTGCGGCCACCACTCCTTCCGCAGGATCGAGGGCCAACTCGAAATCATCTCCAGCCAGCACGTGGCCTGCGACAGTAACCGTTCCGTCGGAGTTCTCGGTCCAGTCACCAGCCTTGGCCGCTTTGATCACTTTTTGCACATCCCCGCCGATCCGTGGCCCCAGGGTTCGAGCATTTGGCTGCAGTCGGAAGTGACCATAACGTTCGACGTCACTGGAGAACAGCACGGCTTTGACGTTGATTTCGTCGGCAAGCAGGTCTGCATACGGCGCCAGTGCCGCTTCGCGGTCTCCCGCCACGGTCACACTGGCCAGTGGAAGGCGAACGCGGAGACCATGTTCGTCGCGAAGCGAAAGTGAGGCTCGGGCTGCCGCCCGAACCTGGTCCATGGCGGAGACGAGTTCCGGATCGGGCCGCAGGTCGCTGGCGGTGGGCCAGGGCTGGGAATGCACCGATGTCAGTCCGTCGGTCAGCCCGCTGTAGATTTCCTCGGCGAGCATCGGGAGGAGCGGGGCCACCACCCGCATCAGGTTCGTGAGAACGGTGTAGAGGGTGTCGAGGGCATCCTCATCCACGCTGGAGTCTGCGCTGGTGTTCCAGAAGCGTTCCCGGGACCGGCGGACGTACCAGTTGGTGAGGGCGTCCAGGTAGGCGGTTACGGTGGCGCAAGCCCCGGCGAGGTCATAGCCGTCGAGGGCTTCGGTCACCTCGGTCACGAGCTCGCTGGTCTTGGCCAGGATGTAGCGATCCAGCACGTTGGACGAATCGCTGCGAACGGATGCTCGGTAGCCCTCGGCGTTGGCGTACAGCGTGAAGAAGCTGTAGGTGTTCCACAGTGGATTCAGCACCTGGCGAACGACTTCGCGAACGCCGGAGTCGTCGGCTTCGATCCGGGTGTCTTGGCCTCTCAGGATCGGCGAACTCACGAGGTACCACCGCATGGGATCGGACCCGACGGAGTTGAAAATCTCTATGGGGTCCGGATAGTTGCGGAGTTTCTTCGAGAGCTTCTGCCCTTCGGAATCCAGCACCACGCCGTGGCAGATGACATTTGAGAATGCTGGCCGGTCGAAGAGCGCGACGCTGAGAACGTGCATCGTGTAGAACCAACCGCGGGTCTGAGCCACGTACTCCACGATGAAATCGGCCGGATTGTGTTCTTCGAAGCGCTCGACGTTTTCGAACGGATAGTGATGCTGGGCGTAGGGCATGGACCCGGACTCAAACCAACAGTCCAGCACTTCGGGCACTCGGCGCATCATTGACAGTCCGCTGGGGTCATCGGGATTGGCCCTCACGAGATTGTCGATGTAGGGCCGGTGAAGGTCGGTTGGCCGGACGCCGAAGTCGGCTTCTAGCTCGTCTAGTGATCCGTAGACATCGGTTCTCGGAAACTCCGGGTTGTCACTTTCCCATACCGGAATTGGGGCGCCCCAAAAACGATTTCGACTGATGCTCCAATCTCGGGCTCCTTCGAGCCACTTTCCGAACTGCCCGTCTTTGACGTGGCCGGGGATCCAGTTGATCTCTTGGTTTGTCTCTAGTAGCCGCTGGTTGAGGTCGCTGACGCGCACGTACCACGAGGGAACGGCGCGGTAGATGACGGGAGTGTCGGTCCGCCAGCAGTGGGGATAATTGTGGTCATAGGTTTCGTGCCGGAAGATTCGTCCGTCTCGCTTGAGATACGCGATGACTTCGGGGTTTGCATCAAAGACGTTCATGTTGGCGAAATCGGTGATTTCTTGGGTGAATTCGCCGGCCTCGTCTACCGGGACCACCAACGGGATACCTGCTTCTGTGCCTACCCGCTGGTCGTCCTCGCCGAAACCGGGAGCCAGGTGTACGACGCCAGTTCCTTCGCCGGTCTCTACGAAATCTCCCGAGAGAATCACGAAGCTGTTGGGGTTGTCTGAGAAATAGGGAAACAATGGCGAGTATGAACGGCCAATGAGTTCTGAGCCGGGAAGGGACCGGACGATCTCGGGGTCTTCGCCGAGCTCGCGGGCGTATCGATCCAGAGACGCTTCGGCGAGAACAAGATGCTGGCCGGCATGTCTGACGATCACGTAGGTGAGTTCGGGGCCCACCGCCAAGGCGAGGTTGCTCGGCAGCGTCCACGGCGTGGTGGTCCAAGCCAATACCTGAAGCTCTTGCGGATCCTCCGTCGTTGGATGCAGCGAAAATGCCACAGTGACTGCGGGGTCCTGACGGGGCCGAGTGGCATCGTCGAGGCGTATCTCGAAGTTGCTCAAGGGCGTCTGCGCCCCCCAGGAGTACGGCATCACGCGATCAGCTTGATAAAGCAGACCTTTGTCGTAGAGCTGTTTGAAGGCCCACATGACCGATTCCATGTAGGGGAGGTCCATGGTTTTGTAGTCATGATCGAAGTCCACCCAACGGGCCTGGCGGGTGACGTAGTCCTCCCACTCGCTGGTGTATCGGAGCACCGAACGTTTACAGGCATCGTTGAATTTGTCGATCCCGAAATCCAGGATCGCCTTGCGGCCCGAGACCCCCAATTCCTTCTCGGTCTGCATTTCGGCGGGGAGGCCATGACAGTCCCACCCGAAGCGACGCTCGACCCGCATCCCCTTCATGGTCTGGAAGCGGGGAATGATGTCCTTCACATAGCCGGTGAGAAGGTGACCATAGTGCGGTAGTCCGTTGGCAAAGGGAGGACCGTCATTGAAGACGAAGGTTCCTTTCGGCTCGCGGCCCGCCGGAGCTTCGACCGTTGACTCGAATGTTCCCATCTCGCTCCAACGCTGAAGAACCCGTTCCTCGATGGCGGGAATATCTGCTTTGGAAGGGACAGTGGGGTACTTCGCGGGTCGGTCGTCGGCCATCCAAGCAATGTAACGGCGCTTTCTTCGGGCGTTGTGGGCCAGTTCATGCATCGTTCACCCTTATTTCCGACTAGGATACGCCGACTCTTTAGGAAGGTCTCGACCGTCAACGGTCGTGGCCATGCTCACAAACACGATCTGGGGCCAGCGGTGACCAGCAAGAAGCCAGCGACAAAAGCTACCACGAGGGCTCCGGCCAAGAGAGCGCCCGCAAAGAAGGCGGTGGCGAAGAAGGCTCCTGCGAAGAAGGTTGCGGCCAAGAGAGCGCCCGCAAAGAAGGCGGTGGCGAGGAAGGCTTCAGCGAAGAAGGCCCCCGCGAAGAGGGCCCCCGCGAAGAGGGCGCCTGCGAAGAAGGTTGCGGCCAAGAAGGCTGCGGCCAAGAAGGCTGCGGCCAAGAAGGCGCCTGCCAAGAAGGCTCCGGCCAAGAAGGCTGCGGCCAAGAAGGCTCCGGCCAAGAAGGCTCCGGCCAAGAAGGCGCCTGCGAAGAAGGCTGCGACCAAGAAGGTTGCGGCGACGAAGGCTCCGGCCAAGAAGGTTGCGGGTCCAAGGGCCGACCGCGTGATCAAGACAACCTCGGCGAAGAAGGCGGCAGCGAAGAAAGCCCCTAGCAAGCGCAAGGCCGCTGTCGCCGCTGCCCCCGCAGCGCCGGTTCGCCGTCGGCCAAAGGTGGTCACTGCGCCCAAGAACGCTGGCGTGAAACCGGCCTATTTGAAGGACACGAAGTGGCTGAAGGCGCGGCAGGCTGGGTTGGAAGTAGAACGCGCCGAGTTGCGCGAACAGGTTGAGGAGTTTGCTGCGCAGCTGAAGGAGCTGCTCGAAACCGCCGAGGCCGGGGATGACAATTCCTCCGATGAGTCAAGTGAGGGCACCAGTCTGAACGTCCAGATCTCAGAGCTCGTGATCGAGCGGAAGGGCCGTCTCGAGCACATCGAGATGATCGAGGATGCAGTGGCTCGTATCCAGGGCGGTACGTATGGATTCTGCGACGTGGATAACGTGGCTATTCCCAAGGCCCGCTTGGAAGCCCGACCCGAGAGCGAACGGTGCGTAGAACACAAGACCTCAATGTTCGACAACAGTCGCCGGTAAGAGCTGCTGGTACGGTCGCGTCGATCGTGCTCTCAATTCTGATTCTGGATCAGCTGACCAAATGGTGGGCGTTGCAAAACCTCGGTGTCCGGGGCTGCGGGGAAGCTGGTGCATGCATCGACATTTTCTGGACGCTGCGACTGCACCTGATCTTCAATCCCGGCGCATCGTTCGGGACAGGCGAGTCCCTGGGTCCTCTGATCGGCGTCGTCTCGTTCTTCATGGCGGGCTTCATGATCTGGCTCGCCACCCGAAGCAGCGGGTCGACCGGTCAAAACACGTGGCTGCCACGAATTCTTTACGCTTCAATCGCCGGGGGAGCGCTCGGCAACGGCTTGGATCGTTTGTTCCGCGCCGATGAGGGATTCATGACGGGCCGGGTCGTGGACTTCATCGATTTTCAATGGTGGCCGGTGTTCAATGTTGCCGACGTTGCCATTGTGCTGGCGGTTGTCGGTGCCATTGCCCATTCGATCTTTGTTGAGGATCCCGAGCCGGTAGCGACCGACCCCGTCGTGAAAGATCAACAGGCCGACCTGTGACAAGCTCCGGCTCCACGGAACGAATCACCGTAGACGTCACCGAAGCTGTTGTAGGGCAGCGCATCGACCGAGTGGTTTCCTTGCTGCTCGAAGTCAGCCGGTCCGTTGCCACCGACCTCATCGCTGCCGGGGAGGTGCTCCTCGACGGCGCTGTTCCTTCCAAGCCGTCGGTTCGCCTCGAGGCGGGTCAAAGCATGGTGCTGCCAGAACACGTGATGGCACAAGCCATTGAGGCCGACCCTACGGTTGCGTTGGCTATCCGATTTGTTGATGACCACGTGATCGTGGTGGACAAACCGGCCGGTCTCGTGGTCCACCCCGGGGCTGGCGTTCACTCCGGCACGCTGGCCCAGGGCATACTGGCTGCCTTTCCCGAGGTCGCCACGGTCGGCGAGCCCACCCGGCCCGGTATCGTGCATCGCCTGGATCGTGGGACATCCGGACTTCTGATGGTGGCCCGTTCCGTTCTAGCCTACGAGGCCCTAACGGAGCAGCTGCGATCTCGAACGGTGGCTCGAGAGTACCGAGCTTTGGTTCATGGCCTCCCAGCAGCAAACGAGGGCATCATCGACGCACCGATCGGCCGCTCGTTGCGACACCCCACCCGGCAAACGGTTCGGGCAGATGGCAAGTCTGCTCGAACTGCGTACACCGTTCTCGAACGGTTCGAGGCGGTCGATGTGGCCTTTGTTTCCTTCGAGCTGGAGACCGGGCGAACCCATCAGATACGCGTGCACAGTGATGCGGTTGGTCATCCTCTCGTAGGCGATGACCGCTACGGCGCAGTCAGGTCGCCTCACGCCATCATTCGCTCTGCCACCCGTCCATTTCTCCATGCTGTCTCGCTGGGCTTCGAGCACCCCCAGACCGGCGAGTGGATGGAGTTCGGGTCCCCACTGCCAGCGGACTTGAGCGAGTTGCTCAGCTCGGTTCGGGCCATTCCTGCCAGAACGTAATCTGGTCGATCGGGGCGCGAGGGCGAGAGGCTGAGCGTCCCTGCCGTTCGTTGCCAGCCGAGTGCCCGATTGCGATGGCCGCTACTGCGCGCCGATCTTCGGGCACGCCGAATTCTTTTCGGACGGCCGCTTCGTGTTCGAAGAGACCAAAAAGACATGCGTCGAGGTTGCGAGTCTGGACGAGAAGAAGGAGATTCTGAATCACCGCACCGGCGTCCACCCACCAGTAGGGCACGGTCCACGCATCGGGGTGGACCCCAAGACCGGTGTGTTTCTTGTCCGGTTCGGAATAGCGCTTGAGGTACGCGTCGGGTTGTGTGGTGATGATCACCACCGCCGGTGCGGAGAAGAGCCCGGGGAATGCAAAGGACGACCTTTTCTCCTCGGTGAACGTGGTAGACCAGTAGCGGGCCACGGCGGCGGGCTGGGAGAGCACGAGGAATTCCACCGCCGCGATGTTCCCGGCGGAGGGGGCCCTCCTGGCTAGATCGAGAACTTCTGACAGGACGGCGTCTGCTACGGGGTCGGGCCGGAACGAGCGCACCATGTGCCGGCGTCGGATTGCCGATGTGAGTTCCACCCCGTTACGAAGCCGCCCGGACCGACGAAGTGGGCTGGGTCTCTTGCACCAGATCGCTCAGTCGGGAGATCGTCTCGGCGTACGCCGCTTCTGCGATCTCCGCCGATGCGCCGGTACGAAGCGTGTTGACCCCATGGAGCCGAGCGAGGTCGGCAGAGGGTTCCAGAACCGCGACGGTGGTGCCCTCGGCGCGGAGCCGCTCGACCATTTGCATCAGGTTGATGTGGGCGAATTGGCGGAGCGCGAAGAGCGGCGGCGGGACTGCGCTTGGAGCCGAGAGTCCCAGAGGTGCCACCACGGTGACATGGTCGAGACGCTTGCCCAGCAGGAGGTCGAGATTGGTGGCGGAATGTACACCTCCGTCTACGAGCGTACGACCCTGGATTCGGATGGGCGGATAGATGCCAGGCACAGCAGCTGAGGCCAGGGCAGCTTGCTGGAGGTTGGCTTGGATGGGGCCTCCTCGACGAAGCACCACCCGTCTGCCGGTATGGATGTCGACGGTGACCAGCCAGAGATTTTCTTCCGGCCATTCGCGGGGCAGGTGAGCGTCGAGATCGGCGTGTTCGGCCAGTTGCATGAGGCCGCCAGGAAACATCTTGCCGAGTTCCCTCGGAAGTGGAGGCAGTGGGAATCGAAGAAGTGACCGGGTCAGGACCCAGCTGGAGCCGAGGGCTCGCTGCATTAACGACGCGGGGGAGTCCCACGCCGGGGCAAAGAAACTGTCGCCGCGCCGTTCTTCGGCGTCGCTGCCAGTGTCTCGGGCAATTCGATAGAGCTCGTGCGGTGAGACTCCAGATCGAAGCTGTGAACCGACGATCGCGCCCGCCGATGTTCCAATAACGATGTCGAGCTCTTCGATACGGAGGGCGCCGGAGGAGTGGAGGGCGTGGAGTGCGCCGGCGGTGTGGGCGATACCGGTTCTTCCGCCGGCCCCGAGGACCAATCCGGTGCGCGGGCGCCGGATGCTGGGAGGGGGTGGGTAGCCCAGCGGTCGTAGGAAGGTCACTCCGCTCATCCTCCTGACGTTACCACCTCACACCCCCGCCCTCTTGTACGGTCAAATTTCAGAGAGTGTAAATGTATGTAATTTGCAGTATATTGCAGGTTATGAACGTTGGGTTGCAACGAATTGCGGCCGCAATCGTCGTGTTCGTAACGGTTGCGGCACTGACCACGTCGGCGCATGCTCAGCCGGGCTGCGGCGCAGCTGGTCACAACGACGGGAGCGAGGCCTCCGCCGCGGCGTGGTGTCTACATGGTCCCGACGGTGTTCCGCTCGCCCCCTTGCTTCCGCTCGATTGTGAAGAGGTCACCTACGAGCTGGTGGTCCCGGACGACACCGTCACGGCGGTCTTCCCATTCCAAGTCATTCAGGATTACACGCCCGCTTTGCCTATCGGCATCGAGTCTGCGGGTTTCGACAATCACTACGGCACAGTTCTCAACGTCCTCGGCGTCCCGGAAACACCGGACGTGGCTTCGCCAGACGCCTACGCCATCGGCTCTGCGTTCCAGGTGACGGTGGGAGCACGGCTCTTTTCCGCAACCAACCGCTGGTGGAGTCGCTATTGCTGGAATACCGACGAAGGCCTCGGACAGGTGGTCGGCCGTGCCGATGGCCCATTTGGCGAGGGCCCTGTCATTTCATTGGCGGCGCTGGTGGCGGGGGCGGTGGTGCGTCTCACCCCGCCAGAACCGCCGCCGGTCCTGTTTGCCGGCCCTGCCAGCATCCTGCAGTTGCCAACCTGGTACTGGATCGATGAGCGGTGGTGGAATGCCGAGCACCTCGAAACGGCTCAGCATGGACGAGTCCACGTTAGGGTGGCGGCCACTCCGCAGCTGTGGCGTTTGCGGATTCATGGAAAAGCGGTGGCTGTGTGTGGTGGCCGGGGAATCGAGTACGACCCCCGCTTCAGCGACGATCATCGTGACGCCTGCACGTTCACGTTCACCGAGGCCCCGCGGAACCTACCAGTTCAGCTGGTAGCCGAAGTCGAAATTGGGGTGTGGTGGGCCACCTCGGTAGAGGGCTATGGCATCCAGAGCCTTTCCCCATTTTTCCGCGCCAGTTCAGCTGATCATGATGTTCTTGAGGTAGTCGGTTTGCGCTGAGTCCACCGGTGGGGCCAGACTCGGCCAAAGGCTCAGTTGAGGGTTCTGGGCCCTGGTGGCCCAAACTGCTGCTCACCCTGCGTATCCTTCACTGTTAGTGCGAAGTCAACCAGAGCCCACGCTGCCTGCCTTCAGTGGCGGCTGCATCACCAACATCCTTCCCTACCTGCTGCCTCGAGGCCGTGGGATGGCTCGTCTGCCGGTCGAGCTGGGAGCAACAAAAAAGCGGGTACTCCTCGTCCTCGATGGGCTCGGCTGGGATCAGCTGCAGGATCGCCAGGCGATTGTTCCCACCCTGCATGCGATGACCGGAGGGCCGATCACCACAGTGGCACCCTCCACCACGGCCACCGCTCTCACATCGATCACCACCAGCCTGACCCCCGGCGAACACGGAGTGGTGGGATACCGGATGGTGGTAGACGGCGAGGTCCTGAACACTCTTCGCTGGGGATCTTTGGAAACACCGGACGCCCGTCGTCAGATCCCTCCCGATGTCATCCAACCCTATGATCCGTTCCAAGGGCAAGATGTGCCCTTGGTCTCGCGGGCAGACTTCCGTCGATCTGGTTTCAGCGCGGCCCATCTACGCGGCGCCCACCTCGTGGGATATCGCACCACCGCCACGTTGGTGCATGAGGTGAGCCGACTTCTGCACGAGGGCGAGGAGTTCGTCTACGCGTACTACGACGGTATCGACAAGGTCTCCCACGAGTACGGGTTCGGGTCCGTCTTCGATGCCGAGTATGCCTTCGTCGACCGAATGGTTGCCGAGATCATCGCAAGCGCCCCAAGTGGAACCGAGGTCATCGTCACCGCCGACCATGGCCAGGTTGACTGCGACAATAACGTGGTGCACCTGCATGAAGATGTTGATGCGTTGGTCACGGGATTGTCGGGCGAAGGTCGGTTCCGTTGGCTGCACTGTGATGCCACCAAGGTCGACGAACTCGAGGCCGAAGCCAATCGGCATCATGGGCATCAGGCATGGGTCCGCACCCGCCAGCAAGTCATCGACGAGAAGTGGTTCGGACCCGTGATGCGGCACGGAGTTGAAGACCGTCTTGGTGATGTTGCGTTGTGCCCCTTCGAGCCGATCTCGTTTTTCGATCCGGCCGACAGCGGCCCGTACGACCTGATCGGCCGGCACGGCTCGCTTACCGAAGCCGAGATGTTGGTGCCGTTGCTGCGAGCCGAGGCGTAGGGCCGGGGACCGGTATCCTTGCAGCAATGAGCGACCTCTCCAGACCCGAGTCCAAAGACGGCGCAGATGAGATGGCCCACGAAACACCGGAGGTTGTGGAGCTCCCGAAAAAGGCGACAAATCAAGATGCGCCCCGTAACTCGATCTCCGAACCCGCCAAGGTCATGAGGATCGGGTCGATGATCAAGCAGCTGCTTGAGGAGGTTCGCACCACCCCTCTGGACGATGCAGGCCGCAATCGCTTGAAGGACATTTACGAAACGTCCATTTCAGAGTTGGGCGAGGCGTTGTCTCCCGATCTCAACGACGAACTGAACTCTCTGGCGCTTCCGTTTGGTGAGGACGAAGTGCCGTCCGATTCTGAACTACGAATCGCCCAGGCGCAGTTGGTCGGATGGCTCGAGGGACTGTTCCACGGGATTCAGGCCACGTTGTTCGCCCAACAGATGGCAGCCCGGCAGCAACTGGAGCAGATGCATCAGCAAGCGCTTCCCACGAGCGGTGCAACCCGTCCACCCCAAACCGGCACATATCTGTAGTTTCAGATCCCCGCAGCAAGCGCCCCGGTTCCTTCAGGGTTACCCCGGTGGACAACTAGTTTGGCCCGGTGCCTGCGGAGCGAGTTGCAATCGTCGGACAGGTTTACGTGGGTCTGTCGTTGGCGGCGACGGGCCGTGAGGGCGCCCGGGCCAAAGGAGGCCGAGCTGTCCAAGGTGTTGGAAAACACACGCCGTCACGTGGACATCGCTTTGGTGAACGAGCTGGCGGTTTTGCCGCCGAGTTCGACACCGATATTTGAGCCTCGATCGAGACGGCCAACACCAAGCCGTTCAGCCTCGCCTCGACCGACCTCGTTGTCATGTTGACCAACCATTCCGACACCGATCTGGCGATGGTGGCCGAGCAATCGAAGGTGATTTTCGACACCCGCAATGCGGTGCAGGGTCCCAACGTCATTCGGCTGTAGAAGGGCCTGGCGGGCTCATAGAAGACCGCGATGCTTGGCAAAGCATGGCGTTGCATAACCGGTTGAACTGGGAAGACGTGGGCCGAACGGCTCCATTTCCATCCCGTCTGGGCAATTCTGCTTCATGTGCCGCATCGAACTGCCGAATGCAGACCGACTATCAGTCGTTGTCTCGAAAGGACCGAACAGCACATGAGAAGCAGATCAGGAACTTCATTCCGTCGCACCGTGGGGGTGGTTCTCGCGGCATTCTCCGTGTTGGCGGCCCCAACGGCAGTCGGCGCCATCGCCATAATTGCCGAAGATAACTACGAGTTTGCGGAGGATTCCGGGCTTCATAACCTCAACGTTCTCGCCAACGACGCGCCCGGCTCCACAATTGTGAGCTTCGAGCAGGGAACACTGGGCGAGGTTGGCGAGGTCAAGAATGCCGCCGGCGCAACGATCCAGCTGACCTATACGCCCAACGCTGATGAATTCGGCGACGACGGCTTCTCATACACCACGACCCTCGAGGGCGACGAGACCGTCCACACGGTGGCCGTCACGGTGACCGCAGTAGCAGACGCTCCGGTGGCCAAGGATGACAACGTCCCGATGACAGGCGAAATCGTGGAGGACGCTGCGGCGGTTGACGTGACCGCTGATTTGCTCGACAACGACGCCGACGCCGATAACGATGAGTTGGCCATCGTGGCCATCGGCGCCGAAGGCACGCTTGGAACGGTCGTTCTCGACGCCGGCTCGGTTACCTACCAGGCCACCCATCAGTCGGCAACCGCCGACAGCTTCACCTATACCGTCAGCGACGGTGATCCACTAACCGAAGACCAATCCGCCACGGTCAGCGTGTCGATCACTGCCGTCGATGACGATCCAGTGGCAAAAGACGACGAGGCCGAGGTCGCCGAAGGCGGCGAGATTTCGATCGACGTGCTCGACAATGACACCGACGTTGA
>RCMY010009641.1_pt1 | contig 17508 bp, 16 predicted proteins | sample 2041341 | NCBI WGS metagenome assembly RCMY01 (sample SAMN09708234, study PRJNA481090) | Marine sediment metagenome, whole genome shotgun sequencing project. | reverse complement strand
AAACTTGGCGGCGATTATCCTTACGAGGTGTTGGGCCATAACGCTCTGCACCGCGAAGAGCCGGCCATTGGCCCCAAAGTGGCCGGCGCGATCCTGCACCATCAGGATGGCCACGCCAATCCGCTCAAGCTGTTGCGAGCGCTGGCGGATGATGTTCGCCGTCTCGGCGGGGTAATCCTAAACGGCAAACAGGTCACGGATGTCAGAAAATCTGATCTTTTCTGCATTACCTGCGCCGACAGCACCCAGGTGCGTGCGCAGAAAATTGTGCTGTCAGCCGGACTTGGAGCCATGGCTCTTGGGCCGAAGCTGGGCTTCAAAGCGCCAATCAGACCGCAACGCGGGCAGGTTCTTATCACCGAAAAATTACCAAAACTCATCAACCGCCCGTCGCTGGTTGCGCGTCAGGTCGACGAAGGCGGTATCCAGATCGGGGCCACCAACGAAGAAGTCGGCCTGGATGATGGTGTGACCCTCTCGGGCCTTTCCGGTCTTGCCGCCGAGGCCATCGCCGCTTTTCCGATCTTGGCCAAGGCACAGCTTGTGCGCAGTTGGGGAGCGCTGCGGATATTATCACCCGATGGTCTGCCAATTTATCAGCAAAGCACTGAAATGCCCGGTGCCTATCTTGTGACCTGTCACAGTGGCATTACGCTTGCGGCTGCCCATGCCCGTTTCTTGCCGCAGTGGCTGGAAGCAGCGGACGGTGCCCCGGACTTGGAGATGTTCAGTGAAGCCCGGTTCTAATTTCCGCGAATTGACCCCCATGCCCGATACGGCTTTAGTCGATGCACGCTTTGGCACGCAAGCCTTGCGTCTGCCCTTAGGTGAAAACCTCGCGGCGGCCCTTCTTGTAGCGGGAGTCATGCCCTTTCGCCGGACACCTGTTTCAGGCGCGCCGCGGGGACCATTTTGCATGATGGGGGCCTGTTTCGACTGTCTGGTGAAAATCGACGGCGTAACACGCCAGGCCTGCATGCTGACGGTCGCAGAGGGCCTGGAAATTGAAATGCCGGCCGCCAAAGGAGACCGCGATGGGTGACGCCGACCTGATCGTTATCGGCGCCGGCCCTGCCGGGATGTCCGCCGCCCGCCGCGCGGCAGATTGCGGTTTGTCAGTGCTCATACTTGATGAGCAGCCAGCACCGGGCGGGCAGATCTACCGTGATGTGGACCGGGCCAGCGCCCTGCGCGGCGATCTTCTGGGCAAAGATTTTACTGGCGGTCAAAAACTGACGCAGCGCCTTAATCATGAGAGCATTACCCATCTGAAGGGGGCAGTGGTCTGGCAGATCGAAGATCAAGCGTGTGTCTCTTACACCCAGGCGGGTCAGGGGGCAGTTGCCACCGCCAAGCGTATTCTTCTTGCCACCGGCGCGCTGGAACGGCCCATGCCCATGCCGGGATGGACCTTGCCCGGCGTGATGACGGCAGGCGCGGCGCAAATTCTTCTCAAGCAATCGGGAATCGCCTGCGAACGCGCTGTGTTGGTCGGGTCCGGACCGCTGCTCTACCTCATCGCATCACAGATGCTGCGGGCCGGTGTTCCGCCGCTTGCGCTGGTAGAGACTCAGACGCGTCAGGATTTTGCCAGATCGCTCCGGCACCTTGGCGGAGCGTTGCGTGGCTGGCCATATCTGCTCAAAGGCCTAAAGATGCTTTGGGAGTTGCGCCGTGGCCAGATCCATCGCTACGTGGGTGCGACTAACATCGCTATAGAGGGTGACCAAGCCGCGCGCGCTGTGACGTTCAGTAGCGGTGGCAAGACGCGGCGGATCGCCTCCGACAATGTTCTGTTGCACCACGGCGTTGTGCCAAATACGCAAATGGCACGATCCGTCGACATTCCCCATCATTGGGATAATCTCCAATCATGTTTTGTGCCGGAATGCGACAATTGGGGGCGCACAGCCGTTCCTGCGGTTTTCATCGCCGGCGACGGGGCCGGGATTGGCGGCGCGAAGGCCGCAGCCCTTGCAGGGGAAATTGCGGCACTGGCCATCGCACACGATCTTGACAAGCTTACTCAAGCGAGCCGCGATGCAGCGGCACAACCGCTGAGGGCTGGCTTGCACAAAGAGCGCGCCGCGCGCCCCTTTATCGACACCGCATATCCCGCTTATCCGGGTGCGCTTTCCCCGCAAGATTCCACCATTATCTGCCGCTGCGAAGAGGTGACAGCAGGAGACATCAGGCGCATGGCCGCGCTTGGATGTCTTGGGCCAAACCAAACCAAAGCATTTGGGCGGGCTGGGATGGGCCCGTGCCAGGGGCGCTACTGTGGGCTTTCGGTGACGCGGATATTGTCTGACGCCAATGGAACAGCGCCCGATATAACCGGTCACTATCGTATTCGTCCCCCAATAAAACCTGTCACTTTGGGTGAAATTGCCGGGATGAAAAATCATGTAACAAGTGAGGAAAAGAATGATTGAACGTATCGATACCGGTCAGCGCATGAGCAAGATCGTCAAGCATAACGGCGTCGTCTATCTGTGTGGACAAGTTGGTGAGGGTGCAACTGTAGCGGAGCAGACAAAAGATTGCCTGTCTCGTGTTGAAACGTTGCTGGCGAAGGCGGAGTCATCTCCTGACCGTATCTTGCAAGCCATTGTCTGGCTTTCCGACATGGCTGATTTCAATGAGATGAACGCCGTATGGGATGCATGGGTACCGGCAGGCGCCGGCTCGTGCATGCGGAGAGGCCCGGCTTGCGCGGGACGCATTGAAAGTCGAGATTATTGTAACGGCCGCGTACGGTGAAAAACTAGCTTAAAGTGCGAGTGTATAATACGCACGCCCGATTCTAAACGCGTTAAGGGAAAAACGTGTGCTTTGTCTTGTCTTGCAGTGTTGGCGAAACGGTGTGTCATCTATTGCGCCTTAGGGGCTTTGCGGAATGTTACCTCTCCGGAAAAGCTGCATTCAGTAACTACCTGTCCGAGGATGCCGGATGAAGTGATGTAACTATTGCCAATCGCGGACTTCGACCCCAAACCGAAGACCGCGATTTTGCAATGCCCGTAACCTACGATCGGCTGGCGTTTGAGCTAAGCGAAGTATCCGTCAGTGTGGGTTCAGAGCAGTCGTCTGCTGCGGCAGCCATGAAGGTCCGCTGTGGGCCGATACGACCTAATAAGAAGCTGGCCTTGGACAAGCCTTCAGAGCGCATCGAGCCTTTGCAATCCAATGTCCTTTGTGGATTCGAACGATGCCTTGTGCGTCCACCGAAAGGTGCGATGTGGTGCCTGTTTCAGTCTCCAAGCATTCGTATTCGTTATTCGCAGTGCGTCGAAAAACGAGGTGGAGCGGCTTTAACCGCTCCTTTTCAAGATCCAATCTTGCGACCAGCACCTCGGCTTCGTCGCCAACGCTTAGCTTGAGGCGGCGGATCGTCAAGGTGAAGGTCGCGGGCGTGAAGCCAAAGTCAATATCCTTGGCACCAGTGACTGCCGGAACCGATGTGCCATTCAGCATCCATGTGTCATCAGGCGCGCGGCGAACGAAAATGCGGGACTTTGCACCGATGCGGACGCGCCGTGTCGTTCCATCGCTTCGGGCGCGAATACGGTAACGCAGGATATTCAGGTCCGCGTCCGTCGACGAACCGTCAATCAGGTACCCTCCCTCAGCGTCGGCGAAACGGCAGGCCTCATTTCCTGGCCCGTCTTGCCTCACCCATAAGACTGCATGTGCACCTGCAATCATGGCTCGCTCTCCTCGTTTCGGGATATCCTAACACGTCCCGGTCATTGATGGCTGGAAAATGCTGCGCGATGCTCGATGGCGGGTTCTACGGGCCGCAACGCTGCAGACAAAGGCGAGGCGGAAGGTCGGCATTGGGCCGAGAATAGCAGATGACACGTAGGGCGGAAAGTGAGTTTGCTGCAAGTGCTCGGGCCATGCTTCAACAAAGCGAAAGCAGCCGTTCATAGAGCAAAACATCCAGCTACTCTTGCTGCGGCCTCCACCAAGGGCAGCAATGCTGCAGGAAGCTGACTTTGCAAAGTTCAAGAAGGTGGCCAATAGAATCTGCTCGCCGGATGAAACCGGACCGTGCCGGTTCGCCTGCCCACTATGAGTGAATGTGTCTGACCCACCCGAAATTCATCACCAAGCATTCTTTGATTGGTATTGCGGTATCGTGACCGACCATCTGGAAGCTGTTGTTCAAACGAGAAATTTGACTGACGCAAGAAAATGCCTCCCGCGCTTATGAACGGTAGTTGGCTTCCAGAATCTTGACGATGAATTGCACAGCACTACTTAACCAAACTTGAGAAATTGTGTGTTTTGTGAGGCGTCTTAACTGTCTTCTCCATGGCGATTTCGAGTACTTAATTGGAGAATGGAATATGGTGAACTTCACGCTCAACGCGCAAGTCGTTGAGGTTGATGTTGCGGATGACACGCCACTGCTTTGGGTTCTGCGTGACAAGCTCGGTTTGACAGGAACAAAATTTGGCTGTGGGATTGCGCAGTGTGGCGCCTGTACGGTTCATGTCGACGGGCAAGCGCGCCGGTCTTGTGTGACACCAGTGTCCTCTCTCGAAGGTGCCGACGTCACGACCATTGAAGGTCTCGCCGCGTTAGCCGGTCTTGATGAAGGCGAACTCCACCCCGTGCAATCCGCTTGGATCGAGGCACAGGCCCCGCAATGTGGCTACTGCCAGTCCGGCCAGATCATGCAGGCGGCAGCGCTCCTGTTTGAAAGTCCAGAACCGACAGACGAAGAGATCAACGCCGGGATGGCTGGAAACCTCTGTCGCTGCATGGCCTACGTTAGAATCCGCAAAGCCATTAAAATCGCGGCGGCGTCCCAGTCCGAAGGGACAAAGCAATGACTCAACACAATGATATTTCGATGACCCGCCGCTGGTTTCTTGCCGTGGCCAGCGCCGGAGTTACCACCGGTCTGTTGAGCGGCCCGGCTTCGGCGCTTGCGCCGGTGTGTCAGACCATGGGCGACGGTTATGAACCGACGGTGTGGTATGCCATCGCAGAGGACGGCAAGATCACCATGCACATCCACATGGCCGAGATGGGCCAGCACGTAGGGACGGCACTTTCACGCGTTATCGCGGAGGAGCTTGAAGCTGACTGGGACGATGTGGAATTCGTCCATGTCGATACCGACCCAAAATGGGGGTATATGGTTACTGGCGGATCTTGGTCGGTGAACCATAACTTCTTCACTTTCAGCCGCGCAGGTGCGGCAGGGCGCATGGCCTTGATTGAGGCAGGCGCGCGCGAAATGGGCGTGCCAGTAGACGAATGTAAAGCCCGCAAAAGCGCGGTCATTCATGGCGATCAGTCAATAAGCTATGGCGAACTTGTTTCCCGTGGTGCGGTTGACCGTCAGTTCAGCGCCGAAGAGCTGGAGGCCATTACACTCAAGCCGGGATCGGAGCGACGGTTGCTGAACCGAGACACAGTCGCTCGTGATGTGCCCGAGAAAGTGGATGGCAGCGCGATCTACGGGATAGACCGCACTATCGACGGAATGGTTTATGCCCGTCCGGTGATGCCGCCCGTACGGTTTGGCAGCAAGGTAGCAAGCTGGGCTGACACTGCCGCAAAAGAGATCGCGGGATATATCCAGACGGTTGAAATCAACGACCCCACCGAGACTTGCCAAGGATGGTTGGTAGTTGTGGCAGACAGTTGGACTGCCGCATCAAACGCTGTCGAGGCGCTTGAGGTCACTTGGGAGGGCGGCTCTGGCCTTCAGACGAATGAGGCCGATCTTCTGGCTGAGGGCGCGCGGCTGGTGAATGACAACGATGCTGGATCGCTGTTCATGCTCGAAGGAGAACCCGATGCCATTCTGGGCGGAGCCGATATGTTGCACGAAGGGGAATACCGGACCCATACTGTACTGCACATGCAACTGGAGCCCGGCAATGCGCTGGTCTGGCAGGACGGTGATACTTGGCGCGTTCATGCCGGCAATCAATGGCAATCGCTGACCTTACCACTCGTGGCCAAAGCACTCGAAATCGATCCATCGAAACTTGTGTTCGAGACTTCGTATCTTGGGGGTGGATTTGGCCGACGGCTGTTCTGTGATTTTGTGGTGCCTGCTGCCCTGACCGCCAAAGCGATTGGCCGTCCGGTCAAGATGGTCATGGCGCGCAGCGATGACGCGCAGATGGATTGCCCGCGTTCCCCGACTGTCCAGCGGGTACGTTCGGTCACAGGCGAAAATGGCGAATTACTTGCATATGACCACGCCTGTGCATCGGGTTGGTCCACAGCGCCAATTGCGCCAGGTTTTCTGGCGGACGGCATAAATGGCGGCAAGGTTGACCCTTTCTCCATCAGCGGTGCCGATCATTGGTACGCTGCTGAAACTATGCGGGTACGCACCGCAAAGAACGAACTGGTGCATGAGACGTTTTTACCGGGCAACCTGCGTTCGGTTGCGCCAGGCTATACGCTTTGGGCGGTCGAGACACATATCGATGAAGTTGCAAATGCCCTTAGCCAAGACCCTGCAGCATACCGACTGTCTTTGTTGGACGCGCAGGGCCGCAACGCGGGGGCGGCTCCGCATGCTGTTGGCGGGGCCGAACGGTTGCGCGAGGTCTTGAACCGCGTCGTCGAAAAGTCCGGTTGGGCTAATCGCGGCGACCTTCCCGATGGGACCGGCATGGGCATTTCTGTGACAGCAGGCCAAGAGCGCAGTATGCCGACATGGATCGCAACCGTCGCGCAAGTGCGCGTAGATCGCGACACTGGCGAGGTAACGCTGGACAAACTTTGGGCCAGCATTGACGCGGGCACTTTGGCGCACCCTGACGGGGCACTCGCTCAAGCGGAAGGTGCGCTTTTATGGGGCGCATCGATCGCAATCCATGAGGGCACAGAGATCGAAAACGGCCTGCCACGAGACCAGAACCTCGATACCTACACGCCGATGAGGATGCATCAGGTGCCCGAGCTTGATATCGACTTTGTGACCAACGATCACATGCCGGTCGGTCTCGGAGAGCCGGGTGTTATCGGCGTCGCCCCTGCCATTGGCAACGCGATCTTTCATGCAACGGGGGCTCGCCTGCGGACCATCCCTATGCGCCCACAAGATATCCTCGAAGCATTGGAGACCTGAGATGCGCACAACAGGAATGATATTCGCGCTCATCACTTTGGCAGCACCTCTTAGCGCGCAGGACCTCCGCGGCCCTGAGGCCTTCACGTCAATCGAGGAAAAGACCGAGCGCTCAAAAGCATTGTTCAACGAGATGGCTAAGGTGATCACACACCCGCGTTGCATGAACTGCCACCCCGTCGGGGAATTGCCCACTCAAGGCGATGAAATGCGGCCCCATAATCCACCGGTAGTCCGCTGGGACGAAGGCGGTTTTGGCCCTCCCGGCTTGCATTGCACATCGTGCCACGGTGCGGAGAATGTCGAGTTCGTCGGCGATGAAGGCAGCATACCCGGCCATCAACCGTGGCATCTGCCACCGGTAAGCATGGGGTGGGTAGGGCTGACTGTTGGCGAAATTTGCGCGCAGATCAAAGATCCCGAACGCAACGGCGATCGCACCCTTGCGGATATTGAGGAGCATAATGCCACTGACGGTCTGGTCGGCTGGGCGTGGCACCCTGGCAAAGGCCGTACCCCCGCGCCCGGATCGCAGGAAGTGTTCGGCCAACTGACGAAGTCTTGGATTGAGACAGGGGCGGTATGTCCTGAGTAAACTCGATACGTTTCCATAGGTAGAATTGCCGCAGTCGAATGCCCGCTTTTGCAGAAAAGCGGGCATTCTATTTTTTATCCCTATTCCGTGAAGTGGTCCTTCAGAAAGTTCGCGGCCTCTGTGATTGCAGTAGTTGTCGCGGGAGTCTTCGCGTAGGCGTTCAGCATCACGAAATCATGTGTCGTGAAATCATACCGCGTGCTTTGCGTTTTGACCCCAGCAAGCGTTAGCTTCGACGCGAAGGCCTCACCTTCGTCTCGCAGCACATCGTTTGCGTCGGTAATAATCAGCGCTGGCGGCAGATCCGCAAGCTCCTCGCTGCTGTAGTTCAACGGGGAGATCGTCGGATCGGAACTGTCAGTGCCTTCGGGTAAATAAGCTGTCCAGAACCATTCCATGCTCGCCTTGCTCAGCCACGGGCCGTCAGCGAACAACTCATAGGAGTTGCTGGTCAGATCCGCCGTCGTGACCGGATAGAACATGACCATTGAATCCAGCGCCGGTCCATCGGCCTTGGCGCGCACTGCTGTCACGGCCACCATTTGACCACCGACTGAATCGCCCGCGATGGCGAGTTGGTTCGCATCGATCCCGAACTCGGCAGCGTTCTCCGCGACGTATTTTAGAACTTCGTAGTCCTGATCCAGTTGAACCGGATGCTGCTGCTCTGGCGCAGGGCTGTATTCGACAAAGACCACCGCAGCATTCGCCTGCATTGCCAGATCGCGCATCAGGCGTTCGTGGGTCGCGAAATTGCCCAGAACCCAACCGCCACCGTGATAGTAAACTACACCCGGCAGCGTTTCGCCTTCTGTGCCTGCAGGACGCACCGAATAAACCTTATTCTCGCCAGTGGGGCCGACGTTCAGGGTCATTTCCTGCACGTCGGCATCGGGCATCGCGGTGTCGCCCTTGGTCTGGGTGTCGATCAACACCTGACGCGCTTCGTCGTAGGGAAGCTGGTTGATCGGTGTTGATCCTTTCAGGCTGTCGATAAAGGCCTGCGTTGTCTGTTCGAGCACGACAGGCGGAATATTGGTGTTTGGCGCGGTGGTGTCCTGCGCGAAACCAAATGCGGGAACAGCCGCCACCAGTGCGGTAGTTCCAAGGGTGTGGAGAAATTTCACAAGGAAGTTCTTTTATTGTTTTATTTCAATAATTAACAATCAAGACTGAAGGAAGGTTCCAAGTTTTTACTAGCTTCACAGCCACGTGATTTCAGATAAAATTCAGTGCAATTCAGGAGGCCTGCGCCTGTAGATCAAAATCTGTCGGCCCCATTTTGCAAAATGCCCACACTTACCATCGGAAGTAAAAGATGACACAGCGGTGGAGGGCAATAACAACGACCAACGGTCATCGAAACAGGCGGCTTTGCGCGGCAGATTTCTTGGAGCGAAGGTCGATCTTCCGAATTAAGAACTACAATCAAATGAACTCGCGTATGGCAGTTTTTTTTGATAAGCTACTGTTCGCGCGCGCTATGAATGGAAGCTTCGGCGCGAAGCCGAGATGCAATGCCGTCAAAAGGTTGCACCGTCCACAACCGGCGGCTTTGTGCTGGGAGCGGTCTTTCAACGGGCTTCGCGCCAACGGCGGCTATAGGCCGCTCTCGTCAATCAGGCGGCTGGAACGATAAGAATGCGTGCTGCGCCGCGATGGCTGCTTCGAGCCCACTCTTTGCCGATTTTATGCGCTGCCGCAGCAGTCGGATTTCGGTGTCAATTGCTTACTCCCTAACTTCCCGTACTTGCATCTTATTGTCTGGAGGCATGGTGCAGAGTAAGATTCGCGTTTTGGAGGAAAATTGACACCCGTACTGCACACAGTTTAGCGTTTTGAAATCTTACCACTTCCCCCCTCTTCAGGACGACACCATGCTCAAAGAAGCCAAAAAACGCACCCTTGCTTTGCAACAACGTATGAAGGCTCAAGGTATCGAATGCGCCGTCTTCACAGATGAAAGCTCAATCGCCTACCTTGCGGGTTTTTGGGGATACCTAGGGATTGAATTTGGCCGACCCTCCATGGTGGTGCTTAAGGCGCAAGACGCGCCGATCGTGATCACGCCCTTGATGGAATCCGAAATGGTTGGCGAGATGACGTGGATCGAAGATGTCCGCGTTTGGGAAGACTTTGGGAATCGAACATGGGGCGCGGCACTTGCTGGGGCCTTGGACAAAAAGCCGTCCGAGATTTGGGTCGAGCGAAACACCATCCCCGCCATCGTGCGTAACCACTTGGACGACACCTATGCGGGCGTGCCGATCAAAGACATCTCTCCCGTTCTGGGCGCGTTGCGCATGATAAAATCACCCTTCGAGATCGAGGTGATGAAAGAAGCAGGTCAGATCGCAGGGGCTATGATGGCGGCGGCACATGGCAGCTTACGGGTCGGCGTCCAAGAATATGAAAGCGCACTCGCGGTGATCGAGGCAGGTTCGCGCAAAGCGGCCACATTTCTAACGGACAAGGGCTGGGACCGGTTTGTCTCGCCAATGATCCACAACCTTCAGATTTTGCAAAGCGGCAAGGACACATCAATGGTCCATCGCCGTGCGTCTGTACGCGCGTATGAGCAAGCTGATCCCGTCTATTTCTGCTTCTGCAACATGGCGCAGTTCAAACAGTACAAGCTGGGGTTTGATCGGATGTTCCATGTGGGAGAGGTCAAAGACGATGCGGCCCGCGTTCAGGAAGCCGCAATTGCAGCCCAGCAAGCAGCCATCGCCGCAATCCATCCCGGTGTGCTGGCCCAAGACGTGGCTGCTGCGGCAAATGCAGTCTATGACGAACGCGGATATGCGACAGGCTACCGCACGGGACGATCCATCGGCGTGGCCTATCTTGAGGCGCCAGAACTTAAGGACGGTGACATGACGGTCCTACAGGCTGGTATGACATTCGCGGTTGATGGCGGCATCTCGATAGATGGCGTGACGGCAGGTCGGATCGGCGACTCGATTGTGGTGACTGAGACGGGGTGCGACTACATCACCGACTACCCCCGCACATTGTTGGTCACACAGGCCTGACGTGAGAGATACGTTCCGCCTCGCTGTAGGCCAGTCCCCCGCAGAGCTTGGCCCGCCCCAAGCACGCATCGATTGGCTGCGTGACGCGTTGCCAGACGTCGCAGCCAAGCAAACTGACCTGCTGTTGCTGCCAGAGCTTTTTGCGACAGGCTACAACATCGGCGACCAGATTAGAACGCGCGCAGAGCCCGCCGACGGGCCAACAGCCCAAGCTATTGCCTCTCTCGCCAAGGACCATGGCGTAGCGATCCACTATGGCTTTGCCGAGCGTGACGGCGCGGATATCTACAACACCGCGCAGTGCTTTGCACCGGATGGCGAACGCCTTGGTGGACATCGAAAACTGGCCATCCCACCGGGATTTGAGGCCGATCACTTTGCCCGCGGCTCAGGCTGTGCATTGTTTAGCTACCGGGGCCTGCGGATCGCGACCCTGATCTGCTATGATGCCGAGTTCCCCGAAACCACCCGTCATGTTGCGTCGATGGGCGCAGAACTGATCTTGGTGCCCACGGCGCTTGGCGACCAGTGGGGATGGGTCTCACAAACGATGATCCCAACCCGCGCCTATGAGAATGGCGTCTTTCTTGCTTATGCCAACAGCGCGGGAACGGAAAACGGGATGCGATTTTTAGGCCAAAGCTTCGTGGCCGCGCCAGACGGACACGAGCTCGCCCGCGCAGGTACCTCGCCAGGCCTGATTTATGTGGCAATAGACCGTGAGAGGGTTGCGGCTGCTCAACGCCGACTGCCGTATCTGAAAGATCTAAAAATGCTTGAGGCAGACATCAGCTGATTTTGCAGAATGGTCACAAAGTACGCGGAGTAGACCTAAGTACAGTGCTCAGCAATGGTCGGGAGGCAGTCCCAACCGGCTTTTCACCTAAGCCAACTCCGTTACACTTCTGCATTGCCAAGCCAGGCAGCAGACTACAAATCGCAGATTACGTCTGTGTCTGACCTTTTTTTGGGGGGTAGCTCAAACAATGTTGAAGTGGTGACTACTATAGGTTGTTAGACCCTGCTAATTGATGGAGCATGATGGAAGAGTGGCTGGACATAATTCGGTGAAGATAAATGATGGCAGAGCAATTAAGTAAGACGCCAGCCGTATTGCGGCTCAAGTTTTCAATTCCTGATCACCTCAGAGAAAGTAGTGACGACGCGATCAGCCGACTTCGATACCTGCGCCCTGAAATTCTTTTCGAGCTGGATGGAATTGACGTGATCTGTAATGGGCCGGAAGCCGAAGACTGGGTCGCCGTTCGGCAGGAAATATACTACGCTCTATGCCGCTCGAAAATTCGGTCCGAAGGTGCATCTCATAGGAATGCCCTCTTTGCGGCGGTGTTTGAGAGATGACTGTCTGGCCGCTTCAATTTCGTAGTCTTGGCGAAGAACAAATTTTGTTCACTGATGATGCCGGGGGATATTTCAAGGCCGATAAAGATTTCCTAGATCGCTACGTAACGGATGATCTCAGTGAAACTGATCAGCTTTTCCTCAAGACTCAGGGCTTACCGTCCAGCACCCACGACGATCCTACCTACACGGGATTTGCGGCAAGGTGGGCGCGACGGATCAATTCCGCCCGCCCGCTGTCCTATGTCATTCTCGTGCCCACCCTCCGCTGCAACCTCATGTGTGACTATTGTCAGGTCTCTAGGGCAGCGGAGACAGCGAAGGGATTCGATTGGGATGCGGATCAACTCGAGCAGGTCCTGGATTTTCTTGGAAAACTGGACACCACTAGCATCAAGATCGAATTCCAGGGTGGGGAGCCGCTTCTTCAGCTTGATCATCTGCAAGCCGTACGCACGTTCTGCCGGGCGAAGTTCGACGCTACTGAATTCGTCGTCTGCACGAACCTGCAACGGGTCTCCGCGGAGGCATGGGCGTTTCTGAGCGAAGAAGACACGCACGTTAGCACGTCGTTTGACGGAACCTCGGATCTCCACCGAAAACAAAGAACGAAAGACGATACTCTCCACGATGCTTTCAGCGCCAACCTCGACCGAGCGCTCCGCACTCTCGGACCTGAACGTGTCTCCGCCTTACCTACGATCGATCCGATGGATCCTCCCAAACCGCTTGATGTCATAAACGGCTTTGCGGACATGGGGCTGAACTCGATCTATCTGCGCCGCATCAACTACCAGGGATTTGCGCGAAAGAAGTTCGGATTCGATCAATCATTTGAGGCCTGGCAAGTGTACTATCGTCACTTCGTCGAAGAGTTGATCGCGTTCAACATGACCGCGGCCGCACCGGTTGAGGAGTTCTACCTCAGCCATATGCTACGACGAATCCTCCGCGGCGGCCATGACGGTCACGTGGATCTGCGCAATCCAAACTGGCTTGGAACTGACTATCTTGTCATCGATTTCGACGGGACCTTCTACCCAACAGACGAAGCACGAATGGTTTCACGTGTAGGACGGGTCGATCTCTCTATCGGCAACCTGACGGATGGTCTAGATCGATCACGGGTTGATGCACTTAATCAGGGCGTCTCGAACTTCGACGACCCTGACTGCATCCACTGCGTCTACAAGCCGTACTGCGGATTGGATCCCGTAGACGATCTGTCCCGCTACGGCCGTGTCGACATGCCGCGGCACTTGACGGACCACTGCAAAAACCACCTCGCTCTCTTCGACTTCGCATTCGAGCTTCTCTACTCGGACGACCCGGCCGTTCACCGATCCATTGCTTCTTGGATTGATGTCCCTCGGTACAGCTCGCGTCTCGCGCCGAGACTGTTATGATACCGCTCCAACTGAAGATAGATCCGCTCCCGATCGTCGAACCAATCGTGGCTCGGCTCGTCGTTTCATCCAAACCCGAGAGTTCGGCGGATGCAGTGCTGGTCGGTCGGGGGAAGCAAACAGCTGATTTCGACGTGGGAGGGTTCTCGCTTCGCGTTCACACCGAGGATCCCGCGTCCCTCGATGGCGACGTGGTTTTAGTCATCCCGGGGCGTCGCACTCTGCATCGGTTGATCCGAGCTTCATCCCCGCACAATACGCTGCTGATCACTGAGCAATGCGACCAGCTCTGCGTCATGTGTTCCCAGCCCCCGAAGCGGCACCACACCGACATGTTTGATCAGTTTCTCGCCGCGGTGCGACTGGCACCTATGCACGCGACGATCGGGCTCTCCGGAGGCGAGCCGCTCCTTCATAAAGAACGTCTTTTTGAATTCCTTTTGAAGGCTCAGGGATACCGTCCAGACCTTCGTTTTCATATACTGACAAACGGTCAGCACCTACTCGCCGGTGACGAGAGCTCCCTAAGCGCCCTCGACATGACATCGATCCTCTGGGGCATACCGATTTATTCGGCTGAAGCCGAGACACACGATCGCATCGTCGGAAAGACGGGAGCGTTTGATGTCCTTCAAGATAATCTTGCCCGACTTGCACGTACTGGAGCAGCGATCGAACTACGGACGGTCGTACTGCAATCCAATATCGATCACCTTCAACAGCTTGCCGAATACGTGACACTGCATCAGTCCTTCGCGGAGGTATGGGCAATCATGCAGCTCGAGAACATCGGTTACGCAAGGATGAACTGGGACCGGGAGTTCAGCGACACGTCTGTGGCATTCGATGGCGTCGCTCGGGCTTTGGACATTTCACTTGGAAGAGGTCTTCCGACAGTTCTCTATAATTTTCCGCTCTGTTCGGTCCCCCAAGCGTACCGACGTTACTGCATCGCATCAATTTCCGATTGGAAACAGAAATTTCTAGCAACATGTGAAGACTGCACGATAAGATCGAGATGTACGGGCTTCTTTGAATGGTATCCCGAGACACGTGGGTTCAAGAAGATCGTTTCGCAATGACCAAGAAATTTCTCATCCCCTCCCTATTGGCCGCAGGGTTCACCAGCACAAGCGCTGGTGCAGCCCTCCCTCCGGATCCGGTGGCATCAGATGACACGAAGACCTCGCTTTTTGCGCTGTTCCGGAACCAACACACCTACACCCTGGCGGGGCATAGGTCCCATTCGAGCCACGGGTCGCATTCCAGTCACAGGTCGTCTTCTGGAGGTGGATATTCAGCTCCGCGTACGACTCCGACACCGCTCTACACGGCACCAACCAATCGGAACACGACGAGCACGCCGCCGTCTTCCGTGCTCCCCAGTCCCTCCGCTGCTGCAACAAAGGTACTTCCGGGCAATTCAGGGGCCTTTCAGCGGATTGCAATGCAAGTTCAGGCCGCGTTGCGAGCTTATGGATACTACAACGGCGCGATCGACGGCATCATTGGGGATGGATCGAAAAGCGCATTATCCCGGTTTCAGGCGGATTACAGTATTCCCGTGACCGGAACGATCACGCCGGAGGTCCTAGATGCGTTCGGTATCTCCGCGAACTAGCTTTGCAGGCGGTCTGATTGTCGGGTTTTTCCTGGCGTTTTCTGCAATCCCAATCTGGAAGGTTGGAATCATGCGGATCGGTCAGGATCGTTTCGCAGATCTCACGTTTGAATGCGACGACGCGATGCGTGGGCATCTCCTAGCGAAACAGAAGCTCGTTGGGACGCCATCGCGAGTAAACGCCGTTGCAGTTAAAGCTGCTGAAATCGGCCTGCTCGATTGCCAAGACTATGATCTGATGCGCAAGCGGCTCATACGGTGGGGTCTGACCGACAACGAATTAAGCGAGATGTCCCTTATCGCCATCGAAGAAAAAGGCAGGGATCTCCGAGATGTGGTCAGGATTCATGAAATACGGTATTGAGGGGTTGCTGTCAGGGGCCCTTTCCTTCGGTCTGCTAACGGCCGCCGCAGCTGACGGCTTGCGAGAATTAGTTCTCCGGGACGCCATCTTGGCAAACGGCTTTCTTTCGGCCGAAGCCACTCACATCGAACAGCCTCAGAATCTTGTTGAGATCGGAAAACTCCTCTTCGAGAGTCGCCTCTTGTCGTTCGATCGCGATACGGCCTGTGCATCCTGTCACATTGATCGCTTCGGTTCCGCCGACGGGATCGTGAACGCGATTGGAACGGAAGGCGAGGGTGTAGGTTTCGAACGTGTGATGAACGGGGGCGATATCGTTCCTCGAAATGCGCTTCCCTTTTGGGGCCGGGGCGGCGTCGGTTTCGATACGTTCTTCTGGGATGGGAAGGTCGATGCATCTTCAGGTGTACTGTTAAGCCAATTTGGTGATCAGAACCCGTCGACGGATCCCCTTGTCGTCGCCGTTCACTTGCCGCCAGCAGAGATTGGGGAGATGTTGATCGATCGTCGAGAGACCAAGACAATGCAAACGGAGGACGTGGAGACCGCCAACGAGCTCTATGAAATGCTTACGGCGCGGATCCGGGACGACCCCGTGTTGGGACAAAAGCTCGCATCGGCGCGACAGATCGAGCAGGGCAACATCCGGTTCCTCGACATTGCAGAAGCGATCGCTTCGTTCATTCGGTTCAACTACCGCATCGCGCAAACAAGACTGCATGATTTCGTCTTCGATGCAGTCGAGCTGACCGAAGAGGAACGAGACGGCGGTCTTCTGTTCTATGGATCAGGCGGATGTGCAACCTGCCATAACGGTCCGTACTTCTCCGACCTCGATCATCATGTCGTCCCATTTCCCCAAGCGGGCTTCGGTCGAAACGGGTTCGGAGTCGACTATGGACGCTTTAATGTTACGCTGCGTGAGGCGGACCGATATGCCATCAGGACGCCGCCTTTGTTAAATGTGACCAAAACTGCTCCTTATGGGCATTCCGGATCAATCGTGGATCTCAGCGATGCGATCCGAGCGCACGTTGATCCACTTCGCAGTATCGACCCATCGGGCATGACCTTGAACGATCGAAACGAATTCTACGGTAAGCTCAGACTTTGGGCTGTATCTCCACTCAACGGTGTCGTGATGAGCGATGAAGACGTTGAAGATATCGTCGCTTTTTTAAAAACGCTATCCTACGATAGCGCGATGCCTGTGCTCATCGTCGATTGAACCCGCATTTCCTAAGTAATTTGGTATTTTTGCCTCTTTGAGAGCCGCTAATGTGTTATATTTCAGCACGTTAATAGGAAGGCGGTGCATTATTGATCACCCAGAGGGTGCAAGTGAAACGGATGGTTTGCGGCTCGGTTTTGACTGTCAATCGGCGGCCATTGTTGACCCCTTTTCGGCGCGCAATATTGACCACCACGGCATGCGTTGATCAGGGGCTGTCACAGCGTAGCTGATCAGGTTGCGGAGGCGGGATAGACCCTGATCGACCGGGGTCAGGCTCGGTTCTTGAAGCGCCAGGACTTGTTGCTGGTCTCAACGATCTCGCAGTAACGGGTAAGGCGATCGAGCAGAGCGGTTGTCATCTTAGCGTCGCCAACGACGGCTGGCCATTCACCGAAGGCCAAGTTTGTGGTGACGATGATGGGTGTGCGCTCGTAAAGCTTGCTGATGAGGTGGAAGAGCAGCTGGCCTCCGGCTTGGGCGAAGGGGAGATAGCCCAACTCATCAAGCACGATGAAGTCGAGGCGGGTGAGATAATCAGCGGTGCGCCCCTGTTTGCCGCTGCGGGTCGCGGTATCGAGCCGGTTCACCAGATCGATCACGTTGAAGAAACGGCCGCGCGTGCCACCGGTTCCCGCATGACAGCGATAGCGTCAAAAACCGGAGCAAAAGCGGCTCGGATGTTCTGTCCAAACGGGTGCGGATCTGACCAAAAGTCATGCCAAACCGGCCGCCGAGGCCAAAATCCATCCAAAAGGGCGCTACGAATGTGGAAATCACAGC